>Ga0265319_1000534_pt1 | contig 26020 bp, 16 predicted proteins | sample 4824metaG_FD_192443 | JGI IMG/M metagenome (GOLD analysis project Ga0265319, IMG submission 192443) | Rhizosphere microbial communities from Carex aquatilis grown in University of Washington, Seatle, WA, United States - 4-8-24 metaG | ecosystem: Host-associated > Plants > Roots > Rhizosphere >...
CACCTCCTTGTAAAGGCACCACGTCTGCGGCACCTTCGTGACGTCGGGATTGATTTCCTCGGCGATCATCTTCCGTTGCGCCGCCACTATCTGCTCGGAAACCGGACCGCCGACCGGCGCCCCGCTGTCATTCTCCGCCCGCAGGCCCAAAGTCAGGATGCTTTCGAAATCCTTGTTGCGCTTCACCCCTGCCCGCCAGAAATTTTCCAGGCCTGCGGCATTGGTCAGATAATTCCACGGCGTCCGGCTGAGGTGGTCCCATTCCTTTTGCGCGCGCAGCATCGGCTCCTGATGCGACATGCCCATGACGATGCCCATTTCGTCCGCCAGTCGCGGATTTTCCGGGTCATCCTCGTTGAAGGCGTTGTTCCACATCGCGGGCCAGAGATAGTTGCCTTTAAGGCGCAGGATCAGTTCGAAAATTTTCGCGTAAAATTCGTGGTTGTAATTCGCAGCATCGGCGTGCCCGGGCACGGTGCCGTATTTCGCCTTTACCCAGTTCGTCAAATCCGGCGATTCATCATTGATGAAAATTCCGCGATATTTGACGCTCGGCTCCCCCTGCATGTATTTGCCGGCCTTGATAAACAAGGCGTCCTTGTGGGGCACCGGCACATCGTCCCACCAATACCACGGAGAGACGCCAATTTGTTCCGACAAATCGTAAATCCCGTAAATGGTCCCGCGTTTGTCGCTCCCGGCAATGACCAGCGCGCCGGACACCCCCGGCAGTGGATTGGCCACGGTCTGCAGGGTAAACGATTCCCATTTTCCCGCAATCTGGCTCACGTCAATCTTCTTGTTTTTCACCAGTTGGTCAATGACCGCACTCTTTCCCAGGGTGCCGATGATCACGGTGTTCCCGGCCAATTCCTTTTCATTGCGCACCAGCGCACCGGGGTGCCCCGTGACCCGCGCGAGATCCATCTGCAAATTAACCGCGGCGTCAACCACCCCCTTCCAATCCGCCACTTCCACAAAGAGCGTCGCGGTTTCATTTCCCTTCGCCAGCGGGAAACTGCCCGGGCTGGCGGTGGCCTCCACATAATCCGGCTGCCCCAGGCACCATGCCACTTGGGGGCAAGCCATCACAGCGGCTGTAATCAAGGCGATGGAGAAGAGGTGTTTCATGGCCGCGGGCCAATTCATTCGCTCCTTTCCGCTTTGCCGACAAGCGAAAAAACGAGCATAAGTATGTTCCATGCGATGGCTCCGCTTCGTCTCAAGCTGTTTCCACCCGTTCCTCTTTCTCCTCGGCACCCTCCCTGCCAGGGAGGACAATTTCTATGTCGCTGATTACGGCAGTAGCAGCGTGGAGACCGTTTCCGACACCGGCGCCGTCACCAGACTCGCCGGTAACGTCTCAGGCGCTTGCGGCGTGGCCTGCGACGTTCAGGGAAAGGTCTATACGCTCGACATAAATCAGGGCCGCGTTTTCTGCATTTCCAAAGTTGGCGCGGCCTCCATCCTTGCCCAGGGTCTTTCCCGCCCCGAGGCACTGGCCTTCAATTCCCATGGTGATTTGTTCGTAACTAACGGAAATAATACAATTTCGCGAATTTTCCCCACCGGCGCCACCAGCACTTTCGCCAGGGGATTGGACGACCCCCACGGCCTGGCCTTCAATGCGGCTGGCGAACTTTTCGTCGCCAATCACGGAAACAACACCATTTCCAGAATCTCCAAGAGCGGCGTGGTGAGCACCTTTGCCGATTTCACCAAAGCTTCCTCGAATTACCAACCGGGTACGCTCGCCTTCGACGCCCACGGCAATTTGTTTGTCACCGCGCAAAGCTCCCGGGCGATTTTGAAAGTGGACCCGGCGGGTCGTTTTACCCCCTTTGCCACCGGAGTAGTCGACCCCACCGATATTGTTTTCGACACGCACGGCGACTTGTACGTGCCCAGCGGCACCAGCAGCTTGATTTACAAGATTAACCCTGACGGCGCCATCAGCGTCTTCGCCACCGGTTTAACCCGCCCGTATGGACTGGCCTCAAATCGCCCGCTTTATCAACCTGAGCCCGAACCGCCAATTGCGGTTCCCGCCGCCGGCCACCCGCCGTTGGGTCTTATACTCGCGCTGGCGGCGCCAGCGTTGCTCATCGTCATCGGTTTCTTCATCTTTCTGCTCAAAAGGAAAGTAGATTAGAAAGCAAAACACCCCTTTCCGCATCGCCCGAACGAGGGCCGGATGGGGCATTCATTTCGGCAGCTCTGCCACTCGCCGGTTAGCACTTGCCCACATTTTTTAATTCCACAAACTCCAATCCACAACAGTCGGCACGGGGGCGGGCTTCGCCCGTCCGCCGGACCGCGTCGCCCGATTCATAACTTAATTTTCCTCGAAAACTGTCTGGCGGATGAGGTCCACCTTAATGAAAAGTCGTGCTTCCATGGTAGTCGTTCTTTTGGCCGTCATAATTGTTGGCTTGGTCTGGCGGGTAACGACACCGCCGATAGATAAGCAAGCACTAGTTGCCAATATCCGCTCAAACACAACGCCACCGAACAAGGCGACCCCATCGCAATCTTCAAATCAAGGTGGAATTGCCTTCCCAGTTCTCCCGCCTGCGATCATCTCAAGTACTAACAATAATGCGAGCGCACTTGGCGACACCCAAAAAAATGCATCCACTTCTTCACCACGTTTTCGGTATGTGTTGGGTCCCGCGGATGGCCTAATGAAAGTGGAGGCGGCGTTGGGGATGGCGTCAGCTCAAGCCAGAATACCCAACCCTGCTGACCTGAAAATCAAACCGCCAATCGCCGTCTATGAACTTAGTGCGGCTGAATTAGCCCAAGGGGCAACGTTGGATGCCGCGCACTTAGTGCGATTTCATTACCTCGTCGAGGCTTCGGGGAAATCTACCATGTATGCCGAAGTATATGGCGACCCATCCGCCAATGGCGGGCATGCCATGACAGGGTTCGGCGGCCCCAACCAAGGTGCCATTGCGAGTGCGTTGGAAGAACTGTCGTCCTCGGAGCAAACGCGTGGAGGCGCATACGAAGTACGAATTTTGCGATTATCGAGCGTTCTCAACTCGACATGGGCCGATGTAGTTTGGCTGAAATCTGACGATTCCGGACCTGACTTCCTCTATCTGCTTCCGCCGTACCGGCTATCACCCGAAGCAAAGAAATTTTATAGCGGCGTGGAATTTCTTAAACTCATTTTTCAGGTAGTTCTAGAGAAGCAGCAAGCTGCGCCGCCAGCGCGAATGGACGGTCGAGTTCTGCCTACATAATTTTTAGGCAAAAATGGGCCGCAGGGGTCAGGCCTTTCAGGTTAACATCCATGTAGGCCGCGGCGAAATCGCAAGGGAAGCTGAATGCCGGAATTCCTCCTTCACCCTTCATTTCTTCATTTCCCCGCCCGCCGCAAAAACGCGACCATCTCCTCCAGCGACACCCGCGCCTCGGGAATAAACGGAATAAACGCCTGCCACACGTGCGGCAGGCCCGGCCAGATTTTTAACGACACGTCCACACCCGCCTCCTTCGCCTTCCAGGCAAAGCGCACACTGTCATCGCGCACGATTTCGTTGTCACTGGCATGGATGATGAGGGGAGGCAAGCCATGCAAATCCGCATAAAGCGGGGAGGCAATCGGGTGCGTCGGCGCGGCACCGCCGAGGTAGAGGCGGGCGGCGATCGGCAGGCTTTCGCCGAAGAACCAAACATCACTCAGCGTGTTGCTCACGACGGAGGCTCCGGTGCCGGCGAGGTCCGTCCACGGCGACATGCAGGCGACAGCGGCCGGGAGGGCCTCGCCGGCGTCGCGCAAAGTCAGTAAAAGTGACAGCGCCAAGCCGCCGCCGGCGGAGTCGCCCGCGAGCAGGATATTTTCCGCGGGAGTTCCCTGCAGGCGCAACCAGCGGTAGCAAGCGAGGGCGTCCTCGAGGCCGGCCGGAAAGGGATGCTCGGGGGCCAACCGATAATCAGGCACCAAAACCTTTGCCGGCAAATTTCGGGCAAAATAAGTGGTCAGCGTACGATGGGTGCGCGGATTACACACGAGATAACCGCCGCCGTGCAGGTAGAGCATCGTCAATGCCGTTGGCGCGCCCAGCGGTTCAATCAATTCCGTGGGCACCGGTGCGCCCGGCGCGTTTGTAATTCGCAGGCCGACGCGGCGGTGTGGCACCAACGGGTCGAGACAGCGGATAAACGTGCGCAAGCCCTTGACAAAAATGCGCGCGCCGCCGGCCCGGTCAATCGCGACATGCCGGCGTTTCCAGGTCCGCAACACCACGGAAATAGCCCGCGCCTGCCAACTCGCCCTGGCCGAGGGACGCCCGCCGGGCGCCGGCGGCGCCGCGGGAATTTCTTGCTGGGGAGCGTGCATTCCGCCACGCTAGGGAAACATAACCCGAATGCAAACTCACACCGAGGCGGGCGGAGCCGCCCTGAAAAGGCTCAATCTCTGGAAATTCGCGGTGGTGGCGGCGCTCACCGTTTATGGTGCGGCCTATGCGTCGGATCATTCCACCGACCATTACATTGACGTGGTGAACGCGTATCTTTACCAGGGCGGGAGGATGATCTTTGCGCCGGTTGGAGTCCTCCAACATCACTTGGGTGGAAGCTTCTTCCAGTGTCTGGTGCCGTTGCTGATCATCGGTTTTTATAGCTGGAGGCGCAATTTTTACGGGGCGGCCGTTTTTGCGTTTTGGCTGGGCGTGAATTTTTTCAATCTCTCGATTCATGCGGGCAATGCGGATAATGGGGATTTGGCGCTGGCGGCTGGCAATGACGCCACGGCCGATTGGAATTGGCTCCTGGCGCATTTCAATGCACTGTCCAGTTCGGCCACAGTCGAGACCATCTTGCGCTCGCTCGGTTTTGCGGCTTTTGCGGCTGCGGCAATTGCCGGCATCCTGTGGTCCCGCGAGCCGGTTCGGGAAGCCGCACCGGCGGGAGCGGAAGACGGGGCGGGCAAGCTGGCGCGCTGGCGACAGGCAGTAAAGATTCCGGAGGGCTTTACCCTGAACGCCAACGCCGTCATCATGCTGGTGTGTGTGGTCGGCGGCGGGGTGGCCTTGTGGCAGCACGGCCCGGAATGGCTGGAAGCGATCGTGGACCTCGGCAGGCCGAAACCGGCATGGCCCAGCGATTACGCCCAAGCAGTGGCACAGGCCAAAACCGAACAAAAGCCCATGGTCTTGAGTTTCACCGGGTCCGACTGGTGCCCCGCCTGCCAGGAGCTGGACAAATATGTTTTGAACACGGGCGTTTTTCGCGATTACGTCGCGAAGAATCTCGTTTTCATCGAGGTGGACATGCCCCAGCACAAGAGTCAGCCGGCCGCGCTTCAGCAGCAAAACATGCAACTCGTGACCAAGTACGGGGTGCACGGCTTTCCCACCCTCGTCATCCTTAACAGCGACGGGAAATACCTCGATCAGATAGTTGGTTACGCGGAAATGGGGCCCAAAGGCTACATTGCGCAGATTGAAGGCATCGCGCGAATAAAGGGCAAGTAGCAAGGGGAGGACGTTGCCTCACAATTTCCGCGCCGCAAATGCCATCGCGTCCGCAATCTTTGCCATATCCTCCTCCGTATGGCAGGCCGAAATCGCGGTGCGCACCAAATCCTTGCCGGGCGGCACGGCGGGGGCGATGGACATGACCGTGAAGACACCCTTCTCCAGCAGGTGCTGCCAGAAACGATACGCGCGCTCCTTCGTACCCAGAACGACGGGCACGGCCGGCGTTTCGCTGCCCCAAGTGTCAAGTTTGAGATCGTGCAATATCTGTTTGTAACGCTTCGTGTTCGCCCATAGGCGCTGCAAGTGCTCGGGCTCGTCGTGCAGCAAAGCGAGAGCGGCTTCCGCGGCGTAGGCTTGGGCGGGCGCCAGGGCAGCACTGAAAATCGTCTGCTTCGAATGGGAGCGCAGATACTCGATGACCTCGCGGGACCCGGCCACAAACCCGCCCGTGCTCGCCAGCGCCTTGGAGAAACTGCCCGCAATAAGATCAATCTTGGCCGTTGCGCCAAAATGATCGGCCGTGCCGCGGCCATCCTGGCCGAGGACACCAAAGCCGTGGGCGTCGTCCATGACCAGAAAGCAATTCTGGTTCTGGGTCGCCGCAATGATTTCGGGCACGAGCGAGATATGGCCCTCCATGGAATATACGCCCTCGAAGGCGACAATCTTCGGGGTGTCGGGCGCTTCGTAGGAAAGCAACTCGCGCAAATCTGCGGGATTATTGTGGGCGAAGCGCTCGGCTTTGGCCTGGGTCAGGCCGATGCCCGCCCAGATGGAGGAGTGCAGATTCTTGTCGGCCAGGATTACGTCGCCCTTTTGCGCAAAGGCCTGGATGGACGACATGCAGGAGATATAGCCTGCCACGGAAATGTGACAGGCCTCTTTGCCGATGAAGGCGGCCAGTGTCTCCTCCAGGCGCTGGTGATAGGAGCGGCTGCCGTTGGACAACCGGGCACCGGTGGTGCTTGTCCCCCATTCGGCCAACCCCCGCTGGGCGGCTTCCATTACCTTGGGATGATGGGTCAAGCCGAGGTAGTCATTGCTGCTGAGCATGACCATTTCGCGTCCATCGAGCCAAACATGGGTGCCCACCTGGCGGTCAAAGGTATGGTAATAAGGCTTATACCGCAGACGAAGCCGGGTGGCCTCGTCCTCGCGGCAACGATGGACAATGGAATTCCCGGCCTTGGCAGTGAACAAAGAAATCATGGAAAGACGCCTCCCCTGGTTAAGCAACGGGAAGAACGGATTGGCGAAACTTGTATAAACGAATTCGCCACCCCCGAAAAGTCATTTCTTTGGGTGACAGGAAGGTGCCAAGGGTGTGACATTCACACCGACGTAGCAAAGGACGTTCCATAACGGCCGCCCAATGACCGTTTGGGCGCGGGAACGGAATTCTCCGGCAAGCAAGCGGCTTTTTGGAACTTTCCACCGGGACCTTGGTTTAATTTAATGGTTCCGGTCGAGTTGCTTTGCTCCGGGCCAACTTTTTTTACGGATAGTCGCTTGCCAGCCAACCATTTGCCCTTTATGCCTTGATGATGGAATCTTCGCGCATGGGTCACCCCACCCGGCCAAGGCCGCAGTCGCAGCGCCGTTGGGCCTGCGTTCTGGGTTTCGTATTGACCAGCGGGCTTAATTTGCACGCCGATCCAGTGGATGATGCCACGCAAAAACTGCGCCATGGCGATTACGCCGGCGCCGCCGCCATGGCCCAGGCAGGGATCAAGGAGACGTTTGCAACCGAGGGTTTGGTGCGGGTTGAAGCTGAAGCATTATTTGCCCAAGGCAAATACAACGAAGCTTACCTGCTGCTGAGGTCCGGCATCATCAACGCCCCGCAGAGCATCCGTCTACGTCTGCTCCAGCGCGAAGCCTGCCTCTACACCAACCGGCCCACCGAAGCCGCGCAGGCGATGACGCAAATCGCGCAAATTCTCAATCAACTTGCAATCGAGAAGCAAATCACCCAGACGCCGCTGCCACCGCAAGTGCTGGCGGACGCGGGCGAGGCGTCGCTTTTAATTCCAAGCACCGACCCCAAAACCATTCTGGAACAGTTTCTGGATCCTGCCCAGCAGGCCAAGCCTCCGGTGCGCGATGCCTTTCTGGCCGCCGGCCGGTTGGAGTTGGACAAGCATGATTTTGATCTGGCATCGCGCAGTTTCGCGAATGGCCTGAACGCTTTTCCCGGCGATCCTGACATGCTGGCCGGCCTGGCCCAGGCCTTTCGTTCGGACAGTCGCACAAAATTCGGCGACAACGCGAAACTGGCGTTGGACGCCAATCCGCAACATGTACCGACCCTGCTGCTTCTTGCGGAAAACCTGATTGACGCCGAATCCTACGACAAGGCCAACCAAACTCTCGATCAAATCCTCAAAATCAATCCCAGCCAGCAGGCGGCGTTCGCCCTCAAAGCCGCGATCGCCTATCTGCATAATCAGATGGACGTGGGTGACTCCTACCGCAAAGCGGCATTGCTCACCTGGGCCAAAAACCCGCGGGTGGACTACATCATCGGTCAAAAGCTTTCGCAGAATTACCGTTTCAGCCTGGGGGAAAAATCCGAGAGTCTGGCGCTCGCAAGCGACCCGAAGTTCACCCCCGCGCGGGTGCAGCGAGCCCAGGATTTGCTCCGCCTCGGCCGGGAAGAGGAAGGCTGGAAGGAAGCGGCCCTGGCCCAACAGGAAGACGCGTACGACATTGAGGCGTTCAATCTTGTCGCCTTGCATGACGAGATTGCCAAATTCACCACCATCGCGAGCCCGAACAAACACTTTACCCTGGTGATGGAACCGCTGGAAGCCAAAATCTACGGCCAACGCGTCCTGGCCCTGTTGGAAAAGGCCCGTGACACCGTGGCCAAAAAGTATGGCCTCGACCTCAATTTCCCGGTCCTCGTCGAGGTTTTCCCCAACTCGGCCGATTTTTCGGTGCGCACGTTTGGCATGCCTGACATCGGCGAATTTTTGGGGGTCACGTTCGGACCGGTGGTCACAATCAACGCCCCGAGTTCGCATGAGTCGAACTGGGAGGATGTCATGTGGCACGAGTTTACGCACGTGGTGACCCTCACGCTCACAAAAAATCAAATGCCGCGCTGGTTGAGTGAGGGCATATCGGTTTATGAAGAAGGCCAGGCCAACCCCAACTGGGGCGAGCACATGACGCCGGATGCGCGTGACCGCATTCGCGCCGGTAAAGCGCAGCCGATCAGCAGCATGAGCGCAGCATTTCTCCAGGCGAAGGGCATGGAGGACACGGAATTCGCCTATTATGAGTCCATGCTCGTCGTTCAATTTCTGGTGGAACGCTACGGCTTTGACCACTTGCTGGGCCTGTTGCACGCGCTGGGCGACGGCGTGGAAATGAATGACGCGCTGGCGAAGAACTTTGCGCCGCTGGCCCAGCTCGACGAGGCCTTTGCCAAATATGCCGCAGACCAGGCGAAGCTGTATGCCCCCATGTGGGATTTCACCGCGCCCAATGCGGGAACGGGCGATGCCACCGCCATCCTTTCCTTTCTCCCGACGGAAATCGCGAATCAACTTCAGCCCGACACGACGCCTCCCGACATTGCCATCGCGCCAAAGGAGGCTGCGCGCGGTGGCGCCGGGGCTCCCGGCGATCAAGCTTCGCCGGCGCCCAAGCCCGCGGTCACCTCGAACCATTTTTACGAGCGCCTGGGGCAGGTGCACGATGCGATTAATCAAGGGGACTGGGCCAAGGCCCGGAGCCAATTGCAGGAAATCACCGCCACCGGTTTTTATCTGCCCGGGCCGGACAATCCGTATTTGCTACTCGCGAAAGCATGCGACCAACTGCAGGACACCGCCGCGGAAAAGACTGCGTTGCTAACTGTGGCGGCGCACGAAGGCGACTCCCTTGAAGCCGTCAACCGTCTGCTGGAACTGGCCCAAGTGGATAAAGACTGGGCCGATGTGGTAAAATGGGGCGAGGCCTCGATCGCGATCCACCCGATGGCGGCATCCACGTGGCGCGCCTTGTTCGACGCCCGCGAACAACTTCGGCAAAATCCGCCCGGGGTCGAGGCCGGTCTGGCCCTGCTGGCGCTTGAACCGCCGGATCTGGCCAGTCTCAATTTCCGGGTCGCCAAGTTGCTGCAACCGACGGATGCGGACAGCGCCCGGCGCCATGTGTTGCAGGCGCTCGAGGACGCCCCGCGTTTTCGTGCGGCCTACGATTTACTCGCCACTTTGCCAACCGCCACTCCGGCGCCGGCGTCCGACAACCCGAATCCCTCCACGCCATGAAAAGCTTCCCGCGCATTCTTGGCCAACCGGTGCTTTTAGCCGCCGGGCTGGGCTTGATCCTGATACTGCAGACGGCTTGGTCCGCGACGGTTGGACGGGGTGCGGCACCGGTGGTTGGGCGTGGCGGCGCGGCGCCGGCGATTACCCGCGGGAGCCGCAACGGTGCGCTTGGGCGCGGCGGGGCAGTGGCCGTGGGGTACGGCAACAGTCTCGGAATTGGCCTTGGGGGAATCACATTTGGCACGCCGACCGTGGTCAATTACAATCCGGGTTATGCGCCCGCCGTGACGCCGCGGGCGGGCAATGGCAATTTATATTATGCCTTATTGCGCCGGTCCCTCCGCGGGCGCTTTGGCCCGGGCTCCGCGCCCTTTGGCACCGGCTTCAACGCCAATCTGTTCACCGGCAGCTGGCCGACCGGACCCTATCGTAATTTTTTCTGGAATCAAAACTCAATTGGGGAGGCGTACGCCAACCTGAATTATTTTCGCCTTGGCGTGAACAACCTCGTCACGTCGTACCCGCTGAGCCCGTACTACCTCTCGCCGGATTATTTCAATTTGCACCCGTTGGTTTACTTTGCGAACCCACGCAATTTTGCGCTGGCCGAACCGCAGGCGCGCGCCCTGCGCGACCAGTTGCGCAATGGCGGCATTCTGCTGTTTGACGACCATTGGGGTAACCGTGATCGTCTGCACTATTACACGGAAATTCGCCGCATCTTCACCAATTACTCCCTGGTGGAGTTGCCCGTGGATCGCGCGTTCAACCCGTCGTTTTACGCGGTGCAGGTCAAGCCCCAGCCGCAATATTTTGCGGGTGTGCGTCAATCCGCCTTCACCATCGTCAACCAAACTCCGGCCGAGGAGCGAGTCACCAATGAAAATGGCACGTTCTCGGGTTACTTTGGCAGCGACGGCCAGGTGATTATCCTCGCCAATTAAGCTCCCGGCTGTCTTTTTTCTTCATTCGCCACCCGCTCCGGTCATGTTTTTACCCCGACGAAAATTCCTGCTTTTCAATGCCATGGTGCTGGCGGTGGCGGGCGTGGTTTCTCTTTCCGTATTTGGCCAATTTCAGGGCCCGGGAGCGCCACCCCCACCGCTCCCCAATTCCGGCCCGCCGATGGGCAACGGGGGAATTACGCGTGGCGGCGGCCGGCGCGGCGGCGGCCTTGGTACCGGGGGTGGATTTGGCGGTGGGATGCGGGGCGGCGGCGGACGCGGCATGGGCGGGGCGACGAACCGCGCGTATACCATTCGCGATCCGGCGGAATTGGAGATGGTGGATAAAATGCAGAAGGCCCTGAATCCGGCCTTCGTCAACGACGTCTTCAGTTTCTCCCGGCTCAAATACGGCTATGAGAGCATGGGATTCGGCCGCTACTGGGACGATGACTCGCCCGACGCCGACCTGAACGTCGCCTACCGGCTTTTTCAAATCACCAGCCTCAAGATACATCCCTATTATAATTACATTGATATCACGGCGGCGGATCTCGCCCGCAACCCCTTCGTGTACATGACGGTGACCCGGGGAATGGCCCTCACCGATGATGAATGCAAAGCCCTGCGGACCTACTTTGAAAAAGGCGGCTTCATGATGGCCGAAGATTTTTGGGGTGACGACATGTGGGAGTTCGCCTACAGCCAGTTCAAGCGCATTTTTCCCGACCGTGAAATTGTCGAGCTGCCGTTGAGCCATCCCATTTTCCACACGGTTTTTGACTTTAAGTACCTCCCGCAAATGCCCAGTGCCGGGCGCGGCTACTCGGGAGTCTCCTACGACAATGCTTATTATCCCACCGGCGACCACTTTCCGCACTATTATGCCGTGTTTGACGACCATGACCACATCATGGCGCTTATTTGCCGCAACAACCATTACGGCGACGGCTGGGAGCACGAGGGCGACAACCATGATTATTTTGACAATTTCTCGATGCCCCAAGCCTATCCCATGTTCATTAACATCGTGTTTTACGCCATGACCAATTGAATCGTCCCGAATTCTTCGCCCTAAATCAGCAATCCTCCTCCAACCCCAACACTCGTGGAAACAACCAAAATCGCCTCCGAACAAGCCGCATTCGAAAGCCTCCAGGCAGGCCGCGTGCGCCTCGAATCTGAACTCAGCAAAGTCATCGTCGGCCAGCGCGACGTGGTCGAGCAACTCATGCTCGCCCTCATTGCTGGCGGCCACTGCCTCATCACCGGGGCACCCGGCCTGGCGAAAACACTTCTCGTCAAAACGATCGCGGGCGTCTTTCAGCTTCATTTCCAACGCATCCAGTTCACGCCGGACTTGATGCCCGCCGACATCACGGGCACGGAGATTCTGACGGAAACGGACCAGGGCCGCAAACTCACCTTCATCAAGGGTCCCATCTTCGGCAACATTATTCTCGCCGACGAAATCAACCGCACCCCGCCGAAAACCCAGGCGGCCTTGCTGGAAGCAATGCAGGAACACCAGGTCACCGCCGCGGGCGTGCGCCACACGCTGAGCGAACCGTTCTTCGTCCTCGCCACGCAAAATCCCGTTGAAATGGAAGGCACCTATCCGCTGCCGGAAGCGCAGCTTGACCGTTTTCTTTTTAATGTGCTGATTGATTATCTCCCCGAAAATGACGAGGTGAACGTGGTCAAAAACACCACCTCCAGCGTCGCGCAATCCGTCAACGGCGTGTTCAGCGCCGAAGACGTCATCCGATTCCAGGACCTCGTGCGCCGCGTTCCGGTCGCGGACGATGTCGTCCGCTACGCCGTCAAGCTCGCCGCGAGCTCGCGCCCAAAGTCTACCGGCGCGCCTGATTTTGTGAAGAACTGGATCAACTGGGGCGCCGGTACCCGCGCGGCCCAGGCTCTCGTCATCGGCGCCAAGGCCCGCGTGCTCTGGCGCGGCGCCACCCATGTCACCGGCGACGACATCCGCGCCCTCGCCGCCCCGGTTTTCCGCCACCGCCTGTTGCTCAATTACCGCGCCGAAGCCGATGGAGTTTCGGTGGAGCAGGTAATTCAGAAGCTCGTGGAGGCACTGCCGAAGTCAGTGTAATTAGGACCAACATATAAATGCTGCGCCGAAATCCAGTTTTAGTCCCCGGCTTGTTGGTCATGCTTTGCCTGACCGGGTGTCAGTCGCGCACAGTCACGGTGATCGACGCCAAGGGCAACTTCATTTCGGGGGCAAAAGTTACCGGCATCGGCCTCAGTATTTCGGCGGAACCGGTTTACACGGATCCGCAAGGCAATGCCAAGCTGCCCAATTTCCCAAATGAAATTATCCAGGTCATGGTGGATAAAAGCGGCTTTGTCCAAGGCGAGGCTTTCCCCGCCCGCGATTTCAAAACGGTTACGGTTACATTAATGCCCGGCAAAGAAGGGCCGATCGCCTGGCGTCTCGCTCCAAACGATCCGGCAACCGCACAACTATTGCAAAAATGACTTCGCTCGCCCACTCCGCCACCCAGGGCATAGACCCCAAGGCCCTGTTTGCCATTCAGGACTTGGAACTGCGCGCGCGCGTTGTCGTCGAGGGCTTATGGTCCGGCCTGCATCGCAGCCCCTTCGCCGGCTTCTCAGTTGAGTTCACGGAATACCGGCAGTACAGCCCGGGCGACGACTTGCGTTACCTCGACTGGAAACTGCTGGCCCGCAGCGACCGGCATTATATCAAGAAATTCGAGGAGGAAACAAACCTCCGCTGCCTCATTCTGGTGGATACCAGCCGTTCGATGTTGTTCGGATCGAGGGGTACGACCAAGGCGGCATATGCCCGCACGCTCGCGGCCACATTCGCCTATTTTCTCGCTCAACAGCGCGATGTGGTCGGCCTCGCGTTGTTCGACAGCAAAGTCCATGACTATCTGCCGCCACGCTGGAAGCCCGGCCATTTCCGCCACATGATGGCGCTTCTCGACCGGGAGCCGGCCGGTCGCGAATCCCGGCTGGGCGACGCCCTTGACGAAGTGGCAAATCTTTGCCCCAAGCGGAGCCTGATTCTGCTGCTTTCAGATTTTCTCGCGCCGGTCAGCGAATGGGATCCGGCGCTGGCCCGGCTGTCGGTCGCCCGCCACGACATTCGCGCGGTGCAAATCCTCGACCCGGCGGAAGTGAACCTCGAATTCGGCAAGACGGCCGTCTGGGAGGACATAGAAACCAGCCAGCGCATCTATATTGATCCTGATCAAGCACGCGCCGGTTACCAGACCCGCTTCAACGCGCATCAAGCGGAATTGAAAACCGCGATGGAACAGCGCGGCATTTCCCGGCAAATCGCCACCACCGACCTGCCGCTCGACTTCGTGCTGCTCGAGTTGCTTTCCGCCAACCAGGCCGGGCGCAATGCTTCGCGCCGGAGGACCCAGCTATGAATTTTCTATCTCCCTGGTTTCTCCTTGGGGCGGCGCTGATCGCTGGGCCCATCTTGGCGCACCTCATCCGGCGGGCCACGCGCCAGCGCGTGGCCTTCAGCGCGATGCGGTTTCTCCAGGCATCGCCGCCCAAGCTCGACCGCAAGAATCGCATCCAACATCCGTGGCTGCTGCTGATGCGCTGCCTCATTGTCGCGATTTTGGCGCTGAGTTTTGCGCGACCCTATTTGAAACATGATTTGCCGCTCATTAGCACGCCGGTGCTGCCGTTGAGCGTTGTGGCCGTGCTCGATGAAAGTGCCTCGATGCAGCGGGCGGGCTTGTGGGACGCCGCCGTCGCCAAAGTGACGGTGGCCGCCGCGGGACTCGGCCCGAACGACCAGTTTTCCCTGCTCGCGGTGTCCGGCGGGGTGAAGCAATTAATCAGTCATGATAAGTGGCAGGAAACGGCGCCGGGGGACCGCAATTCGCTGGTGCGCGCCGTCCTTGCCGAACAAAGGCCCGGCTGGGGCGCCAAGAGCCTCGACTCCGGGCTGGAGGCGGCGCTGGCGGAGTGGGACAAAGCGAACGAGAAAACCACCGGCGCCATGCGGAAGAAAATCGTGGTGGTTTCCGATTTCACCGCTGGCGCACAAGTATCCGGACTTGCCGGACTGAATTGGCCCAAGGGCTGCGAGGTTAATTTGCAGCCCGTCCTTCCCGACCACGATGGGGATGCCAGTTTGCAATGGCTCGGCTGGCAAGACACGGACAATGGCCTGACGTTGCGCGTCCGCGTCGGCCAGAGTGAGCGCAGTACAGCGACGGCGCTGACCCTACAACTACGCGATGCCAAAACCAACACGGCCATCGGTGCGCCGCAAAAAATCACCTTGCAACCCAAGGACAAGCAAATTGTTGCGCTGCCAGTGCCGGATACGGCCGCCAGCCAGCCGCTACGGGTGGATCTTGCCGGCGACCAGGAGAATTTTGACAACACAGTCTGGGCGGTCCACCCTTCTCCGCGCCCGATGACGCTGGTCTATTATGGCGACCATGCCGCAAACGACCTCAAGCATGCGCGCTTTTATCTGGAACGCGCCACCGAGGGGTGGAAGGACCCAGTGGTCACGGTGGTGGCAGCGGCTGATGCCGCCAAAGCCCCCGGGCTTAATTCCCCGCCCGAGTTTTATGTCGTCGCCGGACCGCTGGACACCAGCACGACCGCCACGCTCCGCAAGAAGCTCGGAGCGGGCGCCTTTGCGGTGGTTCTGCTGAACGACCCGGCGATGGTGGATACGGCGGCCGACCTCGTCGGCGAGACCGGGTGGACGCCCGCAGCCACGGCCCAAAAGAACGAGCTGTTTGGGCAGATTGATTTTCAGCATCCGCTGTTTTCGCTTTTTGCCGACCCGCATTACAGTGATTTTACGCACATTCAATTTTGGCAGCCGCAATCCCTGAAGCTTCCGGCCAAAACGGCGGCAGTGGTGGTGGCGAAGTTCGATGACGGCTCACCCGCGGTCATTGAGGCGCCAGTTGGGGAAGGCAGGGTGGTCATCTGGGGCGGGGATTGGGCGACGGCATCAAGCTCCTGGGTGCTCTCAACCAAATTCGTGCCCTGGCTCCAAACCCTGTTCGAACGTGCAGCGGGTGGGGCCATCCGGCCGGTCATTGCCGAAGTTGGCGACACGGGACGGCTCCTCGGCAAGGAATCGGCCCAATGGCAGGCGATGGGGGCTGCGGACGGCACCTTTGTAGAAACCACCCCCACCCTACCCGGGGTTTATCAAGTGAAACAGGCCGACTCGACCCGCTGGGTCGCCCTTGAAGTTTCCGCCGGCGCCAGCAAAGTAGATCCCATGAACATGGACGACTGGGAGAAAATGGGTGTTCCCCTCCACGCCCAACCACTGACCTCTGCCACGCCCCTGACCTTGCCGGTGGGGGACAATCAGACTGGGGCCGTGCTGGAAAGCCGCCAAAAACTGTGGCGCTGGGCCCTGATGGGGGTTATTCTGCTGCTGGCTCTGGAGAGCATCTATTCCCTCGCACTTTCCCGCCGAAATGACCAAAATCCCACCGAGGCCACCACCTGACTCCCGCCATGAACCAAGAACCTTCCCTGCCGCCCATGCAATCTGAGTTAGGATATTTGTTGCGCGGGGTTGCGCGCGAATTGCGGGCCACCCGCCTCCACCGGCGCGGCTTGCGCCGCTGGGCGGCCGTGGCCGTAATCGCCTTTGGCGTGCTCGAGGCCCGGGTCCAATCGCCCGGCTTTGCCCCCTATGCACTCTATGTGCTCGGTGTCTTGCTGGCGGCGGCCGTTTTGCGCAGCCTCATGGTGGCCCGGGCCGATAAATTGGATTTCGCCGAAGCCGCGCGCACCGTGGAAGCTTCGTTCCCCGAATTAAAACAAGCGTTGCGCACCGCCGCCGAACAGCACCCCGGCGACAACGGTCGTTTCAATTTTCTGCAATTACGCGTCATCAGCAGCGCCCTCAAGCACGCGAATTTCAACGACTGGAAACGCCAGCCGCAAAACCGCACCCGCTGGAATTTCGCCGCCCACGCCGCCGTGTTTGCCGCCGCACTGGCGCTCACGCTGGGTCCGGTGTTGCTCGAAATCGCCCACAGTGAATTTCCCGTGCCCAAAATCTCCCTGCCGAAATTCGGCGTGACCGTGGAGCCCGGCAATGCCGAGGTGGAACGCGGCCGCCCCGCCGTCATCTCCGCGACTTTTGACACCCGGATCCCGCGCGAAGCGTCGCTGCTGTGGCGCTCGCCGGACGGCAAGACGGGCACGATTCCCATGGCGCGCACGCTGGCCGATCCAATCTTCATGGCCGCGATACCGTCCGTGCGGAGTGACACCGTCTACTCGATTAAATATTCGGGAAACAAATTTTCCGGCGACAACAACACTGGCGAGTACACGCTCAAAGTTTTTGATTTGCCCGCGTTGGCCAAGGCCGATGCCACGCTCAATTATCCGGCCTTCACCAAACTCCCGCAGAAAGTCATTCCCGATACGCGCCGCGTGAGCGCTGTGACCGGCACCAAGTTGCAATATGACTTCACGATGAACAAGCCGATGAAGGACGTTACGCTCACGGACGACAAGGGTAATGCCGTCCCCGTCACTGCGGCCAATCCCGAGCGCACCAAATTCACCGCCAGCCTGACCATCGAGCAGACGGAAAAACTTACCATGCATTTGACGGACGACGCGGACCGGCCGAATCCGGCGCCGACGGATATTCGCATCACCGCGCTGCCGATGACGCGCCCGGTCGTGAGCATCAGCTTCCCGGTGCGCGACCAGCGAGTATCGCCGATCGAGGAAGTGCACATCCAAGCCAGCGCAAAAGATCAATTTGGCCTCCTCAATTACGGGCTGGCGTACAGCGTCGGGGCCGACGAGCCGCATTACATTACATTGAATCCCCAGGACAAACCCGCGGGCAACCAGGCAAATTTCACCGACACCCTGAAACTGGAATCCAAGGACGCCCAGCCGGGCGAATTGGTCACCTGGTTTGCTTGGGCCGACGACACCGGACCGGACGGCCAGGTCCGCCGCACGACCAGCGATCTCGCTTTCGCTGAAGTCCGCCCGTTCGAATCCATTTTCCATGAGGACGCCAATGCCGGCGCCCAAGCGAACCAACCGCGGCAGCCACAGCAGCAGCAACAACAGCAAGGCCAGAATCCGGTGCAGACGCTGCTCCAACTCGAGCGTCAGATCTCCGTCGCCACGTGGAATCTCAAATCGGAGGACAAGCCCGATGCGACCTTTAAGGACGATGTGCAAACGCTGAAGGACAGCCAGGACGACGCCATCGCCCAGCTGGCCGATGCGGCGCAAAATGCGACCACGGCCACCCAGCGCGCCGCCGCTGCTGATGCCGCCAAGTTTATGAAGCAGGCCGATGACGGCTTTGTGGCTGCCAGCGACAAGGTGTCCCTTGATCCACTGACCTCCGCGTGGAGTGGCGCGCAGGGCGCCTACCAGGCGTTGCTCAAAATGCAGGGCCGCGAATTTAACATTTCGCAGTCGCGGCAGGGACAGAACCAGGGCCAGCAGCGCAACACCATGCAACAACAATTGGACCAGCTGCAGTTCCGGCAGCAGCAAAACCGTTATCAGACTGAAACCACGGCGCAGAACCCGCCGCAACAACAGCAGAACCAGATGCAGGCGCAGAGCCGCTTGAATGACCTCGCCCGCCGCCAGCAGGACCTCAACCAGCGTCTGCAGGAAATGCAGACGGCTCTCGCCGCCGCGCAAAACCAGCAACAGCGCGATGAGGCCCAGCGTGAATTGCAGCGCCTCGAGGAGGAACAGCGCAATCTCCTCAACGACCTGGACCAAGCCCGCCAGAATGTTGACCAACTGCAGGCCAATCAACAGACGGACCAAATCCGCCAGCAAATGGATCAGGCCCGCCAGAACATGCAGCAGACGCAGCAGCAGCTTGCGCAAAACCAGGTTTCACAGGCGCTCGCCTCGGGCACCCGTGCCGACCAGGCTCTGCAACAATCCCAGCAGGCGCTCCGCCAGCAGACGGCCAATCAATTTGCCAATGACATGAACGCCGCCCGGCAGGCCGCGCGTGATTTGGCCACCCAGCAGCAGGATGACATCCGCCAACTCGATCAATTGGCGCAGAATTCTGGCCGCTCGCTCGACACCGCTTCCCAGCGCCAGGCGCTTGCCCAGAATTTGGCCCAGCAGGCGGATAACCTGCGCAAACTGACGGACCAACTCACCCAAATTGCCCAGGACAGTGAAACCACTGATCCGGGATTGAATAAACAGCTCTCGGATGTCTTGAGCCAGCAAGCGCAATCCCACACCGCTGACGATTTGAAAAACGGCTCGCGCCTCGTCAACAACGGTGTGCTCGACCAAGCGCGCCCGCTGCAAAATGACGCCGCGCGCAATCTCGATCAGTTGCGCCAAGGCGTGGAACGCGCGGCCCAGTCCGTCCTCGGTGACGACACCGCCGCTCTGCGTTACGCCCAGAACGAATTGAATAGCTTGACCCAACAATTGCTGCGGGAACAACCCGCCAATAGTGAACAGTTCCGCGACGCCGCGCAATCCGCCGATTCCGGCCAAACCGAAGCGCAAGCAAATGCCGCCAACCCCAATGCTTCCGGCCAGAATCCCGGCGGCGCGCGCAGCGGTCAACGCGGCGCCACCGGCCAGGGTGCCAATGGAAACAATTCTCAAACCGCCCAAGACAGCAATTCCTTCCGCGATAATGGCGCGGCCCAAGGTCAGGGCACGCAGCCTGGTCTAGGCACACAACCTGGTCAAGGCCGCCAAGGTGGACGGGGCCAGGGCGGTCAGCCGGGTGACAATCAAGTAGCCCAAGATGGCCAACCCGGCCAAGGCAATGGCGCTCGCCAAGGCCAGGGTCAAGGTCAAGGCCAAGGTCAGGGAAATCAACCCGGTCAAGGTCGCCAAGGTGGCCAAGGTCAGGGCGGTCAACCGGGTGATAATCAAGTTGCCCAAGATGGCCAGCCCGGCCAGGGCAATGGTGCACGACAAGGTCAGGGTCGCCAAGGCGGTCAAGGCCAAGGTGGACAGGGCCAAGATCAAGGCGCGCCGCCCGAGTCCGTTCCCAACCAACTTGCTCAAGAACCCGCCAACAGCCAACCCGGCCAAGGTAACGGTGGGCGTCGAGGTCAGGGTCAGGGGCAGGGCCGCCAAGGACAAGGTCAAGGTCAGGGTCAGGGTCAAGGCCTCGCCCAAAACGGCCAAGGTCGCCAGGGTGGACAGGGTGGCCAAGGCGGGGCCGGTCGCGGCGGGCAAGGTGGCGCCGCTGGCGCCGCCGGTACCGAACAAGCAAACGGACAACCCGGTGACCAAGTTGCCCAACAGGATCAGGCCGTTGACCAACCCTTTGGTACGGGTCAACCCGGGGCGGCCGGAGGGCGTGCCGGGCGCGGTGGCAATCGCGCCGGTAACCGTGCCGGCCAGGCGGGCAATGGCGGTTTGGCCAACGCCAGCGGCAATCGCAATGGCGGCGCCTTAACCGGCGGCAATAATTTCGGCGGTGGGGGCACCGGCTCACTTACCACCGATTACGTTCCCGGCCCATTGACTGGAAATAATACTTTCACGGATTGGGCGGACCGTCTGCGCACGGTGCAGAACCTCCTGGACGACCCGGCCCAGCGCCAGCAAATTGCCGACGCCCTCGCCCAGGCCCAAGATCTACGGAGCAACTACATCCGCCACAGCCAACTGCCGCAATGGGATTTGGTCATGAATAACATCGTCTCGCCGCTTTCCAAGGTCACCACCCAGCTGCACCAGGAACTCACGCGCGTCGAACAGCCCGGCGCCCTTCAACCCGTGGATCAAGATCCCGTGCCCGACAAATACGCCGACTCCGTCAAGCGCTATTACGAAGCACTCGGCAATTAAGCCGCTCCATCCCCACCCTACCCCAGTAATATATTCACGATGCCGCGGGAGCTTGCTTCAATTATTATTCCGGATGACGCCTGGCGGTGGGTGGCGTTGGCCGCCGCCGTGGTGTTGGTGCCGCTCGCCGTGCTCGCCTTACGCCCCGGCGCCACGCGCAAGCAAACCACCGCGGTCGCCCTCGGGTTGCGCACGCTCGGCATCGGCTTGTTGTTGTTTTGCCTGCTCGACCCACAGTGGACTTCCCCCCACGCCAAACCTGGCGCCAATTTAATTGCCGTCCTCGTGGACAACAGCGCCAGCCTTACCATCACGGATGCCGGCGCCAAACAAACCCGGGGCCAGGCGGTCAAAGATGCCCTCACCAGCCCCGACAGCCACTGGCTGGCCACGCTTGCAGAACAGTATCAATTGAAGCCCTACATTTTCGACACCACGTTGCGCCGCGTGCAGGATTTTTCCGAGCTCGATTTTTCGGGCGAGCGCACGGCCCTCGGCACCGCATTGCGCAAAGTGCAGGATAATCTGTCCGGACAACCCCTGGCGGGTGTCATGGTGTTCACGGATGGGGACGCCACCGACCTGGCGGGTGGCATTGCGGACCTCGGCAACGTTCCCATTTACCCTGTCCTGATCGGCAAGGCCGAGGGCCTTCGAGACATTCGGCTGGAACATGTGGACGTGCGGCAGACGGCCTTTGATGACGCCCCGGTGGCGGTGCATGCGGAAATTGCAGGACAGGGGGTGGGCGCGCAGAATCTGCAGGTGGCCGTGCGCTCATTGAATGCGCCCGCGCTGAAGAAGAATGAAGTTGATCCGACGCCCACGCCGTTAAATGTCCATCTCGCCGGCGACACCGAGCCCGCCGAATCGGATTTTGCCTGGCACCCGCTTGGCTCCGGACCGCAATTTTTTGAAGTATCGGTCGCGGCGGCGGGCGGCAAATCGCTGGACGAGGCCACGCTGGCCAACAACCACCGCGTCATCATGGTGGATCGCGGACGCCCGGCCTACCGGATCCTTTATGTGTCGGGCCTGCCGAATTGGGAATTCAAATTTCTGAATCGCGCGGTGGAGGAGGATCCGCAGTTGCAAATGGTGGGCTTGATCCGCGTGGCCAAGCGCGAGCCTAAATTAAATTTCATTGGACGCGATCCCACCAACCTGCTGTTTGCCGGCACGGATCAGGCCAAGGATGACAGCCAGGCGGCCGACCAGCCGGTCATCCGCGTGGTCAATGCCAAGACGCCCGATGAACTGCGCGCCGGATTTCCGACGAGCGCCGCCACGCTTTTTGCCTATGACGCGGTCGTCCTGGACAAAGTGGAGGCGGGATTTTTCACCAATGACCAACTCGCCATTTTGCGCCGGTTCGTTTCCGAGCGCGGCGGTGGTTTGTTGATGCTCGGCGGCGTGGATTCCCTGGATGCCGGCAATTTCCAAAACACGGCGCTCGCGCCTGCCCTGCCGGTTTACCTGGACCGCAAAGCGCCGATTCCCCAACAAGGTGAGTTATCCTGGAACCTGACCCGGGAAGGGTGGCTGGAGCCGTGGACTCGCGTGCGTTCGACGCAGGCCGAAGAAGACTCCGTCTTGACTGACATGCCTCACTTCCTCGTCACGAATACGCTCAACGGAATTAAACCCGGCGCCACGGTGTTGGCGACGGTCACCGATCAAGGATCAAACGTTTTCCCGGCGCTCATCGCCCAAAACTATGGTTCCGGCCGGGTGGCCTGCCTCACGATCGGCGACATGAGCACATGGAATTTCACGGGCGACACCGGACACGACGATCTCGCCCACTTCTGGCGCCAGCTGGCCCGGTGGCTCGTCACCGACGACCCTGCACCCGTCGAAATGAAAATCGTGCAGGCTGACGATGGCCACAGCGTTACCTTGCGGGTCACCGCCCACGATCAGAATTTCCGCCCCCTTGATTTGGGTAACACGACGGTCATCGTTTCACGGGTGGCCACGTCGTCCGCAGACGCGGGTGCGGCGAACGGAACCAGCGCGCCGGCCTTTGAAAAAGTCACGCTGCCGGCCGATCCGGTGCCGGATGCTCCAGGTCAGTTTGCCGCCACTTTCACCCCGCGCGATGCTGGCGCCTATCTGGCTGAAGCACACGTGTTGGACCGGGACGGCAAAGTCATTGGCACCGCCCAATCTGGGTGGGTCAATGATCCGGCCACCGAGGAATTTCAATCGCTCGCACCCAATCTGGCGCTGATGCAGGATATTGCACGCCGCACGGGCGGCGAAGTGATTCCCTGGGACAAACTGGATGAGTTTGTGAAATCGCTCCCGAACCGCAAGGCACCTGTCACCGACGAAGAATCACATCCGCTCTGGCAGCAAGGTCCGGTTTTCCTCGCTGTGCTCATGTGTTTTCTGGCGGAATGGGGCTGGCGCCGCTGGAAAGGATTGCCATGAAGTATTTTTTGCTCCTCGCGGCATTATTGCTCGCCGCTGTGCCCGCCCGCGCTGAACCGCCGACGGGCGAAGTCTGCGTCATCGTGGGCGCACCCGGCGACGACAGCTTTGCCCCGGGCTTTGCGGAGGCGGCTCGGGCATGGCAGGTCGCCGCCAAGCAGGCCGGCGCCACCTGCTCAGTCATCGGCTTGGACGATGAAAAAGACGCGGACCCTGTCACCAACACATTGGACCACGACAAATTGACGGCTTGGATTTCCCATCTCGATCCGAAAGGCTCGACGCCCGTCTGGATTGTCTACTTGGGGCACGGCACCTTCGACGGCAAGGACGCCCGCCTGAATTTACGCGGGGTGGACATTTCCGCCGCTGAAATGGCCACGCTGCTGAAGACCGTAACGCGCCCGCTGGTTTTCATCCACGGTGGCTCGGCTAGCGCGCCGTTCATCAATGCCCTGTCAGCGCGCGACCGCATCGTAGTCACGGCCACGCAAAGTGGCCGGGAGGTGGACTATGCGCGCTTCGGCGAAAAATTTGCCGCCGCCCTCACCGACCCCACAGCGGACATTGACCAGGATGGCCAGGTCTCCGTGCTCGAAGCGTTTGTCACCGCCGCCCAGCGCTCCCAGGATTTTTATACGGAAAACGACCGCATGGCGACGGAGCATGCGCTGATTGACGACAACGGCGACAAGCGCGGCACGCCCGCCAGCTTTTTCCAGGGCACGCGTCTCGTCCAGCAACCGCAGGGGAATCTTGCACCCGACGGCGATTACGCCCGCAATCTGGCGCTCATCACTTCCGCCGCGGAACGCGCCCTGACCGACGATCAGCGCGCCCTGCGCAACGTCCTTGAATCGCAGATGGAATCGCTCCGCCAGGTAAAAGAAACTCTGCCTGAAGACGAGTACTACGCCAAATTGGAGAAAATCGTCCGCCAGTTGCAGACCATTTATGTGAAACCCGCCGGGCCCACGACGGCACCGAAACCGCCGGACCCGCTGGTTCCATCGGCCCAAACCGTGCTCTAGAACTGCTTGATCACCCAGGCCACGCGGGAAAAGGACCTTCGTTTTGACGCCCGGCGACCCCCTTCCGCCCTTACTTCGAAGATCCGTCTTTCGCTTTCGACACTTCATGCGGACCAATGCGGTTTTTGCTCAGGGCCAGGTCGTCAATCCAGCCGACAAATCCCGGGTCCGCGGCTTGGTAATTGTTCCAGCCGAACGACAGGTTTTGAAAGACCTCGGGTAGTTCCGTGCCGGTGAAGTTGCCCGCGCCGTTGTTCTTCGTCACATCGGTGATTTCCACGCCGTTGATAAACAGCCGGTAGGTCTGGGTGGCGTAATCCACATACCATTCGGCGAGCGTCCAATCGCTGGTATACTTATGGGTGTAGGCACCGCCCTTGCCAAACTCCGGGCGTCCCCCCGAAGGCTGCACATTGTAAATATACTGATGCATGCCATCCGTCCGCATGACGGTGTCGAGCATCCGCACCTCAATGCGATCCTGGAAATCCGGGCTGGTCGCCGAGCCGGAAACAAAGGTGGAGTGAATTACCGGATTATTGCTCGGCGGCGGCAATGGAAACGGCACTTGCACTTTGAAATATAGCCGACCCCAAAACGTCCCGCCGAGCGCCGCCACCTTTTCGCCGGACAGCGTGATCCGCCGCGGGCCATTGCGGGCCGCTTCCATTTTCAGCGACTTTGCCCCCGAATGCGAATAATCGTCGGCTACCGCCACCTTTCCGGTGGACGTAAATCCCGCGGGAATCTTGCCGACCTCGGTGGATTCAAAATCCTCCAACAGAATTGCGCCCTGCTCGCCCACGACCGGGGCCGGCGGCAGCACTATCGGCGCGGCGGGCGTGCGAACCGGCGGAGGCGCCGGAGCGCGCAGGAGCATGAAATTCGGGTACTTGGCCAGAATGTCCTTTACGGCCGGGTCCGCCCGGGAGAGTTCAGCGCGCAAAGCGTTGTTGACGTTGGTCATCTCGGCGGCGGAGGGCGCAGCCGCAGCGGCAGGACCCGCAGGCGGATTTTGGGCCAAGGCGGACGAAACGCCGATAGCGAAGATTGCCGCCAGGGGGAGGATGGTGGGTGGGGAACGCATGAGGCGGTGGGGTTTGCGCAATCTAGATGGCGGAATGAAGAATTCCAATCCCGGAATTCGTGCGTTGTAGGTTTTGAGTTTTGAGTTTCGAGTTGCCCAGGAAGGGATTCCGTTTTCAGACAAGGTGGAGGGGAACCAGTTTGGGAGAATGTCTCTTCCCTCCCGCACAATAAGACAATCTTCAAGCTATTCTTGGTTCACCTTGCGACTACCACAGAGTGAAATCGAAACCCGAAACTGAAAATTAGATTTTCAATTTCCCGCGCTGATGCAACACTTCCGCGATTTCCACCGCGTTCAAGGCCGCGCCGCGCCAGAGTTGGTCACCGGAAACCCAGAGACTCAAGCCGTTTTCGAACAGCGTATCCTTGCGAATGCGGCCCACGCCGCACTTGTGCTTGCCCGAGTAATCAATCGGCATCGGGTAACGGTTGTGCGCAGGGTCGTCACACAGCTCCGCCCCCGCAAAACCGCTGATCGCCACCCGGGCTTGGCCCACGTCCACCGGCCGCTCAAATTCGGCGCTAATGGCGATGCTGTGGGCGCGGAAAACCGGCACCCGCACGCACGTGCAGGTCACCCGCAATGAGGGCAGCTCCATGATCTTCTTGCTCTCATTGAGCATTTTCATCTCCTCCTTGGTGTAGCCGGTGTCGAGGAATTTATCCACGTGCGGCAAGAGGTTGAAGGCAATCTGATGGGGGTAGACCACCGCCGGCGAGCTGCCGCCATCCGCCCACGCGCGGACTTGCTTGTCCAACTCCTGTATCGCCTGCGCGCCCGTGCCGGAGACGGCTTGGTAGGTCGCGGCGAAGAAGGCTTTCAGCCCAAAGGCCCGATGCAGAGGTTGTAATCCCATCAGGGCAATGGCCGTCGAACAATTCGGGTTGGCGATGAT
>Ga0265319_1000538_pt1 | contig 25904 bp, 17 predicted proteins | sample 4824metaG_FD_192443 | JGI IMG/M metagenome (GOLD analysis project Ga0265319, IMG submission 192443) | Rhizosphere microbial communities from Carex aquatilis grown in University of Washington, Seatle, WA, United States - 4-8-24 metaG | ecosystem: Host-associated > Plants > Roots > Rhizosphere >...
ACAATAGCTAGTAATATAAAGATTGAAGCTAAGGTTAGGGATAAGATAGCAGCTGCAAGAGCTAAAGGTGATGTGGTAGAAGAAAAGAATCAAAATGATATCTTAATAATTCTACAAAAACAAACAAAAGAATTAGAAGCACAAGGTAAGGCATTAGATGATAATCTTAAATCAGCTAATAAAACCAATATGGTTATGGCCAAGGTTGGTGCTACCATGCTTAAAACACTATCCAGTCTTCCTGATTTAATTGAACAAGGATACGGAAAGATAAAGGGTCTTGGTTTATTTGAAATGGATAAGTCCATGAAAAAGACTGCTCTTACAATGGGTATATTATCCAAACAGAGTATTGGATTTACTAGTGGTATGAGAGATGGAGCAAAATATTCAACTCAACTAGGTATTAGTCTTGAGGATTTGACTAAGATGCAAGGTGATTATTCAGATGAATTAGGTCGAAATGTTATTTTATCACAAGATGGACTTAAAGCTGTTACGCAAATAGCAGCAGCAACTGGCTTGGGTTCTGATGGAACAGCTAAAATGGTAGCTGATATGGATCAACAAGGACTATCGGCTAAAAACACACGTGATTATCTTGATCAAGCAGTTACTGATTCACATAAAATGGGGCTTAATTCATCTAAGGTTATTAAAAATATATCTGGTAATATGAAGTTGCTTAACAGTTATAACTTTAAGGGTGGTATTAAAGGATTAGCTAAGATGGCTGAAACTGTAAGTAAATTAGGTATTGATATGCAATTTGCTACTGGGTTTGCTGATAAGTTATGGGATGTTGAAGGTGCAGTTAATATGTCTGCTCAATTGCAAGTATTGGGTGGTGAATGGGCTAAGATGGCTGATCCATTCCATTTGATGTATATGGCTCGTAATGATATGGAAGGGTTAACTGAGGAGATTGGTAATGCTGCTGCTGCATCAGCTAAATTTGCTAAGGATGGAAGTATTCAAATGTCAACAATGGAAATGTCTAGGTTGAAACAAGTTGCTGAACAAACAGGTATTGCATATGATGATTTAGTCACTGCTGGTAAAAATGCATTTAAACTTAAAGAGATTAAGAGTCAAATATCTTTTAATATGAGTGATGAAGAAAAAGAATTTATTGCAAATACTGCTACATTTGATAAAAACGGGACAGCATCTATAATAGTAGATGGTAAACCTAAGTTCTTAAAACAATTAACACAAATGGATTATAAAACTCTTCAAACACAGATGAATGAGAAAAAATCCATGGAAGAACAAGCACAAGCAGCTATCAATTTTGATGATGCTTTGACCAATACTATTAATATGTTTAAAGTATTATTATTACCATTAATAGATTCAATTAATACTGGTTTATTACCTAAAATAAAAGGACTTGTGAAAAAATTCACAGATGGAAAATGGGGTGAGAAGATTGAAAAATTTGCTGGAATGGTTGGTGATTGGATTTCAAAATTTGCTGGTATATTGATTGATAATCCATTAGCAACAGCAATTGGTTATTTAGCAACTAAAGGTTTAGGTTGGATGATGGAAAAAGCTGGTTGGGTAATGAATGGATTAGCATTAGCTCAAGGATTTAATATAGGTACATTAGGTGGTGGAACGGGAAGTGCCATTGCAATGATGGCTAAGCAATTCGCTGGTATAGCTGGTCCATTAATTGGTGTAGCCGCTGGAACTTATTTAGGTATCTCAACAGGTGCTAGTATTTCTAAAAGTCTTGGTAATCAAGACACAAAAGAAGGAGATACTACTGGTATGATTGGTGGAATACTTGGTGGTGGACTTGGTTGGGCTGGTGCAACTGCTTTAGCACCAGAAACAGGTGGTTTATCTTATATTGTACCAATAGCTGGTGCTCTTGGTGGATCATTTTTAGGTGGAACAGCTGGTAAGGTTATTGGTGATGAAATGTATGGTGATAAAGTAAATGATGGTATATCACCAAGTCTTGTTGATCAAATCAATCAACAAGGAGGAACAAAAAGAAGTATATTAGCTCAAGGTATGATTAGACCAATTGATGATGCTGATAGCTTCTTAACAACTAAAAACACTGGTCCAGTTGCTAAAGCAGTATCTAATTCACAGAGTAATGTTATCAAACATGAATTTGGTGATTTAAATATTAATGGTCAATTAACGGTAACAACTCCAGGTGGAGGTAGTATTTCAGTTGATTTGTTGAAAGACCCTCAATTTATAAGACAAATAACCAAATTGATTCAAGTTGAAAGTAAGACAGTTCAAAATCAAGTACAGAAACCATAAATTATTTGGTTGATAATCAGTTTGATACAAAGTATTTGTAGAGATGACTTGACATTGTGGTTAAAAAACCGTAATTTTGCATTATAAAAATATTATCTATTTCTAATATAAATGTTTTAAATAAGAATATAATAAAAGTTATAAATAATTCCATTTAAATTTTGCTAGAAATTATGTCTTTATAAGACCTTTAATAACCCTTTACTATAGAAAGAATCTATTTATTCTGAGTCTTGAGAATGCTTATCTCAAGGTCTGCATCAGATGAATATGATTCTTTTTATTTTTAACTTATTTTCATATAAAATACTTGATCTTTATTTTTAAGTAAAATTGATTATCTTAATATTTATTAATAAATAAGATAATGGCATTTTATAATACTTCGTCACCAACACCAAGTACAAAGAACAATATCAACGATATTGCAGTTTCTTATGGTATTAGAGATTTTCTTTTAAATAAGAATTTATTACCAGTTTATCCTACCATATCAACTTCATTAAATGGTAGTCCTAGAATTGGTGAACCAGTATTAGATACATCCATCAACTCAAATGCAAATACAATACCATTTGGTTTACCATTGGAGACAGAAGGGTTATTACGTTATGATACAGCCATTCTTCAAAATAGATTTAAGAATACTGATCCAAATTCACCTTCATTATTAACTGTTGATAATATTACAACAACACAAGGTCCATTCGGGAATACTCAATTTCCACAAGGTATTGATTCATATCCAACTTCTTCAAATGAAGATGTCTTCAATTATGGTTTAATGGGTAAAACAGTTACTGCTAATTATAGAAAAGATGCAACACTAAGAAATTTATATTTATCAACTGATAGTCAAGTTGACGTAGCTGATTGGATTTCATTACAACCTCCAGGATTCAATCAACAAATAAATGGATATCTAGATACATATGGTACATTAAATATTGGTGATAGTGGAAGCATTCAAGCATCAAATGTTATTGGTAGTATTTTAAATGGTCAAGGCTTAGGTGTATCTCAAGGTGGTGTTGTACCAAATTTTGATATTAGAGCAAGTCTAGCTGGTAGAGTATTAGGAGCAACAGGATTGATTAATGATACAAAATTAGGATTAATAGGTGGTCAACAATTAGCATTGGCATTGGCAAATAATGCTGCATTCAATGTTGAACAAGATATTTTAGGGTCTTTAAATGTTCAAGATAATTTATTGAGCTTGGTTAAAAATGGTACACTTGCTGGATTCAGACCAAACTATAAAATTACTGTTCCTTCAAGTAATGGTGGACGAGTAGCTGATTATACAGCAAGAATACTTGGATTTACATTACCTAAGAGTTATTTGAATGATGCTGGCTCTATCTTTTTATCTGAAAGTGATTCTTCAAATATTGAACGTGCAAATAGCATGATTTTAAATACTGGTAAAGGGCAAGTAACTGCTTTGATTGCCAATATGTTTGCTAATATAAATGGTACAACTGTACATGATAATCCAGAAACTTCACATTTTAGAAGTGGATACGCTCCAGGTTTTAAGAACAATAAAGGTGAAAAAGCAATCAATCCAAATGTCTATGCTTTCAGTGATGCTGATGGTATAATTTATAACTTCATAACAACTGGATTAGGACCAATACCAGAAATAAGTTATAATCGATCTGCAATGATTGATAAATATGGCTTTAAAGATTTCTCAAGTCAATTTTTAGAAAGCTTTAGTGAATCAAATATAAAAACACCAACATTTTCTTGGGGAACCAATCTAGGTGGTAATGTAAATTCAATTCCAGACTATCAACCATTTGTTGGTGATAGAAAAACTCTATTGGCAAAAACTCAATTATTATTCAACACTAATGGAATGTTGAATATAGTGACCGCTAAAGGCGATATGAGCGTTTCTGAGGCCAGTCAAATACAAACGGCAGTAGTTGGTCTAGGAATCTCTAAAGGTAGCGCAGTGATGTCTAAAAACAGTTTTAGTGAGGATGGACACTGGGGTTCTGTATTTAAAACAGCTGATGAAACATATTGCAGAAGTTGGACAACAAGAGATAGATATGATCAAGTATCTAAATTAGTTAGAAATAAAGGTTTAGATGAAGTATACCCATACAGACATCAATTTTATGGTGAATCAGTGTTGGATGATAATGGATTTGTGAAAGTATCCCCATATTCAACTGATGCAGTTGATGATCCTAAGAAATATATGTTATCATTGGAAAATTTAGCTTGGTTTGATAAGGTTAATGATTTAATACCATGTGAACAAGGTCCAGGAGATTTGATATCAGGAAAAAGAGGTAGAATCATGTGGTTCCCTCCTTATAACATTCAATTCAGTGAAACATCAACACCAAATTGGGAATCTAATAATTTTATTGGTAGAGGTGAGCCAGTATACACATATAACAATACAGAAAGAGGTGGAAATTTATCTTTTCAAATAATTGTTGATCATCCTAGTTATGTTAATTCATTTAAAGGTAGCAATGGACCTGATGATCATTATGTTGCTTCATTCTTTGCTGGTTGTATAGACCCATCACAAAGATTTGTTGATAAATTAACCGTATCTGAAATTAGTGAAATTGTTTCTAAAAATATAACACAGACACAAACAAAAACCCTAGTTCCTGAAACGCCACCAGATGCATTTGATTTTTATTATGCAAATGATTCATTTGATATGGATATTATTTTTTCTGACGGATATGAAAGTGGATTAAGTGGTTCAACGCCTTCAGATAAAATTGATTATGATGTCTATACATCTGGTTTTAGTATTGGTTCTTTTGTTGGTGGTGTAACAAGTCAATCATCTTGGACTGATAATGAAAATTATGGTTTAAATGGTTGGAAAAATCCAACAACAATTGATGGAACTAGTTATAGTGGTATAACTGATCCAGCATATATTTCAGCTCTAGCAACATATTTAGATACTAAGTGTCCACACTGTGTTGTTAATGTTACTTCATATGCTAGTCCACAAGGTAATGCTAGTTATAATGAAATTTTAGCTAATAGTAGAACTGAAAGTATGGTAACATATTTGAAAGCTAATTTATATTCTGGAAAGGATGATAATTATAAGAATTCAAGAATTAAAGCAAGAACAAATATTGCATTAACATCTAGCGAGAGTAGTTGTGTTGTTGATGGACCAGTTGATACTATTTCATGTAAGACAGATAGAAGAACAAATGTCGAATTTATTTTCGACAATCAATTAGCTGCTAGTGAAATAACACCAGACCCTGTAACCCCACCAGCAAATAATAATATTACTGTAAATACAAGTATCACAAACAGATTTTATAGTGAATGCGATTATTTTGAAAAATTAAATCAAACTGATAATTTTATCTTTGATAAATTCAGAGAAAAAATAAAATACTTTCACCCTGCTTTCCATTCTACTACACCAGAAGGATTGAATTCAAGACTTACTTTCTTGCAACAATGTACTAGACAAGGACCAACACTTGAAACACAAGGTGCGAATAATCTAGCATTTGGTAGACCACCAGTTTGTATATTACGAATTGGAGATTTTTATAATACAAAAATAATCATTGATAGTCTTTCAATTGATTATGAACCATTGGTTTGGGACCTTAACCCAGAAGGCGTTGGTGTTCAACCAATGATAGCTAATGTAACTATTTCATTTAAATTTATTGGTGGATCAACACTTGCTGGTCCGATAAATAAATTACAAAATGCGCTTTCATTTAATTATTATGCAAATACACATGTTTATGATGCTAGAGCTGATTATATTGCAAAATCAAATGGCTCTGGATATTCAATCAAGAATCTGATCAATGATGATTATGATGGTAATGTAAATGCTTTTGCTTTTGGCAAATTATCAGATAGCAATACTATTGCAAATAATACTCCATCACAAGATCAAGTTGCATCTAATGACAATACAACATCTAGTGAGGGTTCACAGACACAGGCACCTAGTGCAAGCGAAAACGATGTTGATCGAATATCATTAGCTGTAGCTGAAAGAATGGTAAATGGTGATATAAATTTGAGATTTACAATTGATGGAAGTACATCATTATCAAAAGAAGCTGATTTTAGAGCTTATATTACTGATAATATCACAAATAATGAACTTGGTATTGGTACTCTTAATCAAGTTGATTTAGCACAGAACTTAAATTTTAATGTTGGTGCATTAGGATTAATTGATGATAAACAATATTTCATTACAGCTAAATTTGGCTCTATACCTAAGACAATATCATTTAATTATACTAATACTCAATAATCATGGCTACTTATTATAAAACATGTAAAAAATGTGGTTTAGAAAAAGAAATATCTAATTTTAATATCAGAAAGGTATCAAAGGATGGGTATAGAAATGAATGTAAATCATGTTCTAAATTATATAATATTGACAAAAATAAAGCAAAAGAAACAAATAAAACTTGGAGAAAAAATAACTTAGATAAACTAAAAAAAGATTATAATAAATTTTTAGAATTAAACAAAGATTATCAAAAAAATTATGCTAGTATAAATAGAGATAAAATAAATATTAGAAATAAAAAACGAAGAGATAATAATCCTAATTTTAAAGTGAAAGAAAATGTAAGAACATTAATTAAAAATTCATTAAAATACAAAGGCATTAAGAAAAACCAAAAAAGTGTTGAAATTCTAGGTTGTTCAACAGATGAATTTAAACAACATTTAGAATCTAAATTTGAATCATGGATGAATTGGAGTAATTATGGTAACCCAAAGGATGGCATACTTGAAACTAATAAGACATGGGATATTGACCACATTATTCCACTCTCAACAGCTGAAACAGATGATGATATAATTAAATTGAATCATTATACTAATTTACAGCCATTATGTAGTTATAAAAACAGAATAACAAAAAGAATTAATTTCATACAAAATGCCGAGCTATTTCGATAGATATAAAACTTTCAAGGAAAATGGGGAAATAAAACCACTTCCAGGAATAACAATTCCAGAGTTATCGGGTGATAAACAAGCAATCTATAAAAAAGGATTGACTAGACTTGACAAACTAAGCAATCAATATTATAATAACCCATATAGTGGTTGGCTCATTCTATTAGCTAATCCAGAATTTGGTGGGTTGGAATTCAATATACCAGATATGACATCATTAAGAATACCCTTTCCTTTTGATAGTGCTATTTCAAGGTATATTTCTGAAATTACTAACCATAAATTATTATATGGTCAATAATTTTTAAACTATTTAGTTTTTCTATAATTTTGATATATTTATTAGTGTATAGTATTTATATACTATTTTAATATTATGTTAAAAGCTATAAAAATAAGATTGTATCCATCAAAAGAACAAGAAGAATACATTAGTAGACTTGTTGGTTCATGTCGATTTGTTTATAATAATTTATTAGCTTATAAAATAGAGAAATATAACACTAATAAAGAAACAGTTTCATTTAGTGAATTAGGTAAAAAATTAGTTCATCTAAAACTAGAGAATGAATGGTTAAAAGAATCTCATTCTAAAGTTTTACAACAATCACTAATTAACCTAGAGTCAGCATATAAATCATTTTTTAAAAATGGTTGTGGTTTTCCAAAGTTTAAAACTAAACATGGTAATCAAACATGTAGGTTTCCAGTTGATGCAATTGGTGGAATATATGGTAATCGAATAAATATAATTAGACAACTTAAAAACATTCATTTTAAATGTTCAAAAAAAGATGAAATTTTTTTGAACAAAAATAGATTTTTGATAAAATCAGGTACATTAACAAAAAATAAAAGTGGAGAAGTTTATTTTAGTATACTTATAGATAGAGAAAATGATAAAACTTTATTAAATATTAATGAAGTTATTGGTATTGATCTAGGTATTAAAGATTTTATCGTTGATAGTAATGGCAAAAAATATGAAAACATTAAAATTAGACGAAATAATGAAAAGAAATTAAAAAAGCTACATCATAAAATATCTAATAAAAATAAAGGTGGAAAAAACAGAGAAAAAGCTAGAATAAAACTTGCTAAATTTTATAATAGGTTAAATAATATAAAAGAAAATTACCTTCATAATATTTCAAATACATTACTGAACGAAAATCAAGTGATTGTAATAGAAACATTGAGTATTAGTAATATGATGAAAAATAATAATCTGGCAAAAAGTATTCAAGAATTATCATTATTTAGATTTAAGCAGATACTTAAATATAAAGCAATTTGGTACGATAGAGATATAATAGAAATAAATCAATGGTTTCCATCATCTAAATTGTGTAACGTTTGTAATATTAAAAATACTAATCTAAAATTATCTGATAGAATATGGAAATGTGAAAAATGTGGTACAACACATGATAGAGATTTTAATGCTGCTATTAATATTAGAAATGAAGGTAAACGAATAATAGAAATAAAATAGGGTTGGATTCACCCAAATTTAAGCCTTTGGAGAAACATAATTGTTTTGATGAATTAGGAAAAAAATGTATGAAAATACGGAATCATATAACAGAAGTACAAAATCACAAATTACTATATGGACAATAATAATAATGGAATTGGATGTCGTTCAAATAAAACAGTCTTGGTTGATCCAAATGCTTTTGATGGACAGAGTTCTATTTCCAATATTTCAGTACCACTTGAAGATTTAACAATCTCAGTTGAATTAAGTACTAGTAAAAAAGCTAGAACTGTTTTGACAACTGAAGGCAATGGAAATAATATTGGTGAGAGTAGTAATGCAGTAAGGGTTAATTTTATTGAAGGAACAGAAATAAATGGTAAAAAATTTCTTACTAGTAAATTTACTGATTTGACGACTGTTTTTGATGGTGGTAATGATGGTGAAAATTTAGGTATAACAGCAATAGATATTGATTTTAATTCATCTTATGCTCCAATGATAACAATTGATTTTGTTGATATTCGAGGTAGTGCTATCTTTCAAAATGAAGATAGAGTTGCTGGTAATAAAAATAAATATTCAGTATTTTTTCAATTGCCATATCCTCTTTATCAATTAACAATTAAAGGTTATTACGGTCAACCAGTTAAATACTGTTTGCATATGTTGAAATTTACATCTAAGTTTAATTCACAAACAGGTAACTTCGAAATTAAAGCATCGTTTATAGGTTATACATATGCCATGCTTTCAGATATGTTAGTTGGATATTTAAAAGCAATTGAATATACAAAATTAGGTGCTCAAAAATATACCGAATTAAAAGCTATTGATCCAAATTTATTGACACTTAATGAATTATATAAAGACATCTCATTAATAAATGTGAATGCAAATAAAATAATAGCAACAGATGAGAAATCAATAGAATTAAGTAAGGCTGAAGATAAGAAAAAACAATTGGATATAATTGAAACAAATATCTTGATTCTAGGACAGGATATTGATATTAAAAAAGACTTGGAAAAATATGATTTTATCATAGTCAATCAATTTAATTTTGGAACAGCAGTTACTAGTCAGAACAATATTGATAAATATGTAACAGATGTAACAACAAATATTGAAGCATATAATTTAGAAACAGAAAGTGATTTCAAATTAGATAGTAATTTATTTACAAGTATTAATACACCTTATTATTCTGGTTTGACACTTAGTTTGTTAAATGCTAGTCTAGATTATGATCCAGCCACCCAAGTTCAAAGACAAAATCAATTAGCATTAATATTTGTAGGTTATGATCAAACATATGTAACTGCAACAAGAAAGAAATTATACGAACACGTAACTACTGTTAATAATTATGGTCTAGCAGCAGATCAAGTTTTTAATGTTTATGATTTTAGGAGCAGATATGATGCAATTTCTTCAACTAGAGATAAGATTGACACATATAATGAAACACTTAAAAAAGCACTTGCTGAAACACTAAGAGATACGATTAGAGAAAGTTTAGGTTTCGAATCTAGTGTTAGAAATATAATAAATGTATTTACCTCAGCTGTTGAAGTTTTTTTATATGTATTATATGAAGTTTCAAAAAAAGCAGATGATCCGACAAATACACCTAGAATCGATCAACTTAAAAAGTTTACAGATGAGGATAGTTATGATATAAAAAGTAATGCAAATGGTAGTACTTCAGATGCGAATAATGGAACACTAAGTTTAAAATACTATCCATGGCCAGATTATAGAAGTGATAATGACACAGATGGTTTTGTTGAAACATATCTTGGAAAACCAGGGGTATTGGATAAGCCATCAGATGTTACTGAATTAGAATTCATTGACGATCTTTTAAAAGCATTTTTAACACAATCAGCACAAGCAAAAAGTGATGAAATTGAATTAATAGAAGCAACAAATAATTGGTTTCCAATAAATCCAATAGATACTAGATTATTCATTGATAAATTCCCATATAAAAGAATAGAAGGAAATAACAGATCAGAACTTATGGTTTTGGTTATGCTTAGAGCCATGACTTATCTTGGATATTCAAATAGTTCATTATCTTCAGATGAGATACAAGCAATTGCTAATGTTGAAGCAAATGCATTGTTAACTGATATCAGTAATCCATCAATACTGCAATCGTTAACTCAAGTAACAACAGATGATTTTATTGGAATAGAAGGAATAATCAATGGCCAATCAAAAAAAATATTAGTTAAATCACCTACATCAAATGAATATGGTTATGATTATATTTCCAATCTTGATAATTTACTTGTATTACCTGTTAGTGATAGTTTTACTGGATCATGGAATATTTTAGAAACAGTTGAAAAAGCAAATTCTGGAAGTTTATTTTTAACAAATTATACAACAACACAATTGAATGTTAATAATATTCCAGCAATAAAAGAAAACGATGGTGGTGTTTATGTTAAAATATTATCTCCTGATCAATATAGAAGAGTTGATTTAGCATTTCCTTTGGTGTCACCACCATTGAGTCAAGAAATAACTATTGATTTATCTAAACTAAAGCAAAAAGATACTAATTTTTCATCATCAGATGTTGGTTTTAATGTAATGGGTGGTTTATACGGAACCCAAGAATTTTCTAAATTAAATTATGGAAAAGATGAATTAAAAGATTTACCTTTTAGATATGTTTTCTATGCTGATGGAAATATAACAATCGCTGATGGTGGTAATTTTATTGTAACTAATTATTGGTATAATAAATCAAATGGTCTTGCTACTACAAGAAGTGCTTCATTAGCTGGTGGTACTAGTAGTGATATTGATATAACTGGAGATACCTATATTGTTGCTAATAGTATTAATGCATATATGGGAAATATTGATTCTGATACTATAGGTAGGGATGGCATAAATCAAGGTAATGGTGGAATGCACAGTAATTATGGGCATAACAGAAAATTAATAAATGATTATATAAAAGGCAATCAAGATGTAACATATCCATATATAAATTTCCAAGTTTTTTATGAAGATGCTCCAGGAAATACAAATCTAGCACCTATTAGTTTATTTGGAAGTAGATTATACAATGAACAATCTTCCAATTATTCTAAAGCATTATTATTCTTACACACATTTCCATGGAATGGATTAGTTTCAAATGATGAAGAAGCTGATGGTGGTATTTTTGGTTCTGGGTTATTTGATTTCACAACAGATAACAATACAATATTTGATAAAGGCGAAATTATAAATATTTTTGGACATAGAGCTGGATTTATATCTGCCCCAAAGCTTTGGGTTGCTTTTATTGGTGCTATGCTGTGGAGGGCTGATTCAACACAACCAATAATCGATTCTGTAATAGGAAGACAAATAGGTGGTGGTTCTGATACTAATGATCCAATATTATTCAATAATTCTATTGAATCATTTTTACCAACATATCTCGATAATATCGATCCAACATACTATCCAAAAAAAACACAATATCTAACATTAAAACATCCAACGACAGAAGAAAGAGGGGCAAGAGATTTTGTCAATCAACAAATGTCATTTGGTATAACAAATTATTATTTTGATGAAAGATATAAATCAATTGATACAATATTATTAACACTACCAGATCAAGTTAAGGATGAGTTTAAAAAAGTATTTTTTGATTTTGTAAGTTCACCTATTCAAGGACAAGTATCAGATTGGGATTTAGTAAGATCAAAATTAGAAATTTTTGATTATCTTCCAAATGGTTGGACAACAGCGTATAATAGCATTGTTAATAATCCATCTGCTTTATATTCAATAACTGATCCTAGTTATTTTGATAATGATGGTAAACGTTGGGTATTGGATAGAACAATAATGAGAAATATTTATTCAAGAACAGTTTCTCAACAAAGTATTTATAATTTTGATAACTATATTGTATTCACACCAATTATAGATACAGAATCAGGATTACCAATTGACGTTTTTCAATATAATTATTTCTTAGAAATGAAGGATGGTTCTCAAGCTGTAAAGATAATAATGGATTTATTTACACAAGAAGTTATAATTGCAAATACAACATATAGAATATGGAAAACAAATGATAGTATAGTTAATACTACATTAAGACAAGAAATAATAGTACCAGAAACAGACTTAAGAATGTACTTAGATGCTATTATAGCAAAGATAAATGCAGTTAAAAGTACATTATCTATTGATAGTCAAAAAAAACAAACTGAACAAGACCTTTTTGGTACATCAGATGACATAACAATAAAACTACAATTATATAAAACTTGTAAAAATATTTATGACAAATGGATTGGTGGTGCTCAAGATGGTGATAATGTTATCTTCCAATGTGGTGGAAGAAATACAGTTGATAGTCAATTAGCAGCTAAGAGAGGATTTACTGAACCTAAGTTAATCGATAGTTTTAGATTTGTAACTAGATCATTTAAGGATATTGGTGATGAGCTTATCATTAATCCAACGCCAGTTCATGAATATTTACGTGACAATCCTAATTCTAGTTTCTATGATATGGTAACCAGCTTATTGATATCAAATAATTTTGATTTCATTCCATTGCCAGCTTTCATTAACTACAATGATGAAGAAACACTTAAGTCTATGTTTAAACCATTGTCTTATTTTGAAACGGAATTACTAAATAATGGTGTTTCTGGACCTTCATTTGTTTGTGTATATCTTGGTCAAAAATCAAAACACTTAGATTATGTTGATTCTGATTATACCAATGATGGTTTTGATCTTAGATGTAAAGATGGAAATGTATTACCTGGATTACCTAAGGATTTTACCGAACCAGTTCAATCAGGTGAGGATACAGTTACATTCTTTGCCGTTAATTTTGGACAACAAAATCAAAACATATTTAAGGATATTACTCTTGATCAAAGTGAATTCGGTGAAACAGCCGAATCGTTGCAAATAACTGATGATATATCTAAAAAAGGCAGTGAAAACAATAAAACAATTGCTGGTCAAAACATATACAATGTTTATTCTGTCAGAAGTTACAAGGTAGAAGTTGAAATGATGGGTAATGCCATGATTCAACCTATGATGTATTTCCAATTGAATAACATACCTATGTTTCATGGTGCTTATATGATAACGCATGTTAAGCATAGTCTTAAACCAAACTACATGTCTACTATTTTTTCTGGTGTTAGAATTAGAAAACCACAAACAGAACTTAAAAGTTCTAGTGATTTATTCATGTCATTATTAGATACTATTGATAGTACAAACATACAAAAGAATTCTAGTACAACCAGCTTTGGTGCTGCAATCAAAGGAGCGTTCCCACCTATTGTTGCTACTATCATTGAAAATGGTGGTCAAAATGGTAATATTGTTTCTAAAAATATTAAAACAAGAAATATTGAGATACCAGCTGGTATCTTGAATAAAGCTGATGAACAAATACTATTGGATGAAGCGGTTAATCCATTGAAATTGATGTTAACCGATTGGGTTGCATGGATGAAGGCATCTGGATTTAATGGTGATGGTCATTATTATGCGTATCTTAATAGTGAATTTAGAAATATTGGAAAACAACAAGAGTTATTCGAAACACATGTTAAGGGAACGGCTGCTATTCCAGGAAAATCGAATCATGGATGGGGTATTGCAATAGATATCCAATTCTTGAAACGAAATGGTGGTATAATTCCTTGTTACAAACTTGATAAACAACCAAATCTTGAAGAAGGATATAACTTTACGATCAATGAATCAATTGTTTGGTTGCTTGAAAATTCATATAGATATGGCTGGATAATTCCAGAAGTATTACGAGATGATACAGGAGCTGAAGAATTCTGGCATTTTGAATATCATGGAACAGCAGCTGCTTGTCTTTTAGCTAAAAAACCAAATATTAAAGGTAAGCTTATTGATACAACAAAACCATATATTCTTGATGTTAACGGAGACCCAGTTGTTAAAAACCCATTAGATGTTAATGGAGTACAAGCTATTTATACAAGTTGTGATTTTAAATCAATAGATAAAACACTTGATGGTTCTGTAGATGTATTATTGCCAGTAAATGCTAATATAACAATAACACCACCATCAAATGATGATATTGCCTTTTATACAGCAATACTAACAGGTGTAGGAGCACAAGCCACACCTGAAAATTTGAAGTATTGTTATGCTTGGAGACAAGCTGAATCAGCACAAGCTGCTTGGAACCCATTCAACACAACACAAAGTATAGCTTCATCAACAGCCTTTAGTTGTTCTAAGAACAAACCATTGGTTAAGAACTATGATAGTCGTGATAATGGTATAAAAGCGACTGTAACAACCTTAACAAATGGCCACTATAGTAATATCGTCAATGGTTTGGTAAATGATGTTGGTGCTAAAAAACTAAGTGAAATGATTGATAATCTAACTACTTGGGGTACAGGATTTGGTGTGAATAAGGTTTTAGCTGGATCACATTTAGCACCACCACCAATTTCTAACTCATCAGTAACAGTGAGAAGTTGTTAAACTTGCAATATCGAAAATTTTTAAGTATTTTTGTAAGATGAAGGTAGCTAACATAATATCATCCAATAAGATTACTATTCCAGATGACTTTAATGTTGTTAAGACATTAGATGAGGCAATAGTAGGACTTCCAACATTGATCATTGGTTATGAGTATGTTAATAAACATTATCCTGATTTTGATATTAGCAATTTTTGTTTAGGTCCAGATTTATATTGGACTTTTAAAAGAACAGAAAGACGTGATAATTTTGAAGAGGATTTGAATCGATTTATTAAAAAGGTATACAAAGAATTAACCAACGATATTATTTATGTTTTTGTTGACCCAATTCAATATAAGTCAAAAACGCTTATTAAGATTGTTAGAAAAATTTATTCTTTGAAAAACATAATATCATTTATCAATGGTAATATGGTTTATCTTTATAGTGACAAATTTATATTTGGAATTGATTTAAAATTATTGAAATTTATGGGAATTGATATTGATAAAATAAAAAATAAAATTAAGAGTATTAGTTCTGATTTTTTGGATGATAATAAGATACTTATAGAATATAAAAAAACTGTTGATGCACTCGATAATCAAGTGAGATACATACCTTTTTTATTTTCCATAAAAAATGAACAAAACAATACTTCTAGCCTCATTCATATTCCCTGAAAGAGTTGAATGGTTTCTTAGTTACCTTGATGCTAAATTTAATATAACTAAAGATAAGGTTTTTTGTTATAAAAACCTAGATGATGAATCCAAACTCATCATTACCTTCAAAATAATTTTACCAGAAGGTAAGAAGATCAATTTAAAAGACTTATTCCCAAGTGCTGTTCCAATACATAAAAAAGGAAACGCTCTATATACGATAAATGCATTAAATAAGCTCATAGATCAAGAACTGGGAGATAACGCTGGAAATATCGATTATAGGACTTTTAAGATCAATTGGGAAGAGTATCAGAACAAAATGATATTGATTAATGGTAAGGACCTTAGGATTTTTCCAATTACTAGGCTTTTTTAGGTATTTTGCGATATTTATATACAAACATAATACGCATTAATCAAAAAGGTTATGGAAAACAACAACGAAAACAAAAAGAAGGACTTAAATGATGCTTTAGATGCTATTTTAAGCAATGAAAATCAAGACCCAAATCTAGATTGTAGTTCTGGTGTTTGCATCATAAAAGGTGATAAAAGCCTAGTCGAAAGAATCAACAAAAAAATAATTACCGAAGATGGTAGACAATTATTATTCTAATAATAAATGAAAAAGAAATTTAATCCAGAATTATTGAAAGAAGAGCTTAACAAATTTAAGCTTTTATCTGAATATGATTTTTATCAAGAGAAAAAAGAGGCACCTGAATATAAAGACCTTATATTAGGAAACGCACTAGATGAAGCTGATGATGTACCTGATGATTTAGAACCAGCTGATGCTGCTGATAAAGTTGCGTCTGATTTGGGTGTTGATGCTGATACAGATACTGCGAATACAAATACTGATACTCCAGATAATGGAGAAGTTTCTGGTGATATTCCAGAACCTGATGGAACAGAAGAACCAGCTCCAGCTGCTGAACCAGCACCTGTTGAAGAACCAGCTAGTGATGATGTTGAAGTTGATGTTACATCTTTGGTTAAAGGTTCTGAAGAAGCTAAACACTCTGCTGACATTGCTAGCAAAAATTCTGAAATATTGATGAAGAAATTAACTGATTTAGAAGCACATGTTGCAAATATGTCAAATATAAGCAATAAGATTGAAGATTTAGAAAAAGAAATCATTAAGAGAAATCCAACACCAGTTGAAAAATTGGAAATGAGATCATTGAGTTCTTATCCATATAGTCAAAAATTAACTGATTATTGGGCAACTAAACAAGGTGCATATGATGTTATGGGAAATGATAAGAAGAAAGAATATGTATTGACAAAAGATGATGTTGATTCTGATTATAGTGATTCCAGCGTCAAACAATCATTCAATACACAGAATGATGGTTATGATGAAGAGAACATAAATGATTATGACGAAGAAGACATTTAATGATAATTTTTATATGTGAAATGAGCCCCAAATTGGGGCTTTTTTCTTGCATATAAATAAAGAAAAGTTTAACTTGTATGTGTTAAAAAACCTTCGTATCTTTGTAAAAATAGGTAAGAAAAAAGATAGAATAAATACTCATTTTACCAATGATTTTACTTGACTTTTATTGATAATTTAGTATCTTTGTAATAACTAAAAATAGAAAAATAACAAACAAATATAAATAAACAAAAACAGAAAATGAGTAATGAAAAAAATCCGTTAGCAGCAATGTTAGCACAGTACGAAAGTAACAACAAACCTAAGTACGAGAAAAAAAATGACAAAGTTTATGATTTGAAAAACTACTTTAATACATTCATTAAAGAAGGTGTAAAATCAGCAACAAAACAAATCAGAATCCTTGGAACACATGATGGTTCATCACCATTCGTTGAAATGTATGCACACAAGGTACAAGTTGACGGAGAATGGAAAACATTCCCATGTTTAAAACATGAAAAAGGTGAAGCATGTCCATTCTGTGAAGCTCGTGAAGCTTTACTTGCAACTGGAAAAGAAGCTGACAAAGAATTAGCTAAAAAATACAACGCTAGAATGTTGTACATAGTTAAAGTTATCGACAGAGATAATGAAGCTGATGGTGTTAAGTTTTGGAGATTCAACCATGACTATCGTAAAGAAGGAATTTATGATAAAATCATTGGTGTATTAAACGCAATAAAAAAAGATGTAACAGACCCATCTACTGGTCGTGATTTATTGTTGACAATCAACAGAAATCAAAGCAATGTTCCAGTTGTATCAGCAGTTGCGTCATTGGACCCAAGCGTTCTTTCTGAAAATGCTGATCAAGCAAAAACTTGGTTATCTGACACAAGAACATGGGAAGATGTGTATTCAGTAAGAAATTACGATTACATGGAAATCATTGTTAAAACAGGCAGTGCTCCAGTTTGGGATAAAGAACAAAAGAAATTTGTATCTAAAGATGCTGTAAAAGCTGAAACAAAAAATGATTTAGAAGCAGAATTGACAATGGGTGTTGAAAATGTTAAAGCAAATGTAAAAGCTGCAACAACAACAACAACAGAAGCAAGCGAAACAGTTGCAGAACCAGAAGGTGAAGAAAAAGACGATCTTCCCTTCTAAAATGTAAAAATAATTCTACCTTTCTAAATATTTATTTAATATAACAAATAAATATTTAGAAAGTTTAAATGGAAGAAATTAAAAAAAAAAGTGTTTTAAATGTGAATTGGTTCTACCAATATCTGAATTTTATAAACATAGTCAAATGTCTGATGGACATATTAATAAATGTAAAAGTTGTGCTAAAAATGATACATTAAAAAATGAATTAGAATTGAGGAAAAATCCAGAATGGGTTTTAGCTGAAAAGAAAAGACATAGAGATAAGTATCATCGACTTGAATATCGAGGTTTATGGAAACCAAGTTATGAAAAGAAGAAAGCAACAATTAAGAAATACAATCAAAAATTTCCAGAAAAATACATGGCTTATAAATATGGGGAGTTATATTTAACCAAAAGTCCAGATTTTGATTTGCATCATTGGTCATATAATCAAGAAGATTGGTTGGATATTATAGAATTATCAATTAAAGATCATGGTTTTTTACATAGATATGTTGTTTATGATCAGGAAAGAATGATGTATAGAACATTAGATGGAATTCTTTTAGATACAAAAGAAAAACATTTAAAATATTTTAATGAATGTAAACTTAAGTATGAATATTAAAAAAACGAATAATGAAAACTATTGAAAAGAGTGATTTAAATAAAGATTTAGCAAAATATTTATTGGATAATAAAAATATTTTTGTTAGAAGAGATAATGGTATTATCAGACATATCAAAATATTTGAAAACAAAGATGATTTGATTGATTATATAAAAATTAATTTTGATGAAGGAAATGATTGGAGTGTGTTTTATACAGGTGAAGATGCTTATTTAACAGCTTGTAATAATAAATATCATGGATATTTAGATGATTTTTTATTTGATTTAGAACAGATTGAAACAATTCCATTAGATATAAATGAACATTTAAAATCATTACTATCTTATGATGAAATAACTAGTGTTATTTCAAGAGATTATTTTATTGATGCAATTTATGAAGTTAACACTATGAAAATATTTTGTGAAGTAGATAAAAATAAAGCAACAAAAGGTAGTTTTACCTTTAATGAAAATCAAGGTCCAGTTCAATATGAAATATATCCTTTTTAATTGATTTAAAAATAGAAAATAATGGAAACAATAATAAAAACAAATTTAACATCAAAATTAGAAAAAGCATTATTAAACAATAAATTTTGTTTTGTAATGAAAGAAAACGAAAACATTATTTTTGTATCAGATTTTGAAACAAAAAATAGTTTGTCTAATTATCTCAAAACATTTTTTGATATTTCAGCAACGTTTGAATATAGAACAGCTGAAGAAGCTTATGTTTATAGATGTAATTATTTATATAAAACATATTTAGAATTAATATTAAAACATTTTAAAGATGGAAAAGATTGGGGTGAAGATGAAAATAAACTTTATAAAAAATTAGATGATACATTTAAACGTAAAGAATATTTTCAAAAAATAATGACGTATGATAATATGGTACTTTGTATTCCAAAAGGAATTAATGATGTTGACGGAATTTTTGAACGAGAAAATACAAATTTAATATGTAGTGTGAATTCAATAGAATCGACAAAAGGAAATTATGAAAATATAAGTTTTGAAATTTATTAATAGGTGTTTCACAATTAACAAAATGGAGGTGAGAAATCACCTCTTTTTGTTCAAAACAATAACAAAAGTATAAAAATATGAAAAATGGCTAAAAAACCACAGAAAAATAGTGATGGCGGTAAAAAACCACCAATTAATAAAAAACCATTTAATCCAGATGAATTTAAGGATGATGAAGGATTAAATCGTGATGTAAGAAATAAAGAATTGACTTGGATACCTCTTTCAGAAGCATTTCATGATGCATTAAAAGTTCCAGGTATACCTAAAGGATATTTTACTTCTTTTAGAGGATATTCTAATACAGGAAAATCAACCGCTATATATGAAGGTGTTGCTGGTTGTCAAAAAATAGGTGATTTTCCTGTAATTTTTGAAACTGAAGGTAATTGGAATTGGGAACATGCTAGAAATTGTGGAGTTCAATATGAAGAAGTTATTGATGAAGAAACAGGTGAAATAAAACAAAAAGGAAATTTCTTATTCATGAGTGGTGATGATCTTTTGAAAAGATATGAAACATTTGACTACTCATCAACAAAAAATGGTACCAAAAAATTAAGACATGAAGTTGTTGTTGAAGATATCGCTAACTTTATGAACTATATTTTAGATAAACAAGATGAAGGGAAAATCACTCGTGATATAGCATTCTTTTGGGATTCAGTTGGGTCAGTAAATTGTTTCAAAGGAGCTATGTCAAATTCAAGTAATAATCAATGGACTGCTGGTGCAATTGGTGCTTGTTTTAAATCTTTGATTTATGGTAGAATACCAAATACTAAAAGAATTGATATGCCATATACTAATAGTTTTGTTATAGTTCAACAAGTATGGTTGGATAATGAAAATAAAGTAATTAAACATAAAGGTGGTGAGGCGTTTTTTAGTGCTCCAAGAATGATATTTCACTTTGGTGGAATTTTATCACATAGTACTAATAAACTTAAAGCAAAATCTGGTGGTGAAGAATTTCAATTTGGTACTGAAACAAAAATTAGATGTGAAAAAAATCATGTTAATGGTGTAGAACAAAAAGGTGTTATTGCATCAACACCACACGGTTATTGGAATCCAGATAAGATTGAAGATTATAAAAGAATTCATAAAGATTATATTATGAAGCATCTTAATACTACTATGGATGATTTTGATATTACAAAAGAACCAGATGGTCCTCAAGAGGATTAAAAAAACTTTTTATTAACCTTTTAAATTAAATGCTTTGAATAAAAGACCACCACGTAGCGGTGAACAAATCGTAAAACTACAAAATACACTATTGGTTGACGGAAATGCCCTATTTAAAGTAGGGTATTTCGGTGCCAAGAGCGAGTATAATCAACATGGCCAACACATCGGTGGTCTATATCAATTCCTAACAATACTTCGTAAAATACTTACAGAAGATTTATATCACAGAGTATATGTATTCTGGGATGGAAATTTCAGTGGCAAGTTAAGATATGAAATTTATCAACCATATAAGAGTGGTCGTGGTAAAGATTATATCAATGGAACTCAACCAATTGATGAGTCTGAATTACAACAACGAAAACTTGTTTGGGAATACTTGAATGAAATGTATGTTAGACAATTAAAACATGAAGTGATTGAAAGTGATGATTTCATTGCATATTATTGTTTGACAAAAAAAGAAAACGAAAAAATAACTATCTTAACTCATGATAGAGATTTTTGTCAACTGATCTCCAATGATATCAGAATTTATTTTTTAGATTTGAAAAATTATGTTGACCCATCCAACTTTTCTTCGTACTTTTGCTATAATCACGAAAACTCACGTCTGATAAAAACCATATCTGGTGATGATAGTGATTCCATAAAAGGAATAAAAGGTGTTAAAGAAAAAACACTTATTAATTTATTTCCAGAATTAAAAGATAGATCATTAACCATTGACGATATTATTGATAGTGCGAAAAAGCAACAAGAGGAAAGAATAACAAAGAAATTAAAACCGCTTAAAACTCTTGATAATATTATCAACAAAATAACAGATGGTGTTCAGAAGGAAAACATTTATGAAATAAATGAAAGACTTGTAAATCTGAAAAGACCAATGTTGACTGAAGATGGTATAAAAGATTTAGAACAATTAATTGATGGGACTCTTGATTCATCTGGGAGAGACCTTAAAAATGTTCTTGTAATGATGAAAAGAGATGGGTTGGATAGAACGATTGGTGAACAAAGATATCCAGAATATCTATTACCATTTAAAAAATTAATAGATCGAGAAAATAACGAGTAATTCAACAAACAATAAATAAATAACAATTTTATGACAACAGAAACACAACCAAAAAGAACAACTGAGTGGTCTTCTAATTTCGGAAAACCAATTGAAGAACAACGATTTGAATTCATCCTGTACATCAATGATCACATCATTTGTCAGAGATATTTCAACATTCGTGATTACAATGAAGATTCCATTCAATCACTTGAAATAAAAGAATTGATGGAAAACATATGTGGAATGAGTAATGGGCCTATTGGTGAATTAGGGATCATACCTAAGTTCTTGAAAAATAAATCAGTTGATTATATTTGGAATAATTACAATCCTTATAACATTCAACCAGATCAAGGTACTAAAAATATCTATGAAAAAGCAGATAATTTCCAATTTGAAATTAAGATAGATAAGAAGATGGTGGCTAAAGCTCAATTTACTGGAAATGTATTTCCACCAAAGGTGAGATATGCTGTAGATATAAAAGAAATTATTCCGTCAATTATGAGTGAAATTAGGCATTTTTTAAGCCAAAAAAATTATACTAAAGTAGAGTCGAATGTGACACTTTAAGATATTTATTATAACAAGAGTTTTTAAAGAAAGTGAAAAATTAAATGGCAAAGATAGATAAGGATAGTTTGGGGTATTTGGGTTTTGATTATCAACTTAGGTTGATGGCCCAAATACTAACAGACACAAAATTTGCAAATTCTATCATTGACATCGTTGACCCAAATTACTTTGATGATCCTTATTTAAGGATCATCGCTGCAACTATAAAGGATGCTAAAAGAACAGATGATATTATTCCAGATTTTGGAAGTGTTGAATTTAGACTCTTAGCTGATATTAAAGATGATGTGCAGAGAAAGTATGTTGTTTCCCAATTACGTAAAGTTGAATCTGCAAATTTAAATGATACATTTAAAGTGCAAGATGTAGCAATGAAGTTTTGCAAACAACAAGAATTGAAAAAATCAATAAAGGAGATTCAAAAAATTATTGATAAAGGAGATGTTGAAAATTATGAACAATGCGAATCAATATTAAGAAAAGCATTAGAACATGGTGATAACAAAGATGATGGGTTAGATGTTCTTGATAACATTAAAGAAGTTTTAGTAGATGATTTCAGAAAACCAATACGAACAGGTATTAAGGGGTTAGATGAAATAATGGATGGTGGTTTATCAAAGGGAGAACTGGCTGTTATATTAGCACCATTTGGTGTTGGTAAAACAACTATGATGACCAAGATAGGCAATACAGCCATGAATGATGGTTATAATGTTTTACAAATATTCTTTGAAGATAATCCAAAGGTTATCCAAAGAAAACATTTATCTTGTTGGTCAGGAATCGACTTGAATAATTTATCTCTTCATAAAGATGAATTAATTAAGATGTGCAATGAAATGGCCAGCAAGTCTAGAAATGGTAAAGGTGTATTAAAGCTTAAAAAATTTGCAAGCGATGGTACAACAATACCAATTATCAGACAATACATTAGAAAGTTGATAGCCCAAGGGTTTAGACCAGATTTAGTGCTATTAGATTACATTGATTGCGTCCAACCTTCAAAGCATTTTGATGATGCTAACGTTGGTGAGGGCAGTATTATGAGGCAATTTGAAACATTACTATCAGAACTAGACTTAGCTGGATGGACAGCAGTACAAGGTAATAGAAGTTCAATTAAAGCCGAAGTAGTAGAAGCTGATCAAATGGGTGGATCAATCAAAAAAGGACAAATAGGTCACTTTATTGTATCTATAGCAAAAACACTTGACCAAAAAGAAGCTGGAACTGCTACAATGGCAATTCTAAAATCAAGATTTGGTAAGGATGGTGTTATTTTCCAAGATATTAAATTTGATAATGCAACAATTCAAATTGATATGGGTGAAAGTAAAGGAGGAAGAACCACAACGGAATACAAGAAAGATACTGATACAAAGAACTTGCAAAGAGTTAATTCAGTATTAGAAGCTACGAAGGCTAGAAATAGAGCACTTAGTGGACCCACCGAAGAAGGTGTGGAGGCAACATAATGAATAAAATAATTAATAATTAATATGGATTTATCAACCAGCATATTATCGGACATAACAGTTCATATGAAATATGCGAAATTCATACCAGAGTTAAATAGACGAGAAACTTGGTATGAATTAGTGACTAGAAACAAAAACATGCATCAAAAAAAGTATCCTCAGATAAAAGATGAAATCGAAGATGCTTACAAATTTGTATATGATAAAAAAGTACTACCATCTATGCGTAGTCTTCAATTTGGGGGGAAATCAATTGAGATAAGTCCAAATAGAATTTATAATTGTGCTTATCTACCAATTGATGATTGGAGAGCATTCAGTGAAACAATGTTCCTATTGCTTGGTGGTACAGGAGTTGGATACTCAGTACAAAAACATCACATTGAAAACCTACCTGAAATTAGAAAACCAAACCAAAATAGAAGCAGACGTTTCTTGATTGGTGATTCTATTGAAGGATGGGCTGATGCGATTAAAACACTCATGAAAGCATATTTTGAAGGATTATCAGACCCTGATTTTGATTATTCTGATATTAGACAAAAGGGTGCATTGTTGGTTACTAGTGGTGGTAAGGCACCAGGACCACAACCTTTGAAAGATTGTATTCATAACATTAAAAAAATTCTTGATGCAAAACAAGATGGAACCAAATTAACACCAATAGAAGTTCATGATATCGTTTGTTTTATTGCTGATGCAGTATTAACTGGTGGTATACGTAGAGCAGCACTTATTTCTTTATTCTCATTAGATGATGAAGAAATGCTTGCAGCTAAAGTTGGAGCTTGGTGGGAGTTAAATCCACAAAGAGGTAGAGCTAATAATTCGGCTGTAATACTACGTCATAAAATAACTGAAGATAAGTTTTTTGATCTTTGGAAAAAAATTGAAGGAAGTGGGTCTGGAGAACCAGGTGTATATTTTTCAAATGATAAAGATTGGGGTACTAATCCATGTTGTGAAATAGGATTAAGACCAAATCAATTTTGTAATCTTTGCGAAATAAACGCATCTAACATCGAATCTCAAGAAGATTTAGAAAATAGAGTTAAAGCAGCTGCTTTCATAGGAACACTTCAAGCTGGATACACAAATTTCCATTACTTGAGAGATGTTTGGAAACGTACTACTGAAAAAGATGCACTTATTGGTGTTGGAATGACAGGTATTGGTTCTGGTGAAGTATTAAAATACGATTTAGAAGCAGCTGCAAAAGCTGTTTTGAAAGAAAATATTAGAGTGGCTAAATTGATTGGAGTAAATAAATCAGCAAGAACAACAACAGTTAAACCTTCTGGAACATCTTCATTAGTTTTAGGTACAGCATCAGGTATTCATGCTTGGCATAATAATTATTACATACGAAGAATTCGTGTTGGTAAAAATGAAGCAATTTATACTTATCTTAACATTTATCATCCAGAGTTAATTGAAGATGAATTTTTCAAACCTAAAGAACAAGC
>Ga0265319_1000539_pt1 | contig 25882 bp, 23 predicted proteins | sample 4824metaG_FD_192443 | JGI IMG/M metagenome (GOLD analysis project Ga0265319, IMG submission 192443) | Rhizosphere microbial communities from Carex aquatilis grown in University of Washington, Seatle, WA, United States - 4-8-24 metaG | ecosystem: Host-associated > Plants > Roots > Rhizosphere >...
CCCAGATGGAGCGTGACGCGCAACGCGCGCGCAGCGTGCTCTCTTCTTGAAACCCGCGTAAAACGAACGCCTGTTAGACTCGGCCGCGAAATAGAGAAATGGAATCGTTGGAGGAACGGGTGCCGCTGGCGCGGGATACCAAGGTAGGCATCGTGGCGGACTACGCCCGATCGGAAACAGACACGGGATCGCCGGAAGTCCAGATAGCTCTGCTAACTGAGCGTATCGGTGGACTGAACGAGCATCTCGCCGCCTACCCCAAGGACCATCATTCGCGCCGTGGTCTGCTCAAGCTCGTCGGGACGCGGCGGCGTCTTCTTGCGTATCTGATGCGCAAAGACCCCGCTCGGTATAGGGCCGTCATCAGCCGGCTCGGGCTGCGCCGCTAACCGACTTCACCCGTCCTCCGCACATTGGAGGACTGATGCCAGTCACAACGCTTTCAACAGAGCTCGGCGGTCGTACGCTCACGATCGAAACGGGCAGGCTCGCCTTGCTTGCCGGCGGCTCCGTCACCGTGCGCTACGGGGACACGATGCTGCTCGGCACGGCCAACCGGTCGGAGCCGCGGCCGGGGCTCGACTTCTTCCCGCTGACCGTCGACTTCGAGGAGCGCATGTATGCCGCGGGCAAGATCCCGGGCGGCTTCATCAAGCGCGAGTCTCGACCGTCAGAGGCGGCCATCCTGGCCGCGCGCCTGACCGACCGGCCCATCCGGCCGCTCTTTCCGGAGGGCTACAAGGACGACGTACAGCTCGTCCTGACGGTTCTCTCCACTGACCAGGAGAACGATCCGGACATCATCGGCACCATCGCTGCGTCTGCCGCGTTGACGATCAGCGAGATCCCATTCAAGGGACCGATCGCTGCCGTGCGCATTGGCCGGATCGACGGTGAGTTCGTGCTCAACCCCACGATCACCCAGCTCGAGAGCTCGGAGATCGATCTGATCGTATCCGGCACGCGCGACGCGATCATGATGGTCGAGGCGGGCGCCAAGATCGTGCCCGAAGCCATCATGGCCGAGGCGATCATGTTCGGCCACCGCTCACTGGCGCCGATCATCGACCTCCAGGAGCAGCTCCAGCAGCAGGTCGGCAAGGCCAAGCGCTACCCGTACCTCGAGCCGGGCGTCGACTCGGTGCTCGACTTCGTCGATGCCGTCCACGACAACAAACCGATCGTCGTCTTTGATGTCGAAACCACCAGCCGCGACGCCAAGCAGGGCGCGATCGTCGAGATCGCCGCTGTCAGGGTCACCAACGGCAAGATCGAGGACCGCTGGTCGACGCTCGTCAACCCCGGTTCGTCGATCGTCGGCCGGCAGCTGCACGGCATCACAGACGCGGACGTCAAGGCCGCACCGACGCCGCAGGCAGCCGCCCAGCAGTTCATGGACTGGGCCGGTGACGCACTGCTCGTGGGCCACAACGTCGGCTTCGACATCGGCTTTGTCGAGGCTGCCCTCGGTGGCGGCACGCACATCGAGGCCGGTCGCTATCTCGATACGCTGGTCATTGCCAAGGAGGCCTATCCCGACGCAGACCTGAAGCTTGGCGACCTGGCCCGCTTCTTCGAGCTCGAGGTAGAGCCGAATCACCGCGCGCTGCCGGACGCCGAGGCCACGGCTCATCTGCTCATCCGCTTTGGCAAGGAGCTGCCCGGCCGCATCGATCAGTTCAAGGAGACGGTCGCCACTGCGATCCGCGCTCAGCGCAACGGCGCCACATTTGAGGAGACGGCGAGCCAGATCGACCAGGCGCGCAGGACTGCGCACTTCTCGAAGAACCTGGCCAGCCTGCTGCACAAGAAGACCGTCCGCAAGCTGGTGCTCGAAGAGGGCATCCGCATGGACGGCCGCGATCTCGAGACAATTCGCCCGATCTCGGTCGAGGTTGGCCTGCTGCCGCGAGCGCACGGCTCCGCGCTGTTCACGCGCGGCCAGACCCAGGCACTGTCGGTCGCCACGCTGGGACCGTCGTCAGACGTCCAGCGCATCGACACGATCAGTCCGGAGCTGTCCAAGCGCTACCTCCACCACTACAACATGCCGCCCTACAGCACCGGTGAGAACAAGCCGATGCGCGGTCCCGGCCGGCGCGAGATCGGCCACGGCGCGCTCGCCGAGCGTGCCCTCATCCCGGTCCTGCCCAGCCAGGAAGAGTTCCCGTATGTAATCCGCGTCGTGAGCGAGTGCGTGACGTCGAATGGTTCGACGTCGATGGCTTCCACGTGCGGTTCGACGCTGGCGCTGATGGACGCCGGTGTCCCGATCAAGGCACCCGTCGCCGGAGCGGCGATGGGCCTGGTCAGCGGTGAGAACGGCAAGTTCGCCGTCCTGACCGACATCCTGGGCAAGGAAGACGCGTTCGGCGACATGGACTTCAAGGTCACCGGCACGGCCGAGGGCATCACCGCGGTCCAGATGGACATCAAGGTCACCGGCATCAACGAAGCGATCATCCGTGAGGGACTCGAGAAGGCACGCATCGCGCGCCTGTTCATCCTCGACAAGATGGTCTCCGTCGTGCCTGCGCCGCGGACCGAGATGAGCGCCTACGCGCCGCGCATCATCACGATCAAGATCAATCCCGAGAAGATCCGCGACATCATCGGCAAGGGCGGCGCCACGATCCGCAAGATCCAGGAGGACACGGGCACCGAGATCAACGTCGAGGATGACGGCACGGTCGAGATTGCCGCGATTGACGGCGAGAAGGCCAAGGCCGCGATCGCCATGATCGAGGGCATCACTCGCGAGGTCGAGATCGGAGCCCTGTACCTGGGCAAGGTCACCCGGATCATGGGCTTCGGCGCATTCGTCGAGATCCTGCCCGGTAAGGAAGGCCTGGTCCGCATCGGCGAGCTGGCCGACTACCACGTACCCACGGTCGAGGACGTCGTCTCAGTCGGCGACGAGATCATGGTCGTGGTCACCGAGATCGACCGCCAGGGCCGCATCAACCTGTCACGCAAGGCAGCGATGCAGCGTCACCTGGCCAAGACGACTCCGTAGTCCGCGTCCCAAAAGCAGACAAACGACCGGCCCGCCGAAAGGCGGGCCGTCGTCTGTTTCAGGAGGGACAGGTCGCTGCGTGAGTGAGCGACTTGACGAGTGACGGGGTCATTGCCACGCGTCGCCGATGCACGCACGGAATCCGACGCCGAGCGTAACCCTCGCTAGGCCGCCGTCAGCAGTCTGTTTCCCTCCCGATCGGACGTCGCGCCACCGGGGGGAGGACGGTGGGGCTCGTCGGTAATGAGCAGTGCAAGGCGCAGCTCGAGCCTGCGCAGGTCCGCCTCCGCCGCCCAGGGCGGCGAATCCGGGTCATACGTTGCGGACAGGTCGCGCGCCGCGACGAGCTCCTCGGCGATCGCCGCGAGCTCATCTTCAATCGAGCCTCCGGATCGGAGACGCTCGTCCGCGGCGCGCGGAGCACGCATGTGCTCGGCGAGGGATGACGGGTTCATGGCGCCATGCTCGGCCACGGGGGTTAACGGCCCATTAAGGGCAGCCCTCACCAGACGTTAATTCGGTCACAGAGACGAGTGGCTGATGAGCCGTTCTGGGCGGCGCGGCCTTTGAGTCTTGGCGTGCCGCTCGTGCGATCCCACATCGCGCTATCAGCGCGGCTTCATCTTGCGCTAATGCGGGACCGGAATGATCGCGCCGAAGAGGTACGAACGTGCGCCTGCTCCTCGTCGAAGATGACACGCGTCTGGCCGGTCTGCTGCTCCGTGGACTGCGCGCCGAGGGCTATGCCGTCGATGTTGCGAATACCGCCGAGGAGGCGCGCTGGCTGGCCACCGAGAACCCGTTCGACGTCCTGATATTCGACGTCATGCTGCCCGACGGCGACGGCTTCACGCTGTGCCAGGAACTGCGCCAGGCGGGCAACTGGACGCCCGTCCTGATGCTCACTGCGCGCGACTCGGTCAACGACAGGGTCCGCGGGCTCGATGCGGGCGCCGACGACTACCTGGTCAAGCCGCACTCGTTCGCCGAGCTCGCCGCACGGGTGCGTGCCCTGATGCGCAGGGGCCGGCCCGAGCGGCCCGCTGTGCTCAGCGTTGGCACGCTTGTCCTGGACCCGGCCACGCACGACGTCCGCGTCGACGGCCGCCAGGTGACGGTGTCAGCAAAGGAGTTTTCGCTGCTCGAGCTTTTCATGCGCCAGTCAGATCGCGTGCTGACCCGCAGCGAGATCCTGGATCACGTCTGGGACTGGGCCTATGACGGCACCTCGAACGTGATCGACGTCTACGTCCGCTATTTGCGCCAGAAGATCGGCGAGGGGCCTGGAGTGCCGCGTATCGAGACCGTGCGCGGCGTTGGCTACGCGTTGCGCGGCCCGGCATGAGCATCCGGCTTCGGCTGACCCTGTGGTACGGCGGCGTGCTTGCGCTCGTCCTGGCGGTCGTGGGCATCGTGACCTGGTATCAGCTTGGCTCGTCCCTGCGCGGCCAGCTCGACGACGCCCTCCAGGTCCAGGTCACCGACGTCCGGGCTGGCTTCGAGGCCGACAGCAACGTCTCCCTCGCGGTGCGCGACCCGGCGCGCCCGGGAATCTTCACGATCGTCTACGACCCCACGCTCCAGATGCAGCGTGACACCCCGGGCGCGCCCGACCTGGCCAGCCCGCCACAGGCCGGTCCGTCTGAGGCGACGATCGGCGGCCATACCTACACGCTCTACGCGGCAACGGCCGCCGACGGCTCGCTCATCGTCGCGGGCGAGTCGCTGGCCGAGGTCGATCGTGCGGTCGATGGACTCGCCCGCTGGCTGCTGCTCATCGCCGGCGGCGGCGCGCTCGCCGTCCTTGCCGTGGGCTGGTTCCTGGCGGGGCGGGCACTGGCGCCGACCGCGGCGATGTCGCGCCAGCTGTCATCGATTGGTGTGGGCGAGCTGGGCCGCCGGGTCGAGCGGGCCGATGGCAACGACGAGGTTGGCTCGCTGGCGCGCGCCATCAACTCGATGCTCGAACGGATCGATGATGGCGTCCACCGCCAACGAGCGTTCGTCACCGCCGCGTCGCACGACCTGCGCACTCCGATCGCCGCGCTGCGCACCGAGCTCGAGCTTGCCCAGCGCGGCCGCCCACCGGCTGCAGATCTGCGCGAGGCGATCGAGCGCGCTCATGGCGACGCCGTTCGCCTGGGCAACCTGGCCAACGACCTGCTCGCCCTGGCGGAAGCTGAGCCCGGCGGCCGGAACATCGTCCGCCAGTCGGTGGCCGTCGACGAGCTCGTCCAGGAGTGCGCGGCAGACCAGTCGGCCGTGGCGCGCTCGCACGGCGTGCAGGTCGACGTCGAGGCGCCAGCGACAGAGGTGAATGTCGACCGCTCGCGCATCGAGCAGGCCGTCCGGAACCTGCTCACCAACGCCATCCGGCACTCTCCGCGCGGCGCCACAGTCGAGATCCACGTTTCCGTCGTCGACCGCCCCGGCCCCGCGCGAGGCAGGGACAGGCACGCCAGGCAGCGCACGCTCGAGGTGGACGTACTGGACCGTGGCCCGGGCGTGCCCGATGACGTGCGCCCGAACCTCTTCCTACCCTTTGCCGCGCGGTCAGGGCACGAGCATTCCGGCCTCGGCCTGGCCACTGCCGCCGCCGCCGTGCGTGCGCACGGCGGCGTGATCCGCTACGCAGACAGGCCCGGCGGCGGCGCCGCGTTCGCGTTCACGGTGCCTGCCTGAAGGTCGCCGCGAACAGACGGCCGGGCGGCCGGGTCGGTATCATCGCTGTGCGTGCCCAGACGAAAAGCAAAAGTCAGCCTCGCCATGTCCAATGGGGAGAGTCAGGGCACGAGTGGACTCAGCACCTAGCGTGACAACCGACGAGCGCCGGCGCGCGCTTGAGCAGGTTGCGGCCGAAGTGGCCGTGTGCACGCGGTGCCCGCTCCACCAGACACGCACGATGGCGGTGCCCGGCGAGGGCCATCCCGACACGGAGATCGTCTTCGTTGGCGAGGGTCCCGGCTATAACGAAGACCAGCAGGGCCGTCCCTTCGTCGGCGCCGCGGGCAGCCTGCTCAACGATCTGCTGCGCCAGATCGGCTGGAAGCGGCAGGACGTCTACATCACCAACGTCGTCAAGTGCCGTCCGCCGGGCAATCGCGACCCGGAACCGACCGAGATCGCCGCCTGCGCGCCGTTCCTGGAGCGCCAGCTCGAGATCCTCGATCCGGCGGTGGTCGTGACCCTCGGCCGGCATTCGCTTCAGACCTTCAATCCCGGCGCGCGTATCAGCGGCGCGCATGGCACGCTGCGGCCCGTCGATCCTGTGACGGGCGCACCAAACGCGTTGATATATGCCATGTACCACCCGGCAGCCGCGCTGCGCCAGGGCAGTCTCAAGCAGACGATGCTCGAGGACATGTGCGGCCTGCCCGATGCCCTGCTCGAGTCGCGTAAACGTCGCGGGTTCGTGCCCGAAGCCGTGATCGGGTTGGAAGCCGAGCCGTTGATCGAATCGGAGCAGGTGTCCGAATCGGAGCCGATCGCAGTCGCCGTGGGCGGAAACCTCGGCACCATGTTGGAAGACGTAATACAGGTGGACGAAAATCAGATGTCGCTCTTCAGGTGATGATGGCCAACACACTTCGTGTCATGCCGCTCGGCGGCGTTGGCGAGATCGGCAAGAACATGACCCTGTTCGAGTACGGCGAGGAGATCGTCGTCATCGACTGCGGGCTGATGTTTCCCGAGGAGGAGATGTTCGGCGTCGACTTCGTCGTGCCCGACGTCACCTACCTGCGCGAGCGCCAGCACATGCTCAAGGCGTTCCTGATCACCCACGCGCACGAGGACCACATCGGCGGCCTGCCCTTCGTCCTGCCCTACTTCCCGGGCGTTCCCGTGTATGCCTCGACCCTTGCGCGCGGTCTGCTGGGCATCAAGATCAAGGAGCACAAGCTCGCCAACAACCCCCTCCTCGCGTTCGAGGCGGGCCAGACGATCGAGCTCGGCTCATTCTCGGCAACATCGTTCCGGATCGGCCACTCGATCCCCGATGCCATGGGCATCGCGCTGCGCACGCCTGTCGGCACGATCGTGCACACAGGCGACTTCAAGTTCGACCACACGCCGGTGGACGGCAAGATGTCCGACATCCATGCCCTCGCCGAGTTCGGCAGCCAGGGCGTGCTGTGCCTCATGTCGGACTCGACGCGTGCCGAGAACCCCGGCTACACGCCGTCAGAGCGCACGGTCGGCGAGACCTTCCACAGCATCATGGAGGGCGTCGAGGGCCGCATCATCGTGGCCACCTTCGCGTCCAACATCGCGCGCATTCAGCAGGTCTTCGACGCCGCCCGGTCCTTCAACCGCAAGGTCACTGTCATCGGCCGGTCGATGGAACAGAACGTGCGCATCGCCACCGAGCTCGGCTACCTGACCTATCCACCCGACCTGCTCGTGCCCAAGGACCGCATCAAGGACATCCCCGACGACCAGCTGGTGATCGCGACGACCGGAGCCCAGGGTGAGCCGATGGCAGGGCTGGCGCGCATGGCCAACCGCGACCACCGCTGGGTCGAGATCAAGCCTGGAGACACGGTCATCGTCAGCGCGAGTCCCATTCCGGGCAACGAGGAGGTCGTCGGGCGCACGATCGACAACCTGTTCAAGGTCGGCGCGAACGTCTTCTACCACGACATCAAGCGCGCACACGTGTCCGGTCATGCCAGCCAGGAAGAGCTCAAGCTGATGATCAACCTGACCCGGCCGCGCTTCTTCATCCCGATCCATGGCGAGTTCCGGATGCTCGTCCAGCACGGCCGCGTGGCAGCTGAGATGGGCATCCCGCCGGAGAACATCTTCATCATCGAGAACGGCCAGCCGATCGAGTTCAGCTCCGACGGCACCGCGCGCCGGGGCGCGCCCGTTGAGGCGGGTTATGTCTACGTCGATGGTCTGTCCGTGGGCGAGGTGGGCGACGTCGTCCTGCGCGACCGGCGCGCCCTGGCGGCCGACGGCATGTTTCTCGTCGTCGTCACGGTCGACAAGCAGACGGGCAACATGATCGGCCGGCCGGAGATCGTCACGCGTGGCTTCGTCGCCGGCCCGGATGATCCGGTCATCAGCGCCGCCGCCGATCGCGTCGCCGCCGCGATCGCGAATCCGGGCGACCACACGAGCGAGATCGGCCTGCTCAAGGCGCAGATCAAGGACAGTCTGTCGCAGTACCTGTTCGAGCGCACGAGGCGGCGACCGATGGTCTTCCCGGTCGTGGTCGAGGTCTAGGCCGCCATGGCCGCACGCACCACGCGGCGCTCGCCGAGCACCAACCGTGCTCGCTCCTCGTCGCGCCGCGGCGCCGGCAAATCGACCTCGAAACAGATCGCCAAGAGCTTCGCCCTGCCGCCGCATGTCGCACGCTCGCTGATCGGGCTGCTCTTCCTGGTCGTCGGCGCCGTTACCGTCATCGCACTGCTCTTCCCCCAGGCCGGCCTGCTCAATCGCTACGTCGACGATCTGCTCCGGCCGGCCTTCGGGCAGGGCGCGTGGCTGCTGGCGATTCTGCTCATCGTCGCCGGCATCGTCATCGAGCGGCCGCCGTCCGCGGGCTATGGCTCGATGCTGACCATCGTCGGCGGCCTCTTCGTCTTCGTCGCCGGCCTGGGCATGATCCATCTCGTCTGGGGCCACGGCGCGAATGACGCCGCGCTGCGCTCCGGTGGCGGCATCCTGGGCCACGGGCTCGAAGCCGGGCTGAGCACGCTCGTATCGCCCATCGGCGCGTTCGTGGTGCTGCTCGGCCTGATCGTGGCCGGCCTGCTGCTGCTCTTCAACACGTCGCTGCGCACCCTGATCCGGCCGGCCACGGCCAGTGGCCGGTTGCTGGCGGGTGTGGTCGCCAGTGCCGGCACCCGGCGCGACGGCGGGACGGCTGTCAATCAACGGGCGCCGGTCGCTGCGCCGCGCGACCGGCCGCAGCGTGAGCGCGCGGTCAAGGTGACGCCTGAGCCCTCGGACCTGCCGACACCTGAGCGCTCGACCGCCCCGCTCAGTCAGACCGTCTGGGCCGGACGGCCGGGAGGCGGCGCGACGGCGGCAGCGGCTTCGGCCACGGCCGTGGCGGAATCACCCGTGGCCACCGACGTGGACGAGACTGCCGATGAGCCCGCACGCGCCTGGAAGCTGCCCGGCTACGAGCTGCTCGACCCGCCCAACGTCGGCGGTCGCGGCAAGCGCCTGGACCACGAGCGCAACATCCAGATCATCGAGGAGAAGCTGGCCAGCTTCCAGATCCCGGCCAGCGTCGTGGCGACCAACACCGGTCCTGTAGTGACCCAATACGAGGTCAAGCCCGACGCGCGCATCAAGCTGTCGCGCATCGAGGGCCTGGCCGACGACCTGGCCATGGCGCTCGCCGCGCGCTCGATCCGGATCGAGGCGCCCATCCCGGGCCGCGACGTGGTGGGCATCGAGATACCCAACCACTCGAGCGAGATCGTGGCCTTCAAGCAGCTGCTCGAGGACGCCGGCATGAGCGAGGCAGCGAGCAAGCTGACCTTCGCCCTGGGCCGCGATGTCTCGGGCAAGGCCTACGCCGTCGATCTCGCACGCATGCCCCACCTGCTCATCGCCGGCGCGACCGGCAGTGGCAAGAGCGTGTGCGTCAACGCGCTGATCACGAGCATCCTGATGCGCGCGACGCCCGACGAGGTCCGCTTCGTGCTCGTCGATCTGAAGCGCGTCGAGCTCGCCGCGTACCGCGACCTGCCGCACCTCGAGACGCCGGTCATCGTCGAGTCGTACGACGCACGGGCCGTGCTGAGCAACCTCGTCCATCTCATGGAGGAGCGCTACGAGCTGCTGGCCAACGCGATGGAGCGCAACATCACCGCATACAACGCGTCGCCGCGCCGTCACGGCAAGCCGATCCCGTACATGGTCGTGGTCATCGACGAGCTGGCCGACCTCATCCTGCGCGAGGGGCGCAAGGTCGAGGACCCGATCGTCAAGATCGCCCAGAAGGCGCGCGCGGTGGGCATCCATCTCGTTCTCGCCACGCAGCGGCCGAGCGTCAACGTTGTGACCGGCCTGATCAAGGCCAACGTGCCGTCGCGCATCGCCTTCGCCATGGCGTCGAACGTCGACTCGCGCACCGTGCTCGACGCGAATGGCGCGGAGGACCTGATCGGCCGCGGCGACATGCTCTATCAGCCCGCCGACCTGCCCCGGCCGGTCCGGCTGCAGGGCGTCTTCGTCAGCGACGCGGAAGTCCATGCCGTGACCAAGCTGTGGCGCGACCAGTCCGAGCCCAACTACAACCGTGACCTGCTCCAGGGCGCGGTCGACGACGAGGCAGGGGAGAGCGGCGGCCGCTTCGCCTGGCTGATGGCCGCGGACAGCGACCAGATGCTGCCCCAGGCGGCGCAGATCGTCACCGAGACGGGCCGAGCGAGCACGTCAATGCTCCAGACCAAGCTCAAGGTCGGCTTCAATCGGGCCACGCGGCTGATGGACGATCTCGAGAAGCACGGCATCATCGGCCCGCTCGACACGCGCAACCCGGGTGCCCCACGCACCGTCTACGGGCCGGAGAACTGGCTGCGCGGTCCGTCGGACGTCGACGACCCAGACTGACGGCGGCACCGAACCGGCCGACAGTCCCGGATCGGCAAATCGAGTCGAGCATTTAGACTCACCGTGCGCGTCAGTGATGGCGTCACCCGCCTGACAACCACGAGGACAGCCGCACACAAATGACCGCTCGCCATCAACTGCGTCTTGGAAAGAGGCTGGGCCGCGAGCGCACGCCGATCGATTCGACGCCGGCACCGCCAGTCGGCGAGACTCTTCAGCTGGCGCGCGAGCGCAAGGGCGTCGATCTCTACCGCGCGGAGCGCGACACCAAGATCCGTCTGCACTACCTCGCGGCACTCGAGGACGGCGACTGGGAAGAGCTGCCGGCACCGGTCTACACCAAGGGCTTCCTGCGCAATTACGCCATCTACCTGGGCCTCGAGCCGGATGAGATCCTCGACCGCTGGCGCGACGAGATGGAGCAGATGCGCAGCGCCACGCGCGTTGCCGTCGCGCCACCCCCGATGCCTCTCGCTGAGCCCGGCGGTCGGCGCCTGACGGTCTCGCCCGCGATGATCATTGCCGGGTTGGTGGTCGTCGCCATCATCGCCTTCGTCGGTTATATCGGCGTCCAACTCCTGCGCTTCGCCACTGACGTCACGCCGGTCGCGCTGACCTATCCGGGGAACGTCTACTCCCAGATTGACGCCCAGGAGATCACCCTCCAGGGCACGGCCGGCCGCGGTGCCGTGATCAGGATCACCGGACCAGATGGGCAGACGTACAACACCACCGCCGACCAGAACGGCGCTTGGAATCGGGATGTGCCGCTGTCGCGCGGCCAGAACAACTTCACCGTGATTGCCACGGATCCCGTCACGTCGAGCGACTCGAAACCGCTCGATCTCACGATCGTCGTACCACTGCCGTCCGCCTCACCAGGTGCCACGACTACGGCCGCGCCACCACCGCCCATCACGACGACGCTCTTTTCGCCGACGAGCGGCTCTACGACCACCAACCCACAGGTCACGATCAGCGGCCAGACCAGCGGAACGCGGATCACGATCGCGAGCACTTACGAGGGCGTGCCGGAGGCGACGCCAGCGCCCTCCGGACTGCCGGTCCAGAGCCCGTCGCCCTCCGTCGAACCGAGCGGCTCGCCGCTGGCCAGCCCGTCCGTTCCTGTCGGTCCGTCAGATGACGTGACCGTGGCTTCTGGCAGCTTTTCGGAGCAGTTGACCTACCCGGTCGGTCACTGGCGGATCACGATCACCGCTTACGCGAGCGGACTGGCGCCCGTTGCCCAGGACGTCGAAATCCAGGTTGAGCCGCCGGCGGTCGTGGTCCACATACTGGGCATCCTGGTCGCCGGCAACAACGCCACGCTCAAGGTCACGGCTGACGGCGTCACCGTGCCCGGTATCAGCGGCGGACCCGTCAGCGACCAGCAGAGCTTCACCGTTACGGCCGCGAACCAGTTCTGCGTGCGCTCGAACCATGCGGCCAAGATCTCGCTCACGCTCGACGGCACACCGCTCGGCCTCCTGAACAACTCCAGCCCGTCCGGCAGCTGGATCGTCAAACCCGGCCAGAGCCCGCAGCCCGCCTCCTCGCCCTGCTGACGAGGACCCAATGGCCGACCTCGCGGGCGGAGACGAACTCGCACAGCTGGTCGCCCTCGCTCAGCGCATCCAAGGCGCCATGGTCGAACGTGGGCTCAAGCTCGCGACGGCAGAATCGTGCACGGGCGGGCTCGTCGGCCACGCGATCACCGAGGTTGCCGGCTCCAGTGACTACTACGTCGGTGGCATCATCAGCTACAGCAACGAGCTGAAGCACGCTGAGCTCGGTGTTGATTCGGCCACGCTCGAACGCCACGGGGCCGTGTCGGCACAGACGGCCGTGGCCATGGCCCACGGCGCGCGCCGGCGCTATGGCGCTGACATGGCCGTCGCAGTGACCGGCATCGCCGGGCCAGCCGGCGGGACGGATGCCAAGCCGGTCGGATTGACGTACGCGGCGGTCGCCGACGCCGATGGCGAGCTCGTGCGCCGATTCGTGTGGGACTCGAACCGCCACGGCAACAAGATGCGCAGCGCCCACGCGGCGCTCACGATCGTGCTGGAACGCCTTGACGCGCCTCGCGGCTGAGATAGGGAAGGGCCTCGCCCCGGCGCGCGAGGCGCGACCCATCCGCCCGTTTGAACGGATACATGTGCTCGGCGCGGCGGGCGCCGGCGCGTCCGCGGCCGTTCTGCTGGCACACCGCGCCGGCGCCCTCGTCAGCGGCTGCGATCCGGGCGGGCCGTCGCCGTACAGCGCCGCGCTCGTCGAGGCGGGCATTGACCTTGCCTGGCGGCACTCCCCGGAGCACGTCCTGCGGCCGGATGATCCCCGGGCGCGGCCTGAACGCCTGGCCGTGACCAAGGCGTTGACATCGATCGACCCGGACAACCCGGAACTCCGCGCGGCAGTAGAGCTCGGCATTCCGGCAGAACCGTGGCAGCAGGTCGTTGCCGACGCCGCGGCCACGACCGGCCAGGCCCTGCTCGGCGTCGCCGGCACGCACGGCAAGTCGACCACGACCGGCTGGCTGATTGACCTGCTCGTCCGCGCTGGCCGCGACCCCTCGGCATTCGTCGGTGCGCTGCTCGACACGCGCCTCTCGGGCGGCACGCCGAGCACCGCGCGCTGGGGCAGCGGCGACGTCTTCCTGGTCGAGGCCGACGAGTATGCCGGCAACTTCGATGCCTACCGCCCGCAGATCATCGTGTTGCTCAACGCTGAATGGGATCACCCCGACGTTTTTGCCGACGAGGAGGCGGTCTTCGCCGCCTTCGAGCGCTGGATCCGCAACGCGCCACGAGATGCCGCGCTGATCGCCAATGTCGCCGACCCGGGGGTTGTGCACATCGCCGAGCGCCTGTCGGTCGATTGGCCCGGTGAGATCGTCGCCGTGGACGACGACGCGCACGGGCTCGAGATCGGCCTCGCCGGCCCGGCGAATGCGAGCAACGCGCTGGCCGTCGTGACCGTCGGGCATTTCCTCGGCGTACCTGAGTCGGTCATCCGCGAAAGCGTGGCTGGCTTCAAGGGTGTCGGTCGGCGCCTGGAGCTCAAGGGCGAAGTCGGCGGCGTTGTCGTGCTCGACGACTATGGCCATCACCCGACGGCGATCGAGAGGACTCTCCAGGCCGTCCGCGAGCGATATCCGGGCAGGCCGGTGTGGGCCGTGTACGAGCCGCTGACCTACCACCGCACAGCGTCAATGCTCGATCGCTTTGCCGAGACACTCGCCACGGCCGACCACGTCCTGATCGCCGACATCTGGGCCGGACGCGACCAGGACACGACGATCACTTCTGCCAGGGCGCTGGCCGATGCCGTATCCGCCCGTGGCGGCCCAGCGGCCGTGGCCCCTGGCTCCGTGGAGCAAACGGCGGACTACCTGGCCCGTGAGGTGCGCGCCGGTGACGTGGTGCTCGTCATGGGCGGCGGCCGCTCCTATGTCATCGCGGCCCGGCTCGTCGAGCTGCTCGGCGGGGCCGAGACCGGCCCAGGCACGGCTCGCGCCTAGACTCTGGGCATGGCACAACAGCAGCTCACGCCGGGCGACGCGCAGGACCTCCTCGAGCGCTACAAGCGCGCCTGGGAAGCACGCAACCCGGACCTTGCCATGGAGCTGTACCGCGCGGATGCCGAATTCCGGATGGATCCGTTCGATGATCCGGCCCAGGGCGAGAACGCGATCCGCGCGATCTGGAACGATGTCGCCGCCACGCAGATCAACGTCGAGTTCGACGCCGAGCGGACGTGGGCCATCGGCCAGACCGTGCTGGCGTCGTGGCACGCTGCGTTCACGCGGCGGACCAATGCGGAACGGGTCCGCATCCGTGGGTTTTCGACGTTCGAGCTCGACGAGGCGGGGCTGATCCAGCGCGCCAAACAATGGGCCGTGGCGAAGGTCGTCGGGCGCGACGCGACCATCAAGCCCGAGGGAGGTGCGTAGTGGCAGGCGAGGTCTCGTTCGACGTGGTCAGCGATTTCGATCGCCAGGAGCTGGTCAACGCCATCGACCAGGCACGGCGCGAGATCGCGACGCGCTTCGACTTCAAGGGCGCCAAGGCGGAGATGGAGCTGGGCAAGGAAGAGATCACCTTTCATGCCGACAGCGAGTCACGCGCGCGGGCGATGCGCGACCTGCTCGAGTCGAAGGCCATCCGGCGCGGCCTGTCGCTCAAGATCTTCGACTGGGGCGAGATCGAGGAGGCCGGCGGCAACACCGTCCGCCAGCGCGTCGGCCTGCGCCGCGGCCTGCCGGACGACCTGGCCAAGAAGATCACCAAGCTCATCCGCGACGACTATCCGAAGGTCAAGTCGCAGATCCAGGGTGACGCGATCAGGGTCAGTGGCAAGAGCAAGGACGAGCTCCAGAAGGTGATCACCCGCCTGCGCACCGAGTCGGACGGCTACCCTGTCCCGCTCCAGTTCCAGAACTACCGCTGAAGGAGCCGATGCGCCATGAATCCGAGTGACCCGGCCGTTCGGCGGTTGATGCTCATCCTGGCCGTGGTGGTCATCGTCGGCCTGCTGCTCACCGCGCTGCGCATTTGACGACTGTCGGGCGGCTGATCGCCGACGCGCTCGCCGCGGCCGGCGTCGAGTGGGCGTTCACCGTCCCGGGCGAGAGCTTCCTGGGCATCCTCGACGCGCTGCCCGCGGCCGGCATCAGCGTCGTCGCCACGCGCCACGAGAGCGGCGCCGCGTTCATGGCCGAGGCCGTCGGCCAGCTGACCGGCAGGCCGGCCGCGGTGCTCGGCACGCGCGCGGTGGGCGCGGCCAACATGAGCATCGGCATCCATACCGCGCGCTCGAACTCGACGCCGATGGTGGCGATCCTGGGCCAGGTCCAGCGCGAGTTCCTGGGCCGCGAGGCGTTCCAGGAGGCCGACCTCGTCGCGTCGTTCGGCGCGCTGGCCAAGTGGGCGGCACAGATCGACGACCCGAACGACGCTGCGCGCGTCGTCGGGGAGGGCTTGAGCGCAATGCTCTCTGGCCGTCCGGGACCCGTCCTGTTCTCGGTGCCAGAAGACGTGATCGACCTCGAGCTGGGCGACCCGAAGCCGCGCATCGGCGTGGCTCGGCCCGTGCCACCGTCTGTTGAGAACGCTCGCGTGATCGTCGACATGCTCGACGGCGCACGGCGGCCGGCGATCCTGGCCGGCGGTGGGGTCGTCGCCGGGGGCGCTCAGGACGCGCTGGTCGCGCTCAGCGAGCAGCTCGCGGTACCGGTGTTTGCGGCCTGGCGCCGGCCGACAGCGTTCCCCAACGACCACCCGAGCTTCCTGGGCATGACCGGCTATGGAGCGCCGGCGAGCGTCCGCGAGCGTCTCCTGGCCGCCGACGCGCTGCTCGTCATCGGCTGTCGCCTCAACGAGGTCGCGAGCTACGACTACCAGCTCCCGGCACCGACCACGAGGTGGGCGCACGTCGACCTCGAGCCGCGCACTGCGCACGCGGGTTTGAGCGCACCCGACTACGCGCTGGCCGCCGATGCGAAGGCATTCCTCGAGCGCGCCGTCGAAGTCGGCGGATCGTCGGTGGGGTCCAGATCGCATTCGGCGCAGCTCGTCGCCGATCGAGCCAGGTTCGTCGCAGCGACGACCATTCCCCACGAGCGGCGGGAGGGAAACGGAGTCGATCCGGCACAGGTCATCGCCGTCCTCCAGCGGACACTCGACCCGGACGCGATCCTGACGACCGACGCGGGCAACTTCGGCCTGTGGCCGGCGCGCTACTTCAGGTTCGGCCGGGGCAACGGCTTCCTCGGTCCGACGTCAGGGGCCATGGGCTACGGGCTGCCGGCCGCCATCGCCGCCTCGCTGGCCGCTCCGGATCGCCAGGTCATCGCCCTGTGCGGCGACGGCGGCCTGGCGATGACGATGAATGAGCTCGAGACGGCCGTACGCAGCGGATCCGCGCCGATCGTGATCGTCTTCGACAACCGGCGCTTCGGCACGATCGCCATGCACCAGGTCAACGCGCAGCTGCCCACCGTCGCCACCGAGCTTGGCCCGATCGATTTCGCGGCAATTGCCCGGGCGTGTGGCGCGGAGGGCGTCCGCGTCAGTGATGACCAGGCGTTCGAGCCCGCCCTCCGCGCTGCCCTCGCCGCGCACCGTCCGACCGTGATCCACGTCGATCAGGACCCGCGCTGGATAACTCCCGATCGATACGCCGGTTGACGGATACTTCATGTCATGTAGACTTATTGCGTGACATTGAACGTCAGCCCATCGTTGAATAGCGCCCCATCGCGCCAGGAGCTGGTCACCGACGTACTCGACGCACTCAACCAGATCAGCTTCCGCGATTTCCAGGGCGCTCTCAAGCGCTGGCATGAAGGCGCGCTGAGCCTGGTGCACCTCAACGTGCTGATGCTCCTGCGGGCGCGTGGTCCGCTGACCATGACTCACCTCGCCGAGCTCCTTGATGTATCGGTCGCGAGCGCAACGGGCATCGTCGATCGGATGGAGAAGAAGGGCGTCATCGAGCGCCGCCGGAGCGAGGAAGACCGCCGCGTCGTCGAGGTCCTGGTCAAGGACACTGGCGAGCAGATCTTCTCGGCCATGCAGGCTGAGCGCCAGATCCGTCTCAACCGGCTCCTGGAGGAAATCAACGACGAGGATCTTGCGGCCCTGCTGCAGGGTCTGCGTGCCTTTGGTGATGCGCGCCAGCGGCTGATCAGCCAGATACCGGAAGAAGCGAGGAACTGGGCATGACGCGCCTGATGTTCCAGTACCTGGGCCGCTACCGCGTGGCGATCGCGATCATCCTGGTCCTCCTGCTTGCACAGGCGCTGACCAACCTGTATCTGCCCGAGTTGAACGCCGACATCATCAACAATGGCGTAGCCAAGGGCGACACGAACTACATCGTCAGCATCGGCGCGGTGATGCTCGGCGTGACCGCAGTGCTCGGCGTCTGCTCGCTGGTGGCGGTCTACCTTGCGGCCAAGGTCGCCATGGGCTTCGGACGCGACGTTCGGCTGGCCGTGTTCCGGCGTGTCGAGACTTTCTCGCAGGTCGAGATGAACAAGTTCGGCACGCCGTCGCTCATCACGCGCAACACGAACGACGTGCAGCAGGTCCAGATGGTCGTCTTCATGGGCCTGACGGTGATCCTGCTCGCGCCGATCATGGGCATCGGCGGCGTGATCATGGCCCTGCGCCAGGACGTGCCGCTGTCCGGCCTGCTGATCGTGATCCTGCCGATCATGTTCGGCTTCATCTTCTTCATCACCAGTCGCGCCGTGCCGCTCTTCAGGGCGATGCAGATCAAGGTCGACCGCATCAACCAGGTCATGCGCGAGGCGCTCGCCGGTGTGCGCGTGATCCGCGCCTTCGTGCGTGTCGACCACGAGGAGAAGCGCTTCGACGAGGCGAGCACGGACCTTTTCAACACGGCCCTGCGCGTCAACCGCCTGTTCGCCATCACCTTCCCGGTGATGATGCTCATCTTCAACCTGTCGTCGGTCGCGGTGATGTGGTTCGGCGCACTGCGCATCGACTCGGGCGCGATGCCCATCGGCAACCTGACCGCCTTCCTGGCGTACCTGATGCAGATCCTGTTCTCGGTGCTGATGGCCGTGTTCATGATCATCTTCGTGCCACGCGCGGCTGTTTCGGCCGGGCGCATCCGCGATGTGCTCGAGACGCAGCCCTCGATCACCGACCCTGAGAACCCGGTTGTTCCGGGCACACTGCCGTTCAACGTCCACGACGCGCCTGGAGCAACCAACGGCCACCCGGCGGGTGGCAACGGCTTCCGCACCGACGGCGATGGCCACCAGCCGGCTTCCACGGATGGCAACAAGCCTGCGGCGCGGCCGGGCGTGACCGTCGAGTTCCGCCACGTCGAGTTCGGCTATCCGGGCGCCGAGCAGCCGGTGCTGCACGACATCTCGTTCAGTGCTGAGCCCGGTCAGGTGACGGCCATCATCGGCAGCACCGGCAGCGGCAAGTCAACGCTGATCAACCTCATCCCGCGTTTCTACGACGCGTCTTCGGGCGGCGTCCTGCTCGATGGCGTGGACGTGCGCGACATGCTCCGCGAAGACGTCTGGCGCCAGATCGGGGTCGTCCCACAGCAGGCCTTCCTGTTCAGCGGCACGGTTGCCAGCAATCTGCGCTTCGGGGATGAGAAGGCGACCGACGAAGAGCTGGAGCGCGCGCTGGACATCGCCCAGGGGAGCGAGTTCGTGGCCGAGATGCCCGGCGGCCTCGAGGCACCGATCGATCAGGGTGGCACGAACGTGTCCGGCGGCCAACGCCAGCGCCTGGCAATCGCCCGGGCGCTCGTGAAGCGCGCGCCGCTGTACATCTTCGACGACAGCTTCTCGGCGCTTGACTTCCGCACCGACTCCCGCCTGCGCGCCGCGCTGCGTCGCGAGCTGGCCAGCTCGACCGTGCTCATCGTCGCGCAGCGCGTCGGCACGATCCTGAACGCAGACCGAATCGTCGTCATGGACGAAGGGCGAGTCGTTGGCGTCGGCACGCACGCCGAGTTGCTCGAGTCGTCCGAGACGTACCGCGAGATCGTCTACTCGCAGCTGACGGAAGCCGAGGCGAAGGCCGGATGAGCGGGCCGCAGGGCGCGCCTCGGCCGCCACAGGGCGCTCCGCCAGCCGGTGCCGGGGCTGGGATGGGTCCGGGCCGCGCCGCGAACCCACGCCGCGGTGGGTTCGGCCCGGGCGGAATGATGATGGGCGGCATGCCGCCCGAGAAGTCGAAGGACTTCGGCCGGTCGTTCAGGCGGCTGCTCGGCCGGCTGCGGCCGGAGCTGCACCGCGTCATCGCCGTGATGATCCTTGCGATCGGCAGTGTCACGTTCGCGGTCATCGGCCCCAAGATCCTGGGCAACGCCACCAACGTCATCTTTGCGGGCGTCATCGGCAAGAACCTGCCGTCGGGCTCGACCCAGGCCCAGGCAGAGGCGTTCCTGCGCGCCAGCGGTCAGACGCAGTTCGCGGACATGCTCCACACGATGACCCTCACGCCGGGCGCGGGCATCGACTTCACCGGCCTGGCCAACATCCTGGCCGTGCTGATCGTGATCTTCCTGATCAGCGCCGCCTTCGGCTGGGCGCAGGCGTACATCATGGCCGGCGTCACGCAGCGCACCGTCCTGCGCCTTCGGCGTGACGTCGACGAGAAGCTCGGCCGCCTGCCGCTCAAGTACTTCGACGACCACTCGCGCGGGGACGTCCTGAGCCGCGTCACCAACGACATCGACAACATCGGCCAGACGCTCCAGCAGAGCCTGACCCAGCTGATCACGTCGGTCCTGACCGTCTTCGGCGTGCTGATCATGATGCTCAGCATCAACGTTGAGCTCGCGCTCATATCGGTCCTCGCCATACCGGCGTCGCTGATCGTGACGGTGTTCATCATCCGCCGCTCGCAGCGCCAGTTCGTCGCTCAGTGGGCGTCGACCGGCGCACTCAACGGCCATGTCGAGGAGATGCACACCGGTCACAACATCGTGACCGTCTTCGGGCGCCAGAAAGAGGCCTCGGAGCGTTTCGAGGTGGAGAACGAGCGGCTCTACCAGGCCTCTTATCGCGCGCAGTTCATCTCCGGGATCATCCAGCCGGCGATGAACCTGATCTCGAACCTCAATTACGTCGCGATCGCCGTCATCGGTGGCGTGCGCGTGGCGACCGGCCAGATGTCGCTCGGCGACGTAGTCGCCTTCATCCAGTACTCGCGCCAGTTCACCCAGCCCATCGTCCAGGCGGCAAGCATCCTGAACGTGCTCCAGTCCGCCGTCGCCTCTGCCGAGCGCGTCTTCGAGCTGCTCGATGAGCCTGAGATGGTCCAGGACCCGGCACAGCCGACCGTGCTGACCAACGTCCGTGGCGCGGTGGCCTTCGAAGACGTCTCATTCCGCTACCTGCCGGATACGCCACTGATCGAGAACCTGAGCCTGGTGGCCGAGCCGGGCCATACGATCGCCATCGTCGGTCCGACCGGCGCGGGCAAGACGACGCTGGTCAACCTGCTCATGCGCTTCTACGAGATCGATTCGGGCCGGATCACGGTCGACGGCGTGGACACGCGCGACATGACGCGCGAGGACCTGCGTCGCAACTTCGGCATGGTCCTCCAGGACACGTGGCTGTTCCACGGCACGATCCGGGAGAACATCGCCTACGGCAAGGAGGGCGCGACCGAGGAGCAGATCGTTGCCGCGGCCGAGGAGGCGCACGTCGATCACCTCGTGCGCACTCTGACTGACGGCTACGACACCGTGATCGATGACGACGCGACCAACCTGTCGCAGGGCGAGAAGCAGCTCATGACCATCGCCCGGGCCTTCCTGGCCGACCCGAGGATCCTCATCCTCGACGAGGCGACGAGCTCAGTCGACACACGCACCGAGGTGCTCATCCAGCGTGCCATGGCCCGGCTGATGAGCAACCGGACGACGTTCGTCATCGCCCACCGGCTGTCCACCATCCGTGACGCGGAGCTGATCGTGGTCATGGATCGCGGCCACATCGTCGAGACAGGAACGCATCAGGAGCTGCTCGACAAGCACGGCTTCTACTACGACCTGTACCAGAGCCAGTTCGCCGAGCCGATCGCCGCGGCCGCTTAATCCTTAGTTAATCCTGGCGCCCCGACTCTGCCCGGTGGTGGCTTCGTTCCCACCCTCCGCCGTGAGGCCGGCGCCGGAACGCACTCCCGGCGCCGGCCAACCATCTGTCACGGCCGGGCGACCACGGACGAGCGGTGCAAGGCCCCGACCGGCAGCGCGGTGTACGGTTGAAACCGGGACGCGAACTGCCCCGTCCTCGATCTATCCGCACGGCGCCGTGGCGGCGGACTGGTCGGGCATCGCTCGGTGCCACGGCCAAGGAGGACAGCCCGTGCATTCTTTCCCCAGGTTTGCCTATCGCTCAGCCGCGATTGCCAGTGCGTTGGCCTTCGCCGCATCTATGGCGTTGAGTGGTTCTGCAGCAGCGTCGAGCGTGATCTACGTCGCTCCCGGCGGAAACTCTGGGCAAGCTGGCAAGTCTTGCGCGACGGCGAGGTACGCGACCGTCAACGATGGCGTGACGGCCGCCGCGCCAGGTGGAAAAGTCGTGGTCTGCGAGGGCACCTACGACGAGATGGTGACGGTCGACAAAGCGCTGACCCTGAACGCCCGAAGCGGCGTGACGATCGACGCGACCGGGCTCGATAACGGCATCTTGATAACCCATTCCAACGTCTCGGTCGGCGGCTTCACCGTCGAGAACGCAACGGGCGAAGGGATCCTGGCCGAGGGCTCTTCGGGCAATGTCATCGCCCACGTCAAGATCGATGGCAACACGGTCCTCCATAACGACCAGGGCGGGCCGGATTCGAGCTACACCGAGTGCCAGCCAAACGGCGAGATCCCCGGCGACTGCGGCGAGGCCATCCACCTGATGACGGTGCGTGATTCGAAGGTTCTCGACAACTTCGTGACGCGCAACTCGGGCGGTATCCTGCTCACCGACGAGTTCGGCCCGACCCATGACAACGTCATCTCGGGCAACACCGTCATCGACAATGCCTTCGACTGCGGCATAACGCTTGCTTCGCACAACGCCGGCTGGGATCCGGGCAGCCAAACGACGACCCCGAGCGTGGGCGGCGTGTTCGACAACACAGTCACCCACAACACCGTTCGCCGCAACGGCCTGAAGGGCGAAGGCGCCGGCGTGTTGATCGCGGCTTCCTTCCCGCTGGCTGCCGCGTATTCCAACCAGGTGGTTGACAACGCGATTGCGGGTAACGAGATGGCCGGCGTGACCATCCACTCCCATCCGGGTGGCGGCTACATCAATGACAACGTCATTTCCTGGAACAAGATCGGCCGCAATGATCTCGGCGGCGACCCAGATGCCGGGATAACGCAGACCACCGGCATAGTCGTCTATTCGACCGACCAGCCGACCCACGTTGTGATCGACCACAACACGATCTACAAGGACCACTTTGGAATCTGGCTGAGCTCTTCCACCGTGACGGCATCCATGGCGCACAACTCGTTCGTGCACGTTGCCGTCCCGGTCAAGAACGGCTGAGCCTCACTGCAGCGAGGCCGCACTGGCCGGCCCAGGCGAAAGCCTGGGCCGGCCTCTTCATGGCTGCCGGGGAATTGGCCGCGTCATGGCCAGCGCGCCATACGATCGACCCGACTCGATATCCGCACCGTCGGCCTCGAAGCTGAAGCCGATGCTCATGTAGAAGCGCTGCGCCCCCTCGTTCGCGGCGAAGACCCACAGGACGATGCGCCGCGCGCCCCAGCCGGTGGCCCATTCAGTCACCGCATCGATCAGCTGCCGGCCGATGCCGCTCCTGCGCGCGGCGGGCACAACCCACATCGAGAAGACGAGGCAATCATCCGGGGCGCGGCGGCGCGCCTGGACCACCCCAACCGGCTGTGTCTCTGCCTCGGCGATCAGCCACGTCCGTGAATTGCCCTGGGCCGACGCGCGCGCCGTCGCCCGCCAGTCGTCGTCGGGGATGCGCAGCGCGTTCTCGTGCGACTGGCCGAACGCCTCGGGCGCGTCACGCAGGCTTTGCAGGCGCAGCTCGCGCAGGAGCCGCCAGTCGGACGCCGTGATCCGCCGCACCGTCGCCGCCACCATCCCGCCTCCTCTGAGCGAGGTTATCCCACGTACGGGATGGCGTGACGAGCTGGAAACGGGCACGAGGAGCGCATGAGCCGGCGGGTCGTCGTCGTTGGCGTCGGCCACGCCACTCGAGCCGGGCGTCCACGCCACCATGCCGCGACCTCCGCCTTGCGCCGCGTTCGACTGCGCCGCGGCACGCGCTGAGGGTCTCTGGTCAGGGTTGAGGCTGCGTGCAGTTCGGGCAGCGCTTCGCCGCGAGGGGGATCGTCGACGCGCATTCGGTGCACGTCTTGGTCGTCGGCGCGGGCTCCTCGCCCCTCTGGCGGCGCGCCTCGAGCGCATTCATCGGCTTGATGACGAAGAAGAAGATCGCCGCCGCGATGAGCACGAACGAGATCAGCGCGTTCAGGAACAGCCCGTAGGCAATCACCGCGCCGCCCGACGTGGTGATCGTCAGCTTCGAGAAGTCAGGCACGCCGATCAGACCAAGCAGTGGCGTGAGAATGTTGGCCACGAACGACGTCACGACCGCTCCGAACGCGGCGCCGATGACGACGGCGACGGCCAGGTCGACGACGTTGCCGCGAAGCAGGAAGTCGCGGAACTCCTTGATCATGTGACGCTCCTCCTCGTGGCAGCCGATTCCCCTTCGCTGCCTCTCACGGCCATTGTCGAGCACTCGCGTCGCGCGTACCTACTGGAGCGGCGCCAGGAAGACTCCCTTGAGGTCCGTCGCGCCGGTTGAATACAGGAATACGTAGCCGAAGCCGCCCGGCGCGATATCGGTCGTGATCGGGTCTGTCTGCGGGCTGCCGTTGCAGCCGGGCGAGCTCTGGTCTCGCGCGTAGGCAATGACAGTGCTCGTCCCAGTCGGCGCGTTCACATAGTCGGTCGGGCTGCCGAGCAGCGCCGGCTCGGGTTGGCCGGGTGACTCCGGGTAATCGAGACACTTGTCGCCGTCCTTGACGAAGACCACGTCCTGCGTCTGGCCCCAGATCGCCTCGAGGCTGGTCGTGTCGACGATGAGCGTGCCCGCGGCCGGCGGCAGCGTCCACTCGCCCTGGCCGGGATCCTTGTCGTCGCGGCGCGAGACCTCGACGTCCAGATGGTTGCTGTCCGGGTTGTCGGGCGTGCCGCTGCCGATGACGATGGTCGTCCGTCCGCCGGGGATCACGTTCTGGCCGAAGTTCCAGACCTCGCTCTGATCGGTCGGCGGCTGGCCGGCGCGGTATGCCGCCCACGCCTCGCTGCCGTCGAGAGAGCCGGGATCGAAGGCGTCACTGGCCGCCCCGAACTCCGCATGCGCCACGGGCTGGTCACCCGGCGCCGGATTGCCCGGTACGAAATTGCCGAATGGGCTCGACCTGAGCAGGTAGATGTCGAGCGCGAACGGCGCCTCGTCGCCGGGATCGAAGATGTTGACGATGCGGACCCTTGAATCGGTCGGCGCGGCAGTGGCACCAGCCGCCGCTGAGGGAAGGGGAATGGCGGGCAGCGTGTATCCGGGTGCGCCGGCTGCCGTCGGCGCACCGCCCGGGTGCGCCGAGGGCGTGCCGCCTCCTGGCGGAGTTGTCGCAGCCGTGCCTCCACCGCACGCCGCGACGATGAGCGCAAGCGTCGAGACAATGAGCAGTCGTTTCACCGGCGCATTATCGGGCGCACCACGACGCCTCGCTTCGGGCCGGCGCGGGATTGGCTCAGCGTTTCGTCCGCGCGGCGATGCGCTGCAGCGCGCCGTCCCAGCCGGCGTCGATCGCCACGCCGGGCTCGTCGAGATCGATGAACAGCGGCGCGTGATCCGACGGGATCGGAACTCCCTTGCGCGCCTCGCGGTCGATCTCGGCCCAGACGACGCGGTCGGCGACAGGCCGGCTGAGCAGCAGGTGATCGATGCGCATGCCCAGGTTCTTGTGGAAGTTGCCGGCGCGGTAATCCCACCAGGTGAAGCGCTGCGGCTCGGCCCGCTTCAGTCGGTAGCCGTCGACCAGACCCCACCTGAGCAGCTCGGCGAACGCCTCTCGCTCCGGCGCCGAGACATGCGTGCCACCATGCACTGCGCCTGGGTCCCAGACGTCCATGTCGGTCGGTGCGATGTTCATGTCTCCGCCCAGCACGAGCAGCTCCGCGACCGAGGTCGAATCGCGCAACCATTTGAGCAGTCGGTCGTACCAGGCGAGCTTGCCGGCAAAGAAGGGCGAGCCCACGACGCGGCCGTTCGGGGCGTACAGGCTGACGAAACGGATGCCCTCGATGACCGCGCTGACCATGCGCGCCTCGGTGAAGGGATCAAAGTCATCCTCGGCGAGGCTGATCGTGGCGCCGGCGCCCGTGTTCCTGACCGGGCCATCACCGAAGTTGGTCACGATCGATGCCGGGTCTGGGGCAGTCTTCGATGCGATGGCGACGCCGTTCCAGCGCCCCTCGCCGTGGTGCACGAGCTCGTAGCCGCGCATCCGGAAGGGCATTACCGGCGCGTCCTCGTCGGACAGCTTCGTCTCCTGCATCAGGAGCACATTCGGCTGTGCCTTTTCCAGCCATTCGAGCACGCGATCCATGCGTGCCTTGAGCGAGTTGACGTTCCAGGTGGCGACGCGCATCAGTGGACGATTATCGGCCGCTGGCCGGGGCGCGGCGGGCGGCCGCCAGCAGCTCGCGCTCACCATGGGACATGGCCG
>Ga0265319_1000544_pt1 | contig 25627 bp, 15 predicted proteins | sample 4824metaG_FD_192443 | JGI IMG/M metagenome (GOLD analysis project Ga0265319, IMG submission 192443) | Rhizosphere microbial communities from Carex aquatilis grown in University of Washington, Seatle, WA, United States - 4-8-24 metaG | ecosystem: Host-associated > Plants > Roots > Rhizosphere >...
GACCTTCACCCCGAGCGCCTGCCACGTGGGGTCCGTGAACATCGCCGGATTCTCGTCGCCAATCCCGACCATTCTCCCGCCGGAACTGGTGTGCGCCGCTGCGCGGGTGCTCGAGCCGAGCGCGGTGCCGGCGGCAAGCGCCGCGATGACAAGGGCAAGGATCAGGGCGAGCGGCGTACGGGTCATGCGCATGAATCAGCTCCTTCGAAGAGTGCAAGAGGATGCGGCAGGCAGCGGCGAACTCGGCGGCCGCGACCATTGTTACAACGCGGGGGTCCCGCGCTTGTAGCGAAAGTGTGGCGCATTCAGACGGGAAGCGCAGCGAGTGCGCGCTCGACAGCCAGCGCGCAGCCGCGGCCCTCGTTGATCGCCCAGACGATGAGCGACTGCCCACGCCGTGCGTCGCCGCAGGCGAACACGCCGTCGACCGATGTCGCGTAGTCGGGCGCGGCGATGTTCCCGCGACCGTCGCGCTCGAGACCGAGCTGATCGGGCAGAGCACGCTCCGGGTGCAGAAAGCCCATCGCCAACAGGACGAGATCGGCCTTCAACTCGCGTTCGCTACCCGCTATCGCCGCGAACGGCGGCTTGCGGTCGGCATCGGCGATCTGCATGGCGGAAACTCTCTGCTGGCCGGTGAAGCGGGTAGTCACGACGGAGAAGTCGAGCTCGCCGTGCGCGGCAACGCGCGCTTCCTTCATCGCGTAGGAGATACGGAGCTTGACCGGCCACACAGGCCACGGCGTGAGCGCATCGGCACGGTGGGCCGGCGGCTCCGGAACGATCTCGAGCTGCGTGACCGAGGCTGCTCTCTCGCGGACGGCGTTCCCGACGCAGTCGGCGCCGGTATCGCCGCCGCCGATCACGACGACGTGCTTGCCGGCCGCGGTGATGCCTGCGGCCGCCGGGACCTCGACGGCCGGCGGTGGGCCGTACTCGCCTGCGACCCAGCGGTTGCGCTCATAGAGGTACTCCATCGCGAAGTGGACGCCGTCGAGCTCGCGGCCGGGCACGTCGAGGTCTCGGGGTACCCGTGAGCCGATCGCCAAGACCAGCGCGTCGTACTCCGCGCGCAGCTCGGTCGCTTCGATGTCGACGCCCACGTCGACCCCGAGCCGCAACTCGACTCCCTCGGCGAGCAGCTGATCGACGCGGCGCTCGACCAGCGACTTCTCGATCTTGAAGTCCGGTACCCCGAAGCGGACGAGGCCCCCGGGAGCTTCGTCGCGCTCAAAAACGACGACCGAGTGTCCGGCGCGGCGCAGCTGCTGCGCCGCCGCTAGACCTGCCGGCCCGGAGCCGACGACGGCGACCCTGCGGCCCGTCTCGAGCGCCGGGGGCCGCGGCGTGACCCAGCCCTCCGTGAACGCGCGATCGATGATCGCGTTCTCGATCTGCTTGATTGTGACCGCGTCGCCTTCGCGAATCTCGAGGACGCAGGCTGCCTCGCACGGCGCCGGACAGAGGCGACCGGTGAACTCGGGGAAGTTGTTGGTGGCGTGAAGCGCCTCGATCGCCGCCTGCCAGTTGTCCCTGTAGACGAGATCGTTCCAGTCGGGGATCAGGTTGCCGAGCGGGCAGCCGCTGTGGCAGAACGGAACCCCGCAGTCCATGCAGCGCGCGCCCTGGTCTCGCAGCTCCTGCACCGGGCGGGCGAGCGTGAACTCGCGGTAGTCACGAGCCCGCTCGGCCGGGTCGCGCTCCAGCGCGCCGTCGCGCTGAAAGCGCATGAAACCGCGGACCTCGCCCATCAGCGATCCGACGTTCCGGGGCTCGTCACTTCAGCTCGCCTCGACGAGAACGCCGGACCGCTCGGCCTGCTCATTGAGGACGCGGCGGTAGTCGTCGGGCATCACCTTGACGAACCGCCGAAGGTTCGCCTCCCAGTCGGCGAGGATCCGCGCGGCAACCGGCGAGCCGGTGCGCGCGTGGTGCTGTTCGATGAGCTCGCGCAGCTCGAGCTCATCGCAGGAATCGATCGGCTCGAAGCTGACAGTGGCGGTGTTCGCGCGGCGTGTCTCGAAGTCGCCGACCTCGTCGAGGACGTAGGCGATGCCGCCGCTCATCCCGGCGGCGAAGTTGCGCCCGGTTGGCCCGAGGACGACCACACGACCGCCGGTCATGTACTCGCAGCCGTGATCGCCGACGCCCTCAACGACCGCTCGCGCGCCTGAGTTGCGCACCGCGAAACGCTCGCCGGCGAGGCCGCGGAAGAACGCGCTGCCGTCAGTGGCTCCGTAGAGCACCGTGTTGCCGACGATGACGTTGTCCTCCGCGACGTAGGCGGCGCCGGCCGGCGGGCGCACCACGATGGTGCCGCCCGACAGCCCCTTGCCCGTGTAGTCGTTCGCCTCTCCCTCGAGGGTGAAGCTGACGCCGGGCGCGAGCCAGGCACCGAAGCTCTGGCCTGCCGAGCCGCGGAAATCGGCCGTGATCGAGTCCTCATCCAGCCCCGCCGCGCCGTGGCGGCTTGCGATTGCACTCGAAAGCAACCCGCCGACAGTGCGGTTGACGTTGAGCACGGGTCGCGCGAGGCTGATCCGCCCGCCGTTTTCGATTACGTCCTGCGCCTCCTCGATCAGTCCCCAGTCGAGTGCGTCGCCGAGCACCGGCTCCTGGTTGCGGATCCGTCGCAACGGCGTGCCGGGCGGCATCTGAGGGACGGCGAGCAGGCCGGTGAGGTCGACGCCGCGCGCCTTCCAATGCTCGATCGCCGGCGTCGGCTCGAGCAGGTCGGCGCGGCCGACGAGCTCGTCCATCGTGCGCAACCCGAGGCTCGCGAGGATCTCGCGCACCTCCTCGGCCACGAAGTGGAAGAAGTTGATCACGTGCTCCGGGGTGCCGGCGAACCGCGCGCGCAACTCCGGGTCCTGCGTCGCGATGCCGACCGGGCAGGTGTTCAGGTGACAGGCGCGCATCATGATGCAGCCGGTGGCGATCAGCGGGGCGGTCGAGAACCCCATCTCGTCGGCGCCGAGCATCGCTGCGATCGCGACGTCCCGGCCTGTCTTGAGCTGACCGTCGGTCTGAACCCAGATCCGGGACCGCAGGTCGTTGCGCAGCAGGGTCTGCTGGGTTTCCGCCAGGCCGATCTCCCACGGAATGCCGCTCGAGAAGATCGACGACAAGGGCGAGGCGCCTGTGCCACCGTCGTGACCGGAGATCAGAACGTGGTCGGCGTTGGCCTTGGCGACGCCCGCAGCCACCGTCCCGACGCCCACCTCAGCGACCAGCTTGACCGAAATCCGTGCGCGGTGGTTGGCGCATCGCAGGTCATAGATGAGCTGCTTGAGATCCTCGATCGAGTAGATGTCGTGATGTGGCGGCGGCGAGATCAAACCGACGCCGGGCGTCGAGTGGCGGATCCTGCCGATGTATTCGTCGACCTTGATGCCGGGCAGCTGTCCGCCTTCGCCCGGCTTCGCGCCCTGCGCCATCTTGATCTGCAGCTCATCGGCGTTGACGAGGTAGTCGATCGTGACTCCGAAGCGGCCCGAGGCGACCTGCTTGATCGCAGAGCGGCGGTTGTCGTGGAAGCGTTCGGGGTCCTCGCCGCCCTCGCCCGTGTTCGAGCGCCCGCCGATCTCGTTCATCGCGATCGCGAGGTTCTCGTGCGCCTCACGCGACAGCGAGCCAAGGCTCATCGCGCCGGTCGCGAAACGCTTGACGATCTCCGTCCAGGGCTCGACCTCCTCGAGCGGGACCGGCACCTGATCGGCACGGATCTCGAGCAGCCCGCGCAGGGTGGCGCGACGCGTGGCGTCCTCGTTGACGACGCGTGAGTACTCGGCGTAGGAGGTTGCGCCGCCGTCGCGGACCGCGTGCTGGAGCTGCGCGATCGTATCCGGGTTCCACATGTGGCGCTCGCCGTCGCGACGCCAGGCGTACTGGCCACCGACCGGAAGCGGCCGTGACTGCGCGGCCGCCGGATATGCGCGAGCGTGGCGGTTCAGCGCCTCCTGCGCGAGCACCGGCAAACCAACGCCGCCGATCCGCGAGGCGGTTCCCGTGAAATAGCGCTCGACGACCGAGCGGCTGAGACCGACAGCCTCGAAGATCTGCGCGCCGCAGTAGGACTGGACAGTCGAGATCCCCATCTTGGAAATCGTCTTCAGCAGGCTCTTGCCGATCGACTTGCGGACCAACTCCTCGGCCTCGTCGCGATCGATCCGCGATCCGCCGGGTCGCGAGACCCAGCCTTCGTCAACCAACTCGCCGACCGTCTCGAACATCACGTACGGGTTGACTACGCTCGCGCCGTAGCCGATGAGCGTCGCGATGTGGTGCACCTCGCGCGGCTCGCCCGACTCGATGACCAGGCCGCTTCGCAGCCGTGTCCCCTCCCGGACGAGGTGGTGATGGACTGCAGCGACTGCCAGCAAAGAGGGGATCGGCGCGCGGTCGGGCCCGACCGCACGGTCCGACAGGATGATGATGTTGACGTTGTCTGCGATCGCCGCATGGGCGTCCGCGCAAACGCGCGCCACTGCGTCCTCGAGCGCGTCAGCGCCGTCGGCCACCGGCCAGGTGATGTCGACTGTGCGCGCTCGGAAGATGTCGTGCGAGACGTCGCGGAGCGCTTCGAGCTCGTGGTTGCGCAGGATCGGCTGGTCGAGGGTCATCTGGTGCGCGTGCTCCGGCGTCTCGGACAGCAGGTTGCGCTCGGCGCCGAGCCCCGCGCTGATACTCATCACGATGCTCTCGCGGATCGGGTCGATCGGTGGGTTGGTGACCTGAGCAAAGAGCTGCTTGAAGTAGTGGAACAGAGCCGGCGAGGCGTCCGAGAGCACCGCGAGCGCCGAGTCGTTGCCCATCGATCCGACCGGCTCCTCGCCGCCGAGGATCATCGCCGGGAGCACCTTTGTGAGGTCCTCGCGGGTGTAGCCGAACGCGAGCTGAAGCGAGCGCAGTGGTTCGCTGAGCGTCGCGGCCTCACTGCGCGGCAGCTGCTCGAAGCGGACCGTGTTGGCGTCGTACCAGGCGCCGTACGGCTGCTGGTTCGCGATCCGTTCCTTGATCTCCTCGTCAGCGACGATCGCCCCCTGTTCGAGATCGATCAGGAAGAGCTTGCCCGGCTGCAGGCGCCCCAGGCGTTCGATCTGCTCGGGCGGCGTCGGCAGGAGTCCGGCCTCGGAGCCGAGCACGACCAGCCCGTCCTTACGCAGCAGCCAACGACCTGGGCGCAGGCCGTTGCGATCGAGCGTCGCGCCGATGACGCGCCCGTCGCTGAACGCGACCGCGGCGGGGCCGTCCCACGGCTCCATCATGCAGGAGTGGTAGGCGTAGAAGCCGCCCAGCTCGGGGGACAGCTCCCCGTCCCGGTTCCGGTAGGCCTCGGGAATCATCATCATCAACGCGTGCGGCAGCGACCGGCCGGCGAGCGTGAGCAGCTCGAGGACGTTGTCCAGCGTCGCCGAGTCGGACTGGCCCGGTCGCACCACGGGCAGCACCTTCTCCAGATCATCGCCGAACAGCTCCGATGCGAGCGTGCTCTCGCGCGCGCGCATCCAGTTGACGTTGCCCTGGAGCGTGTTGATCTCACCGTTGTGGGCGATAACCCTGTAGGGATGCGCCAACTCCCAGCTCGGGAAGGTGTTGGTCGAGAAACGAGAGTGGACGAGGGCCATCGCCGATGCCATCCGCTCGTCCGCGAGATCGGTGTAGAAGCGCGCGAGCTGGTAGCTGATGAGCATTCCCTTGTAGACCAGCGTGCGCGAGGACAGGCTCGACACGTAAAAACCCGTTCCTGCACTGCGCTCCGCGACGCGGCGGATCACGTAAAGCTTTCGCTCGAACGCGTCCTGGTCGTCGCGATGCCCGGGCCCGGCCCCGATGAACAGCTGCGAGATGACGGGGCGTGATGCGCGAGCGGTCGCGCCGACCGCCGCTTCGTTGACCGGAACCTCGCGCCAGCCGAGGACCTCTTGTCCTTCGTCGCGGACGGTGGCCTCGAGCATCGTCTGGAGCTCAGCGCGCTCGGCCATGTCGTTGGGCAGGAAACACATTGCGACGCCGTAGCGCCCAACCGCGGGAAGCTCGAACTCGACGACGCCGCGCAAGAACGCGTCTGGCATCTGGATCAGGATTCCCGCTCCGTCGCCGGTCTCGGGATCGGCGCCGGCGGCACCCCTGTGCTCGAGATTCTCGAGCGCCTCGATAGCCAAGCGCACGACGTCGTTGCCCGGCACGTTGTTGAGGCGCGCGACGATCGCGACGCCACACGCATCGTGCTCGTAGCGAGGGTCGTAGAGGCCGTCGGCCTGCTGTGGCTGGCTAGTCCTGGTCATCTGCAAGTCCCGACAATCGGCGGCCCCTGATGGAGGCAAACGGGCACCTGAGGCGGAGATAAAGCCTAGCAGCAGCGGGCCGTTTTGCCGCCGCACACGGGACCTGGGAAGGCCTGCGCGAAGGACCATCTGACGGCCGCTCCGGTCGGCGCCGAGCGAGGCACGCAGGCCCGTCGGGTTCGCTCAGAGAAGCCGCAGCTGCTCGTCGCCCGGGACCTCGGCAACCGGTGTGGCGGGCGAGTCTCGCAACGTCTGCGCCTGGTCGTAGGAACAGAGCCGCGGGCGCCCGGGGCACGTCGCGCACCGCAGCCGTCCTGGCGCAGTCGTGACCTCAAAGTGACCCGCCCGTAGCGGAGCGAGTCGCGCCCGCAGCTCGGCCTCGAGCGGTTGGCGCTGCTCCACCTCGTAGCGGCGCGCGAGGCTTACCGTGGGCGAGCGCAGAAAGCAATGCGCGACCTCGACCCGCTCGGCGCCGGCGCGGAGTCCGGCGAGGGCGTAGACGAGCCGCTGCAATGAGTAGTCACGGTCGATGTGTGACTCGAGATCTTCGTCCTCCTCGACGCGATCGGTCTTGTAGTCGACGATCAGAAACGTGCCGTCAGCCTCGCGGCCGGCAACGTCGAACACCCCGCTCACAAGCTCGCCGTCGAGGGCGAAGGCAAACGGCTCCTCGCGACCAACGTCGGCGCAGCGCGCCAGGCGGCGGCTCAGCGGGCTCAGAGCGAGCGCGCCTGCGAGAGCGGCGATCTCCTGCATGTCCTGCTCGCTCAGACTGAGGCCGGCGGCGCCTGCAAGGCGCACGATCCGCTCGAAGGCCGGAGCGTCCGGGGCTGCGAAGTCGACCTGCTCGAGCAGCGCATGAACGATGACGCCGCGCGACGCGGCAGCGACCCCGTCGTTGGCGTGAGCCGCCGGTGGCTCGATGTCGGGAAGCGCGAGAACGCGCTGAAGGTAGTAGCGGTAGCCGCATTGCTCGAACTGCGCGAGCGCCGTGTAAGAGTGCCGGCGCTCCCCGAGCGGCCCGGCGGACGGCGTGGCGGACGCGTCCCTCGGCTGATTGACCGGCGCGGCAATCGACCCGGCGGCTGGCACGGGCGGAGCCCCAAGTTGAACCGCCGCCGTCGAGGGGTCACACAACGTCAAACGAACCGGCACGTTGTCCGCTCCACTGATGAGCTCCGCGTCGGGAGCGGTCGCCGTCAGACGCTGCGCGAGGTCGGGAACGAGTGCCGGCGCGAGCCAGGTGATTGCGCTGTTACCGCTTCCCTCCCAATGCTCGAAACGGCCCACTCCACTCAGGATCAGCCGCTCGCGCGCGCGGGTCATCGCGACGTAATACACGCGTCGCTCCTCGGCCGCCTGGGCAGCACGCAGGTCACCGAGCAGGGCCCGGTAGTCGAGCGTCTCGTGCGCGGTTCGCTCGCTGCTCGGTAGTCGCAGGCCGATCCGATCACCGTCGGTCAGCAGGCGCGGTGCAGACGTGTTCGGTTGATGGCCTAGGTCCGCGAGGCAGACGACCGGGAATTCGAGTCCCTTCGCCGCGTGGATCGTCATCAGGCGCACCGCGTCTCCGACTGGCGGCGGGGCTTCCGCCTCGCGCAGGCCGCCGAGCCGGCGCGCCGCGAACGCGTCGGCGAAACGCCGTAGATCGCGCCCGTCCTCGCGCTCGAAGTCGCGGGCGAGCCGCACAAGCTTGCGGACGTTGGCGATCCGCCGCTCCGGGGCCGCGAGCTGCGCGAGGTAGAGGTCGTAGGAGTGATCGCTGATCGCAGCGGTGACGATCTCCCCGAGCGCGCGCGCTGGAGCGAGCTCGCGAGCCCCCGCGAAGGCCTGCGCGAAGTCCGCGAGCCGTGCATCGTCAGACCGGTCGAGCGCCGCCCACACCGTGGCGCCGGTCTCCCTCGCCGCCAGCGCGAGAGTGACGAGGTCATCTGCCGACGCTCCGCAGAGCGGTGAGCTGAGCACGCCGTAAAGGGCGATATCGTCGAACGGGTTGGCGAGCGCCTGCACGTACGCCGCGAGGTCGGCGATCTCCGGTCGTTCATAGAAGCCCTCGCCGGAGGGCGTCAGGGTCGTGATGCCGCGATCGCGGATCGCAGCCTCGTACACGTCCGCAGCTGTCGACGCGCGCGTCAACACCACGATCTCCCCGGGCCGTGCCTCCCCGGCGTCGACCAGCTCCGCGATGCGCGACGCGAGCAGGCGAGCCTCGGCGCGGCGCCACAGCGGCGCCGGGGCAAGCTCGCGGCCAAGCTGGTCCTCGTGCTCCTCCCAACCCGAGCGGTCAGCAAGCAGCAGCTCAACCGGCGGGCCGCCGGCGGCGTCGTCACGGCCTGGGTACAGCGGCACGAAACGCTCGCCAAACCGGGGGCCGAACACTGCGTTGACGCCGTCGAGCACGGCACTGCGCGATCGGTAGTTGGCCGCCAGCACCAGCGATCGCCGCTCGGACTCGAGCAGCTGGAAGCGGTCACGGAAGATGGCCACGTCGGCGTGGCGAAATGCGTAGATCGACTGGAACTCGTCGCCGACCGTGAACAGGTTCTCGCGCGTGAGCAGGCCAAGAATCTCCATCTGGCGGGCGTTGGTGTCTTGGAGCTCATCGACCATCACGCGGTCGAAACGCTCGCGCCACGCGCTCGCGACCTCGTCGTGCCCGCGCAGCAACGCGAGCGCGCGAAGTTCGAGATCGTCGAAGTCAACTGCGCCTCGACCCACCTTCAGCGAGTCGTAGCGGCGGCCGAACTCGCCGAGCAGCTCGTCCAGACGCGGAACCGCCTCAAGGGCAAGGCCATCGGCAAGCGCCTGCTCGTAGGCGGTTCGCGAATCCTCGTAGACGTCCGCGGCCGCAGTCTGAAGCGCCTTTCCGCGGCGGACCAACGCGACCGCGGCCAGCGCGCTCGGGCTCGGCCGGGCAGGCAGCCGCAGCAGCGCGCGGCAGTGCTCGACGTGAGCAAGCGAGGTCGACACGCTGAGCGTCTGGGTTGCGCTGGAGAGCTCCGCGGCGATCGCATCGCACGCGTCCGCCAGGCGCGCGCTGGCGGCGAGAAGGTCCGGTTGCGGACCGGCCACCGGCAGGCAGGGTGCGCTCTCACCGCGGCTGCGGCTCTGCGAGTAGACCTCGATGATCGCTGTCGCCAGCGCGTCGACTCCAAACGCAGCCGCGAGGTCGAGCGTCCCATCCCGGGACAGCCACGCCTCGAGCGCGAGCGCGAACGCGCGCTCCCGCAGCGGCGCGCTCTGGCCATCGTCGAGCACGACGAAGTCGGGCGCCACACCGGCCAACAGCGGATGGGACCGGAGGATCCGGCTCGCAAACGCATGGAACGTCGACACGAACGCGCTCGCGGCGTCGGCGGCGGCCTCACGCTCACCTTCTGCGACAAGACGGCTGCGCACGCGCGCTCGTAGCTCCCCGGCGGCTCGCTCTGTGAAGGTGATCGCGAGGAGTCGATGCGGTGGGAGGCGGTCCTCGGTCACGGCCCGGACGAACCGTTCAACGAGAACGCTCGTCTTGCCACTACCAGCGTTTGCCGCCAGGGCGAGCGGGCCGGTCCGCCGCTCGATCGCGGCCCGCTGCTCGGCGCTGAACCGCGGCTCGCTCACGCCAGGGTGCAGCGGCAGATCGTGGGGTAACGGCAGCCACCGTCGCGGGGCATGCAGCTCGCCGGCCGCGGCGCGAGCGCGCCTGCTTCAAGCTCCATCGCGACCGTGAGCGCAGCCGCGATGCGTTCCTCGATCAGCTCGGAGAGGGAGTCACCGTCAAGCCGGTCTGCGGCCGGTGGGTCGGGCGCGGCCAGTGCGATGTCCTTAAGCAGCGCCCCCCGCGGCCGCAGATCGGCGTCCCGCAACGGCTGGTAGAGCCCGCCGACGGCTCGCACGTGCAAGAGCTTCTCCGTGATTCGCATGTAGAGCGCCGGCTGCAGCCGGCGCTGCGCGTCCCACGTGCTCTGCCCACTGACCCCGCTGCTGCCGGTCTTGTAATCGAACACGATCGCCGTCTCGCCACGCTCGTCGACATCGATGCGATCGATGCGCCCGCACAGCGCGAGTCCCTCGTGCACCTCGACCGCCGGGAGATCGTCCCCGTCGACGCCGAAGCCGAGTTCAACCGCCGCAACCTCGTAGTCGCTCGGGCGTTCGGCACAGAGCGTCAGGAACCGCTCGATGTCGAGTCCGAGGCGGCGACGCTCGGCTCGATCGAAAGCGGCGACGGGCGAGAGTGCTCGCGTGCTGTCGGCCAGAGCGCCGCGGAGCAGCTCGAGCGCGAGGGGTAGGGTGCTCGAGTCCAGCCGGCCGGCGCCGGTGGCCGCACGAACGCCGCCGAACACGCTCGCCAGCACGTCGTGCGCCTCGGATCCGCGGGCCATCCAGATCGAGTCCGGGGCGAGGTCACGAGCCCTCAGACCACGCTCGACGAACCACGCCACCGGGCACGCTGCCCAGCTCTCGAGGCCCGAGGCCGAATGCGCGACCCGCCCGCGCAGCGCTCTCAGGTCGTCGATCAACGTGAGCGGAGCGATGCTCGCCGCATGTTTGCGCGGCTCCTCGAGCGCCTGCTCGAGCCGGGCCGCCCGCATGGCGACGCGCTCGCCCCGCGGCCAGCGCAGCGCGCCGGCGGCACGGAACCGGCATCCACCGGCGAGCGATGAATCAAAGCAGTCGCGGACGTCCTCGATGAACAGCGAACGCAACGCCGGCTCGCCATCGTCGCCGGCTGCGTGCCAGCTGATCGCCAGGCGAGCAGTCGGGCGCGAGCAGAGGGCATAGAAGAGGTAGCGCTCGGATGCCAGCTGATCGACCGGTGTGGTCAAAACGAGGCCGCTGGCGCGCGCAAGCTCCCCTCGTTCGGCGCTACCGAGGAACGCCTCTTCGCTTTGCGCAGCCGGGAAGACGCCGTCCTGCACCCCGCAGATGAAGAGCGCCCGGACACGCCGCGCACGCAGCGAGAGCGCGTCCGTGATCGCCACCGCCGCACTGTCGGATCCCATCGGCACCTCCACGACCGCCGCCTCGAACGCGCGGATCACCCCCGCCACGCCACCCAGGAGCCGCGGCTCCACGCGCGCGAGCTCGCGCAGCTCACCGAGAGTCCGGCGCCCGACAGCGCAGGCGGCCGCCTCCCACGGATCGATCAGCGCGGCAGATCGCGGCCTTGGCCCGGCCAGCATCCGTTCGATTTCGATCTCGACCCGGTCGAGTAGCGCAACGGCGCCCTCCCGCGCAGAGCGCTCGATCTGCGCGAGGGCGTCGATTGGCCCGTGCTCGCGTTGCCAGCGCTCACGCGCGGGCCTGAGTTCCGTGATGCCGTGACGGCGTAGCCACGCCTCGAACGCCTCCACTGTCCCCGGTCGCTCTGTGACGCCGGGAACGCGCAACCAGGCGAGAAGGTCTGAAGACTGCGCCTCGCCGCTCGCGCAGCGCAGCAGCGCAAGCGAACCCGCACCAACGGAGCTCGCGCCGAACGCGTCGCGGCGTGTTCGCGTGTTCGGGATGGCGAACGCGTCCAGGGCATCGGCGATCTCATCTGCGCCGTTGCCCCCGTTGCGAGTGACGATCGCTATGTCTCCGGGCTCGAAATGGCCGTCAACAAGCGAAGCCACCTCGGCGGCTACCAGCTCGGCCTCCGCGCGAGCGTCGCCGCCTTCGAGCAGCAACACAGCCTCGCCGTGGGGCGCCCGCGTCGGCGCCTCGAACAGCGACCGCTCGAGGTGGTGGAGCGCAGGATCTTCGTAGAAGGCGGGCTGAGCGTCGAGCTCGATGATTTCATCGGCTCGCGGACGCAGCGTCTCGAGCGTTCCGGCCCGGCCGGCGAGTGCCACGCGGCCCCGCTCGCCCGCCAGCGACACGAGCACCGCCGCGCCGACGCGGTGCGCGAGCGTCTCGACCGTGTCGATCTGAAGCGGCTCGAGGTCGTCGAACCCGTAACAGAAGACAGGCGTTGCCCCCCAGCGATCAGGCGCGAGCGAGATCGCGTCCAGCGTCCGCACCGCGTGGAGCTCGTGGTCGAGGCGTCCGAGACGGTCAAGTCGGCGGCGGTAGGCGCCATAGACGGCAGCCAGCTCGTCGGCGTACTCACGACGCCGGCTTCCCTCCCCCGCCCATGCTCTAAGAGCACTGGTGAACCGAGCGGGCTCGACACGGCGCGCCTCGAGCTCGGACACCAGTCGCGCAAGACTCGGAGCGAACGTTGGCGAGCGGGCTGCGAGCGCCAGCGCACGCAGCGGGGTGGCGGCGACGGACGCGGCAATGACCGCCTCGCGCGCTGTCTCGCCGATCGGGGGGGCTCCGATCGCGGCCCGCTGTGCGATCTCGCGCAGCAGGCCGCCGAACGACTCGACCCGCGCGCCGATGACGACACCCGACTCGGCGAGCTCTCGGCGGTAGTACGCGGCATCGGCGGTCCGGGGAACCACGAGGATCGGAGCGCGCGACAGTGCGGCCCGGTAGCCGTCGAGAACGACCTGGGCCTTGGCCGAGTTGGCCGGTCCGACTACGAGCTTCAACGGCATCGGCGGACCATGGTGGCGCAACTGCCCGACGGCTTGCGCTGCGGCCGACCGGCGAAGACCGTCCGGTGATCGGGTCGCGTTTGCGCCCTCTCCCGTCGAACTGGGCGCCCAGGCAGTGCTACGCCGCGCTACGCGCTGCGTCGCCCGCGATCGCGGCGATGGCCGGCACGGTCTCGTGATCGGGTGGCTTTGCACCCTCGCGTGCCCAGGGCTCGTCGAACTCGACGCGCCAGCGACCGTCTTCGTTCTGCATCAGCGCGAGGCGAGCGCGGAAGGAGCGCCCGCTGCGGCCGCGAAAGCCCGTCACCGGCCGCGCGGTGCGGCCGGTCGTGATCAGCTCGCGGGCCACCGCCAGTGGCAGCGTCTTGCTTGCCTTGGCCTTCCAAATCACGAACCCGCAGCCCGGATCGTCGCGCGACCAGCAGGAGTACCCCTTGCGATTCTCGATGATGTCGTGGCCGCAGACCGGGCACGGGCCGAGGTTCGCGCGCGGGATCTTCACGTCCTTGAGCGTCTCGTCGAGGACATCGACAGTCTCCTTCGCGAAGCCTGCGATGTCGTGCATGAACTTCTCGCGCGAATCCTCGCCGCGCTCGATGCGCCCCAGCCGCTGCTCCCAAGAACCGGTCAGATCGGGCGAGGTGAGGGGGTGCTCGCCGAGCAGGCGGATCACGTTCAGCCCCTTCTCGGTCGCGACCAGCGACCGTCCGTCGCGCTCGACGTAGCCCACGTCGATCAGCCGTTCGATGATCGCCGCGCGCGTCGCCGGCGTTCCGATCCCGGAGTCCTTCATCGCCTCGCGCAGTTGCTCGTCGTCGACGAGTTTGCCGGCGGTTTCCATCGCGCCCAGCAGCGACGCGTCGCTGTAGCGCCGCGGGGGCTTGGTCTCCTTCGCAAGCGCCTCGATCTCAAGCACACTCGAAGGCTCGCCCTGGACGAGCCGCGGGAGCTGCTGGTCGCGGGTCTCGTCCTCGTCGCCTTCGGCGTTCGCCGCCGCTTCGGGCTCATCGGTGAGGTAGACGCCGCGCCAGCCGGGAACGAGCAAAACCTTTCCGCGCGTGCGGAAGACGTGGCCCCCGATCGTGGTCTCGACGCGCGTGTTCTCGAGCACCGCCTCGGGATGGAAGGCGGCTAGGAACCGGCGGACCACGAGGTCGTAGACGCGCCGGTCGTCGTCGTCCATCTTCTCGACGGGATGCTCGGCTCGCGTCGGGATGATCGCGTGGTGGTCGGTGACCTTGCTGTCGTCGATGACGCGGCCAAGCGGCAGGACGTCGAGCGAGATTACGTACTCGGCGGCGGCCCTGTACTCGGAGCGCGTGGCGAGAAGCTCGGCGGTCGGCACGATCTCACCTGCCATGTCGGTCGTGAGGAATCGCGAGTTCGTGCGTGGGTAGGTGAGTGCCTTGTGCTCCTCGTAGAGCCTCTGCGCCGCCCCCAGCGTGCGCCTTGCCGAGAAACCGAACTTCGTGTTGGCCTCACGCTGCAGCGTCGTCAGGTCGTAGAGCATCGGCGGCTTCTCCGTGACCTCGCGCTTCTCGACCTTCGTTATCTCGCCGGCGCCGGCCCGGCATGCGTCGACGATCGCCGCGGCTTCGTCGGCCGTCGCGATCCTCGGCTTGGACCCGGCGTGGAAGCGACCCTCGTACCTGCGCTGCGGGTCCTCCGCCGGCTCGAATCGTGCGTCGACCAGCCAGTAGGGCTCGGGCTTGAAGGCGCGGATCTCCTCCTCGCGGCGCGCGATCAGCGCAAGCGTCGGGGTCTGCACGCGCCCGAGCGAGACGGCTCCGTCGAACGACGAGCGCAGGCGGATCGTTGCGGCGCGCGTTGCGTTCATCCCGACGATCCAGTCGGCCTCCGAGCGCGATCGCGCTGCCTGCTCGAGCGAGGCCAGCTCCTGGCTCGGGCGCAGCGAGTCGAACGCGTCGCGCATCGCCTGAGTCGTCATCGATGAGAGCCAGAGGCGGCGCACCGGCAGCGATGAGCCGGCCTTCTCGTACAGGTAGGCGAAGATCAGCTCGCCTTCGCGCCCCGCGTCGCAGGCGTTGATGACCTCGGAGATGTCGTCCCGGTGAAGCAACTGGGTGACAACCGACATCTGCTTCTTGGAGCGCTCGTCGCGCACCACGAGTCGGAAGCGGTCGGGAACGATCGGCAGGTCGGCCATTCGCCAACGCTTGAACTTCGGGTCGTACTCGTCGGGCTCGGCGAGCTGAACCAGGTGTCCGACCGCCCACGTGATGATGTCCTCGCGCCCCTCGAGGTAGCCCTCGTGCTTCGCGAACGGGCCTGGAAGAACGCGTGCGAGGTCGCGGCCGACGGACGGCTTCTCGGCGATCACGAGCCTCTTGTTGACATCGGTCATCGATCCGCAGGGTAGCGGTCGGCGGAGCGCCGGTGGGTCTTCTCGGGACGCCCGGTGCGAAACGCCCCGTTCCGGGAGCGTTCGGCAGAGCGGCCGTGGTCAGCTCGCACGATCTCCGGGAGCGAGCAACCGTGGCCGATCGCCGCAACCGCCGGTCGCCTCACGGTGGGACGACGACGTGAGCGATGGAACGTGTCGAGACGGCCCACTAGCTTGTACAGCGTTCGGTCGATGCCGGACGCGAGCTTCGACGTAGATCGGCGCGAACCGCTGCGTTTGCGACCCCGAAGCCGCCCTGTGGACCCGCGCCGGTGCTCTGCGCGAAGATCGTCGTAACCACGGCACCAGCCGCGTCGATCGCCGGTCCGCCCGAGTTTCCCGGCCGGATCAGGCCACGAACCGTCGTCACCGCGCGCCGGACCCGCCGTTGCCCGTACGCGTCGCTCATCTCGAGGGCGCCGGTGCCACCGATGCGTCCCGGCTCCGCGTTGAACGTCCCGTTGTCGGGATAGCCGAGGATCGCGACGCCCGTGCCGGCGAGCGGGCCCTGTGCGAGCACCAGCGGGCGCAGGCCGAGCCCCTCGACGCGCAGGATCGCGATGTCGTTGCGCGGATCGAACAGCACGACTGTGGCCGGGAGCGCGGGCGGGCGGCCGTCCCGCTCCACCGCTGTATCCGCCTCGCCCGCAACGACGTGGGCGTTGGTGACCACCTCGCCCGGAGCGACGACCCATCCGGAGCCCTCGATTCCCAGGCCGCACGCTGTACCGAGGACGCGAACCACGCCGGTTCGCGCCGCGCCTACGCCAGCGGCAACGGTGAACCGCGCGGGCGGGGGCGCGATGCTAGCCACCGGTCCAGCGATGCTCGGCAACGGATCGAACCGCTCGATCACCCCGAGGGCCGCGGTCGGCGAGATGAGCTCGTCGAGCCGGCGCAGGATCGCGGAGCCGACGATCGTCGCTCGCGCGCCGCCGGCCCCCGGAAAGGCGAGCAGCACGGCGCCGACCGTCCAAGCTGCCGCGAGCGCGACCGCTGCGCCGAGGACCGCGCCGGCGAGGCCGTCAACCAGCCTGAGCGCGCCAGCGGGCAACCGTGCACCGAGGCGAGCGCCGAAGCCCTCAAACGCTGTCGCCAAGATCACTCCCGCCAGCACGCCGCCGAGCAGGCCGAAGGCGGCAGGGTAGGGCGAGCTCGAACCACCCGGGAGCAGAAGCGCGGCGACGCGTGTGCCGAGCACCGCCCCGCCGACGAACCCGGTCAGGGAGAAAGCCGCGACGATCAGGCCACGCGCATAACCTGTGAGCGCCAGCAGCACCGTGGCCGAGACGATCAGCCAGTCCAAACCCGTCATCGCGCCAGCGAGCCTACCCGGGCGGTCCGCCGATCCCGCCCGAGGCAGTAGTCGCGCGCGCGGGCTGTGCCGCATCGTTGGCTCAGACCGATTACCGTGCCGCTCGCCAAGGCGGCGACGATGAGACGGGATTCGAAGGGTCAGCGAGGCACGTCATGAGCCGCCCGGCGGCTGGCAACCGTTCGCGGTCGCGACGGCGCAGACGGCAGGCCGGCCTGATGCGGCTCGCGGTGCTGCTCGCGGTGCTCGCGGCGGCGATCGCGGCGGCATTCTCCCTCACCGGCGGCGCGCCGTCCGCCGAGACGATCGCTACGAACTTCGCCACGGACTGGGCGCACCGGGACTGGCGGGGGCTCTACCGGGCCGTGGACCAGGAAACCAGACTGACGGTTCCGTACGGGCAGTTCGCGGGCGACTACGAGCGCGCGTACGCGACAGCAACCGTGACCAGAGCGCGGGCCCTGCGAGACGTCCGCGCCGTCGGCGGGTCGGAACTCGTGACGATGCGCATCCACACGCGTCTCTTCGGCACGTTGCACGAGCAGTTCGTTCTGCCGCTCACCGACGCCGGCGGAGAGCGGATCATCTGGCATCAGAACCTCGCCTTCCCGGGACTCTTTCCGGGCGAAACGGTGCACCGGTCCGTCACGACGCCGAGCCGCGGCGTGCTGCTCGCGCGCACGGGGGCGGCGCTCGCAAACTACAGCTCGGCGGCCGGCCTGATCGGCTCCGTCGGGATTGCGAGCGGCAGCCAGCTCACGCACATCGAATCGCACGGCTTCCCGCCGACCGCGCAGGCGGGGCTGGACGGCCTCGAGTACGTCTTTCAGGACCGGCTGGCCGGGCGGCCCGGAGGCGAACTATTCGCGGGCACGCGCGTGATCGGACGGGCCCGCCCGCTGGCCGGGAGCGATGTGAAGACGTCGATCGATCCGGAGCTGCAGAACTACACAACCGCCGCCTTCGATGCGGCAGGCACGACCGGCGGCGCGGTGCTGATGGACCCGAGAAACGGACAGCTGCTGGCCCTCGCAGGTTCGCCGCTGGAGGAGACCCAACCGCCCGGATCAACGTTCAAGATCGTGACCACCACGGCGGTGCTCGAGGCGGGCCTCGCAACGATCGATTCGACCTTCCCCTACGCGACCTACGCGGTGATCGACGGCTACCAGCTCCACAACAGTGACGGCGAGCGGTGCGGCGGCACGCTGCTCAATGCGTTCGCAGTCTCGTGCAACTCGGTCTATGCGCCGCTTGGCGTCAAGCTCGGGGCGGCGCGGCTCGTGAGCACCGCTCAGCGCTTCGGCTTCGACTCGCTATCACCAGTGCCGATCGCCGCCCCGAGCACGATCCCGCTGCCGGGCGAGATCCCGGACGCGGTCGCCCTCGGATCGACTGCGATCGGTCAATATCAGGACCTGGCGTCGCCGCTCCAAATGCTTCGGGTGGCCGCGACGATTGCGCTCGGCGGGCGTGAGCCCGTACCGACGTTTGCGCTCGCGCAGCGCCCGCGCTTCCCGCGGATCATGCCGGCCTCGGTCGCGGCAACGATCAGGACGATGATGATCGCCGTCGTCAACTCGAGTACCGGCACCGGAGTGGCGGCACGACTCGCTGGTGTCGTCGTGGCCGGCAAGACCGGAACCGCACAACTGACAGTGCCGGCGTGCCAGACCGGCCCGACCGGGCCCAGCGGGGATACGGGCGTATCCGCCGCAACCGCCGCGACCGGCGCAACCGGCCCGTGCGCAAACATCCCGAACAACCCGTACAACACAGACGCCTGGTTTGTCGCGTTCGCCCCCGCCTACCGGCCAAAGATCGCGGTCGCCGTGCTGCTCGATCACGACGGTGCGGGCGGCACGAGCGCAGCGCCGCTCGCGCGGGACCTGATGGCGCAGGCGCTGCAACTCGGGTACTAGCCGCCACCGTGGCGCCCGCCAACCGTAGCCACCGCCCATCGGGCTCCGGAGAACTGAAAGCCCAGTGGCGGCGCCTACACGTCGAGCTCGATGCGGGACTCCTTGAGCGGATCGAGCGGGTCGACGATGTGAAGGATCAGCGGCCGGCTGTTATAGGTCGTGTAGGGGAACTCGAACAGTAGGGCCTCGCCCTGTGTCCAGCTCGAGAAGGCGAGGCTCGTGTCCGACGGCAACTGGCCCTTCGGCGGAATCACCCTCGCCTGGTAGGTGAAGGCGTTTGGCGTCGGGTTCGTTACCGGCGTGAACTTGGCACCCAGTGCGTCGGTTATGTAGTAGTCGCTGGCAGGCGTCTGCTGGTGAGTCGTCGTGTTGTAGGCCTGGATGAACACGCCGAACCAGATCTGCCCAGCCGGAAGGGAGCCCTTTGGCATGCCCTGAAGGTAGGCGCTGTCCTCGTCGCTGAACGGGTTGAGCTCGCGAGAGATCTGGACCTGGTAGAAGAGGCTTCCGACCTTGACATACCCCGGGCCAAGGTTGTCGGCGTAGCGCGGAGCGCTGTCGGAGCCGCAAGCGCTGAGCGCGAGCCCGCACGCGACGATGCCGAGGGCAAGGGCAATTCGCCGGTAGCGCTTCATCCTGGGCGGCAGTCTAATGTCAGCCACCGGCGATCGTTGCACGGGCGCCGCGACCGGTGCCCTCCTCGAGGATCGAGCGCAGCCGCCGTAGCGCGCGCTTGTTCTGGCGGCGCGTCCAGCGCCGCACGCCGATCGCCTCACCGATCCGATCGCTCAACGTCGCCGGGACCGTCTCGCTCGTCAGCTCGACGTGCGTCGTCCCGCCCGCGGCCGGCTCGAGCTTGTAGATGGTCATCGTGCGGATGCGGTTGAACTTCCCGGCGCGCCCGGCTTCGACGATCCGATGTGGAGCTTCGACTTCGATGAAGCTGACCCCGGCCCAGCTGAACCGCTGGAGCGGGGCCTCGATCCGAAAGCGGGCGCCGGCACCACGCCCGACCGAGTTTTCCCGGGTCAGACGCCAGTCCTTGAGGAAATGATCGGTGAACTCTGCGTGATTGGCGATGTCACGCAGGTAGTCGAAGACCTCCTCGCGAGGGCGGCCGACTACGATCGAAACGCTGACGGGATCCACTGCGAGCGCGCAGTCTACGCGCTGAGGGCGGACAGTGGCGGCGATGAGCGCTCAGCAGCGCGTTACGCGCACGACGAAAGCCGGGTCGGCACGCCGCTCAGGACCGAGCCGCGGGGTCACCTGAGCACTCAGTACCGGCGCGTCGGAGCGCAGCATGCGGCAAAGCTCACAAACTATGTCGGCGGATGCGTAGAGGTGAACGTGCTCGCCGAGCAGCGGCGTGCGGCCGCAGTCGCAACAGCGAGTCAACTCCTCCGCGAGGAGATCCTCGACGGCGGGGCGGAACAGACGGACTGCGGCAGGCGCCCCCGGACGGTCGCCGGGAAGGTCAAAATTCGAACTCATAACCCACCGTTTCGCCATTCCTGAGCGGTTTCCTGCCAGGGCCGCCCGCAACAAATTCGGGCTTCGCTCTATGATGTTTGTTCGCCACCAGGAGGCTGCCACATGTACGACGACCGCGCGGGGGCCATCAGCGACAGAGGTCCGTTCCGGTGTGAGCAGTGTCAGGCCCTGGTTACGCTCAGCGAAACGAGCGCGTCCAAGCGGTGCGACAACTGTGGATCCGAGACGCTAGTGGCGCTCGAGTTGCCGGGAGAGTCAACCGAGCAGAACGTCGTAGCGTCGCTGCGCGCCGTTCCCGGATGGCTCGAGGATCCGGCGTCCATACTGGTCGAGGCCGGTGAGTATCTCTGTTACCAGGATGGCGAGGAGGTCGTTGTCGTGCCGCTGACACGCGAGTGGACGCGCATCGGTCGAAGCCTCGCTGCCGATGTTCGCTTCGACGACCCGACCGTGTCGCGCCGGCACGCTCTGCTCGTCCGCGCGCCCGACGGAGTTCGTGTTCTCGACGACCGCAGCCTCAACGGCGTGTTCGTCAACGGCCAACGAGTCGAGTGGAGCACGCTCGCCCATGGGGACGAGATCCTCGTCGGACGCTATCGCCTCCACTTCGCGAGGCTCGAGGCGGAACGTCCGCAGACAGCGCCTCCCGGCTCGAGCATCGGCACCGCGGACGCCGCGGCGCAGATCGGGGCGTCTACCGCTGCCGCGGCGGCCAGCTCCGCGAGCGCTTAGCACAGGGTCCGCGCTGCGCGCCTGGGGTGCCGCAATTGCGGCGGGCGCATCTGGTCGCACACCGGCAGAGCGCGCCGGGGCAGGGACCCGAGACGGTCTGGCGCTTCCGCGGGACCGATTGGCGCAGACGCCTAGGAGACCTGCGCTCCGTCCGGGATGAACCCAGCAGTCAGGACGGTCGCCCAGCCTTCCGTGAGCGGTCCTAGTCGAGCGCGGACCGCTTCGAGCTCGGCGCTGCGGACCCAGAACAGCACGCTTGGACCGGCTCCGCTGATCGTTGCGCCCAGAGCTCCAAGCTCGGGCGCGCGATCCGCCAGCTCGGCGGATTTCGGGTAGAGCGGCGCTCGGTAGGGCTGATGCAGGCGATCGTGGAGCCCGCGGGCGATCAGGTCGAGGTCGCCGGTCGCGATGCCGGCAACGAGAAGCGCACTGTGCGCCGTGTTGAACACGGCGTCGGCGAGCGGCACCATCTCGGGCAGCGCTGCACGTGCGTGGGCCGTCGCCACTCCCTCGGCAGGGACCACGAGCACCGCCGAGACCCCAGCCGGCGGCTCCAGGCGGCTCGCTCCGCCATCGGCACAGATCACGAAGCCTCCGAGCAGCGCCGCGGCGACGTTGTCAGGATGGCCCTCCAACTCGCTGGCAAGCGCGAGAACATCGGCTTCGACGCCGGCGATCCGGGAAGCGGCGAGGAGACCCGCGACTATCGCCGCCGCGCTCGAGCCGAGACCGCCGCTGAGCGGGATGTCCGAGGCGATGTCGAAGTGGAGGCCGTCGGCGGGATGGATCCGCTCAAACGCGCGGACGACCAGGTTCGTGCGGTCCGCCGGCAGCGGCAGGTCGCTGGTCAGCTTGAACTGCGCCGCTGCGCTCACGCGCAAACGCAGCGAGAGCGAGAGCGCGGCGGCAAGCGTGTCGAAGCCCGGGCCCAGGTTCGCCGAAGACGCCGGCGCGCTCACGCTGACGCTGACGGGCATCGCTATCCGAGGACCGCTCGCTCGATTGCCCGCAGTTGCGGCTCGCACGGCAGAACCGCCCCCGCCTGTTCGAGCGCCGCGTCGGGATCCTTGAGGCCGTGACCGGTCAGCACGCACGCGATGCGCTCGCAGCCGTCGGCTCCGTACTTGAGCAATCCCGCGACCGACGCCGCGGACGCAGGCTCGCAGAACACGCCTTCACTCGACGCGAGTAGCCGATAGGCAGCAAGGATCTCGTCGTCTGTCACTGCGCGGATCGCGCCGCGCGAAGCACGCATCGCGTCGATCGCCTCCTCCCAGCGTGCCGGATTGCCGATCCGGATCGCGCTGGCGACGGTCTCGGGCTCGGCGACGCGCGCTCCGTTAACGATCGGCGCCGCGCCGGCGGCCTGAAAGCCGAACATCCGTGGCGCCGCGCCCGCCTCGACGAAGCCCTTCCAGTAGGCGGTGATGTTGCCCGCGTTCCCGACCGGGATACACAGACCGTCGAGCCGGCCGTCGAGGTCAGCGAGCAGCTCGAACGCTGCGGTCTTCTGTCCCTGCAGCCGAAACTCGTTGACGGAGTTGACGAGCGATATTGGGTGTCGGTCGGCGAGTTGGCGGACCAACTCGAGCGCCTGGTCGAAGTTGCCGCGCAACGCGATCACGCGCGCTCCGTGCATGAGCGCCTGGGCGAGCTTCCCCGTCGCGATCTTGCCGTCGGGGATGATCACCACGCCACGGAGCCCCGCCTTGGCGGCGTACGCGGCGGCGCTCGCGGCGGTGTTTCCGGTGGAGGCGCAGATCACGGCCTGCGATCCCTCGCGCAGCGCGGCCGACACCGCGCAGGTCATTCCGCGATCCTTGAACGAGCCGGTCGGGTTGAGACCCTCGAGCTTGAGATGCACCTCGGCGCCGACCCGTTCGGAAAGCCGCTCGGCAAGAACCAGCGGTGTCGAGCCCTCCCCGAGCGTGACGATCGGGTCCTCGGGAGCGAACGGGAGGTGGTCGCGAAAGCGCTCGATGAGACTTACCGATCGTGTCTGCTCGCTCACTCGAACTCCTCGTCGATCACCCGGATCGCCCGCGGCGGTGACTGCACAGCCGGAAGATCGCCGATTCGCGCGGTCGCTGCGCGAAGCTGCGACTCGAGCAACGGGTGAATCACCATCACGAGCTGGGCATGCTCACCGAGACCGCGCTGGACGACGGACTTGATCGACGCGCCCTGGTCACCGAGATGGGCAGCAATCTGCGCGAGCACTCCAGGACGATCCGCGACCTCCATGTGGAGGTAGTAGGCGGAGACGACGTCCTCGACGATCGCAACCGGTACCGGCTCGGGCATCGGCGCCGCGCCGCCCGCCCCTGCGGATGCCGCACCGATCACGTCCCCGAGGACGGCGCTGGCGGTCTGCATCCCACCGGCGCCCGGTCCGGACATCGTGATCTCGGTAATCGCCTCCGCCTCGACGGTCACGGCGTTGAACGAGCCGCCGACCGAGGCGAGCGGGTGAGCTGCGTAGAGGAACGCGGGATGGACGCGGACCGAGACCCCCGCGGTGAGGCGCTCCGCGGTACCGATCAGCTTCAGGGCAAGCCCGAGATCGCGCGCGTAGGCGATGTCGGCGGCGGTGATCTGCTCGATTCCCTCGTAGCGGACGTCGCCGAAGTGGATCGGGGCATCGAACGCGAGACGCGCCAGGATCGCCATCTTCGCCGCCGCGTCCGCACCGCCGACGTCGTCGCTCGGGTCGCTCTCGGCGTAACCGAGTCGCTGTGCCTCGAGGAGCGCCGTCTCATAGCTGCAAGCGGTGCGCGTCATCTCCGAAAGGATGAAATTGGTCGTGCCGTTCACGATGCCGTGAATGCGCTCGATCCGTGTCCCCGCGAGCGATTCGCGCAGTACCCGGACCACCGGCACGATGCCCGCCACAGCGGCTTCGAAGCCGAGCGCAACCCCGTGTTGGCGTGCGAGCCCCCAGAGCTCTTCGCCGTGATGGGACAGCAGCTGTTTGTTGCCGGTGACGACCGCGCGGCCGGCCTGGAGCGAGCGGCGAACGTAGTCAAGCGCGTCGCCGGTGCCACCGATCAGCTCCACAATCAGATCCGATCGCTCGAGGATGTCGTCAAACGACCCGCTCGAGCGGGTGAGCACGCCACTGATCTGCGGCACGCGACCGGTCAGCTCGGCGACGCGGCCAGAGCGCTCCGCAAGCAGCCGCTCAAACGCACTTCCCACCGTGCCGTGGCCGAGCAACCCGATGCGCAGCGCGCCCGGGCTCACTGGTCGCGCGCGTGGAGGTCGTCGAGCGTCTCGCGGCGCACCACGACGCGGGCCTCACCATCTCTGCAGAAGATCACCGGCGGGCGAGGCACCGCGTTGTAGTTGTTCGCCATCGCATGGCCGTAGGCGCCGGTCGCCGCAATCACGACGATGTCGCCGACGCGCGGATCGTCGAGCAGAACGTCCGAGACCAGTACGTCACCCGACTCGCAGTGCTTGCCGGCGAGCGTAACGAGCGTTTCGCCGCCGACACGGTCGGCGATCTCGGCGTCGTAGCGAGCGCCGTAGAGCATCGGCCGCAGGTTGTCGGACATGCCGCCGTCCAGCGCGACCCAGCGCGACACGTTCTGTTTCACCGAAACGACCCTGTAGACGGTGACACAACCGTTGGCGACCAGCGCGCGACCCGGCTCGAGCAGCAGGCGCTTGCCCCGACCGAGCTCCTCGCGGACGGCGTCGACGACCGCGCTCGCGTAATCGTCGACGGTGGGCGGCGCCTGGTCAGGCGTGTAGGCGACGCCCAGCCCGCCACCGATGTCATAAACCGGAAAGTCACCGAGCTGGGCGATTGCCGAAATTGCCGCGCGAAACGGCTCGAGGTCCAGGAGGTTGGAACCGATGTGAAAATGCAGGCCGCGCAGGTCGAGGCCGGCGACGGTGCGCACCCGCTCGATCGCCACGGCGGCGTCGGCGAGACCGAACCCGAACTTCGAGTTCGCCTGTCCCGTCGAGATCTTCTCGTGGGTGTCGCCGCGCACTCCGGGTGTCACGCGAACCAGCACCGCCTGGGGCCGTCCGCCGCGCGCATTCGTGAGTCGCTCGAGCCTCTCGATGTCGTCGAAGTTGTCGATCACGATCAACCCGACCCCACGGTCGAGGGCCATCGCGAACTCGCCGTCGTCGCGTGCATTCCCGTGCAGCACGATCCGTTCCGGGTCGAGTCCCGCTCGCAGCGCCAGGTGGAGCTCGCCGGCGGACGCGACGTCACAACCGAGACCCTCCTCAGCGAACAGGTGGAGGATCGCGGTCGCGGGAAAGGCTTTCGAGGCGAACAGAACGTCGAAGTCCTGCTGTCCCGCGGCTTCAAACGCGGCGCGGAAGGAGCGGGCACGGGCACGCAGGTCATCCTCAGCAACGAGGTAGGCCGGCGTGCCGAACCGCTTAGCGATCTCGACCACGTCGCAGCCACCGATCTCGACGCGACCTCTGTCGTTGAGGCGGCTGTCGATCGGGTAGACGTGGGAGAGCGTCTGCGTGCTGGCCATGGCGGAGCGATTATCGCGGTTGCGGCGCGGCGGGCGGGAGGGCGCATGCCCGCCGGTGCGGGCTTCGTGGTCTGCGATCATTTCCCTATGGGCGGCAAGAGAAGCGCATTCGGTAAGGATCGTGGCCTGCAGGGGCGAATGCTGCTGACGATGTTCCTGCTAGGGCTGCTCTACGTCGTGCTGATCGGCGCGCTGATCGCCGCCGGGGCCGGCGGCGTGACGATCGCAGTGGTCGCCGTCGCGCTGTTCGGCTTCCAGATGTTCGCTTCAGACAAGCTCGCGCTCGCGACGATGGGCGCCCGCGAGGTGAGCCCGCAGGAGGCGCCCGAGCTTCACGCGATCGTCGAGCGGCTGTGTATCCAGGCTGACCTGCCGAAGCCGCGCGTCGCGATCATGGAGCACAACATGCCGAATGCGTTCGCGACCGGCCGCTCACAGAAGACCGCGACGGTC
>Ga0265319_1000546_pt1 | contig 25587 bp, 11 predicted proteins | sample 4824metaG_FD_192443 | JGI IMG/M metagenome (GOLD analysis project Ga0265319, IMG submission 192443) | Rhizosphere microbial communities from Carex aquatilis grown in University of Washington, Seatle, WA, United States - 4-8-24 metaG | ecosystem: Host-associated > Plants > Roots > Rhizosphere >...
TCGACGGGGATCTCGCGCAGATATTCGATGAAACCGGTTGGTTTGCCCATGTGTTTGGTGAAGTAGTGAGTAGCGAGTAGCGGGTAGCGAGTAGAAAGGCAGCCAGGGTGGCGTTGGTTTTATATGCTCACTACTCGCTACTCGATGCTCGTTACTTTCAATTTTAGTTTCCCCCGACGCGCGAGGTGTCGCGGGCGTTTTCCTCGAAGGCGGCCATGATGGCCTCGTCGCCGGTGAGCCCCTGGCCCTGCGCGCGCTCGATGCAGGCGAGCATGCGCTTGTAGTCCTTCGGCATGATCTTGACGAACTTCGGAACCGTCAGGTCCCACTCGTCGAGGAGCTGCTTCGCACGCGGGCTCTTCGTGAAATGGAGGTGCTGCATGACCAGCTTCTTCACCTCGGCGATCTCGATGCCCGCCTCGAGCTTCTCGATGGCGACCATCTGCTTGTTGACGCGCTGGGCGAAGTCGCCGCTCTCGTCGAGCACATAGGCGATGCCGCCGGACATGCCGGCGCCGAAGTTGCGGCCGGCGCGGCCGAGCACGACGACGCGGCCGCCGGTCATGTACTCGCACCCGTTGTCGCCGATGCCCTCGACCACGGCGTCGACGCCGGAGTTGCGGACGCCGAAGCGCTCGCCCGCCATGCCGCGGAGGTAGACCTCGCCGGCGGTGGCACCGTAGAGGGCGACGTTGCCGATGACCATGTTGTCCTCGGCCTTGAAGGTCGCGTCCGCGGACGGGTAGATGATGAGCTTGCCGCCCGAGAGGCCCTTGCCGACGTAGTCGTTGGCGTCGCCCTCGATGGAGAAGGTCATGCCGCGCGTCATGAACGCGCCGAAGCTCTGGCCGGCCGAGCCCTTGAAGTGGATCCGGATGGTGTCCGCCGGCAGGCCCTTGGCGCCCCACTTCTTCGTGACCTCGCCGCTGGTGATGGTGCCGGTGACGCGGTTGACGTTGCGGATGGGCAGCTCGGCGAGGACCTTCTCGCCGCGCTGGATGGCGGGCTCGCAGACCGCGAGGAGCGTGGTGACGTCGAGGGAGCGGTCGATGCCGTGGTCCTGCTTGATGGAGCAGAAGCGGCCGACCTCGGGCCCGACCTCGGGGGCGTAGAGGATGTTGGAGAAGTCGAGGCCCTTGGCCTTCCAGTGCGTGATCGCCTGGCGCGGCTCGAGGGCGCCGACCTGGCCGACCATCTCCTCGACGGTGCGGAAGCCCAGTTGGGCCATGAGCTCGCGAACCTCCTCGGCGATGAAGCGCATGAAGTTGACCACGTGCTCCGGCTTGCCCGAGTAGCGCGCGCGCAGCTTCGGGTCCTGGGTGGCGACGCCGGCCGGGCAGGTGTTGAGGTGGCAGACGCGCATCATGATGCAGCCCGTGGCGACGAGCGGCGCGGTGGCGAAGCCGAACTCCTCGGCGCCCAGCAGGGCGGCCATGACGACGTCGCGGCCGGTCTTGAGCTGGCCGTCGGTCTCCACGGCGATGCGCGAGCGGAGGTTGTTGAGGACGAGGGTCTGGTGGGTCTCGGCCAGGCCGAGCTCCCACGGGAGGCCCGCGTGCTGGAGGGAGGTCTGCGGCGAGGCGCCGGTGCCCCCGTCGTAGCCGGAGATGAGGACGACGTCCGCGTGCGCCTTGGCGACGCCGGCGGCGATGGTGCCGACGCCGACCTCGGAGACGAGCTTGACGCTGATGCGCGCGTCCTTGTTGCCGTTCTTCAGGTCGTGGATGAGCTCGGCGAGATCCTCGATGGAATAGATGTCGTGGTGCGGCGGCGGGGAGATGAGGCCGACGCCCGCGGTGGTGTGGCGGGTCTTGGCGACCCACGGATAGACCTTGGTACCCGGCAGCTGGCCGCCCTCGCCCGGCTTGGCGCCCTGGGCCATCTTGATCTGGAGCTCGCGGGCGTTGACGAGGTATTCGCTCGTGACGCCGAAGCGGCCGGAGGCGACCTGCTTGATCGCGGAGTTCTTGGAGTCGCCCCGCTCGTTGGTCCAGGTGAAGCGCGCGGGGTCCTCGCCGCCCTCGCCGGTGTTGGACTTGCCGCCGATGCGGTTCATGGCGATGGCGAGCGTCTCGTGCGCCTCGCTGGAGATGGAGCCGTAGGACATGGCGCCGGTCTTGAAGCGCTTCATGATGGCCTCGACGGACTCGACCTCGGCGAGCGGGATCGCGGTGGCCGGCTTGAAGTCGAGCAGGCTGCGCAGGGTGCAGAGCGCCTGGCCCTGCTCGTTCACCAGCTTCGAGTAGCTCTTGAAGGCGGCGTAATTGCCGTTGCGGGTGGCCTTCTGCAGCGCGTGGATGGATTCCGGCGTGAAGAGGTGGGCCTCGCCCTCGGAGCGCCACTGGTAGATGCCGCCGACGGGGAGGACATGGCCGTCGACGGCGCGGTCCGGGTACGCGGCGCGATGGCGCATCAGGACCTCGAGCGCGATGACGTCGAGGCCGATGCCGCCGACGCGGGAGGCGGTCCAGGTGAAGTAGTGGTCGATGACATCCTGGCGGAGGCCGAGGGCCTCGAAGACCTGGGCGCCGCGGTAGCTCTGGATGGCGGAGATGCCCATCTTGGACATGACCTTGATGACGCCCTTGGAGGCGGCCTTGACGAAGTTCTTGCAGGCGGCCTTGTGGTCGATGCCGGTCAGCGCGCCCTCGCGGATCATGTCGTCGATTGTCTCGAACGCCACGTAGGGGTTCACGACGCTGACGCCGTAGCCGATGAGGAGGGAGAAGTGGTGGACCTCGCGGGCCTCGCCCGTCTCGAGGACGAGGCTGGCGCGGGTGCGGAGGCCCTCGCGGATGAGGTAGTGGTGCAGGCCGGCGACGGCCAGCAGTGCGGGGATGGGCGCGAAGTCCTTGTTCACGCCGCGGTCGCTGAGGATGATGACGTTGATCTCGTCCTCCTCGATCATGCGGCGGGCCATCATGCAGAGTTCCTCGAGGGACTTGGCCAGGCCCTTCTCGCCGCGGGCGACGCGGAAGAGGGTGTTGAGCACGCCGACCTTGAGGCCCGGGAGCTCCATGCGGCGGATCTTGGCGAATTCCTCGTTGGTGATGACGGGCCACTTCAGCTCGACGCGGCGGCAGGCGGTCGGGCCGGGGTGCAGGAGATTGCCCTCGGAGCCCAGGCGGGTCTCGGCGGAGGTGATGATCTCCTCGCGGATGCAGTCGATCGGCGGGTTGGTGACCTGGGCGAAGAGCTGCTTGAAATAATCGTAGAGCAGGCGCGGGCGGTTCGAGAGCACGGCCAGGGCGGCGTCGTTGCCCATGGAGCCGATGGCCTCGACGCCGTCGCGGGCCATCGGGGCGAGGACGACGCGCTCGTCCTCGTAGGTGTAGCCGAAGGCGATCTGGCGCTGGAGGAGGGTCGGGTGGTCGGGCGCCGGGACCTCGGGCGCGGCGGGGAGGTCCTCCAGCGCGACGTGGTACTCCCTGAGCCATTCGCCGTAGGGGCGTTCGTTGGCTAGTTGCTGCTTGATCTCCTCGTCCTCGATGATGCGGCCCTGGACGGTGTCGACGAGGAAGATGCGGCCCGGCGAGAGCCGGCCCTTGCGGACGACGTCCTGCGGCGGGATGTCGAGCACGCCGGTCTCGGAGGCGAGGATGACGAGGCCGTCCTTGGTGACGGTATAGCGCGAGGGGCGCAGGCCGTTGCGGTCGAGGATGGCGCCGATCTGGCGGCCGTCGGTGAAGCAGATGGCGGCGGGGCCGTCCCACGGTTCCATCAGGCAGGCGTGGTACTGGTAGAAGGCGCGGCGGGCCGGGTCCATGTGCTCGTCGTTGGACCAGGGCTCGGGGATCATCATCATGATCGCGTGCGCGAGCGGGCGGCCGGCGAGGACGAGGAGCTCGAGGGTGTTGTCGAACATCGCCGAGTCGCTGCCATTCGGGTTGATGATGGGCAGGATCTTCCTCATGTCCTCGCCGAAGGCCTCGGACTCGAAGAGCGCCTCGCGGGCGTGCATCCAGTTGATGTTGCCGCGCAGGGTGTTGATCTCGCCGTTGTGCGCGACGTAGCGGTACGGGTGCGCGCGGTCCCAGCTCGGGAAGGTGTTCGTGCTGAAGCGCGAGTGGACGAGCGCCAGGGCGGACTCCATCGCCGGGTGGTGGAGATCGGTGAAATATTCCTCGAGCTGGCCGGTGAGCAACATGCCCTTGTAGACGATCGTCTTGCAGGACAGGCTGGTGACGTACCAGATTTCCGCGCCGCTCATGGTGGAGGTGCGGATGTCGCTGTAGGCGCGCTTGCGGATGAGGTAGAGCTTCCGCTCGAACGCCATCTCGTCCTTCAGCTCCGGGTTGCGGCCGACGAAGGCCTGGCGCATGAACGGCTCGCAGGCCTTGGCGGTGTCGCCGAGGGTGGAGTTGTCGACCGGCACGGTGCGCCAGCCGAGGAAGACCTGGCCCTCGGACTGGACGATCTGCTCGAACTTCTGCTCGATGCGGCGGCGGACGGCGGGGTTGCGCGGGAGGAAGAGGATGCCGCAGCCGTATTCGCCGGGGGCGGGCAGGACGATGCGGGCCTTCTTCGCGGCCTCGGTGAGGAAGGCGTGGGGCATCTGCAGGAGGAGGCCGGCGCCGTCGCCGGTGTTGACCTCCGCGCCCGCGGCGCCGCGGTGGTCGAGGTTGCGGAGGATCTCGAGGCCCTGCTCGACGATCCGGTGGGACTTGCGGCCCTTCATGTCGACGACGAAGCCGACGCCGCAGGCATCGTGTTCAAACCACGGATCGTAGAGGCCCTGCTTGGCGGGCCGGCCGGCGGAACGGGAAACGGACGGGGAGGACATGAAAGGGGGACGGACCGGGCGCGAGGGATTCTTCACCGTGTTGGGATCGGGTATTGTATTACAGCTATTGTTGTGCCACGCCCCGGGCAGATTCTGGTGGTCTGAGGCCCCCGGACGGGAGGACAATCAACGCGCCACTCCGGCGGTCGTGGCAACAATGTTTTTTGCCGCTCGGCCGAAGACGGGGGCAAGTGTAACGGTTCGCCGAGCGATCCGGACCAGGGACCGACCCCGGCGCAAGCCTGTCATAAACGCCGCCGCGGCCGGCGCGCGCGGCTGTGCCGGAGACCGCTCCGCCCCACCCCGCCTGCGGCCGGCAAACAGCCCGGCGAATGGGCCGTGAAATTGATTCTTACTGTAAGAGCACAACCCCGTTGAAACCACCCCTTCCCGTGGCCAAACCGGAGCATCCCCACCGTGGGACCTTCAGGGTCCCGCTTGTTAGCCCCACCACACCCTAACGCAACCCGTCACCTCTCCGGAAATGCTACCGCATTTCCCTGTGCTCCCGCACCCCAGCTACCGCACCCCTGCTCTCGCACGAAGAACCCGAACCTAGACTAGACATGTCCATGAACCAAACACCCCGCAACCCCTCGCGCTGGCTTCTGCTGGCGCTCGCCAGTGCCCTCACGCTGGCTCCGTCCACCTGGGCGCAGACGAAAGACAACAATGCCGACACCACCGCCCCGGACGCCGCGAAGAAAGTCCCGGTGGAAGCCGTGGAGAAGAAGGACGACAAGGTCGTCCTGTCCCCCTTCGTCGTCTCGACCCAGAAGGATGCCGGCTATTTCGCGGCCAACACGCTGGCGGGCAGCCGCCTCAACACAAACCTCGCCGATTTGGCGGCCTCGATCACCATCGTCACGAAGCAGCAGATGACCGACACGGGCTCGGTGGACATCAACGATGTGTTCCGTTATGAGGCGAACGTCGAGGGTGCGTCCAGCTACACGCCCTCCTCCGTCAGCCGCGGCATCTTCCGCGACAGCATCGGCGGCTGGAGCAACGACGTCGACGGCGGCCCGCAGGGCATCGCCACGGCGAACCGCGTGCGCGGCCTGGGCTCGGCCGACACGGCGGAAAACAACTACCCGACGATCACCCGCCTGCTCTTCGACTCGTACAACACCAACTCGGTGGAAATCAGCCGCGGCCCGAACTCCCTGCTCTTCGGCACGGGCGGCGCCTCCGGCATCGTGAACCAATCCGCGGCCGAGGCCGTCATCGGCAAGCAGACCAACGAGGTCGAGGCGCGCGGCGGCAGCTTCGGCGCCTACCGGGCCAGCTTCAACAGCAACATCCCCGTCGGCGACAAGATCGCCATCTACGTCGCCGGCCTGTATGATTCCAAGGGCTTCGAGCGGAAGCCGTCCTCCGACATCTATCGCCGCCAGTACGCCGCCTTCACCATCCAGGCGACCAGCAAGACGAAGATCACGGGCAGCTACGAGCACTACGACAACTACAACAACCGCCCGAACTACACCACGCCGAGTGACCTCGTCTCCGAATGGGTCGCGGCGGGCAAGCCCGGCTGGGATCCGACCACCCAGATGATCACCTTCGCCAACGGCACGACCAAGGGTCCCTACCTGCTCGGCACGCAGGACTCCCGCTACGTCTCGGCGGCGGTGACCCCCCTCGGCAGCACCCAGATCAACACCACGACCTCCCCGCTCTACGTGCCCAGCCTGCAGTTCCCCGCCCGCCCCACCGTCCTTTACTTTGACAACGGCCAGCTGGTGAATTCCTGGGCCGACAACGCCCTGTCCGGCGCCGGCGCCACGACGCTGCCGCTGTCCGTCTTCGCCGCCCCCGCCGCCGGCGCCCGCACCCAGGCGCAGTGGGTGGTCGCCGGCGCCCGCGTGACCTCCACGCAACCCCGCCTCGCGCCCGCCGCGCCGGCCGGCTCCGGCGCCACCGGGTATGGCCAATGGTCGGAAGTGGGCCTGTCCGACAAGACCTACTACGACTACACGAAGTACAACCTGGTCGGTTCCAATTATGGCACGCAGAACGCGAACACCTACAACCTCGAGTTCCAGCAGACCATTCTTCCGAACCTGAATTTCAGCGCCGGCTGGTTCCGGCAGGAAATGAAGGAAAAGTACACCTACGGGCTGGGCCAGGCCAACGACAACAGCCGCCTGTATGTCGACACCAACACCAAGCAGCTGAACGGGCAGCCCAATCCGTACTTCGGCTCGCTCTTCCTGCGCGACTACCAGCCGGACAGCTTCTCCCGCCCGGAGAACAACAACAACCTGCGCGCCCTGCTGGCCTATGAGCTGGACTTCACGAAATACACCGGCTTCCTCCACTGGCTGGGCCGGAACCGCTTCCTCGGCCTCCGCAGCCAGCAGAAGCAGTGGGTGGACAACCTGCGCTACCGCTGGTCCGACGACGGTGGCGACGCCCGCTTCCTGCCCGTCGCCTCCACCCTGACCGCCGCCGGCAATTCCCGCGGCAGCTGGGGCGCCAATGCCGCCAACATCGCCGACTATTTCTACGTGAGCAAGGGCGTGACCCAGGTCACCGAGGGCAACAAGAACCCCAACATCGGTTTCAACGGCCTCAACACCGCGACGATGGGCTTCTACGACTGGACCACCAATGCATGGAGCACGACCCAGATGCACATGGACCCCAACCTGTTTTACGCCGGCGCCGGCTTCGGCGTGACCACCCGCAAGACCGATTCCTCCAGCATCAGCTGGCAGAGCTGGCTCTGGGATGACCGCATCATGCCGACCGCCGGCATCCGCCATGACCACGTGGTCATCGCGACGAACGACCGCAGCACGCTCACCAACGCCGACCTGTACTCCAACGGCTACGGTGTCCTCGGCGGCGACGCCAAGCTCGGCACGCCCGTCACCTTCGCCGGCACCACCAAGACCTACGGCGGCGTCATCCGGCCGTTCACCGGCTGGGCCTCCATCGACCAGAAGGTCGCCAACGGCAGCCTCGTGGCCGACGTCCTGCAAAACCTGAGCTTCCACTACAACCGGTCGGACAACTTCAATCCCCCGGCGACCATCCAGACCGACTTCTTCGGCAACCGCCTGCCCACCCCGTCCGGCACGGGTGACGACTATGGCATCGCGTTCAGCATGCTGAAGAACAAGCTGGTGCTCCGGCTCAACTGGTACAAGGCCACGAACGACCACGCCGTCTCCTCCGCGGGCTCGACGCCCGCCGGCCGCATGGTGCGCATCGACACCTCCTCCGGCCGCGACTGGGCGCGCGAGGTCGTCCGCATCCGCCACGGCGAGAATCCCTCGGCGACGGACTTCGACAACAACACGACGCATCCGCTCACCTCGCAGATGCAGGATGAGATCGCCGCCCTCCAGGGCCTGCCCTTCACCTGGCCGGACGGCCGGAACATCCAGGTCACGGAATCCAACCTGTCGAGGGGCTCCGAGCTCGAGCTCACCTACAACCCCTCGCGTGCCTGGACGATGAAGGTGACCGGGGGCAAGGTGTACGCCCAGTATTCCAACGCCGTCGGCGAACTCACGGCCTGGATCAACTACCGCCTGCCGCAATTGCAGGCCCTCGTCGCGCCCGACATGGCCCCGTCGTACCTCCGCTCCAACGGCAACGTGCTGCAGCTGCAGAATTACTGGAACGGCACGGGCTTCAGCGGTGACGCCACCTCGGGCCCCACCGGCCCGTCGACCTCGAGCTCGACCCCGACCCCGAACCTGACCTACCAGGGCATCGTGGCGCCGTCGTACTACCAACTGAAGGGCGAGCAGAACACCGCGGAGGCCAACCTGCGCAAGTACACCTTCAGCTACCTGACCAACTACACCATCCAGGATGGCAAGTTCAAGGGCCTCGGCGTTGGTGGCGACTTGCGCTGGGCGGACAAGGCGGTCGCCGGCTATTACGGCCTGCTCGATCCGACCACCTACACGCACCCGACACCCACCACCGCGAACATCGTGTATCCTGATCTCAACCGTCCGATCTACACCCCGTCGGAAGTCAACGTCGACCTGTGGGTCTCCTATGCCCGAAAGATCATGGCCGACAAGGTGCTGTTGAAGATCCAGCTGAACGTCCGCGACGCCAACAAGAGCGGCGGCCTCCAGGCTGTGCAGTTCAACCCGGATGGATCGGGCGCGGCCTACCGCATCATCGATCCGCGGCAGTACTATGTGACGACCACGTTCGAGTTCTGATCCGTAGGCATCCGTCAGTTTCAAGCACCCCGGCCCCGCGGCCGGGGTGCTTTTTTTTGGCCGCCGTCCCGGGGCGCCGACTCACCGGGGACGACTCGCCCGGCCCTCCCGGCGGCGGGAACTCTTGACCTTGCACCGGCCGGCGCAGAACTTCTTCCGGCCATTTTTGTCCGTCCCTCTGTCACCGCCATGCCGTCCGCATCCGTCCGCCTTCCCGCCATCCCGGCCTGAGCCTGGCCCATCCGGCCGCACCCCGCATGTCCCCGTCCCTCCCCAGCCCGGACCCCGCCGCGACCTCGGCGACCGGCCGCCGCGCCGGGCTGCTGGCCGTCCTGACAATCGTCCTGGCCGTATCGGCCGCCTATGTGACGAGTTTTCAGGGGGCCCTGGTCTTCGACGACATCCCGGGGATCGCCCGCAACCCCACCATCCGCAATCCGCGGCTGGACCTGCTCATGGTGGCGATCGGTCCGCAGGGCGGCACCCTGTCGGGCCGGCCGGTGCCCAACCTCACGCTGGCGCTGAACCATGCGATCAGCGCGGACCGGCTGTGGAGTTATCATGCCGGCAACCTGCTGATCCACGTGCTGGCCGGGCTGGCCCTGTTCGGGCTCGTGCGGCGCACGCTGCTGCGCCCCCCGCTGGCCGCGCAGTTTGGCGCCTCCGCCCTGCCCCTCGCCCTCGCCATCGCCGGCCTGTGGTCGCTGCATCCTTTGCAGACGGAGAGCGTCACTTACCTCGTGCAACGCGTCGAATCGCTGATGGGCCTGTGCTACCTGCTCACGCTCTATTGCTTTGTCCGGTCCGTGGACTCGCCGCGACCCCGCGCGTGGCAGGCCGCGGCGTTCCTCAGCTGCCTGACAGGCATGGGCTGCAAGGAAGTGATGGTCTCGGCGCCGCTGGTGGTGCTCCTGTATGACCGCACTTTCGTCGCCGGTTCATGGAGCGAGTCGTGGCGGCGGCGGCGCTGGCTGCACACCGCGCTGTTCAGCACCTGGCTGGTGCTCGGGGCGCTGATCCTCGCCACCGAGAACCGCGCCGGCACCGCCGGACTCGGCACGCCCGTGGCCTGGTGGGAATATTCCTTCACGCAATGCCAGGCCATCGTGCATTACCTGGGCCTGGCCGTGTGGCCGCGGCCGCTGGTCTTCGACTACGGCACCACCGTGGTCCGCAGCCTCTGGCCGGTCGCGCCGCAGGCCGCGCTGCTCGTTCTGCTGCTCGCCGGGACTGGCTGGGCCCTCGTCCGCCGGCCGGCGCTCGGTTTCCTCGGCGCCTGGTTCTTCCTGATCCTCGCCCCGAGCTCCAGTGTGGTCCCGGTGGCGACGCAGACCATGGCCGAGCACCGCATGTACCTGCCCCTGGCCGCGGTGGTCACGCTCGCGGTGCTCGCCGTCCACCGCTGGTTCGGCCGGGCCGCGCTGCCCGTCTGGCTGGCCGTCGGCGTGGCCTTCGCCGCCGTCACCGCGCTGCGGAACCTCGACTACCGGTCGCCACAGGGTCTCTGGGCCGACGTCGCCCAAAAGCTCCCGGAAAACGGCCGGGCCCACAACAATCTCGGCGCGTACCTGCTTATCGACGGACGTTTTGCCGAGGCCCGCGCGCGGTTCGACGAGGCCCTGCGGCTGGATCCCCGGCACGCCTCCGCCCACTACAACCTCGGCAATCTGCTCTCCAAGACCGGCCGGAAAAACGAGGCCATCGCCGCCTACGAGGAGGCGCTCCGCCTCGACCCCGGACTGGCGGACGCCCAGGTGAACCTGGGCAATGCGCTCGACGAACTCGGCCGGCCGGCCGAGGCGGTGCCCCATTACGAGGCGGCGCTCCGGCTCGATCCCGGCGCGCCGGATGCCAACACCGACCTCGGCGCCGACCTGCTGCGGCTGGGCCAGGTCCCCGCGGCGATCGACCACCTGCAGGCCGCACTGGACGCCGAGCCCGCCCGCGCCGAGACCTGGAACGACCTGGCCGCGGCCCGGCAGGAGCAGGGCGACGTCGCCGCGGCGCGCGCCGCGGCCGGACAGGCGCTGAGGCTCAAGCCCGATCTGCCCGCCGCCCATTACACCCTCGGCAACATCGAGGCCGGCGGCGGCAATTACCCCGCCGCGATCGACCATTACCGCCGGGCCCTGGCCCTCGCGCCGGACTACATCGCCGCCCGCAACAATCTCGCCAACGCCCTGCTCGTCAGCGGCCGGGTGGACGAGGCTGTCACCGAATACCGGCAGATCCTCCGGCAGACGCCGGACGACCGCTCGGTGCAGGAAAACCTCGCCCGGGCCCTCGAATTGCAGCACTAGCCGCGCCCGCGCCACCCGTCCCGATGCCCCCCGCAACGCCAACACCGATCAGATCCGGGCCGCTGTCCTGGGGACTCCCCGCGCTGCTGGTCGCCGCCGTGACCCTGGCCTACTGGAACAGCCTGGCGGCGCCGTTCCTCTACGATGACATCAGCGCGGTCGCCACGAACCCGACGATCCATCATTTCGGCATTTCCCTGACGCCGCCGGCGGACGGGAGCACCACTTCCGGCCGGCCGGTGGTCAATTTTTCCTTCGCCGTCAATTATGCGCTCAGCGGGAACTCCGTCTGGAGCTACCATGCCCTGAACATCCTCATCCACGCCGCGGCCGCCCTCGCGCTGTGGGGCCTGCTGCGGCGCACCCTGGCCAGCCCGGCGCTGCGCGGGCGCTTCGCCGGTGCGGTGGAACCGCTGGCGTTCGCGGTCGCGCTGCTCTGGGCCCTGCATCCGCTGCTGACCGAGTCGGTCACCTTCGTCTCCCAGCGGACGGAATCGCTCTACGGCCTGCTCTGCCTGGCCACGCTGTACTGCTTTGTGCGGGGAACTGCTTCCCCGCGCCCCGGGCTCTGGTCCGGGTTGTCCGTGTTCACCTGCCTGACCGGCATGGCCACAAAGGAAGTGATGGTGACCACGCCCCTGCTGGTCCTGCTCTACGACCGCACGTTCGTGGCCGGGAGCTTTGCGGCCGCCTGGCGGCAGCGGCGCGGCTATTACGGGGCCCTGGCCGTCACCTGGTTGCTGCTCGCCGGGCTGGTGATCGCGGCCGGTGGCACCCGCGGCCACTCCGCCGGACTGGGTCTGGGCGTCGACTGGTGGGCGTACCTGCTGAAGCAAAACCAGGCCATCCTGCTTTACCTCAAGCTCGCCGTGTGGCCGCATCCGCTGGTGGTGGATTATGGCGCGGATCTCGTCCGGTCCTGGACGGAGGTCTGGTGGCAGGGACCCGTGGTGCTCGCCCTGCTGGCCGGCACGGTCTGGGCGCTGTATCGCCGCCCCGTGCTCGGTTTCCTCGGCGCCTGGTTCTTCCTGATCCTCGCCCCCAGTTCCAGCGTCATACCGCTCGTCACGCAGACCATGGCCGAGCACCGGATGTATCTGCCCCTGATCCCGATCGTGGCCGCCGTCGTGCTCGGCGCCTATCTTTTGGCCGGATCCCGCAGCCTGCCGATCGTGCTGGCGCTGGCCGTTGGCGCGGGCGTGATGACCTTCCGGCGCAACCAGGTTTACCACAGCGAGCTTTCGGTCTGGGCGGATGTGCTCGACCGGATACCCGGCAACGCCCGGGCGCACAACAATCTCGGCATCGCGCTCTATGACGCGGGGCGGCTGGACGAGGCCGTGGCGCAATACCGGGAATCCATCCGCCTCGATCCGACGAAGGACTGCGTGTACTCCAACCTGTGCAACGTCCTGACCCACCTCGGCCGGGCCGAGGAGGCCGTGGCCCCGGGCGAGCAGGCGCTCCGGCTCAAGCCCGATTCCGCCGACGGCCACGTCGATCTCGGCCTGGCATTCGCCCGGCTCGGCCGGAACGAGGAGGCCGTCGGCCATTTCGAGACGGCGATGCGGCTCGAACCTGAGGCCAATGATGTTCCGGGCTACCTGGCCTCCGCCTACTTTGAACTCGGCAACCGCGCCGCCGAGGCGGCGGACTACCCCGCCGCCATCACGCGTTACCGTCAGGCCCAGGGCCTGGCGCCCGGCGACCGGTCCACGGGCAACAACCTGGCCAACGCCCTGCTCGCCGCCGGCCGGACCGACGAGGCCATCGCCGAATACCAGCGCATCCTCCGCCTGCACCCGGATGACCGGGCGGTGCAGGAAAACCTGGACCGGGCCCGCGAGTTGCAGCCGGCCAAGTGATGAAGGCCGGCCGGCAATATCCGTTCCTGGCCGGACTGCTCATCACGGGCGCCGCGCTGGCCGCCTACGCGAACACCCGCCATGTCCCGTTTGTCTTCGACGACATCCCGTCCATCGTCGACAACCCCACCATCCGCCGGCTCTGGCCGCCGGGCACGGCCCTGTCCCCGACCTCGGGCTGGGGCCTGACGGTCAGCGGCCGGCCGGTGCTCAACTATTCCCTGGCGCTCAACTACGCGATCGGCGGCCACGCGGTCGAAAGCTACCATGCGCTCAACCTGCTGATCCACGTCCTCGCCGGGCTGACCCTGTTCGGCATCGTGCGGCGGACCCTCGACCGCCCGCCGCTGGCGGAGAAGTTCCGCCACCAGGCCGGGCCGCTCGCCCTGGCGATCGCCGCCGTCTGGACCCTGCATCCGCTGCAGACCGAGGCGGTCACCTATGTCGTGCAGCGGGCCGAGTCATTGATGGGGCTTTTCTTTCTGCTGACGCTCTACGGCTTCATCCGCGCCGCGGACTCCCCGCGGCCGCGCCGGTGGTGGATCGTTTCCTTTGTCGCCTGCCTGCTGGGCGTCGGCACGAAGGAGGTCGCGGTGCTGGCGCCGGTGATCGTGTGGCTCTATGACCGGACCTTCGTCAGCGGCAGCTTCCGGGCCGCGTGGCAGCGGCATCGCGGCCTCTACCTCGCCTTGGCCACGACCTGGCTCCCGCTCGCCTGGCTGCTGGCCGGCACCGGCGGCAATCGCGGCGGCACCATGGGGTTCGACGTGGGGCAACCGTGGTCCGGGTACTGGCTGACCCAGTTCGAGGCGGTCACCCGTTACCTCTGGCTCTCGTTCTGGCCGCATCCCCAGGTCTTCGATTACGGGAAAATCCCGTCGCCCGGCCTGGCCGGGGCGCTGCCGTGGGCGGTGCCGGTCGTGGGACTCGCCGCCGCGACCCTGTGGGCGCTCTGGCGCCGGCCGGTGGCCGGTTTTCTCGGCGCCTGTTTTTTCCTCCTGCTCGCCCCGACCTGCCTCGTGCCCGGGACGGCCCAGATGATCGTCGAGCACCGGATGTACCTGCCGCTCGCCGCCGTCATCACGGTCGCACTGGGCGGACTGGCCCTCCGGCTGGACCGGCGGGCGCTGATCGTGACCGGCACCGGGCTGGCGCTGGCCGCGGGAGTCCTGACCGCGCGGAGAAACCACGTTTACCGCGACGCCGAGGCGTTGTGGCAGGACACGCTCGCGCAGCGGCCGCAAAACGCCCGGGCGCACAACAACCTCGGCCTGCTCCGCTACGATGCGGGCCGGTACGCCGAGGCGATCGCGCTCTATCAGGAGGCGGTGCGGCTGGATCCCGACGTGGCGCTGGTGCGGTACAATCTCGGCATCTCCCTCATGCGGGCCGGGCGCATCCCCGAGGCGGCCGCGGCGCTCGGGGAGTCCGTGCGCATCCTGCCGGGTTATTTCATCGCCCAGCTGGAACTCGGCGTCGTGCTGACGCAGCTCGGCCGCGCCACGGAAGCGCTGCCCCACCTGCAGGAGGCCGCGCGGCTGGATCCCTCGCCCGCCGAGGCGCATTTCCGGCTCGGGGTCGCTTTGATGGACCTCGGCCGCGAACGCGAGGCCATCGCGGAATATGCCCGGGCCATCCAGCTCAACCCCGCCCACGTCCAGGCGCACACCAATGCGGGCGTCACGCTTTTCCGGCTCCATGCCGTCCCCGCCGCCATCGGGGAGTTCGAGACGGCGCTCCGGCTGCAGCCGGACCTGGCCGACGTGCATTTCAACCTCGGCATCGCCCTCACGGCCGCGGGCCGGACAGACGAGGCCTTTGCGCACTACGCGGAAGCCGTGTGGCTGGATCCGCAGCATGCGCTGGCCCAGCTCAACCTGGGCATCGTGCTCGCCCAGCAGGACAGGCTGACGGACGCCATCGGGCATCTCGAGCAAGCCGCCCGGCTGCGACCGGATCTGCCGGCCACGCAGACCAATCTCGCCCGGGCACTCCTGCAGGCCGGGCGGCTCCCGGAGGCCGTGGCGCACTATGAGGCGGCGCAGCGCCTGCTGCCCGACGACGCCAAGGCCAGCTACAACCTCGGCTTCGCCCTCTTCTCCGCACGCCGGTGGCCGGAGGCCCGCCGGCAGCTGGAGGAGACGCTGCGCCTCGATCCGGGGTTCGCGCCGGCGGGCGAACTCCTGCGCCAGTTGCCGGAGCCGGCGACGCCGTGAAGTGGTAAACGAAACCACGGCGGGGTCGCCGTGGCTCCATGGGGATCGCTCACGGCCGCTTGCCCGGGGGCAGCAGGCTTCGGGCGAGACGCTGCAACGCCGGGTCGGGCCAGGCAACGTCCAGGGCTGCGCCCAGGGTGAGCAGGTCGGACAGGGTGCCGGTGGTGAGATGCCGCACGCTCCGTTCGTCCGCCTGGCCGACGGCCACGCGCAGCTGTTCGCGCGCGAGCTCGACCTGCTGGCCCACCACCAGCACCACCACCAGGTGGATCCGGTCCTCCAGGGAGAGCGCCGGCGCGCGGGGCAGCAGGGCGAGGATCCGGGCAGACAACGCGGCAAAACCCGTCGAATCGGACAGCCGCGACGTGATCGCCGCCAGCATCACCGTCGCGACCAGGTCGTCCGGATACCCGGCCAGCGCGGGGGCGAACCGGGCCGCGAGCTCCGGCCGGTCGAGCTCGAGGTAGAAATCCGCCGCGTGCGCCACGGTCTCCGCCGGCGTCTGCTCCGGGACGACCTCCCAGATGCGGACCTGCTCGTTCGCCAGGTCCGGATTGTCCGGCAGCCGGTATGGGATCGCGCGCAGCCACGGTGGCGGCACGGAGGCGGACAGCAGGTTGGCGAAAAACAGGTCGGCGGGCGACCGCGTCGTTTCCGGGATGCCGCGATAGAGCTTCGCCTGCACCAGCTCAAACGCGTCCCAGGAGAAATACACCAAATGCGTCACCCCGAGCCGCCGGGCCAGGTCCCGGGCCTCCGCGGGCGAATGCGCCGCGAACAGCGCCGAGGCGTGCTTGAGCCCGGCGGCATTTTCCCAGTACAGGGTGTCCAGGCCGGTGATCCCGCCCAGGAAAATCAGCCGGGTGGTCGGGCTCGGCGCGGCGGCCACCACCAGCGGATCCCCGCCGCCGCGCAGCCGCAGCCAGTGGGCCACGTCGCGTTCCGCCAGGCTGTGGACCTGCTCGGCCGTGATCTCGCCGGCCGCGAGCATCCGCTGGCCGGACGCCACCAGCCCCGGCAGCAGCACCAGGACGCCGGCGAACGTCCAGAGCGCGATCGTCCGGCGCGTGGCCCCGCCCGGCGCGGCGAAGATCCGGAAGGAAACCGCGAGCACCGGCACGGTCAGGGCAAAGGCGAGGCTCAGCCAGCGGATCTGCCACCAGCCCAGCACCCAGCCCAGCAGGGCCGGCAGCAACACGAGCCCGATTTGCGCCCGGTCCTCCGGGGTTGTCGCGCGGCGGCCGGCCAGCCACAGCGCCGGGGCCAGCAGCAGCATCGGCAGGCACAACTCGATCCCGTTCCATGTGAGGCCCTGCTCGGCGAGGCAACGGACCAGACCCTTGAATTCCGAGATGTAGAGGGCGTGCAGCCGATACACAAACGGATCGGCCACGGTGAAAGTCTCCGCCCGGCTGACCGCCATGACGGCCGGCAGCAGCGCAACCAGCCCGGCCGCGACCACGCCCCCGACCCGGTCGCGACGCGACAGGCTGCGAGTCCCGTTGCGGAAAGCGAGGATCAGGACCCGCAGCGCCTCGCCGCCCCCCACCCACGCGACCGCGTAGAGCGGATGGTTGACCTCCAGCCGCAGGCCGAGGTGGGAGGGGAAATACTCAATCAGGTAGGCCGCCAGGCTGACGCCGCCCCCGGTGAGACCCCAGAAACGCAGGAGGCCCGGATCGGCCAGCCAGGTCAGCGGCCGGGACGCCTTGCGCGCCAGCCATCCGGCCGCCAGCACGCCGAGCCCGAGTCCGATCAGGGCCGGCACTTCCGTCGCCGCACTGATCCAGAGCCCCACCCCGCCGGCCAGGGCCGAGCCCGCCAGCCAGCGGCGCGCGCTCCACGTGGTCGGAGCCACGGAGCCGGCGGCGAACAGCAGCACCGTGAGCAGGCAGCAGATGTTGACCAGACCGTGATGGTCCGCGCAGGCCGCGGCAAAATCGTCATAGAACGGAAAGACGGCGACGATCCCGAGGGTCGTGAGCCCTGCGGCCGCCGGGGAGAATTTCCAGGCCAACAACGGCGCGAGCCCGATCAGCAGCAGGACCAGCATCACCGGACCGGCGGTCAGCGTCGCCCGCTCGACCGCGATGCCGAGCGGCCGGCCGGACCAGAGATGGTCGATCCAGGCGAGACCGGCCAGCCACCAATGGAATGGCGCGGCCCAATGCACCTCCCGGCCGTCCGGCGCGTTGTCGTAATCCACGTGCCGGATGCGCCATTCCCCGCGGGCGATCATGGTCTGGGTTTGCATGACCCAGTGGGCGGTGTCCGCCGCCGGCAGCAGGATCGACCGCCGGCCCCCGGCGTAGCCGGTCGGCGACGCCGGATCGATGGCCGGCGCGTCGACCGCGACCCCGTAGCGCGCGGAAATCTCCAGCACCGGCCGGCTGCGCGCGATGGCGTCCCAGATCACGAAACCCACGACGAGGACCCACACCGCCACCCAGCCGAAAGAGAGCCGCCCGGGGGAAAACGCGTCGCGATTGCTGGTCATGCGCAATCATCGCTATCCACCCCCGGTCACCGTCGATCAAGCTTCTTTCTGCCCCGACCGGTCCCGGGCGCCCCGAGGGCGGCTTCTTACTGTAAGACTTGCCCCGAATCGCCCGGCCCAAATCCGACTCGCAATCTGGCGGTTGCCTCCCGTTCCGGGAGGCGCCGGATACCCCACCACCCGGCCGGTCACCTCAACCCTTTCGCCGTCTCCTTACCCGTGCCTTGTCACGGACTACCGCTCGCATGAAGCCCCCCTCCCTTTCCCGTCCGCGCGTCGGGTTGATCGGGGTCTCCGGCTATGCCCGGATCTACCTCGACCTGGCCCGGGCCGCGCACCAGCGGGGCGAGATCGACCTGTGCGCCGCGGTGATCATCAATCCCGGTGAAGAGGCGGCCAACGAGGCGCAGCTGCGCGCGCAGGGCTGCGTGATCTACCGCGATTACGAGGAGATGCTCCGGGCGGAGGCCAGGCGCCTCGACCTGTGCCTGATCCCCACCGGCATCCCGTGGCACGCGCGCATGACGCTGGCCGCGCTCCGCGCCGGCGCGCACGTGCTGGTGGAAAAGCCCCTCGCCGGCTCCAGCGCCGAGGTCGCCGCCATCCGCGAGGCCGAGCGCACCACCGGCCGGTTCGTCGCCGTCGGGTTCCAGGACATCTACAGCCCGGTGAACCGCGCGCTGAAGGCGCAGCTTTGCGCCGGCGCCATCGGGAGGCTGCACACCGTGCGTTTCCTGGGCCTCTGGCCCCGCCCGGCCGCCTACTTCACCCGCAACCCCTGGGCGGGCCGCCTCCACGCCAACGGCACGCAGGTGCTCGACTCGCCGCTTAACAACGCCTTCGCCCACTTCGTCAACCTCAGCCTCTACTTCGCCGGCACGCGGCCGGAGGAGGCAGCCGCGACACAGGTCGAGTCGGCCGAGCTGCTCCGCGCCCACGCCATCGAGAGCTTCGACACCAGCGTCGTCCGCGCCCGCTCGCCGGAGGGCATCGCCTTCTGGTTCGGCGCCACCCACACCTGCCACGAGGTCCGCGAGCCCGAGATCTACCTTGAGGGCAGCGCCGGCCGCGTCGAGTGGAAGCACGAGCGCACCTGCACCCTCATCCGGCCGGACGGCAGCCGCGTCGAGCAGCAGCTGCCGGACATCACCGCCAACCGGCAGTCGATGTTCGACGCCGTGCTGGCCAAGCTGCGCGACCCGGCCCACCTCGTCTGCACCACCGCGCTCGCCGAGCGCCACACCGCCTTCGTCGAGGCGGTGCACGCCGCGACCAAGGTCCAGGTCGTGCCCGCCGGGCTGATCTCCTGGGAAACGCCCGCCAACAGCGGCGCCCCGGTCCCCGTTGTCAACGGGCTGGAGGCGGCCCTCTATCGCGCCTTTTCCACGCAGGGCCTGCTGCGCGATACCGGATTCGTGCTCGCGCCCGAGAAAACCGCCTGAAACCGGCGGTCACCCGGCGCGCCCGCCAGCGTCATTCCCCCATGCCCGCTCGCCAGACGCGCTCCCCGTCGCTTTTTTCCCCCCACCGCAGCCGGGGCCTCTGGCTCGGCGTGGCCGTCCTGCTCGGCACGACCGCCGGTACGGCGGCGCCGGCGGAATACAAATTCGCCTTCGGCGCCGGCCCGGCCGCCGCCGGCTGGACCGCGGTGGGACCCGACACGGCCTACACGGCGGCGCGGGGCTACGGTTTCGAGGCCGGGGCGGCGGTGACCGCTCCCGGCGATTTCTGCACGAGCGCCAAGCCGTTTTTCTTCTCGGTGGACCTGCCCGAGGGCAACTACCGGGTGCGGCTGCGGCTCGGCGACCCGGCGGGCGAGTCGCAGACGGTCGTCCGGGCCGAGTCGCGCCGCCTCATGCTCGAACCGGTGGTCACGAAGCCGGGCGAGCGCACGACCGCGACCTTCATCGTCAACCTCCGCACGCCGCAGATCCCCGGTGGCGGCCAGGTGCGGCTCAAGCCGCGCGAGATCGGCGCCCTGCACTGGGACAAGCGGCTGACGCTGGAATTCAACGGCGCCCGTCCGTGCGTGGCCGCGCTGGAGATCGCGCCGGCGGACGGGGTGCCCACGGTTTTCATCGCGGGTGATTCCACCGTGACGGACCAGCAGATCGAGCCGTGGGCGGCCTGGGGCCAGATGCTGCCGGTCTTCTTCGGGCCGACCGTTGCGGTCGCCAACCACGCCGAGTCCGGCGAGACGATCAAGTCGTTCGTCGGGGAGCGCCGCTTCGATCGTGTCATGTCCCTGATCCGGCCGGGTGACTGGCTGTTCATGCAGTTCGCCCACAACGACCAGAAGATGAACGCCGAGCACACCGACGCCGCCACCGGCTACAAGGACCTCCTGCGCCGCTTCATCGCCGCCACGCGGGCAAAGGGCGCGTCGCCGGTGCTCGTCACGTCGATGGAGCGCCGCCATTTCGACGCGGAGGGCCGGCACATCGTCCCCACCCTCGAGGGTTACCCGCAGGCGATGCGCGAGGTCGGCGCCGAACTGGACGTGCCGGTCATCGACCTCAACGCCATGAGCATCCCGTTCTACGAGGCCCTCGGGCCGGAGGAGGCGAAGAAGGCCTTCGTGTATTTCCCGGCCCACAGCTATCCCGGCCAGGACAACCCGCTGGCCGACGACACGCATTTCAGCAGCTACGGCGCCTACCAGCTCGCGAAATGCGTCGTCGAGGGCATCAAGGCGAAGGTGCCGGTGCTCGCCGCACACCTGCGTCCGGGCCTCGTCGCGTACGATCCGGCGCACCCGGACCGCTTCGCCGACTGGCACCTGCCCCCCAGCCCGCCCAAGCCCGTGGTCAAGCCCGAGGGCAGCTGAGCCTTGCGCCGCCTGCTTTCAGTCTGCGCCCTTTTCACCGTCCTGCTGGCCGGCCTGGCGGCCGCGACGCCCGCGCCCAAGCCGCTGTACCGCGACCCGCATTACGACGGCGCGGCCGACCCGGTCGTCGTGTGGGACGCCGCCCGGTCGGAGTGGCTGATGTTCTACACCAACCGCCGCGCCAACGTCCCGGGCCTCTCCGGCGTCGCGTGGGTGCACGGCACGCCCATCGGCCTCGCCGCCTCGGCGGACGGCGGGGTCACCTGGAAACCGGCCGGCACGGCGGATATCACCGTGCCGCCGGAGATCGGCGGCGCCGAGCCGACCTTCTGGGCGCCCGAGGTCGTCAACGCGCCCGACGGGAGCCACCACATGTTCCTGACCGTGGTGCCAGGGATCTTCGAGGACTGGCAGCATCCGCGGCGCATCGTGCACCTCACGAGCCCCGACCTGCGCCACTGGCAATACGCGTCGGCCCTCGTGCTCGCCTCCGACCGCGTGATCGACCCGTGCGTGTACCCGCGGCCCGGCGGCGGCTGGCGCATGTGGTACAACAACGAGCGCGACCACAAGTCCATCTACTTCGCGGACAGCCCCGACCTCGCCACCTGGACTGACCGCGGCAAGGCCGAGGGCGTGGGCGAACGCCCCGGCGAGGGCCCGTTCGTTTTCCAGTGGCAGGGCCATCACTGGATGCTGGTGGACCTGTGGCATGGCCTCGGCGTCTACCGCTCCGACGACCTGCTGCACTGGCAGGCGCAGCCGGACGATCTCCTCGGCGTGCCCGGGCACGGCGCCGACGACGGCGTCAACGGCGGGCATCCGGCCGTGGTGGCGAGCGGCGGCCGCGCCTTTTTGTTTTACTTCACCCACCCCGGCCGCGCAGGCACGATCAAGCCGGAGGACAAGGATTCGCCCGATCTGCGCCGCAGTTCCATCCAGGTCGTGGAACTGAGGGAAAAGGACGGCCGGCTTTCCTGCGACCGCGATGCCCCCACCTACATCCAGCTCGTGCCCCCTGGTCGCCGGCCCTGAATGGGACCGATTCAATCCGTCAGATGCGGTTTCGCTTGAGGCCGGGCGGCCGGTCCGGCCACGCTGATTCCTCTTTTCCCATGGAAACCACCCCGCCCCAATCCGGCGACTTCACCCTGCCCGGGGAAGCCGGCTACGAAAAACTCACGCTCGACCTCGCCCGGAAATGGGGCGCCGACACGATCCGCGACTCCGACGGCACCCAGTTGTCGCCCGAGATCGTCCGCGCGGGCTACAAAATCTACTCGACGATCTGCCTGGTGCGCTCCGTGCAGCCCTGGGCGCGCCAAAACCCGGACAAGCTCCAGCAGAACTTCCTGATGAGCTACCCGGTCGTCGCGGCGAAGGGCCCGGTCGTGATCGACCTGCTCGCGGGGTTCTTCCGGGAGCAGTTTGCGGTCAATGCCAAGGACGCGCCCAAGACCTGGTGGCAGGTCCATGACCGCACCACGGGGCGCGTCGTCCCGAAGACCCGCTGGGACTTCCAACCGCGCCGGGGCACGGTCAGCGTCCGCGGCGCGGTCGCCGGCCACCAGTACACCGTGAACTTCCTCGCCTTCCGGATCTGGGAGGAGATCTCGATGTACAACCACCTCACGAACAACTGGGGCGACCGCGAGCACCTCGCCGCCGTCGACCCGATGCACCCCGAGACGCAGCGCGTGCTCCTCGCCTATCTCGACCAGTGGCTCACGGACCACCCCGGGACGTCGGTCGTGCGGTTCACGTCGATGTTCTACAACTTCTCCTGGTTCTGGGGTTCCGACCGGCGGACGCTGCGCGACGTCTACTCCGACTGGGGCGACTACGCCATGACGGTCAGCCCGCGCGCGCTGACGCTCTTCGCGAAGCAATACGGTTACAGGCTTACGGCGGAGGATTTCGTCAACGGCGGCCTCTACAACTCCACCCACAACGTCCCGTCGCGGCGCTACCGCGACTACATGGGGTTCATCCACGACTTCGTGATCCGGTTCGGCCGGCAGTGCGTCGGGCTCACGCACCGGCACGGCAAGCAGGCCTACGTGTTCTACGACGACCACTGGATCGGTGTGGAGCCGAACAGCCCGCGCTTCGCCGAGTTCGGCTTCGACGGGCTGATCAAGTGCGTGTTCAACGCCTTCGAGGTCCGGCTCTGCGCCCACGCGCGGGGCGTGAAGACCCACGAACTGCGGCTGCACCCGTATCTCTTCCCCACCGGGCTCCGGGGCGAGCCGACCTTCCAGGCCGGCGGCAACCCGACGCTCGACGCGAAGAACTTCTGGATCGACGCCCGCCGCGGCCTGATCCGCGCCCCCATCGACCGCATCGGGCTCGGCGGCTACCTGTCGCTGGTGCAGCCGTTCCCGGACTTCTGCGACTATGTCGCCGGGCTCACGCAGGAGTTCCGCCTGCTGAAATCGTTTCACCAGGGCGACAAGCCCTACACCGCGCCGTTCAAGGTCGCCGTGCTCACCGCCTGGGGCGACCTGCGCGCGTGGATCTGCTCCGGCCACTTCACCCGCGGCCTCGAGCTCAACGAGATCATCGAGGCGCTCGCCGGTCTGCCGGTCGACGTGGCGTTCATCAGCTTCGACGACCTCGTGGCGCGCGGCGTGCCCAAGGGGGTGAAGGTCATCCTCAACGCCGGCCGCGACGGCAGCGCGTGGAGCGGCGGCCATTGCTGGCAGGACCCGGAGGTCAGCGCGATCCTCACCCGCTGGGTGCGGGCCGGCGGCGGCCTGCTCGGCGTCGCCGAGCCCTCGGCCTCCGCCACTCCCGGCTCGCTCTTCCGGCTCTCGCACCTGCTGGGGCTCGACCGCGACCGCGGCGAGCGGCTCGCCAACGGCAAATACAAGTACACCGTGCCGCCCGCGCCCTGCGCCCCGCACTTCATCACCGCCGACCTCACCGCCGCGCCGGACTTCGGGAAGGACGTCGACGGGATCTACGTCCTCGGCCCGGACACGGCGGTGCTGGCCGACCGGGACGGCTCGCCGCGCGTCGCCACGCATCGCCCCGGCCGGGGCCGCGCCGTGTATTTCTCCGGCTTCAGGTTCACGCCGGAGAACACCCGCCTGCTGCACCGCGCGCTCTTCTGGGCCGCCGCGCGGGAGGCGGCGTGGCCGGTGTGGAACACCACCAATGTCCGCACCGAGGCCGCCTGGTTCGGGCAGGCGAAGAAACTGGTCGTCATCAACAACGCCGGCGAGCCGCAGGAAACCACCGTGACCCTCGCCGACGGGAAAACCGCCCGGCCGGTCAGCCTCGCCGCCCACGGCATCGCGATCCTGGACGTGTGAGTTTGCTGTGGGGCGGGATCGCCGATCCCGCCGCGAATAAGCCATCACCCACAAAGGCGGGATCAGCGATCCCGGCCTGCAGTTCGCGGCTCCGCCGGGGGTGGCGGCGGGTGCCGGCAAACTTACCGCTGGTCAGACGGCCCCGAACCCGTCTAGATTCTTACAGTAAGACCTACCCCTGATGAGCGCCCCCTCCATCCGTGAGATCGCCCGCACGCTCGGCCTGTCGCATACGACGGTGTCCGAGGCCCTGCGGGATTCGCCGCGTGTGAATGTGGCGACCCGCAAGCGGGTCCAGAAGGCCGCCAAGGCCGTGGGCTACCGGCCGAATCCCCTCGCCGGCGCGCTGATGTCCGAGATGCGGCGGGCGCGCTCGGGGACGTTCCGCGGCGTGCTGGCCATCCTCGATCTCGACGGACCCGACCGCCGGCCGGCCAGTTCCAACCGCTATCATCGCGAGCTGGTGCGCGGCGCCACGGCGCGGGCGGCCGAGCTTGGTTTCAAGGCCGAGACCATCGTCACCGGCACGCAGGGAATCTCCGACGCCCGGCTCGACACCATCCTGCAGGCGCGCGGCATCCGCGGGCTGCTGCTGCTGCCCATCGCGGGCCACGCCGACCTGAGCGGGCTGGACTGGTCGCATTTCGCCGGCATCTACACCGACTACCTGATCGAGCGCCCGGCGCTGCACTCGGTCTGCCCGGACCACTACCGGTCGATGGTCTTCGCGGTGCAGCGGCTGCACGCCCTGGGCTACCGCCGGCTCGGGCTGGTGCTGCACACCTCGAATGACGCCCGCCTGCTCTACCGCTGGGAGGCGGCCTACCGGACCTATCACGCCCACCACTCCCAGAAGGAGGCCCTGCCGCCCCTGTTCCTGCCGGAATTCGACCGGAAGACTTTCATCCAATGGTTCAAGGCCAGGCAGCCCGACGCCGTGCTCTGCCAGCGCGCCGAGGTGATGGAGTGGATGGAGGAATGCGGCGCCCGCATCCCCCAGACCCACGGTTTCTGCTGCCTGAACGTGACCAGCAACGTCGCCCCCTGCTCCGGACTGGACCTGCAGCCCTGCCTCCTCGGCGCCCGCGGGGTCGAGCTGCTGATCGCCGCCCTCCACCGCAATGACTGCGGGGTGCCCGAGCATCCGTCGACCACCACCATCCCGGCCCTGTGGGTCGACGGCCCGACCCTGCGGTCGGGGTGATGGCCCTTGGCCGGCTGGAGGCGGGACGAACCGTCACGCGAGGCGACGGCAGCGCATGTAGCATCCCGCGGGAGGGGTCGTCCCGCCTCCACCTAAGGATTGGACCCGGCAGCGGGTTACGGAACCGGAATATTTTGTTTGCTACCCGCCGGCCTTTGCGGTCTTTTGACCGCTCTTTTCCGGCCGGAGCCGGAGGAAAATCGGGGCGTAGCTTAGCCTGGTAGAGCGCTTGCTTCGGGAGCAAGAGGTCGCGAGTTCGAATCTCGCCGCCCCGACCATTTGGAGAAGCCACTTACAAGCGTAAGTGGCTTTTTTGCGGCCCGCGCTGCCAGCGCCTTCCTCCCTCAGGGTTTGCCGGGCGAACCCGTCCCTGAACTCGCCG
>Ga0265319_1000550_pt1 | contig 25542 bp, 16 predicted proteins | sample 4824metaG_FD_192443 | JGI IMG/M metagenome (GOLD analysis project Ga0265319, IMG submission 192443) | Rhizosphere microbial communities from Carex aquatilis grown in University of Washington, Seatle, WA, United States - 4-8-24 metaG | ecosystem: Host-associated > Plants > Roots > Rhizosphere >...
GCTGTACCGCCTGGAGGAACAGGGCTGGATCAAGGCGGAGTGGGGCGTCTCGGAGAACAACCGCAAGGCTCGCTTCTACGAGCTCACCGCCGCCGGCCGGAAGCAGCTCAACGCCGAGACGGAAAACTGGGCGCGGATGTCGGCCGCGATCAACCTGATCCTGAAGAATGCGTAGCACCCGCCGCGCATGCCTCTGACGAGCACCAAGCAGAAAAGAGTGCGCACTCTGCACGCATGGGCGTTCCTCGCCCATTCGACAAGCTCAGGGCCCCGAGTCAGCCGAGGGGCGGACGCCCTCCGTCGTTCCCATTCCCCTCTAAAAAGAGGGGTGCCCGACGGGCGGGGTGTGTCGGATCGATTCCGCCGGCATCAGACGGCGACCGGGAGGTCGCCGCTCCACCCTAGAGGAGGATTCTGGGCATGAAACTCCTCCGCAAACTCCGCGCGCTCTTCCGTCGGGAGAAACTCGACCGCGAGATGGCCGAGGAGATGCGGGCGCATGTCGAGCTGCAGGCGCAGCGCAACATCGCCTCCGGCATGTCGCCAAAAGAGGCGCGTTACGCCGCGCAGCGGCAGTTTGGCGGGATGGAACAGATCGGGGAAATCGCGCGCGAACAGCGCGGTTTCGTATGGGTGGAGAATTTCCTGCAGGATCTTCGCTTCGCCCTCCGCCAATTCGCGAAGGCTCCCGGGTTCACCGCCGTCGCCGTGCTCTCGCTCGCGTTTGGGATTGGCGCCAACACGGGTATCTTCAGCGTGGTCAACGCGCTCGTCTTCCGGCCTCTGCCCTATGACGATCCGGCGCGCCTCGTCTGGGCGGAGGAGATTACGAAGGCCGGCGCAAGCAGCGCAGTTCCCGGACCTCACTTTCTCGCCTGGCGGGAACAATCGCGTTCCCTCGAGCGTATCGCCGCGATCAGCGGCCAGCGCGGCACGCTCACCGGCGCCGGCGAACCCGTGATGCTCAACTTCGGTGCGGTGTCGGAGGAATTCTTTCCGCTGCTGGGTGTGCAGCTGCTGCGGGGCCGCAATTTTTCGAAAGCGGAGGATCAGCCCGGCGGCGAACACGTCGTGATCCTGAGTCACGCCTTGTGGCAGCGGCAATTCGAGGCCGACCCCAACGTCGTCGGCCGATCGATCAGGCTCGACGACACAGTGTTCACCGTGATCGGCGTGCTCCCGGCGAGTTTCCGTTACTTCCAGCCGTTCGAACTTTGGGTGCCGCTCGCGCTCGATCCTCAGCGGGAGCACGGCAATAATCAGATCTCGATGGTCGGCGTCGTCGGGCGGCTCGGGCCCGGGATGGCTCGCGAACAAGCCCTCGCCGAGTTGGCCGCAATCAGCCAGCGCGAGAACGCGCTCAGCCCGGCGGGAAATCCGATTTTCGAAAACTTGACGCGACTGGTGCCGCTGCAGGAGAAGCTGCTGGGCGGGACGCGGCGGGCGCTACTGGTGTTGCTCGGCGCCGTCGGGCTGATCCTGCTGGTCGCCTGCACCAACGTCGCCAGCCTGACCCTCGCGCGCACCGCCGCGCGGCAGCGCGAACTGGCGATGCGCGCCGCGCTGGGCGCGAGCCGGTCGCGACTGGCCCGCCAGTTGTTGACCGAGTGTTTGCTGCTCGCGGCCGGCGGGGCCGCCGCCGGATTGCTAATGGCCTATGGCCTCACGCGTACGCTGGCCGCTTTGAATGCGGTGCAATCCATGGGCGGCGTCGCGCGGTTGAATGCGATCGCCATCGAGCCTCGCGTTCTGGGTTTCACGTTTCTCGTAGCCCTCCTGGCCGCGCTGGCCGTGGGATTGCTGCCGGCATTTCAGCTTTCGCGATTGAGCTTGGATTCTGTGTTGAAGGAAAGCGGTCGCAGTGGAGTCCACAGCGCCCGCTTGCGGATCCCGCTGACCGTACTCGAGGTCGCGCTGGCCGTGATGCTCCTTGTCGGCGCTGGTCTGCATCTGCGGAGTTTCGCGAAGCTGCTTGCCGTTGATCCTGGTTTTCGCGCCGAGAACCTCCTGACGGCGCGCCTGAGCCTGGCGCCCAGCTATGCGGACAAAGCGCGGAGGGTGCAGTTCTACGACCAGGCGCTGCAACGTCTCGCCGCCCTGCCGGGGGTCGCTGCGGTCGGCGCGATCAGCGAGCTGCCGCTGACCGACTTCAACCTGAGCGGCTGGCTGCGCGTGGAAAATCGTCCGCGGACGGCGGCGATGAACGAGCCGCCGGTACCGATCGGAGCCGCCAGCCCCGGTTATTTTCGCGTGATGAACATTCCGCTGCGCGCCGGCCGCGTCTTCAACGAAGGCGACACCGGCGTCGCCCCGCCCGTGGTCATCCTGAGCGAAGCCCTGGCGCGAAGACTATTTCCCGATGCGGATCCATTGGGCCAGCGGCTCTTCGTGCCCGGTGCAGGGGCGCCGTGGAGCACGATCGTAGGCATCGTCGGTGACGTGCATCACCTCGGCTTGGACAAGGAGATCAGTCCGGCGGCTTATCTGAGCTATGCGCAAAGCGGCCCGGGGCAGATGGCTTTCGTCCTTCGCGGTACGGTTGATCCGCTGAGCCTTGCGACGGCGGTACGCGGAGTGGTCCATGCGCTGGACGACACGCTGCCCGTTTTCGATGTGCTGACGATGGAGCAGCGTCTGGGCGCAGCGGTCTCGACCCGCAGTTTCAATTTGCTCCTGCTTGGGGCGTTCGCGCTGCTGGCGCTCATTCTCGCGACCATCGGCGTCTATAGCGTGATCTCCTGCATCATCACGCAGCGGACTCACGAGGTCGGCGTGCGCATGGCGCTGGGCGCGCAGGCGGCGGACATCATTCATTTGTTCATCAAACAAGGCATGGCGCCGGTCGTCGGAGGCGTGGCCGCAGGACTGCTTGGCGCGGTCGTACTGACCCGCGTGATGGCCAGTCAGCTCTTTGGCGTCAGCGCGACCGATCCGCTCACCTTCGGCGGGGTGGCGCTGCTGCTTGCCGTCGTCGCGCTCGCCGCCTGCTGGTTCCCGGCGCGCCGCGCCGCCAAGGTCGATCCCATGACGGCGCTGCGGTGCGAATAAGCCCATGAACTGGCGAATCAAATTCCCCGCTCTCTTCCGCCGGGAGAAACTCGACGCCGACATGGCCGAGGAGATGCGCGCGCATGTGGAGTTGCAGACACAGGCGAATCTCAAGGCAGGCATGCCGCCGGACGAGGCGCGTTATGCGGCGCTGCGGCAGTTCGGCGGGTTGGAGCAGATCAAGGAGCAGGTGCGCGAGCAGCGCGGCTGGGGCTGGATTGGAGATTTTGCGCAGGATTTTCGTTTCGGTGCGCGTGCGCTCCGGAAAAATCCTGGATTCACCTTCGTGGCGGTGGTGACCCTCGCCCTCGGCATTGGCGTCAACACGTCCATTTTCACCCTGTTTAACGGCTTCGTGCTCCGGCCGCCCCGCGTCGGGGATCCCCGGACGCTCGTCAGCATCTTTGCCCGCGACAAGCGCAACCCTTCGACGAGCGCGAACGCGTGGGCGACGACCCCGTACCGCGACTATGTTTTCTATCGCGATCAAAACCGTGTCTTCACGGGGCTGGCCGCGGCCATTCTCAGTCCCGTGACGCTGGGCGGCGCCGTGGGCGCTGACGGCCCGGCCTCCACGGCGGAGGAGCAGCAGATTTTCGCCCAGCTCGTTTCCGGGAATTACTTCGACGTGCTTGGCGGCCACGCCGCCTTGGGCCGGACTTTTTTGCCGGAGGAGGACCGCGTGCCGGACGCACAGCCGGTCGTCGTGCTCCATCACAAATTCTGGGAGCGCCAGTTCGGCGCCGATCCCTCGATCGTGGGAAAAACGCTCACGCTGAACGGACGCGCCTTCACCATCGTCGGCGTTGCGGCCGCCGATTTCGGCGGGAACCGGATGACCGAGCCGGACGTTTGGACGCCGATGATGATGGCCGCGCAAATCAAGCCCGGCCTCGATCTTTCCTCCCTGGCCAGCGCCTACGTTGACATGCTGGGCCGGCTGGAGCCGGGCGTGACCCTCGCGCAGGCCCAGGCGCAGATGGATCTGGTCGCCGGGCAAAATCTGGCCGCACAGCCCGATTCCAACATGCTCGGCCTTCACTTGCGGCCGGTGGCACTCGGCAACAACGGCGACGCCCAGAGCTGGTCGATTCTGATGCTGGTGATGGGCGTAGTGTTGCTGCTGGTCTCGGCGAACGTCGCGAATCTCTCGCTGGCGCGGGCGTCCCGGCGTTACCGGGAGATCGGGGTGCGGCTGACACTGGGCGCGAGCCGCGGCCGCCTCGTGCGCCAGTTGCTGACGGAAAGCGCGCTCCTCGGCCTGCTGGGCGGGGGCTTGGGATTGCTCGTGGCGGCCATCGCGCCGCGCCTGCTCTTCGTGACCTTGCAAAGGCTGATCGCTCCGCTGCTGCCCATCGACGTCTTGCTCGGGGTCGATTTCCATCCCGATCTGCGCATCCTCGGCTACACGTTCGGGGTTTCGCTGGTCACCGGGCTTTTCGTTGGTCTCGCGCCCGCGCTCCAGTCCACCAAGCTCGACCTGCTCTCCGCGCTCAAGGACGAAGGCACTTTGTTTGGCCGGCAGATCAGCCGTTCCCGGCTGCGCAATCTGCTGGTGGTCGTGCAGGTCGCCGCCTGCCTCGTGCTGCTGGTGGGCGCGGCCCTGCTGGTGCGGGGGCTGCAGAAGGTCCAGAATCTCGACCTCGGGTTCGACCTGGGCCATTTGCTCGTGGTCCGGCAGGACTTGCGCGCGCACGGCTACAACGCGGCGCGGCGCACGGAATTCCTGCACAATCTCAGCGAACGTCTGCGCCAGCAGCCGGGTGTACAGGCCGTTGGCTGGGCGTTCAGTGTGCCCTTGCAGGGTGGCAGCGAAAACGGGGCGGTCCGGCTTCAGCCGGGCGATCCGGTCCGGTACTTCGGATTTAATCTCGTCTCGCCGGAGTTTTTCTCCGCCCTGGGCATCCCGATCCTGCAAGGGCGCGACTTCAGTGAGCAGGACACCGGGCAGAACCGCTCGGTTGTGATCGTGAACGAGGCCTTTGCCCGCCGGTTTTGGCCGGGTGAAGATCCTGTCGGCCGGGAAATCATCGGCATCGAGAACCGATCGGAAGTGGTGGGAGTCGTGCGCAACGCGCGCATCGGGTCACTGGGGAATGCCGACGAACCCATGATGTATTTTGTCGACCGTCCGCTGGTGCGCGGCAGCGCCGGCGGCAACGAAAGCATGGCCGACCGGTCCATTTTGATCCGCACCGAGGGCGACCCGCGGCTGGCGGTCGCCGGGGTCCGTGACGCGATCCAGACCCTCGACCACGACCTTCGGCCGACAATCCGGACCCTGTCGGGAAACCTGGACCTGCAGCTGATGCAGTCGCGGGTTGGCGCGTGGCTGGCCGGCGCCCTCGGATTGCTGGCCCTGGCGGTGACGGCCATCGGGCTCTACGGCGTGATCGCGTATGCGACGAACCAGCGCACGCACGAGATCGGCATCCGGATGGCGCTGGGCGCGAGCCCGGCCGACGTCATCCGGCTGGTCCTCGGCCAGGGCTGGCGGCTGGTCTCCCTCGGCGTGTCGATTGGCATCGTCGGTGCGGTGGCGCTCGGTGCGGCGCTCGGGAAGATCCTCTATGGCGTGAGTCCCTTCGATCCGGTGGCCCTCGGCAGCGGGTCGCTGCTGCTTGCAGGTGTCGCGACGCTGGCCTGCTGGCTGCCCGCCCGGCGCGCGGCGCGGATCAATCCGACGGAGGCGCTGCACTGCGAATGAATCGGCGATCCATTTTACAGAAGATAACGAAGGGAACGGAGAATCGATTCCTCCAATCCCTTAAGCTCTTCGTTACCTCCGTTCCCTTCTGTTCAAACCAATCCGTTTGATGAAACTGTTCCGCAAATTCTGCGCGCTGCTCCGCAAGGAAAAACTCGATGGCGAGATGGCGGAGGAGATGCGCGCGCATGTCGAATTGCAGACTCAGGCGAACTTAAGCGCCGGCATGGCGCCCGAGGAGGCACACTATGCGGCACGGCGGCAATTCGGTGGGATCGAACAGATCAAGGAGATCGCGCGCGAGGGGCGCGGTGTCAGGTGGATTGAAAATCTGCAGCAGGACCTTCGCTATGCCTTGCGGATGTTTCGCAAGGCGCCGGGCTTCACGATGGTCGTCGTGCTTTCGCTGGCGCTCGGCATCGGCGCCAACACCACCGTCTTCAGCTGGCTCAACTGCGCTATCTTCCGGCCGCTGCCGGGTGTGTCGGTGGACTTGCTTTCAGTCGAGGCCCGCGACGCTGCCGGGGCCTATACGGCTTCGTCATGGCTCGAGTACAAGGATCTCACCCGGTGCCTGCCGTCGTTCGCCAGCCTCGTCGCGCAACGGTCGCGGCCGTTCAACCTGGGCGACAACGAGAATGGCGAACGCATCTGGGGTGAACTCGTCTCGGGTGATTTCTTCGCCGCACTCGGCGTTCGTCCCGCGCTCGGCCGTTTCTTTTGGCCCGACGAGGCCACCACGCCGGGCGGGGCGGCGGTCGTCGTCATCTCGCATGATTTCTGGCTGCACCGGTTGGGCGGTCGCGTCGACGTGATCGGACAAACAATCAAACTCAACCACCGCCCGCTCACCGTGATTGGGGTCGCGCCGGCGGACTTTGCCGGTGGCTGGACTTCGCTCGCGTTTGAAGCCTGGGTGCCCCTTACGATGGCGTCGGAGTTGACGCCGGCGTCGAGCGAGCTGACCACACGCGGCAATCGCGCCTATATTCTGCTCGGCACACTCAAACCCGGAGTCTCCGCCGCGCAGGCGAAAGTAGAACTCGCCGCCGCCGCCGGCTCGCTCGCCGCGGAGCATCCCGAGAGCAATGACGGCATCCACTTCGAATTGATGCCACTCTGGCGCAACCTGCGCGGTGGCGAACTCGTCATCGGCGCGGCCACGCTTCAGCTCTTCGCCGCTCTCGTGCTTGTCGTCGTGTGTGTCAACACCGCCAACCTTCTCCTCGCACGCGCCAGCGTCCGCCAGCGTGAGATCGGCATCCGGCTGGCTTGCGGCGCAAGCGCCGGCCGCATCGTCCGCCAGTTGCTGCTCGAAAGCCTGCTGCTCGGCCTCGCCGGTGCCGCGCTTGGCGCAATGCTCTCGTGGTGGGGCGTCGAGGCTCTTCGCCAGCTGCCGGTACCAACCAATATGCCTGTCCAGCTTTCTGTCGCGCTCGACTGGCGCGGATGGGTCTTTGCGGCGGTCGTCGGCCTGACGTGCGGCGTGTTGTTTGGCTTCGCCCCGGCGCTCCAACTCGCGGGCGGCGATGTGCAGCAGGCGTTGCGTGGTGGTCGTGGCTCGGTCGGCGGGCGGAGCCGGCTGCGCGATATGCTCGTCGCGGCCGAGGTTGCCGTCGCGCTCGTGGTGCTCGTGCTGGCGGGCCTGTTCACAAAAAGCTTTCGCAACGCCCAGACGCTCAACCCCGGCTACAATCCCGATCGCGTGCTGCTCACCACCGTCGATCTCATCGGACGCGGTTACAAACAGCCTGCGATGCGCGCGTTCCTGCGCGATGCGCAGACGCGCCTCTCGCAGCTTCCGGGCGTCGAAGCCGTTGCCGCCGCCAATCTCCTTCCGCTCGATGTCCGGGGCTTGGCGAAGACTGCGATCGCGATCGACGGCGCCCCAAGCGTTACCGGCGACCGTGCCCAGATCATCAGTTTCCTCACCACCAGCGGCTACTTCGCGACAATGGGCATGCCGTTCGTCGCGGGTCATGATCTCGTTTCGCTCGACGAGCAGAAGCGCGCGCCCGATGCCGTGATCAACGAGGAGATGGCGCGGCGGTTCTGGACTGATCCAAGTCAGGCGGACGGTCCGGCCGGTTTGCCGCTCGGTCATCACTTCCGTTTCGAGGGCACCGAGTACGAAGTCGTCGGGGTGGTCCGCAACGCCAAATACCAAAGCCTGGCGGAGCGTCCGCAGCCCGCCGCATGGCTGAGCGCACGCAACGCGATGTTCGGCACTCCGGTGTTTCACCTGCGCGTGGCCGCGGGCGACCCGATGATACTTCTGCCCGCCGTGCGCAACACGTTGCATGGTCTCGACGCCGAGGTGGCGGTCTATGACGGCCATACGCTTGCCCAGCATCTCGACAGCAGCCTTTTTCTCCAGCGCGCGCCCGCGCAGCTGCTCGGCCTTCTCGGACCGCTTGCGCTCGCGCTGGCCGCGATCGGGCTCTACGCGGTGCTCGCCTATTCGCTTGCGCAACGCACGCAGGAAATCGGCGTGCGCCTCACGCTCGGCGCCACCCCCGCCTCCGTCGTCGGCCTGATCCTGCGCGAAGGCATGAAGGTCGTCCTGGCCGGTGCGGCGCTGGGCTGGATCGTGGCGTTCCTGTTGGGCTGGTACTTCGGTGCGAAGCTTGTCGGCGTGCTCCCCGGCGATCCGACGATTTACGGTGGCGTGCCCGCACTGCTGCTCGCCGTCGCCGCGCTCGCCTGCTGGCTACCCGCCCGCAAGGCAGCCTCGGTTGATCCGATGGTGGCGCTGCGGATGGAGTGACGCGTTGGTTGTAACCCGGACGACATGCACCGTGTAACCTGTGATAAGAATATGAACATTCCGGGGAACTCCGCTGTCGACTCGGCGGGTTTTCTTGCATGAATCCTCCGACCCCAGCATGAGCGTGGAAACGCCCCAATCCGACCGGACGGAGGGAGAGAGTGGGGCCATGTATTCCCGGAGCGCATGGGTCTGGCTGGAGCAGTCGGTGAAGGACCTGCTCCTCGGTCTCCGGCAGCTTGCCAAGGCTCCTGTTTACACTTCGGTCGCGGTGCTTTCGCTGGCGCTGGGCATCGGTGCGAACACTGCGGTGTTCACCACCATCGATGCGCTCTTCCTGCGGGGACTGCCCGTGCACAAGCCCCAGGAGCTGGTCCGGCTGGGCGTGTCCGGTTTTGCGGGCAATCCCGGGCGCCAAGAGACCATGCCCTCGCCGTATTTCGAGCACTTCCGCGATCAGGCCCAATCACTGGCCGGAGTCCTCGAGCAGACCGTCACCGCCGTCAACTCGATCGCCAACGGTGCGGGTGAACGTGAGCCGGTGACCATCCGGATCGAGGAGGTTTCCGGAAATTACTTTTCCGTGCTCGGCGTTCCGGTGGTCTTGGGCCGGGCCCTGACCCCGGAGGACGATCGTACCGACACCCCCCGCGCCGTGGCGGTCCTGAGCTATGCCTGCTGGCAAAGCCGCTTCGGTGGGGACGTCGCCGTGGTCGGCAAGACGATCCGGTTGGAAAACGCGGATTTTTCAATCGTGGGGATCGCGCCCGCCGGCTTCATCGGCCTGGCCATCGGCCGGCAGGTGGATGCGTGGATCCCGATCCATAACATGCCACTACTCTCACCCGGCATGGCCCAGCAGTGGCGGACAGGACGTTTCTTTCTGGGTTTCATGGGCCGGCTCCGCCCGGGCGTCACCAGCGAACAGGCGGAGGCGGAGTTGGATGGGCTCTACGAACGTGGGTTCGACGAGTTTGTGGCGCAGTTTGTCCCCCAAAACCCGCGGCTCGCCAATGTTCACGGCAAGATGGAGCTGATCCCGGGCGGCTCGGGCTACGTCCCGTCCGGGGAACAGCTCAAATATCTGCTCAAGATCCTGATGACCGTGACGGGTCTGGTCCTGATCGTCGCGTGCGCCAACGTCACCGGCCTGCAGCTGGCGCGCATCGCCGCGCGGCAGCGCGAGCTCACCATTCTGGCGGCCTTGGGCGCCGGGCGGGCGCGCCTCATCTGGCGCCTCATGGCGGAGAGCGTGTCGCTCGCGGCCGCCGGCGGGGCGCTGGGGCTCCTGCTGGCGCATTGGGGTACGGTGGCCATCTTCAACACCGCACCGGACCTGCCCAAGGTTCTCGATCCGAATCCCGATGGCCGGGTCCTCCTGTTTACCTTGTCGATTTCTGCGCTGGCCGCGATCTGCGCCGGGCTGATCCCGGCGTTGAAGTTCAGCCGGGTTGATCTCGTCGGCGCCATCAAGGACCAGTCGCACACCCATACCGGCGGGGCCGGCCGCCGGATGACCGGCGCCTTGGTCTCCGTGCAAATCGCGCTCTCGGTCTGCCTGCTGGCCGGGGCCGGCCTGTTCATCAGGAGCCTGCAGAACCTGCAGAATGTCGATCTCGGCTTCCGCCGGGAAAATCTCCTGCTGGTCAACGTCGCCCCGCGCACGAACTACGACGCTGCCCGCCGGACCGCCCTTTCCAACAGCGTGCTCGCGGCCCTGGCGGAATTGCCCGGGGTGCGCAGCGCCACCTTCGGGATCGGCGGGCAGTTCACGGGGACGAATGCGCGCGTGCGCTTCCCGATCCACGTGGACGGCTTCGACCCTCCGCCGGGCGATACCGGGGACACGAGCCTGCTTTTTGTCGGACCCCGGTATCTGGAAACCATGGGGATCGCCCTGACCGCCGGACGTGATTTCGGCGAAGCGGACATGGTGCCCAAGCCCGGGCAGCCGCCCGTGCCGTGGGTCCCGGCGCCGGGCGCTGCCGGCGCTTCGCCTCCACCCGGCGTGGTCATCGTGGACGAGTCGCTCGCCAAAAAATATTTTGGGACGAATGATGCGGTCGGCCACGTCATCCGCATCGGCACGGGAAACCAGGCGAACCGGATCATCGGGGTGGCGAAGAACATCAAGTACGACACCCTGCGGGAGGTGGCATCGCCCGAAATATTCTTCCCGTACTCCACGGTCGGGGTCGTCGGTTATTCGTTTCAATTGCACACCGCGGGAAACCCGCTCGCGCTTGCGACCAGCGTCCGGGCCGCGATCAAGCGGATCGACCCCAACGTCAACGTGAGCATCCGGACGGAGACCGACGTCATCGACGGCATGACGTCCACCGAGCGGATGATCGCCCGGTTCTCGAGTGGATTCAGCCTCTTTGCGCTCGGGCTCGCCTGCCTCGGGCTTTACGGCGTGCTTTCCTACAACGTGGCCCAGCGCACGCGCGAGATCGGCGTGCGGATGGCACTGGGCGCGCAGGTGCGTGCCATCGCCGAGCTTGTGATCCGGCAAGGGGTGGGGCTCGCGCTGATCGGCTGCGTCTTTGGCGTGGCGGCGGCCGTGGCGCTTTCCCGCTATGTCACCAGTACATTCTACGGTGTATCCGGCGCCGATCCCGTGACGCTCGCCGTGGTGGTCATGCTGCTGCTCCTGGTCGCGCTCATCGCCTCCTGGCTGCCGGCGCGGCGCGCGACGCGGATCAATCCGATCATCGCGCTGCGCTCGGAATGATCGGTCTACGAGCTTTCTCTTCCGAATTCCTAAAACCGATCGATCCCTCTGACGAAAGATAAAGATAAAGAGGAACGAGAAAGATTACTTCGGAATGAAACTGCTGCATAAAATCCGCGCGCTGCTCCTGGACGATCTCGGGCAGGATTTGCACTACGCCGGCCGGCAGCTGCTCAAGTCGCCGGGCTTCACCGCGACGGTGGTCGTGACGCTCGCGCTCGCCATCGGGGCCTGCACCGTCGTGTTCACAGCGGTGAACAGCGCGTTGCTGCATCCGATCGACGGCCCGGAGCCGGAGCGCAACATCCTGATCTACGAGACGAGGCTGCCGGAGGTCCCACAGATGAACGTGTCGCCCCCGACTTTCCTCGACCTCGAGCGCGAAACCAAGTCGTTCGACGACCTGGCGGCATGGGCGGCCACGTCGGTGAACCTCGCGGGCGACACCGAGCCCCTGCAGGTGTCGGCCGCGATGGTCACGCAGCACGTGTTCGATGTCTGGCACACCCAGCCGGTGCTCGGCCGCGGGTTTGTGCCGGCGGAGTTCAGCGGCAGCCAGGCCAATGTGGCCGTCCTGAGCTACTCCCTCTGGCAGCGGGCGTTTGGCGCGTCCCCGACGATCATCGGCCGCACGCTCAACCTCAACGGCAGCCCCTGCACCATCGTCGGGGTGATGTCCCCGCAGTTCGCCCGCTTTGGCAGCGACCTCGACCTCTGGATGCCGCTGGTCTTCTCCGACCAGCAGCGCAACCAGCAGCGCGGGGCGCGCTACCTCCGGACCATGGGGCTGCTGAAGCACGGCGTGACCCTGGCGCAGGCGCAGGCGGAACTGGATGTCTTCGCCGCGAACCTGGCCCGGCAGTATCCCGACACCAACAAGGGCGGCGGGCTCATGGTCAGGCAGTTCACGACCTACCTCAACCGCAGCATGGCGCCGATGCTCTATGTGTTGCTCGGGGCGGTCCTCTGCGTGCTGCTGATCGCATGCGCGAACGTCGCGAACCTCCTGCTGGCCCGCGCGACGGTCCGGCAGAAGGAGATGTCCATCCGCGCTGCGCTCGGCGCCGGCTGCGGGCGGCTCATCCGCCAACTCCTGGTCGAAAGCATCCTGCTCGCGGCGCTCGGCGGAGGCGCCGGGATCCTGCTGGCGCAATGGGGCCTGAACTTCATCCGCATCTACGGTCCCTCCGCCGGCACCGACCTCGCGCGCCTGGCCTACGTGGAAATGGACGCCGGCATGCTCGTCTTCACCGTCGGATTCAGCCTCCTGACCGGCGTGGCCTTCGGCCTGATGCCGGCGTGGTTGAGTTCGCGGGCCGACCTGAACGAGGCGCTGAAGCAAGGCTCGCGCGGCAGCACCGAGGGCGGCGTGCGCGGCGGGTTGCGGAGCACGCTGGTGGTGGCGGAGGTCGCCCTCGCGCTCGTGCTGCTCGCGGGCGCCGGCCTGCTGGTCCGGAGCTTCACCCGGCTCGCGCAGCTCGATCCCGGATTTTCCGCCGGGCGCGTGGCGACGATGCGCGTGATCTTGAACGGACAGAAATACGCCAAGCCCGAGACGCGCCAGCATTTCGCCGACGCGATGGTGGACAGGCTCAGGGGACTTCCCGGCGTGGATGGGGTGGCGTTGACCACGTCGCTCCCGGTTTTCACCGGAGGCAGCTTGTCCTTCAATGTCGAGGGACGTCCGCCGGCGACGCCCGGCAGCGAGCCATCCGCCGTGCCGTATCTGGTCACCCCGGAATATTTCCGGGCCATGGGGATTCGCCTGTGGCGGGGCCGCGGGTTTGCCGCGAGCGACGAGCCCTCGGCGCCGCCGGTGATCGTGATCAACCAGGCGCTGGCGAGGCAGTATTTCGGCAACGAGGACGCGCTGGGCCGGCGGCTCCAGCTTATCTTCGGCCGCAATCCCGGTCCGACCTGCGAAATCGTCGGCATCGTGGGCGACGTCATGCAGGGCCAGCCGGGCCAGGATCCGCCTGCACAATTTTATCTGCCGTGGGCCCAGGAGAACTCGGGCGCGTTTTACGCCGTCGTGCGGTCGACCGGTGATCCGGCGCGGACGCTGCCACAGCTCAAGAGCCAGGTCTACGCGGTGGACAAGGACCAGCCGGTGGGGCAGGTCCGGACGCTGGTCGACCTGATGGGCGACACGCTGGCCCGGCCACACCTGATGCTCACGCTGCTCGGCGCCTTCGGTGCCATCGCCCTCGTGATCGCCGCGGTGGGCATCTACGGGGTCATGGCGTACTCCGTCAGCCAGCGCACCATGGAATTCGGCATCCGGATGGCGTTGGGCGCGAGCCGGGCGGAAGTCCTCCAACTGGTGCTGCGAAGCGGTCTGAAGATCGTGTCCATCGGCCTCGTCATCGGCCTGGCGGCGGCGCTGGGCCTCGGCCGGGTGGTCGAGTCGTTGCTCTACAAGACCAGCCCGCACGACCCCGTGACCCTCGCGGCGATCGTCGCCGGGCTGCTGGCGGTCTCGTTCGTCGCCTGCCTGGTGCCTGCGCGCCGGGCCACCAAGGTCGATCCCATCGTGGCGCTGAGAACGGAGTGACGCATGAACTGTAACCTGGGCGAGAGGCACCGTGTAAGCTGTGGCATGAAGCTGAAGCCATTCCCGGAACTCCGCCATCGACTCCGACGGCCCTTATGAATGAATTCCCCAGCCCCAAGATGAGCGAAGTGAAACCAACCGTTCGCCCGGCCAAGTCCATGGCTCCGACCTCGTCGATGGATATCCCGCGCCCGTCGCAGGCCAAGGCGAAGCGCAGGCGCCGGATCATGCTTGCGGCCATCGGCGGCGTGGTGCTGATCGGCATCACTTGGGGGCTGTCGAGGCTCAAGCCCGCCGCGCCTTCCGTCGACCGCAACGTCGTCTACATCGACACGGTTAAGCGCGGGCCGATGGTGCGACAGGTGCATGGGATCGGTACGCTCGTGCCGGAGGATATCAGCTGGATCGCCGCCCGGACGCAGGGCCATGTCGACCGCTTGGTGCTGCGTCCCGGGGCCGAGGTGGAGGCGGACAGCGTGATACTCGTGCTGAGCGATCCCACCGTGGTGCAGGCGGCGGCGACGGCCGATTCGCAGCTCAAGGCCGCCGAGGCGAGCCTGGTGAACTTCAAGATGCAGCTGCAGAACACCGTTCTGGCGTCCGAGGTCGCCGCCTCCAATGCGCGGTCCGACGATGCACAGGCCAAGATCACGGCCGACGCCAACGACAAGGGGCGCGACAAGGGCTTCATCTCGGAGGTCCAGGCCAAGCTCTATGACATCGCGGCCGAGGCGGCGGCGACCCGCAGCGCCATTGCCCAGAAGCAGCTCGCCTTCGCGAAGGACGCGGTGGCCCCGCAGCTGGCCGCGCAGGAGGCCGCCGTCGAGCAGCTGCGCATCCAGTCGAAGCTGCGGCACGGCGACCTCGATGCGCTGAACGTTCGCGCCGGCATGCAGGGCGTGCTGCAGCTGGTCCCGGTCGACGTCGGGGCGGTCGTCAGCCCCGGCACCAACCTCGCGCGTGTGGCCAATCCCAAGCGGCTCAAGGCGGCCATCCAGGTCGCGGAGACGCAGGCCAAGGACATCCAGATCGGTCAGCTGGCCCAGGTTGACACCCGCAATGGCATCGTCGCCGGCAAAGTCGTCCGCGTCGATCCGTCGGTGCAAAACGGCACGGTCACCGTGGACATCACCCTGACCGGGGATCTGCCCAAGGGCGCCCGGCCCGATCTCTCCATCGACGGCACGATCGAGCTGGAGCGCCTCGACAATGTGACGTATGTCGGCCGGCCTCCCGTGGGGCAGGAAGGCGCCACGGTCGGGATCTTCAGGCTCGAGGCCGACGGGGTCTATGCGACCCGCACGCCGGTGCAGCTCGGCCGCAGCTCGGTGAACAGCATCGAAATTATCAAGGGCCTCGAGCCCGGCGACCGCGTGATTCTCTCCGACATGTCCCAGTGGGACGCCAACGATCGCATCAAACTGAACTGAGGATTGGCCACGGAGGCACTGAGACACAGAGATGAACAAACAGACACTAGATCAATTGTCCGAGCGGGTGATCGGGCTGGCTATCGAGGTCCATCGGAATCTCGGACCGGGCTTGCTGGAAAGCCTCTATGAGTCCGCTTTGTGTTTTGAACTGGAGTCGAGCGGCCTGCCGTTTGAGCGGCAAAAACTGCTGCCGGTATCCTACAAGGGGCGAATGATCGGTGATTTCCGTGTGGATCTCGTTGTTGAGGACGCGCTGCTGCCAGAGCCGAAAAGCGTGGAACGGCACGATTCCGTCTTCGAAGCACAAGTCCTCAGCTATCTTAAAATTTCCAAGCTGCGCCTCGGCCTGCTCCTCAACTTCAACACCCGACTGCTCAAAGACGGCGTCAAGCGTTTCATTCTCTAACTCCGTGTCTTCGTGCCTCCGTGGCCAACATCTCCTACATCATGAATCCAGAAACCCTGATCAAACTCGACCAAGTCACGAAGGTTTTCCTGACCGACGAGGTCGAGACGCACGCACTGGCCGGCATCGACTTCGAAATCCACAAGGGCGAATACGTCTCCATCGCGGGCCCCTCCGGCTGCGGCAAATCCACGCTGCTCTCGATCCTCGGCCTGCTCGACACCCCCTCGGGCGGCATCTACGAGCTGAACGGCCGCCACGTGCAGGATCTCACCCTGCCGGAGCGCGCGCGCATCCGCAACCGGGAGATCGGCTTCATCTTCCAGTCGTTCAATCTCATCGGCGACCTCAGCGTCTACGAAAACGTCGAGCTCCCGCTGACCTATCGCGGCATGCTGGCCGGCGAGCGCAAGGAACGCGTGAACGAGGCGCTCGAGAAGGTCGGCATGGCGCACCGGGCGAAGCACCTGCCCTCCCAGCTCTCGGGCGGCCAGCAGCAGCGCGTGGCCGTGGCTCGCGCGCTCGGCGGGCATCCGGCCGTCCTCCTGGCCGATGAACCGACGGGCAACCTCGACTCGAAGAACGGCGACGCAGTGATGGAACTGCTTCACGACCTGCACCGTGGCGGCGCGACCATCATCATGGTGACGCACGACGCGCGCTTCGCCCGCCACGCCCAGCGCACGGTCCACATGTTCGACGGCCGGGTCGTCGCGGAACCGGTCGAGGCGGGGTAAGCCAGCCGCGATCCTGTTTTGGCCACTGATTGCACCGATGGGCACGGATGGATCGGATGTCTGAATGTTTCCATTTGGGTTTTATCTGTGTGATCAGTGGCCAAAAAATCCGTGATCGGTTGCCGGCATATTCCATTCTAATTCTTATCCCGACCCGATGATTCAGCTTCGCTCCATCAACCGCGTGTATCCCCTGAAGGGCGGACCGTTCTACGCGCTGCGCAACATCAACCTCGAGATCAAGCAGGGCGATTTTCTCTCGATCATGGGGCCGTCGGGCTCCGGCAAGTCGACGCTGCTGCACATCCTCGGCCTGCACGACAGCGCCTGGTCGGGCGAGTACTGGTTCCGCGATGAACCCGTGCACAAGTACGACCAGAAAAAGCGGTTCGCGCTGCAGAAGCAGAACATCGGCTTCGTCTTTCAGAGCTACCATCTGCTCGACGACCTCACGGTCTACGAAAACCTGGAGATTCCGCTGTCCTATCGCGACGTCCCCAAGAAGGAGCGCGAGAGCATCGTCTGCGACACACTCGATCGGTTCCGGATCGTGGGGAAGAAGGACCTCTATCCCTCGCAGCTTTCCGGCGGCCAGCAGCAGCTGGTGGGCGTGGCGCGCGCGCTGGTGGCGAAGCCCGCGATCATCCTGGCGGACGAGCCGACCGGCAACCTGCACTCGGACCAGGGCCGCGAGATCATGGCGCTCTTCCAGAAACTGAACCGGGAGGATGGCGTGACGATCGTCCAGGTGACCCATTCCGACGAGAACGCCGGCTACGGTTCGCGCATCGTGCGCCTCGCCGATGGCGTGATGCTGGGGTAGGGCGGTTCAAAAAATCCTGTAGCCGGGGTCGCTGACCCCGGGTTTGCCATGCTTCAGTCGTGATCTCCAAGCACCGGGGTCAGCGACCCCGGCTACAACAATTATTAAACCGCCCTAGGGCGCAAATCCGAGGTTTGACGTAGGCCGTTCCTCGCGGACGCCCGGATCGACGGCAACAAACCGGGTGTCCGCGAGGAACGCCGCTACATCGGACGGAGTGAATCCTATCGCGGCGCTGGCATGGCGAAGGTGTAGGCGCCGGCGGGCACGGTCAGTTGCACACGGCCGTTCGATTCGCCGACGTCGCTGGCTCCATTCAATTCACGCAGCGGACGGCCACCTTCGGTGACGTCGGCCACGGCGGCGGCGGGCAGGCTGACTTGCGCCTGGGTGTTGGGCGGCACGATGACGGCGAGTTCGAAGCGTCCGTTCGCGATTTTCCAATCGGAGGCGGCCACGCCGTAAGGGGTCTCGACGCTCGCCTTCGCGTAGTTCAGGCCGCCGCCCGGAATCGGGGCGACGTGAAAGCGTTTCCAGCCGGGTGCGGCGGCGTCCGGGCTGAGCCCTGCGATGGTGTCGTAAAACCAGCCGACGACGGAACCGTAGGCGTAGTGATTGAACGAGTTCATGCCCTCGGGATTGAAGCCGTGCTCGGGGGTCCAGCTGTCCCAGCGCTCCCAGATCGTCGTGGCGCCGTTCTTCACGCTGAAGAGCCAGCCGGGGTAGGTCTCCTGCAGCACGACCGCGTAGGCGAGGTCGGGCCGGCCGACGGCAGTGAGCACGGGGGTGACGAGCGGCGTGCCGAGAAACCCGGTGGCCAGATGATTGTTCTTTTCGGCGAAAGTGCGCACGAGGTGCGCGACGGTCTTTGGCCGCGTTTCGGGCGGCACCAGGTCGAAGCCGAGCGCGAGGAGATAGGCAGTCTGTTCATCGCTCGCGAGCTGTCCGTCGGCTGCGATGTATTCGCGGGCAAAAGCCGTCTTGATGTGGGCGAAGAGCGTCCGGTCGCGCGTCGCGGCCTCCGTACGCCCAAGCTCCCCGGCCATGCGGCCGGCGAGATCCGCGACATGCGCGAAATAGGCGGTGGCGATCAGGGTGTACGGCGTCGGCGCCTCGGCGGCCTTGTAGCCCGGGGCCAGCCAGTCGCCGTAGCTCCGTGTGCTCCGGCGGATGCCGTCAGGCCAGTCGCGCGCCTGGGCTTCAACCCAGCCCTGGATCGCGTCGAAGTTTTCCTCGAGCAGGCGGCGGTCGCCGGTGTGGACCCACGTGTTGTAGGGTACGATCACCGCGGCGTCGCCCCAGCCGGTGCTGCCGTAGCGCAGGCCGATGTCCGGGGCGACGTCGGCAAACCCGCTCTGGCCGCCGGGCTCGTCGCGGTAACTGTCGCGCACGGACGCGAGCCACTGCCGATAGAACGCGCCGCTCCCGAAATTGTAATTCGCCGTGTTGGAAAAGACCTCCGCGTCGCCGGTCCAGCCGAGGCGCTCGTCGCGCTGCGGGCAGTCCGTCGGGACCTCGAGGAAATTCCCCTTCTGGCCCCAGAGCGTGTTGGCGTAGAGTTTGTTCAGGAGCGGATTCGAGCACTCGAAGAAACCGATGCGCGGCAGGTCCGAGTGCAGGACCACTCCTGTGATCGCGTCGTCGGCCGGCTGCGCGACGCCCGAGAGCTCGACATAACGGAAGCCGAAGAAGGAAAACCGCGGCTCCCAGGTCTCGACGCCCCCGCCCTGTGCAAAGTAGGTCGCGGTGGCATGCGCGGAGCGGAGGTTCTTGGTGTGGATCGTGCCGTCGGCCTCAAGCATCTCGGCGAAACGCATCGTCACTTCGGTCCCGGCCGCCACCTGAGCCTTAAGCCGCGCCCACCCGACCATGTTCTGACCGAGATCGTAAAGGAAGACGCCGGGCGAAACCTCGCGGCGTGAGACCGGATGCAGTTCTTCGGTCCGGCGCACGGGCGGTGCGTAATGCGCGGTGATCGCGGTCACGGCCGAGGACGGACCCTGCGGTTGCGCCGGGTGCCACGTCCAGGCGGCGCCTTGCGGCGTGCTCCATTGCGGATTGTCGCGCCGCGCGTCGAAGGTTTCGCCGTAGTAGATGGATTGGGCGACGATCGGCCCTTCAGCCCAGCGCCAGTTCTTGTCCGTTGCAACCGTGGTCGTGTTTCCGGCTTCATCGGTGAGCTCCAGAAAGGCGGAGACCAGGGGCTCATGGCCGAATTGCGAACTGCGCAGCAGCGTGCTGCTGTACCAGCCCTCGCCGAGGATGAGGCCGAGGGCGTTGCGGCCGGTCTGGACCTGGGCGGTCACGTCATAAGCGACATAGAAGACGCGGCGATGGTAGTCGGGCCAGCCGGGAACGAAAAAATCGTTGCCGACCTTGCGGCCGTTGAGCCACGGCTCGACGACACCGAAAGCCGACAAGTACAGACGCGCCCGCGCCGGCCGGACCGCGACGTCGAATTCTCCGCGGAAATAGCGTGCGGCTGGCGCGGCGCCCTGCGGCGTGGCGACGCCGTTGCCGAGCCAGGCGGCCGAGGTGGGCCAGGCGCCGCCGAGCAGGCCGGTTTCAAATACCGCGGCCGTGCTCCACCCGCTGTCGCGGTCGCGTTCATCCCAGACGCGCACCTGCCACTGATAGCGGTGCTTCGGTTTCGGCGTGAAACCGGGGACGCTGACCATCAGCGACTGGTCGGAGACGGCGCGGGGCGTCTCGACGGCTTCGCCGGAAGGCTGGCCGTTGGGGCCGACCTCGGTGATGCGCAGTTGAAACGCGGTCTGCCGTGCGCCGCGTTCGGGCGAATCGAGACGCCACGAGAAGCGCGGGGCGAGGGTGTCGATGACCATCGGTTCGACGAGTCCGTCACAGGTGAGATGAGAAATCACGGGCGCATTTTCGGCGGCGGCGGCGAATGTGAGCATGGTCAACCAGCATGCGAGCAAGGGTAGGGGGCGCATGTTGCCTGATTACTTGGTTTTTGTTTAGCGACAAGGTTTCTCGCGGTGGCGATTGTCCGCACCAACCGGATTCCGGAAATTTCGCGCGACGACGCAACGACGCCACGCATGGAACTTAGATCGGGTTTGTAAACGTGGCGTCGTTGCGTCGTCGCGCGACACCGATCGGGATCGAATTCAGATTTCTTCCGCGCGCTTCAGCCTGAAGAACGCCTGCAGCATTTCCCGGCATTCGTTCTCGAGCACCCCGCCGGCGGTGAGCTCGAGGTGGTGATTGACGCGCGGGAGGTCGTTCAGGTTGGTCGCGCCGCCGAGGCAGCCCATCTTGGGGTCGGGGACGGCGTAGCACACGCGCTTCACGCGCGCCATCAGCATGGCACCCGAACACATCGGGCAGGGTTCCTTGGTTACGTAGACCGTCGCACCTTCCAGCCGCCAGTCACCCAGCTTGGTGGCGGCCTGGGTCAGCGCGAGCATCTCGGCATGGGCGGTGGGATCGTCCGAGCCCTCGACGGTGTTGTGCGCTGACGCGACGATCTCGCCGTCAACCTCAATAACGGCCCCGATCGGCACCTCATCCTGCCGCCACCCATCGATCGCCTGGTTGTAGGCCAGACTCATGAAGAAGACATCGTTCCGCTCCAGTTGAGACGGGAAGCGCTTTTCGAACGGACAGGCCTGCGGGTTCATTTCAGGGGACAGGGTGACAGGTGACGGATGACAGGGACCGGAGAACTGGGCGCCGATTGAAGACGGGAGAGACAATCGCGAATTACCCATTACCAATTTCCAAGGCCCGACTGCCAACCGCAAAACCTCCATTTCCCGCCCAATTACGTCCCTGCCAGCTAAAGCCTTGCCTAGGCTGCGCGTTTCCGCCTTATGAAGGGCTTTTATTCCCGCTTACGATCAACGTCCTATGACTTTCACCACTCCGCCCAACTCCCGCGTCCACCATGGCTGAAGGCAACGCGATCGAAGTTGAGGGCAAGGTTGTGGCCGTGCTCCCCGGCACCATGTTCAAGGTCCAACTGGCCAACGGGCATGTCGTGCTGGCGCACATTTCCGGCAAGCTGAGGAAGAACTTCATCAAGATCGCCGCGGGCGACATGGTGAAGATGGAGATGAGCCCCTACGACCTTGAGAAGGCGCGCATCACCTTCCGCATGAAGGAGCAGAACCCCTTCGTGCCGCCGCCGCGCCGCCGCCAGTATTGAACGTCTGGTGAGTCCGCCGGGACTCTGGGTATGAATCACGACGACCGTCGGCGGAGGATGGTTGTGACAGAATGAACAGAATGGACAAAATCGCCTGGGCCCCAACCCCCGTGAATCGCGTCCGAGCCCGCATTCGGTAAATTCTGTCCATTCGGTCAAAAAATCCGGTCATGCCGATCCGTTCCCGTCGCGATGCCCTCAGCAAGGCTCCGCCGGCTTTTGCCGGCGAGATCGACGCGTTCATCAGCTTCCTCGACCTGGAACGCGGTCTTTCCCCGCACACGCAGGTCAACTACCAGCGCGACCTCGACCAGTGCGCGGGATTCCTGACGAAACGCGGTGCCGCCGGCTGGAGCTCGGTGAAGGGCGGGGAGGCCGCGGCATGGATCCATTCGCTGAGCGGCGACCGCCGCGCCGTGGCCACGCTCGCGCGCAAGCTCACGGCGCTGCGGGTCTTTGCCCGGCACCTCGTGCGGGAGAAGGTGCGCGCGGACGATTTCACCGCGCTGCTGGTCGCGCCCAAGCTCACCCGCCGCATTCCCGGCACGCTCTCGGCGGCCGAGGTGGCGCGGCTGCTGGTGGCGCCCGCGGGCGGTGATGCGCCCGCGCTGCGGGACCGCGCGATCCTCGAGTTGTTTTATTCCAGCGGACTGCGCGTCTCCGAGCTCGCGGGCCTCACGATCCAGCAGCTTGACCTGGAGGGCGGCTTTCTCCGGGTGTTCGGCAAGGGCTCGAAGGAACGCGTTGTGCCCGTCGGCGGCCGGGCGCGCGAGGCGCTGGCCGCCTGGCTGACAGCCGGCCGGCCGCGCTTTGTGAAGAAGGCCACCGGCAGCCAGCTCTTCCTCAACAACCGCGGCACGGCGCTCTCCCGCGTGATGCTCTGGATGATAGTTAAGAAATACGCGAAGCGCGCGGGCATCGCCAAGAGCGTGAAGCCGCATCTTCTGCGCCACTCATTCGCCACGCACCTGCTCGGCGGCGGAGCCGATCTGCGCGCGATCCAGGAGATGCTCGGCCACGCCAATATCGCGACCACCCAGATTTACACCGCGGTGGAATCAAAACGCCTGGTCGACCATCACGCGAAGTTTCATCCGCGGAACAAAGGCTGAGGTGTCATTACAGGAGGAAACGAAGGGAACGGAGAACGGGTGGAATCAAGACGCGGCTATGGCGGAGCATTCACGTGTCAAGCCGGCTGGATTCTCCGTGCATTGCAATTGGTCCCGGGCTTTTTTTGACTCACTCCGTGCTGACCCCCGCCCCCAGATTGCCGGCCAGGCTCTTGGTTCCAGCCGCCCTGATTTGGTCCGCGCTCCTGCCATGCATGGGCGCGGCATTCTTGCCGCCGGTCGCGATTTCCTTCGATGAGGCGCGCGGGGCGGGAAGGCCTGGAATGGACGCCTTTTTTCCGGGCCAGGAAAACATCACGGGCTGCGCCGTGTTGATCGTGCCGCCCGATGGCTCTGCGGCCGGCGACCCGAAGGGTGTTGGAGTCCAGATGGCGCGGTGGCTCAACGGCCGCGGCATCGCCGGTTTTGTCCTGCGTTATCAGGGCCGGCCCGACGGAAATCGGGCGCTGGTCGCAGCCGCGGGCCGGGCGGTGGCGTATCTCCACACCCACGCCGGAACCTTGGGAATTTCGCCGCGCCGGATCGGGGTCCTCGGTTTTTCAGGTGGTGCGGAGGTGGCAGGCGACCTGGCCTTTAACCCACCGGTCCAGCCCGGTGTCGCCGGGAGCGGGGATCCGGGCCGGCCGGACTTCGCCGCGCTGATCTGGGGTTCGGGCTCGTCCGTGGCGATTGCCGCCCATGCGCCTCCGGCCTTTTTGGTCGGCTCAACCGCGTCCGGCGGCGACGGGGCGGGCGTCGTCGAATTCTGGACCCAACTGCGCGCGGCGCACGTGCCGGTGGACGCGCATTTTTTCCCCCGCGCGGATCCCGCTTCTGGTCTGGCCGCGAGTGACCCGTCGCTGGGCGCCTGGCCGGGGATGTTTCAGACTTGGCTGGGTTTCTCCGGTTTCCTGACCGATGCGCCGCGCGTGCCCATCAAGGGCATGGTCTACCTGGACGGCCGCATCCTGCCGCACGGCTACGTCATCTTCACCCCGATTGATTTTGTCGGTGCCGGACCGGTGATCGGCCGCGTGATCAACTCGACGGCCGGCGCACCCTTGGGCGAGTTTTCCCTGCCGGTGGAGCAAGGCCCCGTGCCCGGCCTTTATCGCGTGGATGTGCGTCAGAACATGAACCGTTGGCTGAGCAACTCCTTCAGCGGCGACTTGGTCAACGTCCGCGGCACGCCAACTCCCGCCCAATCCTACTTCGGACATCATCGGCTCCTCGCCCCGAGCATCGATGACCAGCACGCCTACACCAAGGTCCATCCTGCCGACCGCGACGACCATGTGGTCGAGATCAAGGCTGGCGCGGATCAGAACCTCGGACTGAAGATCGAGGTTTTCAGCAGGTAGGCGTGACCAAGTGCGAAACGAATCCGCGCATGAAAGCCAGACATTCCCGCACCGCCTTTTGCCTGACGATGATCAGCCTCGTCCTCGGACGCGCGACTTGGGCTGCCGACGATGAAGCGCCGGGCGGAATCCTGGGCGGCGCCAAGAATCCTGGCCAGGCGGCGTACCTCGAACAGATTTCCCACAGTCCCGCGGGCCCGGTGCCCGGGATTCCCGAGCCGATCCTCCTGTGGCCGGCCGGAGCGCCGGGCGCGGTGCCGGACGCCGCCGGGGTTTTCACCGACGAGGACAAGCCGGCGCTCTATGCCTTTCCCGCCGCGGCGGGTCACAACACCGGCGCGGCTTTCCTGGTGCTGCCCGGCGGCGCTTTCACCAACCGCTGCATGGACAACGAAGGCGTGCAGATCGCCCGCTTCCTCAACCGCAACGGCATCGGCGGGTTCGTCCTGCGCTATCGCATCGGGCCGAATTACCCGGGCCGGTCGATCTCGACGATGGATGGCCTGCGCGCGATGCGTTACCTGCGGGCGCACGCGGCCGACTACGGGATCTCGCCGGACCGCATCGGCGCGATCGGTTTTTCCGCCGGCGCCGAGCTCCAGGGCGACGTGTTCTACAACAGCCCGACCGACGGCGACCCTGCCGCGGCGGACCCGATCGACCGCGTTTCCGCGCGCGCGAACTTCAGCGCCCTGATCTACGGTGGACGAAATCCGAGGAACCCCGCGGTGGCGCCGCCGACTTTTCTCTTCAACACCATCGAGGACTCCGGCCATCTCAACGTCGAGGTGGCCGTCCTGAATGCCCTCCGCGGTGCCGGCGTTCCGGTCGAGGCGCATTTTTACCAGGTCGGACCGCACGGCACGAGCATGTCGCCCGGAGATCCCGAGTTGGGCCAGTGGCCTGGCCTGATGATTGCCTGGCTGCAGGCGGGCGGGTTCGTCGCGAAGCTACCGCCCGCGCCGTACAAGGAACCCTGAAGTCGACGCTATTTTTGGGGCGGCGGTGTAGCCGGCCTCGCTGAGGCCGGGCCGGGGTCATCGACCCCGCCTACAGCAAAATGCACAGCGACCAAACTTCTCGGGGGTATTGGTATTACACCCCATACCCCGCGCCGGCGTTTGCCGCTACCTTCCTTAATCATGCCTCTTCTGAATGTTGTGCTGACCTTGGTCGTCGTGGGAGTGGTGCTCTGGCTGATCAACACCTACATACCGATGCAGGCGACAATCAAGAGCATCCTCAACATCGTCGTCGTGATCGCGGTCGTGCTCTGGCTGCTTTACGGCTTTGGCATCCTGAATCACTCCGGCGATATTCACATGCCGGTTGTAAAATAAGGATTGGGACGGATCGGTTTCCGCGTTCGTTGCGTCTGCCCGGGTGCGGGCCTTGGATGCGGGCGAAAATACAGTGCTGACACGGCACCGGTGTGTGTCACCTTGACTGCGCTTCCCCGTCATACTGTTTGCGCTGAATTTACCCCCAGTTTCCCTGGTTCTGCGCGTCCGATCTGCTTTCTGCCATGCGCTTGCCCATAACTTCCCTGCCTGCCTCGCCTCTGCGCCCGTTTGCCCGCCTGGTCCTGGCGGCGTTTGCCGTCTGCACCGGCGCATTGCTGCGGGGTGCCGACGCCAAGCAGACGGCGGCGGCATTTCATCGCGAGATCCAGCCGCTGCTGCAGAATTA
>Ga0265319_1000551_pt1 | contig 25493 bp, 25 predicted proteins | sample 4824metaG_FD_192443 | JGI IMG/M metagenome (GOLD analysis project Ga0265319, IMG submission 192443) | Rhizosphere microbial communities from Carex aquatilis grown in University of Washington, Seatle, WA, United States - 4-8-24 metaG | ecosystem: Host-associated > Plants > Roots > Rhizosphere >...
GTCACCAAGGCTCCAGCGGGACTCTGGGCACCCGCCACGAAGGCCGCCGTCACCTTCACTGGCGAAATGTTATCCAAGTACCTGCTGAAAGAGTAGGTTGAAACGGACGAAAGAGTGGTCGGCCAGACGCCTTGGGTGTCTCCATAATAAATGGAGGCGGCTGACTTGATGCTACCCAAGTTACCTTTGGTCGATCCTTCCCTAGATTTTTCCAACATTTGGGCAAAGCGCGGAATCGCGATCGCCGCCAAAATACCGATGATCGCGACAACGATCATCAGCTCAATCAACGTAAAACCTTTTGCTTTTAAACGAACCATAACAGACTCCTCCCAACCTTGATAACTACCCTGCTACTTTTAGTATACCCCTAAATTCAAAAAACAAAACCCTTTCAATTTCCGGGCCTAACAATGTTATCGACAAAGCCCCATTTTCAGGCCTGAATCAATCCTTTGGGGGTATGTTTTTAGGCATTTTTACCATGTCCATACCGCATTCCGGGCACTTTCCAGGCTTATCCGCCTTGATATGGCACATGGGACAAATCCAGGAATCCTTTTCCACTACCGAGGGCGAAGCTTTTTTATCGGCCTTGGATTTTTTCATGGATTTCATTTTCTTGGACACACCGAGGGCTCCTGGGCCCTTTTTCAAATTGGTTCCGGCGGTCTGGCTGGTTGCTTGATTTCCAACCGCTTCCTCGGCCTGAGCGATGGACGCGGCCATCAACGAACACGCCAATAACAGGGCGGCCATGGACTTTAGGAATCTTTTCATTCAAATCTCCTTTTAATCATAGTTTGCTTCTCCAACCCATCCACCCAACACAAATAAGTGAACCCCCGGACATCCGCGGGTCCGCCCGGCGGCTTGTACCGAAGGATCGCCCCGCATCAGCTGGGGGACGAGATTTTTTTCAGGTGGGCGGCCAACAGTTCCAAATCCTCTTCCTTCATGGCTAAAAAGTGAATACCAGCCCCCGTCTCGTTCGCCCACGCGACCTCGGCGAAAGCCGAGATGGGATTCATCCGCTCCGGAATGGAAACCTTCAGGCTTAGGAGCGTCCCGATTTTCAAGGCTTGATCCGCCACGATATACATACCGCCCAAGCTCGTGTCGAGGGTCTCGGCGTTCTTGGTTTTTGCCCCCAACTCCCGGATATTTTTGATCTCTTCCTGGTCGTCCATCAACCGGTAGGAGACTGGAATTTTCGTGGGGATCCGGGAATGGGCCCTTTTATCTAAAAACATATCCGCTTTAGGCATTTTTTCACTTTTCCATTACTAAATTGAGAATATAGGACTCATTCTAGCCTGATTACCAATGATAATCACTTGAACATTTGTAAAATCATCCCAATTGGTAAGCGGTTAACCAGTCCGGAGTCCAATATTTATTTTTTAATCTCCAATTCCATGCCGCACTTCGGACATTTGCCATCCGCCGTCTTGGGGCCGCTGTAATCCCCCATCGGGCAAACCCAGACCGCCATCTCTTTTTTCGGACCTGCCGATTTTTTCTTGATCTTGTTAGCCTTATGTTTCATGACAGGAGTCGAGCCAGCGGCCGGTCTGGAAATGCCTTCCATTTTGCCCAGGTCATCCGCCCCAACCTGAGAAACCGTTAACAATCCCATTCCCATCAACCAACACAATAATTTTTTCATGCCCCTGCTCCTTTTTTAATTACCAGTTATTTTTAAACCTGACGAATACCTCTTCCAAATCCCATTAACCCACTTTCTTCACCAGCCTCCAAAACCAGCCGGACTTGTTTGGATTCACCTCGGTGTTCCATTTCCACATCGTGAATAGGACCGGGTAGACCAGCAGTTCCAATAGGAAGGAGGTAAAGACCCCTCCCACCATGGGCGCGGCGATGCGCTTCATGACATCGCTTCCCACCCCTGTGGAAAAAAGGATGGGAACTAATCCGAACCAGGCGGCGGAGACCGTCATCAATTTGGGGCGGAGCCGCTTAACGGCCCCCTCCATGACGGATTCCTCCAAGTCCCCGAGGTTATTGAGCTTTCCCCCTTCCTTTGATTTTTTATACGAAAGATTGAGGTAAAGCAACATCACAACCCCCGTCTCGGCGTCCAATCCCGCCAAGGCGATCATGCCCACCCACACCGGCACCGAGGTGTTGTAGCCCAATAACCACAAGAGCCAAACGGCCCCCACCAATGAAAAGGGCACTGCCATAAGAACAATGAGGGTTTCAGTAATGGACTTCGTGTTGAGGTGAATCAGGAGAAACACGATTAGAAGCGTCAAGGGAATCATGATCCGGAAACGCGCCGCCGCCTTCTCCATGTTCTCATATTGCCCGCTCCAGGCCAGGCTGGTTCCCGAGGGAAGCGCCACTTTTTCCGCCAACAACTTCTTGGCCTTCCGGACATAGCTGCCGATGTCGACTCCCTCGGTGTCCACGTAAATATATCCGGCCAAAAGCCCGTTCTCGTCACGGATCATGCTGGGTCCAAGGGTCAAACTTACTTCCGCCAATTGGGCCAATTGAACCTTACTTCCGGAGGGCGTGGTCACCAAAACATGACGTATCTTGTCCACGTCATCACGGTAGTCCTTGGCGAAGCGGACGTTCACCGAATATCGGCCCCTTCCCTCGACGGTCGTCGTGACATTGTCCCCTCCGATGGCCATCTCAATGATTTCGTTGACTTCCTCGAGGGTCAACCCATAACGGGCGATTTGGTCCCGAAGGGGCTGGATATCGATGTAATAGCCTCCTGTCACCCGCTCTGCGAAAACACTGCTGGTTCCCGAAAGGCCCCTTAAGGCCTTCTCAACCTCAATACCGACTCCCTCTATCGTCGCCAGGTCCCCGCCGACGACCTTGATGCCGATGGGTGTTTTCACCCCGCTGGTCAGCATATTGATCCGGTTGATGATGGGCATGGTCATGGCGTTGGCGTAGCCGGTGAATTGAAGCGCCGCGTTCATGTCGTGGACGAGCTTCTCCTGCGTCATCCCCCCGCGCCATTGGCTTTTAGGCTTCAGCCAAACGGTGGTTTCCACCATGGAAAAGGGAGCCGGATCCAGGGATGTCTCGGCCCGCCCCGCTTTCCCAAAAACCCTTTCCACTTCGGGGAAGGATTTTAAGACCTTGTCCTGGGCCTGTAATACCCTCCCTGCCTCCGTCACCGAAATGCCCGGGAGGGTTGTGGGCATATAAAGGAGCGAACCTTCCCAAAGCGGCGGCATATATTCACTGCCAAGCCTGGAGAAGGGAATGAAGGAGGCCGCGATCAACCCGATCGCGGTTAAAATAACATTGGCCCGGTTCCTCAAGGCCCACCTCGCCGGACCTTCATAAATTTTTCCAAAAACCCGGTTGAGGGGGTGCTTTTCCTCCGAAAGCATCTTGCCCCGGAGAAAAACGACCATCAGTACCGGCGTAAGGGTAATCGCCAGGAACGCGGCAAAAAACATGGAAAAGGTTTTCGTATAAGCCAGCGGGGAAAAAAGCCGGCCGTCTTGGCCTTGTAAGGCAAAAACCGGAAGGAATCCCACGGTGATAACCAGTAACGTGAAAAACAAAGAGGGGCCCACTTCCTTGGCCGCGTTCAATACCACCTGGACGCGGTCCCCTACCCTCCCGCCCTTTTCCCATTCGGAAAGCCTCGTGCAGGCGTTTTCCACCATGATGATGGAGGCGTCCACCATGGCCCCAATGGCGATGGCGATCCCCCCCAAACTCATGATGTTGGAGGAAACCCCCAGATATTTCATGGTGATGAAGGACATGAGGATGGCCACGGGAAGGGTCAGGATTATCACCAAGGCCGACGGCAGGTTCCATAGAAAGACCAGGCACACCACCGAAACCGCCACCGCCAGCTTGATCAGCTCGTGGGTCAGGGTCTTAATGGAGTCGTCAATGAGTTCCGACCTGTCATAGACCGGCACGATTTCCACGCCCGGCGGCAGGGAGGGTTTCAACTCCTCGATCTTTTGTTTTACCCTCTCGATGACTTTCAAGGCGTTCTCGCCGTAACGCGCTGTGACGATCCCCCCCACCACCTCGCCTTGGCCGTCCAGTTCCGCCACGCCGCGGCGCACATCCGGCCCGATTTGAACCTTCCCAATATCCCGGACTAAAACGGGGACTCCCTGCTTGTCCCTCCCCACCGCCACCTTCTCGATATCCTCAATGCCTTTCAGATATCCAAGGCCCCGAACCATGTACTCGGCGCCATTGATGTCCAGAAGCCTTCCTCCTACCTGCCGGTTGGAACTGCGGATAGCCTCGATCACTTGGGAAAAAGTCAGGTCATAGGCGGCCAAGGCATTGGGATTGATTTCAACTTGGTACTGCTTCGTCATCCCGCCGACCGTGGAGACTTCCGCCACCCCCGGAAGGCTTTGGAGGAGGTATCGAAGATTCCAATCCTGGTAGCTTTTCAAATCCGCCAAGCTATTCTTCCCGCTCTTGTCCACGAGGGCATATTGATATACCCATCCCACACCGGTGGCGTCCGGACCCATTTCCACACTGACCCCCTGGGGCAGGGAATTTTGCACCTTCGAAAGGTATTCCAAGACCCGGCTGCGGGCCCAATAGACGTCGGTCCCGTCCTCAAAAATAATGTAGACATAGGCGTATCCGAAATCCGAGAAGGCGCGGATCGCCTTCACTTTCGGCGCTCCTAAAAGGGCCCGGACAATGGGATAGGCAACCTGATCCTCCAGGATGTCGGGGCTTTTCATCCACTTGGCGTAAATCACGACCTGGGTGTCCGAGATATCGGGGATAGCGTCCAGGGGGATATTCCTCAAGGCCCACAGGCCCCAAGCGATGAGCGCGACAATGGCCAAGGAAACCATAAACTTGTTTTTTCCACACCATTCAATGAGTTTTGAAGTCATACCAATCCTCTTTTCACTTCGTTTCGGCGAATGCCGCTTTAAGTTTTGAATCCGCATCGATGAGGAAAAGGGCCCCATCCACGACTTGGTCGCCTTCCTTCAAGCCCGAGATAATTTCCCAAAGATCGTTTCCCTCATATCCCGTCAGAACGGGTTGGGGCGTGAAATTTCCCGGTGAAGTTTGAATAAAAACATACCTCTGGGTCCCCGTATCCATGACCGCCGTGGGGGGGACCGCCAACCTGGGAGCGGTCCCAGCTTGGATTTCAACATTGGCGAAAATCCCTGGCGGGCTTCCCTTGGGCAGGCTGATTTTGACGCGGGTCACCCGCGATTGCGTCTGATCGTAGGGATAGACCAGGGCAACAAGCCCCGTGACGGGACTGCCGGGTCCGTTCAGGGAGGTGATAACGGCTTTTTGCCCGACCTTGACGAAGGGAAGGTCCAGGGCGTAAACATCCGCCACGACATAACGGGCGGTTGAACGCGAAGGTTCCCGCGCCGTGAAATCGCTGGCCAGGACCGCGAAATCCCCCGCCCCCCCCGCGAATCGTCCAATGGTGCGGATGGCGCGGGTCAGGGGTGCCTTTCGGACCGATGCGAATTTCACATCGATCAACTGTTCTTTATAGGCGCTGATATGGATGGGGACTAATCCCCTTATTTCGTCCGGCGCGTCTTCACCCCTTGAATGGGCCTCTTCCTCATAAACCGGGACATAATCCATGCCCATTTCATCCTTTTCCGGCTTGCCGCTATGTTGGGCCGGGTTCATGGGATTGGCCCAAAATTTTATTTTTTTCGCCGGCACCGGATTTTTTTTCGTTTGCGGGGGAGCGGGAGTCACCCCAGCTTCGTCCAAAGGAATCAGCGTCATTCCGCAAATGGGACAGTCCCCCGGCTTGTCCCTCCTTATTTGATGATGCATGGAACAGGTATAGATGGTTTTTTTGGCCTGGTTTTGTTCTTGTTTTGGTTGGCTGCAGCCAACCGCCGTCAACAGGCCCGACAGAACCGCCGTCGACAGGAACAACGCGAGAAGGCCTTTCATAATAAGTCCCGAAAATTTATTTGAGGTTTTCATGATTATCTCCTTTTAACTCACCGACTTGATAATCCAGTTCCGCCAAGGCCTTTCCATAATCCGCCTTGGTTTGATAGTAATTCGTCAGGGTTTCCACATAGTTGTTGTAGGTTTCCACGTAATCCGGAAGGGATATTTGCTCATTGCGGTAAGCCGTTTGGGTGACAGTCCAGGCCCGATCGACCTGTTGGATCAGCCGGCCATCCTCGTAAAGCTTGAGCAACCGCCAGGCCGATTGGGCGTTGACAAAGGCGTCTTCCACCATGTGGATGACCTCATTTTGTTTTCCCTGGAGATCAAATTGGGCGGCCGCCAACTCATCGGAGGCGGCTCCGGAAGCCTGCATTTGTTTGGCGGGAAAAAACAAGGGTAGGGTCACCCCCAACCGGAAGCCGTAATTCGAGAAGGACCCGTTGGCCGGATCCCTCACGCCGGACAGCCATAGGTCGAAATCGGGCAAATATTCAAGGGAGGCCATCTTTTGTTGAGCCTCGCGGGATTCGATCGACCTGCGATAAACCATGATCTCGGAATTTTGCCGGAGGGCTCTTTGGACCAAGTCCTCTTCCTTCGAGGATAAGGGCGGCAAAACCGGCTCCCCTTCCAACCGGTAGGCGGTGAAATGGGGGAGGCTGAAAAGGTGGTTCAGGTTGTATTGGGATATTTTGAGCGCCCGGCTGTTGGTGATGAGCTCATTGACCGCTTTGGCGGTTTCCATCTGCAGGCGCACGGCCTTGACCGAGAGCCACTGCCCGGTCAATTCCTTAGCCTGGAGGATCTGGCTCAAGTTTTTCCACCGGGCCTGGGCCTCCTGAAGGATCGCGTCGACCTTTTGGCGGTAATAAAACTCCCAATAGGCCTGTTGGGCCTGCAGCAGGATGGACCGCTGGACCCCGGAGGATTCGGCGCTCAATCTTTTGGCTTCTGCGCCCAGCATATCCGCCTTGGCGATTCCCTTTCCGGGAAAACCCAGTTTCTCCTCCACCATCCACATTTCCATTCCCGGGTTGGTGGTGTCCACCATGACCATGGGATCCTCCGGGAAGAGGGACGGCAAAACCTGTTTCCCGGCCGCCTGGGCCCTCGCGCTGGCGGCGTGGATATGGGGGTTGCCGGAGAGGGCCATTTCCTGGGCCTTTGGCAAGGTCAGGACGATGGTAACAGGGGCCAGGGTTTCCTGGGCCGAACCCTGCCGGAGTCCCATCAGCCATCCGATGATTAATAAACCTATCAGTTTTAAGCTCTTCATGGTCATCACTCCTTTTCAGTGGAAATGTCCCCCGTCCCTTCAGCGAAGGAGGACGCAAAACGGCGACAAGCCGGTTCTTTTGAACCAGCTTCCACAATCAAAAGGAGTGAATCAGATTCTTAAGGGAAGAAGACCTGGGGGAGAGGAACAGCTGGAGTAATAAAATGAGGACGCCTCAGCCATCTTGGGGATGGAGTGGCAGGACAACGACAACCGGCCCGCCTGGACAGCGGGAGCGTCAAGATGCGCCGGTGAAACGGAAACAGAAGATTGATCCATCACTTTACAAAGGGGGCTGCTGGATTTGGCTTTATGGCAGCAATCCATCTTGCCGGACATGTGCGCCATGGCGCAGGCTTGGGTGGAGGCGGACATACCCTTTTGGCAAAGACCGCAAGGCGTCAGGGCCACCAGGACCCCGGCGATAAGCAACATCCGATAGAGTAGGGATAATGTTTTACGCATGACGAGAGTCTACACCCTTTCCGGGAAAATAATCTATTGAGGCACTCGAACAACCTAAGCGATGGACGGCCCCTCCCTTGATCCATATCAAGGATAGTCTGAAAAGGTTACGGACGACTATGATTTGCGTCAGGTGGATTTGTTCAATCTTTTCCTTGTTTCCTGGCAGCCAGGGCCCCCACGGCCGTACCGATGAGGATAAGGGAAAGCCAAAGCAGGAAACGGTTGTTGCCGATCGAAACGCCGTACTTACCATCCACAAATTTTCCCAGGAGCAAGCCTAAAAAGCCTCCCAGACCCGAGTAAAAGAAAATCACCAGCAATGGGCCTAATGAAAAATACTTCTGGCTGGTCCCTAAAACCGGCTGGATTAAGGGAAAATAGATGAAAATAAACAAAGCTCCCAGCACCAGCCAGTGGTTCATCAAGGACCCTGTATAGGGGCTTCCGGAAAACTGGAGCCAATAGGTGATCCAAAGATAAGCCGAAACCCCCAGGCCCCAGCTTAACAGAATACTCACGGGCCACATCACCAAACCCAGGAACCCATCCGCCATCTTCCAGCGGTAAACATATAGGAGGGGATAGGCGATTAAAAAGACGATGGCGTTATAGTGAAAGTGGAGGGACCAAAGGGGATTGGCGTTGGGGTAGCGGAGGATGTGCAAAAAACCGATCAAGGCCATACCCTCCCAAAACAAAAGCCGCAACAGGGAGCGTGAGTTATCGGAACCTTTGGCCACTTGAACCCTTTTCCGCGAATTTGCGTAAATCATCACAGTTTAAAAATATTAAAAAATTCCCACATGGCCTTTAATATACGATCCTTGTTTATCTGTGTTCGTCCGTGGCCAAAAACATTCCTGCCTTAAAATCATTTAATTTTAAAGAGTAAAATTGCGCGAATTCCCGGCGATGGCCTTCATCCTTTTCGGGTCTTGTTCCCGAACCAAACCACCGCCCCGACTCCCACCAAAACGAAAATAATCCAGATCAGGGCCCGAATGTCCGCGTCGCCGAAAAACATCCCCCACTTGGTGTCCAGGGTCCGTCCCAGGTAAAAGCCGCCCACCGATCCGCTCACGGAATCGGAGATCATCCCCACCGAAGCCCAGAAATTAAAATTAACCGTGCTAATTCCCCATAGATGTTCCAGGAAGAAGAAGTAATCCAAGACGTAAAAGGGCGCCATGAACATCCAGTAATTTTTGAAGATCAGGAAGCAGGACGTTTCACCCAAGAGAAATTTGGTGGCGTAAGCGACATAGGCGATCCAAACAAAACTGCAAATCATCATCACTAGCCGAAGGAAAAGGCTAAGAGGCGAGATCAGGGCTTTCAACACCGGGGGGAGCTTCAATTGGCTGAAAAAATAAATGACCGGGTAAAGAAGGATGAAGACAACCGAGTTGGCCAAAAAATAAAGCGGGGTCGGGTCGTTGGCAGGAGCATATTGGAGGATATGCAGGAGCCCCACGATGCCGAGGATTTCCCAGAGGATGAACCTGGAAAAGGGCGGGGGTTGGAATATCGGCGTCGCTTCCTTGGTCATCTCACTTCCCTTTTCCCGCTTTGGATTTTTCCGTTACATGGCCGCATTTGGGGCAATGGTAAATCATCACCCATTCTTTTTTCGCTTCGTCGAATATCATCTCGGCCGCGCTCACCCTAAAGCCGCACCAGGTACAATGCGCCTTTTGCCATCGAGGACGGCTGGTTCCCCACAACAACCCCATTCCCGCGGCCAGAAGCAGGCAGAGGGACGGCACTACTATCCTTGCCGTAAAGCCGTAGTGCAACCACAAAAGACTGGTGCCCATCAAAAATGCCAAAAACCATAGAAGGAAAAACTTTTCCCATGGGACGCGATTGAGGAGTGGTGGGGTCATCGGGGGGTATTTTAACAGAAAGCGGGACTATTTCGTTTTAGGTTTTTCGAAGGGAGAAGGGCCGTCCCTGCCATCCTCCTCTTTCTCCCGCGGATCCAAGGAAGCGGCCTTTTCCAATTTATGAAAGCCGTACCTGCGCTTGATGGCGTCCACGCTCTTAAAGAGGGCTTCTTTCTTCTTGGAACTCATCTCAGGAAAGAGCCAATCCGCCTCTTCCACCTTCTCGAACTTGGAGAGGGATACGCCCAGCAGACGGATTTTTCTCCGGCGGATATGGGATTCCTGGAACAACTCGTAAGCCGTTTTCATAATGACCGCGTCATCGGCCGTCTCCGGGATTGTCCTGGCCCTGGTAATGGTCTGGAAATCGTCGTAGCGGAGCTTCAGGGTCACGGTCCTTGCCTTCTTTCCCAACCGCCTGACCCGGTAACAGCTTTTTTCGGAAAGCCAGGCCAGCGTCTGATGAATCAGCTCCGGATTGTCCGTATCTTTTTCGAAGGTGGTCTCGTGGCCGACGCTTTTCGCTTTGTGGAAAGGATGAACTTCCGAGTCGTCAATCCCCCTGGCCGCGTCATGGAGCCATTGGCCCGCCGAGGGCCCGAAGGTTTTTTGGAGTTTAACCAAGGGAATCGCGAGGATATCGCCGATCTTCTGGATGCGCATTTCCCTCAGCCGGGGCAATGTTTTTTCACCGGCCCCGTGAAGGCGTTCAATCGACAAAGCCCCTAAAAAAGACTGCTCCCGGCCTCCCGGAACCACAATGACTCCTGTTTTGGATCCGGAGGAAGGCTTGACGGTTTTTCCCGCGATCTTCGCCACGTACTTGTTGGACGCGATCGCGACGGAGCAGGTCAGCTTCGTTCGGGCGAAAATACTTTCTTTTACTTTCTTGGCCATGTCCTCAAAATCATTCCCGTAAAGGGCCTCGCACCCGGTGAAGTCGAGGTAAAACTCGTCAATGGAGGCGTATTCCACGACTGGCGCGATTCGTTTGAGCAGGACAAAGACTTTGCGGGAATATTTGGAGTAAAGTTTGTGGTGCCCGGGCACGAAAAGCGCTCGGGGGCATAATTTTTCCGCGGTCATGATGGGCATGCCGGATTTGATGCCAAACTTGCGGGCCTCATAGGAAGCGGAAGCCACCACTCCCCTCTCCCCCTTCCGTCCCCCTACGACGACCGGCTTCCCGTTCAAGGAGGGGTCCACCAGCCTTTCGCAGGAGACAAAAAAGGAGTCCATATCCACATGGGCGATGATTCGTTGGGTTGATTCCATTGAATACAGATGTATACCTTAAACGAAAAAAGTCAACTCTTTATTTTGCTTTGGTGGGTTACGAAAAAATCTTTGAAAGACTGGGTAAAACACTAACCGGGGTAAGTTCACGGACCTTGGCGCCCCTAGCTTCCCACTCGGCCAACCGTTGTTGATGTTCCTCGATGATGGGCCTGGCCGCGCTTTCGGCGAAGACGGCCTTCAAGTGGAGGGATAGCTGCTCTTCCCTGGGACGGTTGGCTCCGGTCAAGAGTTTGGCGGCCCCGTCCTGGGCGCAGGCGGTGAGGATGAAGGAATTACCGTCGAAGGAATAAATCTCCAGGTTCGGAATGATGACTTTCCCGCCATCCTTCCCTTCCACCCAATTCACCAGTAAAAGGGCGGACTTGTGGTCGGGGGAAAGGAAGGTGCGGGCCCAGAAGAAAAGCATGGAAGCGTAGGAAAAGTCCCCCAATAAAAGGTAGCCCTGTTCCTGGAGCTTTTGGGTGAAGTCCGCCTGCCACTTGGGAGTCAAGGCCCTGGTCATTTCTTCGGGCGCCTTCACCAAATTCACGGCAACCTTCGGAAGACTGGCCAGCAAAGCCCCGGCCGAGTCCGTATCTTTTATTTTCCGGAAGGTTTTTTCAGTGACAAGGATATAGCCCAGAATTACAAGGAACAACAAAACGATCACAATTCCACCTGGTCCCAAGTCAGGCCCCACCCAATGGATTGGATTTGAGGATTTCAATCCCAAATTCCCCATTCCGGAATCCCAATTTATTTCCCATACAGCCCCATGATCTGAGTCCAGGCAAGGATATGTTTGTCCATGGCCTTAAGCACTTGGGCCTTGGAGGCTCCCGCCGCCAATTTGACCGGCCCGTCCAGGGCGTACAACTTGAAGAAATACTGGTGCAGGCCGCTGGGGGGACAGGGCCCGTCGTAGCCGATTTTATTGAAGTCATTCACACCCTGGAAAATGCCCTCGGTGGTCTTCTCCTGCCGGGGGAAACCTTCCAAAAGTTCATAGAGGTTCGTCGCGTTGTCAACTTTAGCGGGAATGTTATAAATGACCCAATGGGTCCAGCTTTGCATCGGAGCGTCCGGATCCTCGCAAATCAGCGTAAAGCATTTGGTACCAGCGGGCGGCCCTTTCCAATTTAGTTCAGGGGAGATGTTCTGGCCCTTGCAGCTGTACTTGTCGGGAATCATGTGGCCGTCTTGGAAGGAGGTGCTTTTCAACCGCAGGGTGGACTTCACTTTGGGAGACGATTGGGAAATATCCGAAGCGAAAAAAAGAGCCGCCACTACCGGCAGGGCAAGCAATCTTGAATAAATCTTAGGCATAAATCCTCCGAAATAAAAAAGCTTCAAAGCAACCAATCGCGGCACCCCTCACCCCACCCCCTTCCGCAATGGGCGAGGGAGATAATTCCCTTCTCCCTTGAGGGGCGAAGGATGGAAGGAGGGTATTTTTTTCCTGACTATTATCCCCTGACTCTTGGCTCCAAGCTACTAGGATCGCCCGTATTTCCCCATCAATTGGGCTTCCCCCAATATCCGACGCTGCATCTTTTTTTCCAGCTGGTCCTTCGTCGCGCCTGGTTCCAGGTCCAACAACGAGCTGAGGGCGTAGAGCTTGAAATAATAGCGGTGGATGCCGCTGGGCGGGGCCGGTCCGCGGTAGCCGATGCCCCCGAAATCCGTGGCTCCCTGCTTGGTGCCGTTGGGAAGGGAGTTCAGCGAGGGAAAGGCCTCGGGAAAATTCGTGATATTTGACGGAATATTGTAAATCACCCAGTGGCAAAAGGAGCCGCTGGCCGCGTCCGGGTCCTCGCAAATCAACGCGAAACATTTGGTGCCTTCCGGGACATTCGTCCAGGCTAAGGGGGGCGTGACGTCATCCCCATCCGAGGTGTAATGGGACGGAATCATCTCGCCATCTTTGAAAGCACGGCTGGTGAGTAGAAGCGGCATAAATACCTCATGCACGGGAGATGGCTTGATTCTACTCCAACCTTGGCTTAAACCCAGCTAAAGGACAAAATAGTAGGCCTTTTTGCCAAACCTTTAATTTAATTATGAGATTTTGGGCAGAAAACCGGTTTCAAGGACATATTTTGTGGAAATACACCAGGCTGCCACCCACGACACCAAGGGGAATTTTGTTTATTTATTACGAACCCTGGCCGCGACCACGCCTAAACAGGCGTCCGAAATAACTTTGAACCCTTCCTTTTCCAGCTTCGCCTCGGCTTCCGGATGGGTGATGCCGGTCTGGAGCCAGACGGTTTTAGGCCGGAGCGATTCGGGAAGCGCAATAATCTCATCAGCCAAGGCCGGAATAACGTCGGGACGCCGGAACACATTTAATATATCGACCTTGATCGGCAGATCCTTGATCGAAGCGTAAGCCTTTTCCCCGAGGGAGGATTGGATCTTAGGGTTCACGGGATAGAGTTTCATGCCCCTGGCCTGCAGGGCCGCGGGAATTTGGTAGGCCGCCCGGTCCATTTTGCTTTCATCCTGCATGCCCTCGACCGCGACGGTCTTGGCGGTTTTGACGATCTCCAGCATTTCTTGTTCATTGACGTTCATGGTTCTCTCCTCGCGGATTTAGACTCAATATAGGAAGGGACCGGAATATAAGACAATGACCGTCGTCATGATTCCTACCGCAAAAAATCCCGGTAAAGCATGAAATAAACGACCACGCCCGTCATGGAAACATAGAGCCAGATTGGGTATGTGACGCGAGCGATTTTTTTGTGCTTCTCAAAATCCCCCTGCAAGGCCCGCCTGAGCGTCACGATGGCCAGCACCGGCACCAAAACCGCGAGAATCGTGTGGGTGGTAAGGATGAAAAAATAAAGCTGACGGACCCATCCTTGGCCCTGGTAGTAAATGATTCCCGCCAAGGCGTGATGGATCAGGTAGGAAGCCAGGAAAATCACAGAAACCACGAAGGCCGTGACCATGCAAAAACGGTGGGCCTTTTTGTTCCCTTGGCGGATGAAGCGATAACCCATGATCAATAATAGGGCGCTGAGGGAATTAAGGCAGGCGTTGAAGGCCGGCAAGGTGTCGAGGGTCAAGATTTGCTCCGGGAACTCATCAGGAATTTGACGTCTTGATTGAGCTTCTTCAAATCCTCCTCCTGCTCGCCGTCATAAAGGCCGCGGACCACTCCTTTGCCGTCCACCAAGATCATCCTAGTGCTGTGGATATAGTCAAAACCCGGCACGGCCTCCTCATTCGGCATAGCCGTCACCTTGAAACCCTCCCGGATCACCCGGTAAAGGTCGGCCTTGGGACCGGTCAGGAAAAACCATTGGTTTTCGTCGGCCTTCAGGTCCGAAGCGTAGGTTTTTAATCCCGCCACCGTGTCCCTTTCCGGGTCCACCGTAAAGGACACCAATTTCAAGTCCTGGTTGCCTTTCCATTGGGTTTGGAGATGCTTCATTTGCTGGCTGAGGAGAGGGCAGGAACCGGCGCAATGGGCGAAGATAAAATCCACCACCCAAACTTTTCCCTTCAACTCGGAACTGGAAAAAACCCGCCCGGTCCGGTCCTGGAAGGAAAAATCCGGCGCCTGCATCACGTTTTTTTGCAGCTTGTCCGAGTGACGGGAACCCATCACCTGGTAGCCGGTTACGACCAAGAGCAGCAATGCGATCCCGGCGGCCAGCCAGGGCAGGGGCGCGTTGGAATTCCTCATTTTTGATTTCCTTCGTCGCTCTTTTCAACCACCAGGGATGAAAAAACGTAAAAGAATACCGAGAATCCGGCCAGGACCGCGAAACTCAGCATTTGGGACGGCAAAGCGCTTAAGTCGGCCCCGGGGAAAAGCCCCCGCCGCACCCCCGCCACACCGTAGGTGAAGGGATTCACGCTCATAAAAAATCTAAGCCAAGGGGAATCGCTGGCCGCGAATACCGCGCCGGAAGCCATCCACAGGGGAAGAAGGACCATGTTCATGATGGTGTGAAACCCCGCCGGCGACTCGCTTTTCCAGGCCAGCCAAAAACCGGCGGCGTTGATGACGAAGGAAAGCAGGAAAAGGGACCCGATTAAACCCAAGGCTGGCGCCAGTTGAAAGCTGGCCCCAACCGTTCCCGCGAAGGGCAGCAGCACCAAACCCTGAAGCGTGGAGAGGGTGGCCCCGCCGAGTATTTTACCCATAACAATCGCCGCCCGGGATACCGGCGCCACCATCACGGATTGAAGAAACCCCGCCTGACGATCCTCAATGATGGAGGCGTTGGAGAAAATACAGGTGAACATGACGCTCATGACGATGGTTCCGGGAAAAAAATAAGCCCGGTAGCTGGATCCCCCGATCCCGGTTCCGAGCACTATCCAGAAAAGAAGGGCCGTACCCACCGCCCCGACCACGCGGCTGGGCTGCCGGTAAAACCGGACCAATTCCCTCTGCCATAAAGTGAAGACCGTAAGCCAAAAAACCATTAAAAGCTCCTCAATTTTCCTGAAGTGCGCCGGGATCCACAGAGATTATTTTTTTGTTCCATCCATGCTAATCCGCATTCATCGGCAGCTAATGGCATTTGATTTATTTTATATCCATGGCTCATCATTCTTTTTCCTCTTGGAATCGTCGTCCGGTCTTGTGGATAAAGACATCCTCCAGCGTCGGCGGGCCCAGCGTAAGGGATAAAACCTGGTCCGGAAAGGCCTCCAACAGGGGGCCCACCAGGTTGTGGGCCTTTTTCTCCTCGATTTGGACAAAGCCGCCTACCAACAACGTTTTGATCCTCAACTTCTCCGTGATTTGTCCCATCATGGCCTCGGGATCCTTCACCCGGATCCGCAGGACCTCCCCGCCAATCTCAGCCTTGAGCTGGTCCGGGTTACCCAAAGCCACCTTGAGGCCCTGGTCCAAAATAAGGAGCCGGTCGCACCGGTCCGCTTCCTCCAGGTAATGGGTTGTCACCAACACGGTCATCCCCTGGCTTTTACGGAGTTCCTCCAAATGATCCCAAAACTCCCTGCGGGCAGCGGGATCCAACCCCGTGGAGGGTTCATCCAGGATCATCAGTTCAGGATCGCTTAAAAGGGCCTTCGCCAACTCCACGCGCCGTTGGAGCCCTCCGGAAAGGGATTCCACTTTATCCATAGCGCGGTCTCCCAAGTTCAACCTGGTTAAATCCCGGTCAATCCGGCTTTTTAGCTCGCCGCCCGAAAGGCCGTAAAGGTGTCCTTGATGCTCGAGGTTTTCCCGGACCCTCAACTTCTTGTCGAGGGCCGGCGATTGAAAAACGATTCCCATCTTTCGCCGGATCGCGATTTTATCCTTGGCCAAATCCAGTCCGAAGACCTTTACCTGGCCAGGCTTGCAGGAAAAAAGCGTGGAGAGGATTTTAAAGGTGGTGGATTTGCCCCCGCCATTGGGGCCGAGAAAACCGAATATCTCGCCGCGGCCGACCGAAAAAGTCAGTCCTAATAGGGCGACTTTGGCGCCGTATTGGAAGGTTAAATTTTCAACCTCGATCAAGTTTTCCATTTAAACCTTGTTCAATGCCATGATGATGAAAAGCGCCGGCAGATAGGAGATGGAGTACCAAAAAAGCCCCTTAGCCCTGCCCACCGTCTTGTCCCGGGCCAGGAGAAAACTATAAAACACAAAGCCTATCCCTAAAACAAGGGCGGTCCAAAAATAAAGCCTGCCGGCCATGTGAAAATGGGTCGGTAAAAGGGTGATGGGAATGAGGGCGGCGGCGTAAGCCACCGACATCAGGCCCGTGGTGACTCCCTTCGGGTCCAAAACCGCCAGCATGGGAAAACCGCCCCTGGCATAATCCTCCCGATAGATCCATCCAATGGCCAGAAAATGGGGCATCTGCCAAAAAAAGAGGATAAAAAAAAGGGTCCAGCCTTCCGGACCAATTTGGTTTTGCGCCGCCGCCCATCCCATCATCGGCGGAAGGGCGCCAGGCACCGCGCCCACCACGGTGGAGAGGGAGGTTATTTTCTTGAGCGGGGTGTAAAAAATAATGTAGCTCACCAAGGCGCAGATGCCGAGAAAGGCTGCCAAGTCATTGACCCGCCACCAAAGGATTCCCACGCCCAACAGCGATAACAACAGTCCAAACCAGAACGCCTTCGGGGCCGAGAGCCTGCCTGCCGGGATAGGCCTCTTCTTAGTCCGGTTCATTTGTCCGTCCACGTCCCCCTCAAACCATTGATTCAAGGCGCCGCAGCCAGCCGCCACGCCCGTCGTTCCTAATAGCGTGAAACCCAAAAGAGTCCAATCCAGGGGCGAGGAACTTCCCATGTAAAAACCCGCGAGAGTCGTGAGAATCGCCAGGGAATTGAGCCTGGGTTTGGTGAGGGTGATGTAATCCCGTAGGTTTTTCAAAGGCCCGTTTCCTTTTTAAAAAGCTGAAAGCTCTTAAGGGTCAGAATCAGCATGGCGGCCAGGGTCGCGGCGCCCAAAATAACATGCACTGAGGTCGGCACGATGGCCTTGTTATAAATCAGGATGGAGAGGCCCAGGAAGCATTGGAACCAGACCAACAGGCCTGCCGCCGCCGCTGGCCAGAAGAGCCCCTTTTCATCCGGGAAATGGAAGCAAAAACGGTAAGCCGTATGGGATACGAACAACAGGACGGCCGTTGCCCCGATCCGGGTATGGAAAAATTGTAAGGTCACCAGGGGCGTCCATTCGGGGGGAAGTAAACTTCCGTTACTGAGTGGAAAATCCGGGATGGCCAGCCCGGCGCCGCTGTGGCGGGTAACGGCCCCCAACACAATTTGCAGGTAAACTAGAACTGTCGTCCCAAGAGCCCAAATTCGAAGGGAGGACCGGCTGTCCTTTAGACGATAGGGTGGGTCCTCGATCCAACTTTTTGAGGTCACCAAGGCAAGAGTCACCGCCAGGCAGAAGAATATTTGGGCCAAGCTCGCGTGAGCCACCGAAACCTGCGTGGGCAAATGAAGCAGCACGGTAACCCCGCCTAATACCGCCTGGAGGATAATGGCACCCACCGCGGTCCAAGCCAGGCGCTTTACCCAGAGCCTTCCCTCCAATTTTTGCGCCGTCAAAGCCAATCCGGCCGTTAATAACGAAACCGTTCCCGCTATCATCCGGTGGCCATGCTCAAACAAAACCCCGCCCGTCATCTCGGGGAAAAACTTTCCGAAAGAAAGGGGCCAATCCGGGACCGCTAAGCTTGATCCCGTACTGGTCACCAAAGCTCCTGCCAATAGGAGAACAAAGGTGCAACCGGCGGTGAGGAGTGCGAAACGGTGGAGCCAGGGGTTAAATTTTGGGTTGGGTTCGCTCAAGAAAAAATCCTTTAATAACCTCTGGCCAAAAAAAGATGGCCCCGGGACGGAATCCCGAGGCCATCAAAAACGGCTGAACGTCCTGAAAATTACTTAGCCGCGAATGTAAAATCCACCGTTTGGGACGCGCCATCCGTCACCGTTACTTTTTTCTCTTCCGAAACGCCGTATTTTTCGTGAACCGCCACTAGGGTGTAGCTCCCAGCGGGCAACTGGGTTATTTTAAATCCTCCATCCGCTCCCGAAACGGAGAAGAAGGAATTATTGACCACGCCGCCGAAGCAATGCATCCAGCCATGGACATCGCACTTGAACGGCACCAGCACCTCGGCCTTGCCGAATTTCTTTTCGGTCTTCATTCCCTGGGTCGGTTGTCCCACGTTGAAACTGTCGTTGACCGCCGCCAGGCAATGGATGTTGTGCAAGGTCTGGTCGTCATTGACGATCTGCATCGTTTGGTTGACCTGGATGCCGAACACGTGGGGGCTGTACATACAGCCATGCTGGGTCAAAACGACGGGAGTGGAAGGGGCGGCGGTATTCGGGGCGTCCTTAACATACACGAATACGTTGGCCAAGTTGCCCTTGGCGTCCGAAACCACCGTCTCATCGTTGGCCGTGCCCGTGTGCTGGGACTTACAAACCGGATCCGCGTCAAAAGCGATCTTGGCCGCGATGGGCGCTTTGCCCGTTAAGGTGACTTTGCCCGAGATGGAAGCGGTGCCTAAAGCCGCCGCAGGAGCCGCGGCGGTGCTGCCGCCTTTGCTTCCCCCAGCGGAAATATCGTCGTCATCGTCACTGCTTCCACAACCTGCCACCGCCACCAGTGACGCCATCATCAACAAGGCCAAGATTTTGCTTAATTTCATCGTCCCTCTCCTCAATTAATTTAAATTAAAATTTAAAGGATAATTGCCAAGGCTCCTTTGGGCCGACCGATTCCCCAACAACTACCTATCCCCCTTTGGATCAATGCCAGGGGGACGAAAGGCTCTGGAAAAATAGGATTTTCAATTTAACCCTTGGTGGCGTCGAAAGCAATGGCGGCCCGGAAGGGTCGGTTAATGCTTTTTGGTCTTCGTCTTTTTCTGGGCGACCTTCTCGCCCTCGGGCTCGGTGGAGGCTCCGCCCAAGCTGAACAAGTAGTTCCTCAGGGCCTCTCGCTGTTTCTTGGAGTCCCCATGGAAATAAGCCGGAACCGGCGAAATATCCTCCGGTTGCGCCCAAAAGCCGGGCATCCGGGTGTCGGGCATCAAGTCATTCGGGTTTTTCAGCCACTCCACCACCCACTCCGGCTTCAAACGCTCATGGACGTTAAAAAGGTTCGGCGCCGCCGATGAAAGGTCGGCGGGAATTTTATCACCGAAGATGTGGCATTTCTGGCATTGCAGCTTAGCGAACATGGCCTTGGTCTGGGTCAAGTCATCGCCCGAAAGTTTATCCACGGAGATGGTCTTGAAGGGGAAAGTCTGGTCTTCCTTCAAGTTGAAGTAAGTGATGACCGCGCTGATCTGCTCGTCACTCCAATGGAAGCTGGGCATGCGGATGTGCAGCCAAGGCCGGATCGGTTTGACGTTCAAGAGGAAGTTATGGAACCACTCGATTTGGATCTTGGCGCCTTCCTTACGGAGGTTTGGCGGAGCCATGGAAAGGTCAATTCCCTCGCCTTTATACAAGGCGCGTATTTTCCCGCCCTGGTCCTCGATCAAGTGGCAGCCCCTGCAGTTGTAGTTGGCGATAACGCGGCGGCCCTTTTCCAACAAGGGGCCGTTGCCGTGGATGCCGGCTGTCATCTCATCCGGAACCGTTATATTGGTCAGGCCCAACACAGCGGTAATGATGGCTTCCCGGTCATCGTCGCTTAAATAGAAGTTCGGCATTTTAAGCTTGTCAAAAAACACCGAAACCTTGTCCTTGTCGAAATGACGGGGGTTTTTCAGTTTCTGCTCCAGAAAACCCTCATGGGTGTGCGGAACATCCTTGGGATCGGTAAATCCAAAATCGATTTGGCTTACCCTTTTGCTGCCCCAGGTGGAAAGTTCCGTCCCGATGCGGTTGGCCGTCTCAAATCCCTGGATCATATGGCAGGCAAAACAGCCGTACCGGTTCAAGGTTTTCTCGCCCAAGAGCATTTGCCGGCCGTGCTCATCCAGCCCCGCCAATTTTTCCTCAGCGCCCTTGATCCCCAATTGGGGCTTCAACCAATCCACGATCAGGGCGTCCCGAACAGCGGGATCGGCCTCAGGGGCGTTGGCTTCCTCAAAATCCTTGTTCCGTTTGGACATCAGGTAGGCGGTGATATCGGACGCTTCCTGGTTGGACAATCGTAAGGAAGGCATGCGGGTATCGGGATTGAAATGCCGGGGGTTTTTGATCCAAGTGTAAACAAAAGCCGGGGAAAGCTTGCTTCCCACCGAGGACAGGTCGGGGGCGAAGTCCGCATGGTGGGACGTGACATCGTCGATCCCGTGGCAAGCCATACAGCCGATTTCCTTAAACAGTTTTTTACCGTTGGAAACACTGCCGGCGCCCGGCGCTTCGTTGGGTTTGTAATCGCCAGAATGCTCATAAAGATAATCGACCACCGCGTGCAATTCCGCCTTGGTCTTGGCGAAAGCGTCGGGATTGTCGCTGTCGTTGTTGGATTGATTGAAGAAACTCGGCATCTTGGCCTGGGGATTGTAGGACTTGGGAGACCAAACCCATTTCTCGACGAATTCTTTTTTCAATTTGCCGCGGAGTTTGATCAGCGAAGGCCCGGCCTTCGTCAGGTCCTCCATGTTCTTTACCTTATGGCAGCCCACGCAGCCGCGGATGAACATCAGCTCCCGTCCCCGGTCAAGCTTGGGAGCGAAATTAATATGCTGCTGATTGCCGTGGCACTTGAGGCAGGATCCCTCGGTGTACTTCAAGGGCAGCATGGCGCTTTGCACGGCTTCCGGCTCCTGCCAATTAAACTTTTTCTTCCACCGCTTGGCCTGCTCCTCGTCGTTGGGGACATGGGCGCACCCGTTGAAATCTACCGCCGGGCCCATGCCCTGGTGGCAGATCGTGCAGCCCACCTTGTCCATGGGGTGGGCGCTGGTGGAGCCGACATAAAGGTCCAAATGGGGATGGGTGCGGAAAGGCTGCTTGGCTTCCTCATATCCCTTTTTATCGATAGCCACATGGCAGGTCATGCAGCGGTCCACCCTCATGGTCTTGGCGAAATAGAGGTCTTCCGGAAGGTTTTTCAGGACCACCTGCTGGATCTGGATCGTGGGCGACATGAAGTCAAGGAGCATGGCGTTTCGGAAGTAAAAGAAAAAGTTAGGCGAAAGGCTCTGGATCTTTTTCTTCTGGGTGGTGTAATCGGCGGTCATCTTGGTGATTTTGGATTGGACCTCATCACGCTGGGCCGTGATGTCGGCCATATCCTTGGTGAGCTGTTCACGGGCCTGCCGCATCTCAAACAGTTTCTGGTTGCGGGAGGAGACCTCGTCAATTTCCGCGTCGAGCTTTTTCTTGAGCTTCTTGTTGTTCTTGCCGTTTTTGAGGCCCTCGGAATACTCAAATTTATCCGCGTCAACGTTGGCCTTCGTCATCTGGTACTTGGAATTTTCAGCGTAAATTTTGGCGTCCATTTTTGCTTGTTGGGACGCGATCTGGCCGAGTTTTCCCTTATGGGCCTTCAGCGCGATATTGGCTTCCTTCAGGTCCGCCCGCAACTGCTTATATTGGTTGATGTCGATATCAGCCTTGGCCTCGTTGCGCTTTTCTTTCGTCCTGGCGCGCTCCATATTCATAAAGGTGCGCTGATAGCCCTTCCAGTCCCGGTGGTAGTCCTTGTAGGCCATCCAGCCCACGCAAATCAAAAGGACCACGCTCGACCCCAGGAACCACTGGGTCAAGGTGTGGCTGTTATAAGCTCTCTCGTCTTTAAAGTCCGCCAAGGTTCGATCCTTACGTTAAATATTAAAGAAAAACTCGGGTATACCGATGATGTACTTCAGGTTGAATGCCCAGCGCAAAAGCATTTTGATCGGAAGGGAGGCCATCAGAATAATAAGGTTGATCAGGACTCCATAACGGATGATCCCCAGCTTTTCCAACAGTCCCTGGAGATAAGGGATCTTCTTGGTCAAGAGCGGCGGAAGGGCGACGAAATAAAACCCAACGGCCAGGAAGCCCGGGAGCTCCCGCAGTAGAATTTGGGACGGGAGTCCGATCCGAAGCAGCTTGACCCAGAAATACTCGGACAAATTGACGTTATTCAACACCAGGACTTTATGAGGATCCCACTCCTCAAAGGGGCCGAAAAAGTTCCAGCCTGGGCCGCGCAGGAAGGTCCCCAGGAAGATGAGCGTCACCCACAGGATGAGAAATCCAAAAAGGAACGGGATGATGGCGAACTTTCTCTCGTTATAAGTGTAATAACCAGCACCCTTGGGATTCCGGTCAATGTAGGGAATGGCCATGAGGCCCACGATGATGAGCGTTGGAAACACCACGCCCGCCAGCCAGGGATCGTAATAGACCAGCATTTCTTGAAGCCCCAAAAAGTACCAGGGCGCCTTGGACGGATTCGGCGTCCAAGCGGGAGTCGCCGCTTCTTCCAACGGGGCGTGGAGGCACAGGGACCAGACCAGCAGGGCCACACCGGCGACGATGGTGGCGATGAACTCGATGTAAACTAAATCGGGCCAAACGTAAACTTTTTTATCGGAGGTTTCCTTTTCGACCGGCGGTTGCCCCTGGGCCAACCGCCGGTCGTTCACGACCGCTTGACGGAAGGAAAGCCAGGTAAAAAAACCGACGGAGAAGACCATGATGAAGATGGGGACGTTGTCCGGTTTCGTGGAGATTTCCCGGAAATGGTCGTTGAACATGGCCAACCCCAAGGCCGCCAAGACTCCCGCCAGCAGTTTCAGGGCGAAAGAGGGCTCGGACCATTTCTCGCGGTAATGCAGCATCGCCCAAAACCCGATGACGGAACCAAAAAAATAGGTGACCGGGCTGAACAGCGCGTTGATGAATTCGACGAATAAATGCATGTTTCCTCTTTTAAAAGATTAAAGCGGTCCTGATATACCGCCGTCTTTACGAACCCGCCAAAAGTGAATCGCCATCAAGGTCGCCGCCACAATGGGGATAAACACGCAATGCAGCACGTAAAAACGCAGCAGGGTTGGTTCTCCGACAAAGTGCCCGCCTAACAAGGCGAAGTGAATGTCCGAACCGCCATGCACCAGATGCACTCCGCCGATCTGGATCATCGAGGCTCCCGGCCCCTCATAACCCATAAAGGGTGTGGCACGGGCCATGTTGGTCCCGACCGTGATGGCCCACATGGCCAACTGGTCCCAAGGCAACAGGTAGCCGGTAAAGGAAAGAAGCAGTGTCAAAAGAAGGAGGACGACCCCGATGACCCAGTTGAACTCGCGGGGCGGCTTGTAGGAGCCCGTCATGAATACGCGGAACATATGGAGCCAAACCGAAATGACCATGGCGTGGGCCGCCCAGCGGTGAAGTTCCCGCATGATTCCCAACGGTACATGCTCACGCAAAGCGATGATGTCGTAATAGGCGTACTCAGCGGTGGGTCTGTAATAAAACATCAAAAGGACGCCCGTGACGGTCAAATTCAGGAATAGAAAGAAGGATAACCCGCCCATGCACCAGGTGTAGCTCATCTTGACGCCTGAATGCCTGGCCTTAACGGGATGTAAATGAAGGAACACGTTGGACAGCACCGCCATGATGCGGTTACGAGGGGTATCAGGATAACCGTGGCGGAATATGGATTTCCAAATTTGCCCCTCGGCCACCATGTTTTTTATGGCTTCCGGCGAGGGTTTGTTGGCTTTCATTTCTTCGATTTTCTTTTTCAAACCATCCAACATGCTTCAACTCCTTGTTTCTCTTTTGCTAACGGCTGCCGGCTGAAGTTAGGCTTTGTACTCCAAGAAAGACCCCGGCAGGCCCCACTGGCCCAGCTCCTGCTGGAACTTTACGCTTTCATCGACCACGATCTGGCCGTCATCACCCAGGAAAATCTGGAACCGCTCTAAAGGACGCGGCGCCGGCCCCTCGAAGTTGACGCCCGTATCGTAATAACCGCTGCCGTGGCAGGGACACTTGAATTTCTGCTCGGCGGAAAGCCAGTTAGGGGTACAGCCCAGGTGGGTACAAATGGTCGAGAGGGCGTAAAAGCCCTGCGCGTTCCGGACGATCCAGACACGGTGCCCATCCTTGAATCTTTCATCAACACCGATCGAATAGGTGTCGGGAAAACCAGCGGTGAATTTCAAGGGAGGCTCGAAAGTGACGTTCGGGAAAGCGAAGCGGAGCATGGTGCTCAAGGCTCCCATAGTGGCGGCGGTAAAAGCCACCCAAGCCCATCCCAGCAGCGAGAGAAAAGAACGCCGGGTCATTTCGGGGTTGAGGGGAACCCCAACGCCGGCCGTTTCCATGGGGCCATGGTGCGCCTCAGCGTCCCCGCGGAAAGCCTTCCAAGTGAAGGTTAAGAGCATCACGAAAAGATAAAGGGCCACCCCTCCAAAAGCGATGGAGCCCAAGCCGATGATCAAGGCGCTGGCGGACTTCATGAAAACAATGTCCGTCCCGGCCGCTATCCCGAAATAACCCAAGAGAAGGGATCCTGCTGCCACTACGGTAAAGAAAGCGAAAAACCAACCGGTTAAAGTAAGGAGGTTCGATCCGCCAGGCGTTTCATCATGGGAGGCGTGGGCGGCGGCGTCTTTGCGGGCCTCTGAGGCTTCCTGAAAAGCTTTTTTCAACGCGGTCAGGGTTAAGTAGGCGACATAAAGGGCCAAAACCCCGAAGAGACCCAAGCCCACCGTGATAATGGAAGAGCTGGCGGTGGCCGCGGACGACAATTCCGGATCGGCAAAAACATTGGCCCCGGAAAGGAAAAAAGCGATGACGTTCAGGGGGAAAAAACGATTTCGCTTGGCGCAAGAGGTCATTCAAAAACTCCGTAAACCCATGGAAATTTGGAATGCTAACAAAAGAAAATCCACCCCATTAAGGCGGTGGAATGGCGGCAAGGCTTGAAAAACAAGGCGTATTTTAGACGAGATGTTTTTGGGGTGTCAAGAAGATATGGGCCTGAAACAAAGGCGCTTTAACCGAAAACTATCAACATTTTAACGTCGAACTTGCTTTCAACTTCAACCTGGAATTTTTTATCAAAAACACCAGGATGACAAATGAAAATAATTACCGGAAAATCAGCAGCTTGCCGATGGATCTGCCGGCATTGGTGGTCACGACGGCGTAGTACATGCCGCTGGCCAGGGGCGTTCCCCACCTGTCCGTCAAGGTAAGGGTGACCGCCGTTCCCGAGGGAA
>Ga0265319_1000556_pt1 | contig 25323 bp, 22 predicted proteins | sample 4824metaG_FD_192443 | JGI IMG/M metagenome (GOLD analysis project Ga0265319, IMG submission 192443) | Rhizosphere microbial communities from Carex aquatilis grown in University of Washington, Seatle, WA, United States - 4-8-24 metaG | ecosystem: Host-associated > Plants > Roots > Rhizosphere >...
CCTTTTTAATCATGGCTCTGGCCGTTTTGACGGCTTTCACCCTCTGGCAGGCTTCCGGGCCTTCCATCCAAAAAATGGGCTGGAGTTTTCTTTACACGCATAATTGGGATCCGGTTCAGGAAGTATTCGGGTCCGTTCCTTTCGTCTATGGAACGATTGTTTCCTCGTTCCTCGCTTTACTCATCGCCCTTCCCTTCGGATTGGGCATCTCGCTTTTTCTCACCGAATTGGCCCCCCAGCAGCTGAGGGAGCCTGTGGCTTTCATGGTGGAGATCCTCGCGGCCATTCCCAGTGTGGTTTACGGTTTGTGGGGCATCTTCCTTCTTGCCCCCTTCATGAGGGTGCATGTGGATCCCTATCTCATCAAGTATATCGGGGCGCCATTCTTCAAGGGTCCCTCCACTGGTCTTTCCCTTTTCACCGCGGGAGTTATCCTGGCCATCATGATCCTGCCGACCATTACCGCCATCAGCCGGGAAGTGTTTGAGGCGGTTCCCAACGCCTTTCGCGAGTCCTCGAAGGCCTTGGGCGCGACCAATTGGGAAACCATCCAGTTAGCGGTCATCAAGCCTTCCAAAGTGGGGCTCCTAGGCGCCGTCATGTTGTCCTTGGGCCGGGCGTTGGGGGAAACCATGGCCGTCACCATGGTCATCGGCAACAGGCCCGAAGTATCGGCCAATCTTCTGGGGGCCTCCCACAGCATGGCCAGCGTCATCGCCAATGAGTTTTCCGAGGCGGTGGGGGACATCCATATTTCCGCACTGGCCGAAATTGGATTATTGCTGATGGTCATTACGCTGATTTTAAACGTCGGCGCGCACTTGCTGGTATGGGCCACTACTTCCAAGTTCCAAAGGTAAGGAAACAATGATGTTCGACTACCAAGCCAGACGGCATTTCGTCGACCGTATGATGGTTTTCCTTTGCGGGGCTGCGGCCTTTATCGCCCTTGTGCCTTTGGGAAGCCTCCTTTGGTTCGTGATCCTACAGGGAATCAAAAGGATGGGAACCCCCGGTATTTTGGTCGCTATAACCGTGTCGTTGGTCTTGTTGGCACTTCCATACATGATCTACAAATACCTCAAGCACCTTCCTTATTTAGCTTATCCCCTTGCATTTCTGGCCGGTCTTTGGGTTCTGGGTTTGCTCGGCCAATTGTGGAAGGTGGCTTCCCAGATCGACTGGAAGGACATGGGCTTTTTCATCCATACCCCTACTCCCGTGGGTGTTCCGGGAGGCGGGATGGGCAACGCCATTCTGGGAACCTTGACCTTGGTGGCCATCGCTTCCTGCGTGGGATTGCCGATCGGAATCCTGGCGGGTGTTTATTTGTCCGAGTTCGGAAAAAAGGGAAAATTCGCCTGGGCCGTCCGCTTTACCGCCGATGTTCTTTCGGGAGTTCCTTCCATCGTGACCGGCATCGTGGCCTATACCTTGATCGTCAAGCCCATGCATCATTTTTCCGCCGTGGCCGGGGGCGTAGCCCTGGGATTCATGATGATCCCCATCACGACCCGAACCACCGAGGAACTCGTCAAGATGGTGCCCCATTCCATCCGGGAAGCTTCCTGGGCCTTGGGCGTCCCGCAATGGAAGACGATCTTGCTCATCGTGATCCGGACGGCCAAGAACGGCATCCTCACCGGCGTCCTTCTATCCATCGCCCGTATCGCGGGAGAAACGGCGCCCCTCTTATTCACCGCTTTCAACAACCAATTTTGGCCCACCGGCATCAACCAGCCGACCGCTTCCTTAACTGTGCAGGTTTTCACTTACGCCATTTCGCCCTTCGAGGATTGGCATGACCAGGCTTGGACCGGCGCGCTCGTGCTTTTGTTGCTGGTGCTGGCGGTCAATATGGCCGCGAAATTACTGTTTAAGAATCCGAGGCAACTTCTTCGTTGAGCTGGATTTAGTGATATTAAATAAAATTAGAGAGATTTTTGAGGTGAGGGATGGGACCCATGATTGAAGAAATGGATGAAAAAGTAAAAAAGACGGGGGCGAAAGTGGAATCCAAACCGGGAGAATCACGAAAAATTGAAGTGGTTCATCAGGAGCCGAGCGGCGAAGTGAAGCCGGTCAAGATGAGGGCGGCCCAAGTCTGCGCCTGGTTCGGCGGCAAGCAGGCTCTCTTTTCCGTCAACATGGACATCTTCGAGAGGGAAGTCACGGCCATCATCGGCCCCTCGGGATGCGGCAAGTCCACCTTGATCCGCTGTTTCAACCGCATGCACGAGACGGTTCCTGGCTCCCGTTTCGGGGGAACGATCCTCCTGGACAGGGAAAATATCTACGACCCCAAGGTCGATCCGGTCGCGGTCCGCCGGCGGGTGGGGATGGTCTTCCAGAAGCCCACGCCTTTCCCGACCCTTTCCATCTACGACAATGTGGCCATTGGCCTGCGCCTCAACGGCACCAGGGACAAAAAGACCCTGGACGAGGTGGTGGAAAAGAGCCTGAGGAAGGCCGCTTTGTGGGAGGAAGTGAAGGACGGCTTGCACCGGGCGGGAGCCGGTTTGTCCGGAGGCCAACAGCAAAGGCTTTGCATCGCCCGTTCCCTGGCGGTGGACCTGGAAGTGCTCCTGATGGACGAGCCTTGCTCGGCCCTGGATCCCATCTCGACCTCCAAGATCGAGGATTTGATCCACGAACTCCGGCAGAACTACACCATCATCATCGTCACGCATAACATGCAGCAGGCAGCCCGGGTCTCTCAAAAGACCGCCTTTATGCTAAACGGCAAGCTGATCGAGTATGATGCCACGGAAAAGGTGTTCACCAATCCAACGAATAAATTGACCGAAGACTACATCACCGGCCGTTTTGGCTGAAAAACCTGTCGGCAGTCGACGGTCGACAGTCGGCAGCTTGAAGATTTAGGCTTTTATTTTTTTACTGTCGACTGCGGACAGACTTTAGAGGGGGAATAATGCAGATTTCATTCGACGAGGAATTGGGCGGCTTAAAGGAAAAAATCCTGCTCATGGGGAGCAAGGTGGAAGAAGCTATCCGCCTGGCCATGAAATCGCTGGTGGACCGGGATTCCAAATTGGCGCGCCAGGTCATCCAGGCGGACCGGGACGTCAACGACCTGGAAATCGAGGTGGATGAGATTTGCCACAGGCTCTTGGCCCTCCACCAGCCCATGGCCAGCGACATGCGCTTCATCACCAGCGCCATGAAGATCAACTCGGATTTGGAGAGGATCGGGGACTTGGCCGTCAATATCAGCGAGAGGGCCCTGACCTTGAACGAAGTGGCCCCCTTGAAGCCATTCATTGATATTCCCCACATGGCTAAGATCGCCCAGGAAATGGTGAAGGTTTCCTTGGATTCGCTGGTCAATAAGGATCCGGACTCCGCCAAAAAAGTTTGCGAGAGGGATGACGAGGTCGACAACCTCAACGACCAAATCATCCGCGAGCTGATCAGCTACATGCTCGAGGACAGGGCCAACATCAAAAGGGCTCTGGACCTGATCCTGGTCTCCCGCTACCTGGAGCGCGTCGCGGACCACGCCACCAACGTGGCGGAGGACGTGATCTATATGGTGCAGGGGAAGGACATAAGGCACCGAAGAGGATAGGGTGAAATTGGCAATTAGGAATTAGTCATTTACACAGGGGTAAGGAGCGTCTTGCCCATTGCGGAGAAGCTCGGGGATTCCCCGGGCTTTTTATTTTAAGGTTGGTCCCTCGTTCCCCGGTGGGAGAGGGTGGGGTGAGGGGGATTTTTGTTCCGGGTGGTTTATTGTAAGGGTTATGATCTGTGCGATGGATGTTTTATTCCTTTTTGAGGAGGCCATATGCAGCATTTGCAATTGAACCTGTGGATCGTTTTGGCGGCGGGCATCGCCAAGTTTATGATCGGGGGTTTGTGGTATTCGCCGGTCCTGTTCGCGAAGGAATGGACCAAATTGACCGGCATGAGGGAAAGTTCCATGAAAAAAGGCCAGGGCAAGGCCATGGCCATCGAGTTCGGGTTGGGAATCCTGATGGCATTCGTCCTGGCCCATGCGATCCGCTATTCAGGCGCCCAGGGGATCGGTGAAGGCCTGGTATGCGCCTTTTGGAATTGGCTGGGGTTTGTTGCGGCTTTCGGCTTTACCAGCGTGAATTTCGAGAAAAAACCCCTCAAACTTTTCTATATCAACCAAGGGTTCCAATTGCTGACCATGCTGGTCATGGGAGCCATCCTGGTGCTTTGGGTTTAACGCCGGGGTCATTGGTAATGGTGGGCAAGGCCCGCCTTGCCGGATTTTTAAAAGCCTTTTCCCATGCCGGGGAAAGGCTTTTTTGTTTTTGGGGTGAAAAAGCCGGTAAAATAGCCTCCGCATCGGCGGAATGGATTTTGATATTGAGCGAGGAATATTGGCTTCGATGGAAATGTTGAGGGGTTTATTTTTTAGTTTGGGGTTATTCCTTTTGCTGACGGCAGCCTTTCCCGCTGAGGCAGGCGCTGGAGCGGACTGGGAGAACCTCAAAACCGACCATTTCTTGGTTTTCTATAAATCGGGATATGAGTATCAGGCCCATAGGGCCCTTCAGTCGTTGGAAAATTTTCGAAACCAAGTGGAAGACCTCACGGGCAATAATCAGCCGCCCCTGACCGCCGTGGCCATCCAAGATGATGGCGATTTTTCAAACGGTTTCACCTATCCCCTCGACAGGACCCTCCAGCTCTCGACCGAAGCGCCCCCGCCCTCCCTGGGCCTTCCCATGGAAAACTGGTGGACCTTCCTCACGATCCACGAATATACCCATATGCTTCACTTGAACCGCGTTTCCGGCGTGCCGGCCCTTCTGGTGGATCTGTTCGGGACGGGGTTTTCACCCAACTCGGGCTTTCCAGCCTGGATTGACGAGGGCTTCGCCGTTTACAGCGAATCCCGAGTTTCGGCCTACAGCGGGAGGCTTAACGACGGGCTTTTGGACGCTTATATCGGAGCCAGCGCCCAGAAGGATCATTTTCCCCCGCTCCTGAAAGCGACTTTCGCGCCTTTGGAGTTTCCCGGCGACATCATGTATAAGGCTGGCGGCGGCTTTCACCGCTACTTGGCCGACACTTATGGCGAAAAACAATTCTCGCTTTTCTACGGTGAATATGGAGGCAACCTTCTTTCCTATATATCGCCCCTTTTTCCCTTCTTGTCGTTGGATCCCGCCTCTTCCAAGGCCTTTGGGGGTAAATCCATTCCCGAACTCTGGAAGGATTGGGAGGAGCATGAAAAATTAAAGAAAGACGATTTTAACCCCGATGGGGACCAGCTCACCCAAAGGGGTTGGGATTTGGAAGCCTTGTGTGTTTCCGGGGGATATCTTTACTACCAAAGGTCCTACCCGGTGAAGACGGGGACCTTCAGCCAGTTTTTCTTCAATCAAATACGGGAACGGGACTTGGCGACGGGTAAGGAAAGGGAGGTGGTTTCCACTACTTCCCAATTCACTTCGCCCTTGAGGGTCCATGGGGGAAAACTTTATTACGGCACGGCCCAGGTGAGGGAAGGCTTCGCCAACAGCGGCAGTTTCGGTTATTTCTCGATCCTCCACGAAAGGGAACTGGCCTCGGGCCGGGATCGGATTGTTCTGGAGGAACAACTGCAGGGGTTCGATATTCTTCCTGATGGTAAGGTTCTTTACTCACTAGGGCGCAAGGGCGGCTTCGGCTCGGATTTGTGGATTTTGGACCCAGCCACGCGCCGAAAAAAAATACTCTGCCAACCGGACCTTTTGGTAAAAGAGGTCGCGGCGGATTCGGAAAGAGTGGTAGTGACGGCCCAGAAGGAATGGGGCTCCTTCAATATCTACGAGCTTCATCTTGAGGATGGAAGCCTTGAGGCGCTGGTCCCGAGCCCCTTCATCGAGCGAAATCCCCAGTTGGTGGAGGGGAAGTTGATATTCAACGCCAATTTTGGGCGGAAATATTCCATCTATGCTTATGATTTTTCAACGGGAGAAGTCTCCCGGTTGACGGGAAAAGGTTATGCGGCTTGGCCCGCCTATGACGAGGAAGGAAAAGAACTTTATTTCGCGTCCCTCGGTCCTGATGGTTTTGATCTTTGCCGCCGTCCCTACGAATCGGTGGATTTTACGCTTCCTGAGGCCGAGCCAAGCCTGGCTCCGGAGGATGCGTTGGACGAGGCAAAGATCCGAAAAGGGGACTACCTGGACAACTTGGGGTGGCTGGCGCCGAGGTCATTGCATGCTCCCGTGGCCTGGTTTAATGATTACCATTCCTGGCTGGGGTTGGGGCTCATTGGATCGGACGCCCTCCAGCAGTTCAGCTATTTCGCACTGCCTGTCTATAATTTCAGGACCAACCGGCCCGAAGTTGATTTTTCCCTCTCGAATCAATTTTTCGCCCCCTGGGCCTCCAGCCTCACTTACCGGGGTATTGACGACAACAACCTTTATATCCAGACGGACTATCCCTTGCTCGTCAATCTCTCCCCGGGAATGTCGCAGTTGCTGCTGGGAGCGGCCCTGGAATTCACGGATGATTTTACCAGGACGATTTGGGAGCCCTATCTATCGGTCGGTTTTTCCTATCCTGCGACCCGGGCTAGTTTGTTTATCGCCGCTCCCTTGGAGCGCAGGAATCTTCAGTCGAACCGGGATCGCACGGCCGCCTATCTTTATTCCTCCATCGTTCAATACCTGCCCCAAAGCCAGCTTCGTTTGGGAGGTTTGTTCCTGGAGGATCCCCAGAATTCGGATACGGTTTTTCCGACCTTGCGGGGCTATTCTGATGCCCTGGCGGGTCATGAGGGAGCCGCTTTTTCGGCGGATTATTCCATCCCTTTCCTGTTTATCCATGGAGGACTTTGGAATCCCAGCGTCTATTTCCAGGATTTGGTGTTGGACCTTTTTTCGGACCAGGCCTTCGACGACCAAGGGGGAACCCAATGGTCCTACGGGGCCGAACTTCATTTGGAGACCAAATTAACGAGCGCGGACACGGGACTCCCGAATGACTTGGGAGTGAGGTTTAGCCGGAATCAGGACGGCGTCTCCGAGACTGAGGTGTTTTTCAGGTATTTTGATCTGCTGGGACTGATCGGCTCAAATCCTGACACGCCCCAAACGAACGGGGATTGGGTCATGCCGCCGGGGGGTCCCCGCTTTGAAGCGGTGGCAGGCCGCAAAATAGTCCCGGGATTTTAAAAAAATCACCCTGGGGGAGGGAAAATTTTAATCCGCCTCGAACCGGCTGATGATCCTTCTGAATTCCTCGCCCTTGGGCGTGTAGCGGCACAAAAATTCCTCGACGTTTTTTCCGTTAGCGACCTTTTCCAGCCATCCCTTCTTAATAAAGGCTTCGACGGCGCTTTTGTCGTCAAAAAGAACGGTGGTTGCGGCTTCGATAGTATTTGTCATGGCCCACCTCCTTGTGGATGTTGACTAGGGAGAAGCTAGGAGGGTTCGCGGCTTTAATCAAGGGGAGAGAAGGGCAATTAGTAATTCGGAATGGGGAGTTAGGAATTACGGCCGAAAGCAATGAGCGAAACCAGGGATTCCCGCGTCGCAAGGGAGACTATCCGAGCGGCTCCTCAAAATGATAAATATTAAGAAACGTCCTTTCGGGCCGGGTATTTGAAGATTTTAAACAAGTAAAACAACGATGGGAAAATGAGGAGGCATCCCGCTGCCAAGGCGAGAAGCAGGTATTTCAAGGTGATTTCCGGGGCTGCGGCGTTGGTGAGGGTCACGGCTCCGCTGGAGGTGGCGATCAAAACCGGAAATTGAAGGCTGAACCATCCCGCCAGAACCAATGCCACCTGGACCATCGCCAGGCCCCTTAAAAGGAAATGCCGCCGGGACTTTAAGGCCAGCCAAAGTGGGACCAAAATAACGGTGGCTCCCGCCATGGATAAGGCGCTGAGGGGCTTCGTGATAAAAAGGCTCGCCAAGGGAAATCCCTCCCCTTGGGCCGATATAAAGACCAGCAATCCCGTCAGGATCGCGGCCACATTAAAGGTTCGGGCACGGGTGGTGAAGAGTTCCTGGAGCTCGGCCTTGTGGGTCTCGCCGACCAGGTAAATGGCGGCCAAAAAACCGAAAAGGGCGCAGGTGAAGAGCCCTACCGAGAAGCTGAAAAAATTGAACCAGGGGCTGATGTAGGAAGAAGCGAAATCCCCTTTCCCCCCTTTTCCTAAAAAAGTCCCGCCCGCGATCATTCCTAAGGTCATCGGAACCATCACCCCTGAAATTTTAAAGAACAGGGAGTAGTAATGTTGGGAACCGTCCTTGACCGCGTCGTAGCGCCCAAAAGTAAAGGCGCATCCCCGGAAGATAATGCCCACCAGCAGCAGCGTCAGGGGGATGTAATAAGTGGTGGAAAGCGCGACATAGGCCTTGGGAAATCCATTAAAGAGGATCACCACGGCCAGGACCAGCCACATATGGTTGGCTTCCCAAACTGGTCCAATGGCATGGGCGATCAGCTCTTTCTGTTTTTCGCGGTCCTTGCCTCCCGTAAAAATTTCCAATATTCCCGCCCCGAAATCCGCCCCCCCGAAGAGGCAATAAAAGAGCAGTGAAATTGCCAGGAAGGCGCCGGTTAGTTCAATCCGCATGGCGGAACCTCCGGACCATCAGCCAGGCTACCATGAAGGCAAGGAATAAATAGAGCACCGTGAAAAGGAGCATGGAATAAAAAAGACCTGGGGTGGAAGTGACGGCGTCCCTAGTTTTGAGGATGCCATAGATGATCCAAGGCTGCCGTCCCACTTCGGTGACGGTCCAGCCGGCTTCAATGGCCAAAAACCCCAGGGGCAGGCAGAGGACGGTCCATTTGAGAAAACGGGTATCCAACAACCAGGCTGGTTTTTTCCAGGAAGCCAAAAGGGCGAAGAGGCTGGTGAGAGCCAAGAGTGTGCCAATGCCAGCCATGAGGTCAAAAGCCAAATGGGTAGGCGCTACGGGCGGACGCTCCTCCGCCGGGACTTTGTCGAGCCCCGCGACCTCTGAATGGAAATCGCCGTGAGCCAGAAAACTCAAGGCTCCCGGAATTTCAACTCCCCACCGAACCGTCTGGCCTTGGTCCGAGGGGAAGCCTCCCAGGACTAGGGGCGCGGGAGCGGAGGTTTGGTAGAGGGCCTCCATGGCCGCGAACTTGGCCGGTTGAAGGGCGGCCAATCTTTTCGCCAGCCGGTCCCCTTGGAGCGGGAGGAGGATGGCGGAGATGGAGCCGAAGAGCAGGGCGATTTGAAAAGCTTTACGGTGCAGGAGGCTCTTTGGGTTTTTGAGCAGGCCCAGGGCGTGGATTCCCGCCACCGCGAATCCAACTGCCGTGAAGGCAGCGAGGGCCATGTGGAGGCCCTGCGGAAAGGCCGCGCGGTTGAACATGGCGGCCCAGGGGTTGATGTTGACGGCTTGGCCGTTGACCCAATCGAAACCAGCGGGAGCGTTCATCCAACCATTGGCGCAAACAACGAAAAAAGCCGAAGCCAGGCCGCTGAGGCCCACCAACAGGCCGCTGCACCAATGGGCGGAACCGGGAACCCTTCCCCAGCCGTAAAGATAGATTCCGAGGAAGATGGCTTCTATAAAGAAAGCCGTCCCTTCCCAGGAAAAGGGCATGCCGATGATCGGGCCGGCCAGTTCCATGAATTTAGGCCAGAGGAGTCCCAGCTCAAAGGATAGGGCTGTGCCGGAGACGGCGCCAACGGCGAAAAAAACAGCCACGCCTTGGGACCAATTCTTTGTCAATTCCAGGTAGACCGGATCCTTGGTTTTAATCCAGCGCCAGTGGGAGACGGCCATCAGGAAGGGCATGGACATGCCGATGGAGGCGAAAATAATATGGAAACCGAGGGAGACGGCCATTTGGGTGCGGGCGGCGAAGATCTCGGTCATTCAGGTTCAAACTTTCTTGTGAAAATGATGAACGGTTTGATTATCGGGGCAGGGGATGAGCCGAATCAAGGGCCGTTGCTTTTCCCTTGCCGCGGAAGGGAGGGGAAGGTTCGTTCGCGGAGTTTAAGTCATGACCTCAGGAGTTGTTCGCTGGAGAGGTTGCTTTGGTTTTTTCATAGAGAATCGCCGCAAGTATCGCTCCGATAAAGGCGCCCGCTAGATAAATCCACCATCCCTGCCACTTTCCTTCGGTTAAGGCCGGCGCCAGATAACGGGCCGGATTCATAGCCGCTCCCGTGATGGGGCCGCCCACGATTGAACCCAGCAATACCATGCCGCCGATAGCGGATGCGATCATTAATTTTTTGGCTTTTGGATTGGTTGCCGCGACCAAAATCACCAGCATCAGGAAAAAGGTGAGGGTGGCCTCCCAAAGGAAGGTTTGCCAGGGATTGACGCGGGACATCACCGCGCCATATCCGGTGGATCCCGGTAAAAGTATGGAAAGAAGAAACACGGCCAAAAAAGCTCCCGTAATTTGCGAAAACCAATAGAGGCCGATTTGGCCTTTGGGAAACCGGCCCGACACGGCGAAGCCAACCGTAACAGCCGGGTTGAAATGGGCTCCTGAAAGGTGTCCGAGTCCATAGATCATCATGGCAACCGTCAAGCCGAAGACGATTGAAATGATGGGGGGGGACAAGCCCAACCGGATGGCGCCGCAGCCGAAAAAGACAATAGCGAAGGTCCCGAGCCCTTCGGCGATTCCTTTTGAGCATGAATTCGGCGTTGAAGTGGCTTGGCGCTGGATTTTGGCGTTAGGTCGCACAGCAACTTCCGGTTTCGGATGGGGTGCAGCAGGAGCCGGAGGCGGCGAAAGAGCCCAGCAGGGGCAATTGTTCATACACGTGAAAGACTTCCCAGGAGTTGCCGTCCGGATCCTTGAACCAGATCTTGTCCTGGCGGGCAAAACAACATTCCGTATCCTCCTCAACCTTCCCGATGAGGCCGGCTTTCTCCATTCTTTCTTTCCATTTTCCGATTTCTTCCGGGGAATCCACCTCGACGCCGAAATGGCCAACCCGGCTCAATTTTTCCCCCGCCGACGATTGCATGGAAAAGTTTAAGGCTGGTTCTTGCAGGTCAAATTTTGCGTAATCGCCAGTTTGTTTCTGAGGACCTTTTCCAAACAGCTTTTGGTAAAAATCAACCGATTGGGCGACGTCCTTTACGTTGATGGAAACGTGGGCTCTCATGACGACCTCCTTGAAAATCAGGCTCCGGGTTTTTGGCGTCAGGGCCCGGCTGGGACCTTGGCCTGGTCCTGGCGCCTGTCGTTACTCCGTTTTTCCCGTCTCCGCCATATGTTTGAACTTTTTGTGTATATCATCCCTTATTTTTCTGAACTCGCTCAACACTTCTTCGGTTACCGCGGCCCCGTGGGGAGGGTCGGGAAAGTACCAATGGAGCCTGATGGAAGGTCCGGGGAAAATGGGGCAGGATTTATCCGCCTTGTCACACACGGTGATGACGTAATGGAAATGCTGGCCCAGGAATTCCTTGACGTCCTTGGACCTGTGGCCGGAGATGTCGATTCCGATTTCCTTCATCACCTGGATGGCGGTTTCGTTGACCTGGGAGGGTTGGGTGCCGGCGCTGGCGACCTCGTATTTATCGTTCCCATAATGCCGGAGGATTCCCTCCGCCATTTGGGACCGGCAGGAATTTCCGGTACAGAGGATCAAAACTCTTTGTTTCATGTCGTGGGTCCTTTCTTTTTACCGGCCCAGCCTGATACCAATCCGCGTATTTTCTTTTTGGTCCGGTTGAGCTCCCTGACCCTGCCTTCCAGCTCCCTGATCTTGCCGTTGAAAAGCTTCACCGTCATGTCGCAGCAGGGGCCCAGTCCTTTTTCCCCGCAGCAGGTGATTTTCTCGATCTCCTCCAATGTCAGCCCGAATTCCTTGGCTTTTTGGATGAACAATAGCCGCTGGACCGTTTCCTCGCCGTAAAGCCGGAAGCCCCCTTGGCTCCTGGCGGGCCCAGCCAAAAGTCCCAGCTTTTCGTAATAGCGGATGGTGTGGATGGAGGTTTTGGCCTTGCGGGCGACCGCGCCGATTTTGAAATAGTTTGTTCCGTCCTTCATGGTTTCACCTTGGCGGATTGTACAATCTAGAGGCAGCTCTAGAATCAAGTCGTCCGCGCAATATTATTCCGCGGATGCGGCTTTTTTCGTTGAAAATCATCGGGGAGCGGCTGAATTTAACATTGACGTTACATAAGGCCCTGTGGCAATCTCTCCCCGGATTAAGCGATTCAAGACCGTGGAGGGACCAATGTTCGGCTTTTTAATTCCGAAGGAATTCGGCTTTTTTGACGTGTTTGACCAGCACGCGGCGACTTGCGTGGAAGGCTCCCAAATTATGCTGGATATGCTGGAGCATTTCGGGGACGCGCCGGCCAAGGCCCGCCGCCTGAAGGACGCCGAGCACAAGGCCGATGATATCACCCACCACACCATGGAGATGCTTCACAAAACCTTCGTGACGCCCTTTGACCGGGACCAGATTCACCAGCTTATTTCCCTGATGGATGACGTGATGGACCTGATGGACGGCGCGGCCCGCCGCATGATGCTTTACGGCGTCCAGGAAATCCCCACGGACCTCATTGAGCTGGCCAAAACGCTCCACCATTCGACGCTGGAAATGCAAAGAGCGGTCAAGGGGCTGAGGGATTTGAAACACGCCAAGGAAATCCTGAAGTCCTGCATCGAGATCAACAAATTGGAGAACGACGGAGACGCCATCCGTGACGCGGCCATCGCTCGGCTTTTCAAGGAGGAGAAAAACGCAGTACAGGTGCTCATCTGGAAAGAAATTTACGGGGACGTGGAAACCGCCATTGACCGTTGTGAAGACGTCGCGAATGTTATCGAAGGCGTGGTTCTCGAAAACGCGTAAAAAGACACAATCGTTTCACCTCGAGTTCCTTCGGAACCACAAAGTGCACGAAGCAAGGCTTCTGGTGAAATCCTGAAAAAAATATTTACTTTGCGACCTTTGCCGCCCCCGAACCGGGGTTTGGGGTGAAAAGTTCCTGGAGGTTTTTCTTGAGTCCGGATGTAACGTTGATTGTTTTCATCGTGGCCGTGGCCCTTGCTTTTGATTACTTGAACGGGTTCCATGACGCGGCCAATTCCATCGCTACCGTCGTGTCCACCCGCGTCCTGTCGCCGGGCCAGGCGGTCATTTGGGCCGCTTTCTTTAATTTCGTCGCGGCCTTCACGGTGGGCACCCACGTCGCCAAGACCGTGGGCAAGGGAATGGTGGATCCGGCCGGCATCACGGTTTACGTCATCCTGGCCGCCCTCATCGGGGCCATTGTCTGGGACTTGGTCACCTGGTATTACGGCCTCCCCTCCAGTTCCTCCCACGCGCTGATCGGGGCATTCGGGGGAGCGGCGGTAGTCCACGGGGGATGGAAGGTCCTGATCGCCTCAGGATTCCAGAAAACCATCCTTTTTATTTTCGTCTCGCCCATCTTGGGAATGATCCTCGGGTTTATTTTTATGACGATAATCTTCAACCTTTTCAGGAAGTTCACGCCGTCGGCGGTGGACGGGGTTTTCCGCATCGGCCAATTTTTCTCGGCGGCCGCCTACAGCATCGGCCACGGGGCCAACGACTCGCAGAAAACCATGGGCATCATTGTGGCCCTCCTGCTGGCGGGAAACCACGCGGATTGGGCCTACCGGCCTGGAACCCAGGAGATCGCCTGGTGGATTATTATTTGCTGCTACGCCGCCATGGGCGTGGGAACCATGACCGGTGGATGGCGCATCGTGAAGACGATGGGCCAGAGGATCACGAAGCTGAAGCCGGTCGGCGGTTTTTGCGCGGAGATGGGCGGGGCGATTTCCCTCTTTGTCGCGGCTTCCCTTGGAGTGCCTGTTTCCACAACCCACACCATCACGGGAGCCATCATTGGGGTGGGAAGCACCACCTCCATGTCGGCCGTCCGCTGGGGCGTGGCAGGGCGCATCGTTTGGGCCTGGGTCTTGACCATCCCCGCCTCAGCCTTGGTGGCAGGGGTTTTCGAATGGATCTTCTCAATGGCGGGCTGGAGCTGAGATTTACCCGACGATGATCAGGTTGGTGGATTCAGGCAGGCTTTCCGCGAGGCGCCGCAACATGCGGCCCCGGACCATGCGCCAGAAAAAGGTGCGCTTGGAGGATCCCACGAAGACATTCTTGACGCCCAGCTCCCTGGCCGCCTCGGCGATCGAGAAGCCCGCGTCCTCGGCCATGCGCCAAATGGGGATGCCGGCGATCTTGTTTTTCTCAAGCTCCGCGCAGGAACTCACCAGCACCCGGACCGCCTCCCCCGAAGGCTTGATTTGGGTCGGCAGGAAAAGCCCCGGGATTTCGTCCACATAGATGATGTAAACATTGGTCCTTTTGAAGCCCCTGGCGAAAATACAGGCTTCCCCCAACAGCTTTTCATTTACCTGCCGCAAGGCCACCAATACCGGCGAGGATTCCATGGTGCTGGCTTCAATGGCCTCTTCCAGGGTCAGGATATTGGAAGCTTCGGGCAAGTCCGCCACGGCGGTTTCGGCCTCGGCGAATTGAACCACCGCCTTCTCGGAGGCCTTGATCCTGTGCCAAACCCCCACGGCGACGAGGAGGGCGGCGAGAGTCCCGCCGAACAGCAAAGCGTCGGGTTTGTGGACCATGTTGATGACCCAGGCGGCCAAGAGGGCGAAGGAGGTGAATAACCCCGACCAGAATTTGAAGCCCCTCATGCCGTCCCGCCAGCGGAGTTTGTCGATGGATATGGAGGAGAGGGACAGGGTTCCGAGAAGGCCGAAGTTGTATAAGTCGCCCAAAACATCAACATTGGCTTTGGTGATGATAATGATAGCCATGGGTATCAGGGCGGAGGTGATGATGGATAGGTAGGGAGTACCCAATTTGGGATGGCGCTTTCTTAAAAAAGAGGGAAGGAATCCCAGGTCCGAAAGGCGGACATTCACGTGGTAATTGCCCACGATCGCCGTGTTGCAGGCCATGAAAAGAAGGGCCGCGGCAGCGACGACCACCGCGATGCCGAGAAGGGGGCCGCCGACTATGAATCCCAGGGCGGACAAAAGGGAATCGGACTGGTTGAGCTTCACGGAGTCGGGAAGGATATAGAGGGCCACGGCAGTCATGGGGGAAGAGACAATGGCGATGGTGCCGATAACCCACCACATGGCCTTGGAGGCCGTCGCGCTGACAGGCGCTTTCATGGCTCCCGATATCTGGGCAACGGATTCGAGTCCCGAATAGGCCAGCCAGGTGGTGGCGTAACCAATGGCGATGGAGCTGAAGGTGATGGGCATTCCGGGATGGATGATGCTCTTCCAGAGGCCGCTCCAATTGAGGGTTTGGCTGGTCGCAATAAAGAAGAAAGCGCTTCCTAATAATAGGAAGGTCACGACGATTTCGACCGAGGCGAAGCTGGAGGTTACGGAAGCGGATTCCTTGATGCCGATGATATTGACCAGCATCAGGACCAGGAAAAGCAGCATGGAAGCCAGGATGACCAGGTCCTTGGTATCGGGAACCAGGCTGGAAAGGTAATAGAGGCCCGAAACACCGGAAATGGCCGAGGTCAGGAAGTAATCAACGGTGATGAAGGCTCCCCCGACCAGCGGCAGGAATTCCAGGGCGGAGAAGGCTTCCCGGGCGATGGAGACGACCCCTCCTCCGTCCGGGCACCTTTCGCATATTTCGACGTATTTGAGGGCGATGGAGACGAAGACGCCGGTCGTGATGAATTGGGCCAAGGTGGCCAGGTTGCCGATGGAGTTGTGGAGGATTCCCGGCACGTAAAAGATGGAAGTCCCGATATCGGCGTAAACGACGGCGAATACCAGAATCCAGCCCAACTGGTGGACTTTGATGGAACTTTTGGGATCGGACACTTCAACGGCTCCTTTAAGATCAACCGGGCCGCCCATGGAAAGAGGGTGCCCTCCGAAGCCTACAAGGTTAGCTGACGGGCTCGGCGCGAAAGGTCGCCGTACTTTTCCCTCGAATAGGATTCAAGGAAAGGGTATAAGCCCCGAGATTGGTTCCCCTGCCCGCCGAACGGCAGCGCCGTCCCGCGATTCGGCTTTTCAAAAACGTTTCCCGCGGCCTTCTCGCCGGTGGAAACTGAAGGCGCTATTCTAGAAGGTACCGCCCAAAATTCAATAGTTACCATGAACCTTGGTTTTACTTTTTTGAGCCGGTGTGAGGGAGGTGAAAAAGGGGAATATGCGTTGAAAAACAACGGTTTTTTATTTACACTGAAGCCACATCGTTGAAAGCATCCGGGGCGATGGACTTGTCAATCGGGAGCATCTTTAGTCGGCCTCCCCTCCAAAGGGACGCCACTGCGGTTGAAGGTGATACACAAGGTGCGGAAAAGGTAGGATTGGAAAGATGCCAACGGGCCGAGTGAAGTGGTTCAACGCCGGCAAGGGTTACGGGTTCATTGAGCAGGAGGGCGGGGAAGACGTATTCGTCCATTTCTCGGCCATCCAAGGCGACGGATTCAAGACCTTAACGGCGGGACAAGAAGTGACGTTTGAGATTGTGCAGGGAGCGAAGGGGCAGCAAGCGGCGAATGTAATGAAAGCGAACTAAACGACACCCAACCCAAGGCCTTCCCGAAAGGGAAGGCCTTTTTTGTTTAACAACCCTATCCACCCAAATATATTTTAAGAGTAGGGGCGAAGCTTGACTTCGCCATGCCCATGACGGGGGAAAATAATGACGAGCAAAAAATTCCAAACTTTTGAAACAGTGGCTCCCGGCGGCGCCTCGTCCCGGGGAGCCAAAGTGGATGTTCTGGCCTTCGGCGCCCATCCCGATGACGTGGAAATCGCCATGGGAGGAACCATCCTTTCCTTAAAATCCAAGGGAGCCAAAGTGGTGGTTTGCCACTTAACGGATGGGGAACCCACGCCCTATGGAAATCGAAAAACCAGGTTGAGGGAAGCGGAAAAAGCCGCCAAGATTTTAAATGTGGATGACTACCTGGTCCTGCCCATGAAGAACCGGGAATTGCAGGACACCTTGCCGGCGCGCCGAAAGGTGGCGGAGGTCATCCGGCGGTTTAAACCCGCGATGATTTTCGCTCCTTACTGGGTGGACGCCCATCCGGACCACTGGGGTGGATGCCAATTGGTGGAAGCGGCCAGGTTTTGGGCCAAGCTGGTCAAGACCACGATGAAGGGAGACCCCTGGTATCCCCCGAAGCTTTATTACCACCTTTGCTCCCACCTGAGGCCCAACGTCCAACCTTCCTTCGTGGTGGACACCTCCTCCTTCCACGATCGAAAATTATCCGCGGTCCGAAGCTATGAAAGCCAATTTTTGAAAAAGCCAGGAAGCAGGGCGCTGGAACATATTACGGTGACGAACCGCTATTTTGGGGCCATGATTGGAACGGCCGCCGCCGAGCCCTTTTTCTCCAAGGAGAACTTGGGAGTCGCGGACCCGAGGTTGTTCCTTTAAGGTCTAAAATTACATCATGGGGACCGGCGTATTTTCCGGCACCGGGGTGGGTGTGGGGGCGCCGTTCGGATATTCCTTGGCGCCGGCCTCCGTCAAGATCCTGGCGATTTTCAATCGCGTCAAATTCATGGCCAGTTTGAGGGCGCTGGTTCCGTATTTATCCACGGCGTTAACATTGGCCCCGTTGGCGATCAAAAACCTCACTATTTCCTCGTTTCGGTCGAACCAAGGGCTCAAGGAATCCGCCGCCACGGCTCCCATCAGCGGGGTCCGGCCCTCGGTATTCCTCACGTTCACGTTCATGCCGGAATCCAAATAAAGATGGACCGCTTCCCGGTTTCCCAATTGGGCGCATAGGACGAAATTTTCCTCGCTGACCTCGGTTATCTTGTTCGCTTCCACCAGTTCCTTCAGCTTCGCTTTCGCCGCGTCGGGGCCGGATTCGCAGCCCAGGGCCAGGCCCAAGGCCAGGCCCAGAAAGGCCAAAATTTTTCCAATTTTCATAACCACTCCTTTTTCCCTCGAACCCCTGGGATCAGAGGTACCGGCTTTCCATGGGACTATTATGAAGCGCCGGGGGAGAACCTACGAGGATAATAATGACGAAGTCTTTAAAGAGGGGCAAGCCCGGAAAATGGGAATGGAGGCTTCTTGAAAAAAGTATACTCTTGTATACTTTTTTCTTGACAGGGCTTTTGACCCCCTTTAGGATAACCGCAACGAAAAAAACGGCTTAAATTCCCTTCCGGATGGTGCCCGGGAGGCGGCCTGCCTCCCAACCGGGAAGCGGAAACCACATCCATCCACTTTGCAACCAGAACATTAAACCATCCGTCAAAGCTGTAGCGGCGACGGGGCAGTCAAGGTTAACCGGCCTGCGGGCCTTTATGAAAAAGGAGAAGGAAATGGCGAACGAGAAACAAAAAGCTTTGGATTTGGCGATCTTGCAGATTGAGAAGGATCACGGCAAGGGAGCTATCATGAAACTAGGGGAGGCCAAGGTCCAAGACGTCAAGGCCATCTCCACGGGAGCCATCTCGCTGGATATCGCCACCGGCATTGGGGGCGTGCCCCGGGGCCGCATTGTTGAGATTTATGGGCCGGAGTCCTCCGGTAAAACCACCTTAACCCTTCATATTGTCGCCGAGTGCCAAAAGGCCGGCGGAACCGCCGTCTTTATCGACGCCGAACACGCCATGGATCCGGTTTACGCCAAGAAATTGGGCGTGAACGTGGATGAGCTTTTGATTTCCCAGCCGGATTCGGCGGAAGAAGCCCTTCAAATCGCCGATACGCTGATTCGTTCCGGAGCCATCGACGTCCTAGTCGTCGACTCGGTCGCCGCCTTGGCCCCCCGGGCAGAGCTGGAAGGTGAAATGGGAGACGCTCACGTGGGTCTCCAGGCCAGGCTGATGAGCCAGGCCTTGCGCAAGTTGACGGCCCTTCTTTCCAAGTCGCATACCTGCGCCATTTTCATCAACCAAATCCGGGAGAAGATCGGAGTCATGTTCGGGAATCCGGAAGTGACGCCGGGCGGAAGGGCCCTTAAATTTTACGCTTCCATGAGGCTGGATATCCGCCGGGTGGAGACCATCAAGAACGGCGACCAGAACATCGGCAACCATGTCAAAGCCAAGGTCGTGAAAAACAAGACGGCCCAACCCTTCAAGGAAGGCCATTTCGACATCATCTTCGGCGAGGGAATCTCCAAGGAAGGCGCCTTGATTGATGTGGGCGTTGAAATGGGAATCGTCGACAAGAGCGGCAGCTGGCTGAGCTTCGGGGAAAACAAGATCGGCCAAGGACGCGACGCGGCCAAGACCTTCTTGAAGGAGCACCCGGAGGTCTACGCCCAAATCGAGAAAAAGATCAAGGAAAAGGCCGGCTTGATTCCGGCGCCGGCCGAGAAGGAAAAGCCGAAGGTGGAGGCTGGTTCGCCTTCCCCGGCCGCGTTGCCCGCGAAACCGGCTTTGGCCGCCTCCAGCGCTCCCATTCCCGTTAAAGTCGAGCCGAAGCGCGAGGCAGCCTTTGTCCCGACGGACAAGGCCAAGTTGGCTTTGAAAAAATAGTTTGGTTAGTAGCTAAAACATTCAAAGAGGCGGCTTTTGCCGCCTCTTTTTTTGTTTAGTCATTTTATCTTCCTCTCCCCTGGAGGGAGAGGGTAGGTGAGGGGGAATGAAAAAAGCCGTTCTTAAGGTCTTTGCCCGTACATTGCGTCGTGATCAGACTGACGCTGAGAGAAAGCTTTGGCGGTATTTACGGTCAAGGCAGTTTGAGGGTTTTAAATTCAGACGGCAGCAACCTTTGGGTTCGTACATCGTTGATTTTTTTATTCTTTTGAAGCCAAAGTTGTCGTTGAACTTGATGGTGGCCAGCATGAACGAGACAAGGAAAACGATAAAAAGAGAACCCTGGATCTAAATGCGGCTGGATTTCAGGTAATTCGTGTTTGGAACAACTGGTTTATGGCAGACGAGACGGCGGCTTTGGAAATACATACTCCAAAATCTTATTAAGTCACCCTCACCCCGGCCCTCTCCCCTCAAGAGAGAGGGAGACTGATTTTAAAAAAACATTTAAAAATCATCCCCATTTATTTCAAAAAAATCGCCCATTTGCATACAATGGACGCACTTTTCCAGGAGGGGTTTATTCATGCGTTTACTCATTAAGATTGTGCTGATCATTGGCGTTATTTTCGTTGTTTTACTGGGAGGGACCGCCGCCTATATCAAGATCCAATATCCCCCTGAAAAATTAAAATCGATCGCCACGGAGAAGTTGTCGGCGGCGCTCCAGCGAAAAGTTTCGGTCGGGGACGCTAATTTCAACCTGATGACCGGGTTTGAGATCAAGGATTTGAAAATCAGCAACCGCCCAGGCTGGGCCGCCGGCAATATGGTAGTGGCCAAGGACATTTCCATTTCCTACCACCTCTATCAACTGGTCATGGGATATTTTTCAAACCAGGTGATATTGGGAGAGATCAAGCTGAATGAGCCCCAAATCCTGGTGGAGCGCCGGGGTTTGGGCCAATTCAATTTTTCCGACATGACAGGGGACGCCTCCGCGGCCAACGCTCTGCCTCCCGTCCCGGCGGCGGCAACAAAGCCAGCCCCGGCTCCCGCGAAGCCCAAAGGGAAGGGCAAGCCAAAGAAAAAGCACGCCAAACACGCGGCCCTTTCGGCGCCGCTGGAAGCTCCGGCATCCTCTTCCTGGTTCGCGGACCAGGCTTGGGCAGGCCCGGCCGATGGAGGGTCGAAGTCCTCCATGACCGTCCTTGCCGACAGCGTCAACATCAACCATGGAAAGATGACCTACCTGGATGAGACCACCAATCCCCCCCAGCGCTCGGAACTGAAGGACTTGAACTTAAAGGTGAAAAATATTTCCACCCAAGGCGGAAAGACGACCTTTTCCCTGGGCACACCCTTTGATTATTCGGGTCTCAAATACGAGTTGGCGGTGGAGGGAACCCTTCGGTACTTTAAGTCGGGAAATTCCATCAAGGGATTGGACGTGAAGGGAACGGTCAACGGTTTGGGTTTTGGCTTCGCCGGGGATCTTTTGGACATGAGCGACAATCTGGCGCCGAACATCGACGGCACCGCCAGCTTGAACATGCTGCAATTCTCCGGGTTGATTCCCAAGAGCCTCTCCTCGATGCCGGATGGCTTGTCCTTCACCGGCCCAGCGAAAGTAACCTTCCACGCCGGTGGAAAATTTAAGAGCGGGTTGGAATTAACGGGGCTGGCCGATGGCTCCTCTTTGGCCATCAAATATAAGGATATGTTCGTCAAGACCGATAAGACGATTTGTACGGTGGATTTCAAAAGCGTGATGAGCGAGAACGGCGACTTCAACATGCCTTTTTTCAAGGTTCTTTACCAGGATTGGGAAGTGAACGGGTCCTTCCATTACGCCAAGGGATCCTCCTATTCGGGGGAAATCCACTCAAAATCACTTCCGCTAAAGGGCCTTCCGGGAATGCTGCCGAAGTTGAGCAAAACGACGGTGGATGGCAGCTGCGTCATGGACGCGACCTATTCCCAAAATCTGAATCAGCCCGGTTCCTTCAAGGCGAATGGACAGGCGGTTCTAAAGGGAGTGGGAATCACCCTTCCCCAGGAATCCTACCTGCAGGAGATGAACGGAACCATTTACTTGAACGGATTGATGGTCCGGGCCCCCTCGACTACCTTTAAGTCCTTTGACGGGACCGGCGTGACGGGGGTGACCATGAATCTCGGGGTCAAACCCTATCCTTACAGCTACGCCTTCAATTTGAAAAATGTTAACGCTCAAAAAGCCATCAATGCCAGCGCCGATGCCTATGTGGTCAAGAGCCCGGAGGACTACAAGGACAAGTTGTTCGGAACCATGAATATGGTTTACCAAGGGAGCGGGCGCGGATTCTCGGCGGCCGAAATGGAGGCTAGTGCCTTGGGTTCGGGGAATTACACCATCACCTCCGCCAAGGTGAAAGGCTATTCGGCCATTAAGACCATCAACGGTATTTTCGGGGACCAGGGTGACAGTTTGGGATTTGACAAAATCGTAGGCACCTTGGCGGTCAAGAGCCAGGTTTGCTTTTTCAAGTCCGATTTCACAAGCAAGGTCGGGTCGATGCAGGCTTTGGGCGGAATTAATTTCAGCAACGTCTACACTCCCGACATGAAGGTTTTCGGGAACATTCATAAACAGTTTTTGGATTCGGATTTAATCAAATCCAAACTTCCTCCGGGAACAGACGTAAACTGCATCGCCGATTCCAATGGCGACGTGCCGGTGGATTTCAGGTTTACGGGCCCCGTCAAGGATAACAATTGGTCCTACGATTGGAACCGGCTGTTGAAAAACGTGGGAGACTGCATCGGCAAGAAGGCCCAGCAGGCCATCCAGCAAAAGGCGCAGGATTTGGGTAAGGACTTGGGGGATAAACTCAAGGGGCTCTTCGGAAAGTAAAACCTGTCGTTGGCAAAACCATGAAATCATGAGAGAGCGGGGAAACCCGCTCTTTTTTTATTAAGGATATTTTTTGGATTTTATATTCGGCTATGTCGTTCAATTTTTAAGGCGCTACCTGGGGACCCGCCATCAACTACCCGATAACACCAAAACGCTCATTTGGCTGATCGCCCTTTATGACTTTAATTTCGCCCTTTCCAGCGTTTTCACGAATATCTTCCTTTTCAAGAAAAAGGACGATTGGGACACGGTGGAGCTTTTTAACATGGTCATGTACGCGGCGATCATGCTGGCCTTTTGGGTGGGGGGCCACCTGTCCCGGAAAGTCAGCCATCTCCTGCCTTACCGGCTTGGTTTTGTTTTTAACGCCCTGGTTTTTCTCCTGCTTCTGGTGCTGCGCGAACATTCCCCGGACCATCCCTGTTTTTTGGGTTTTTTCGCGGGGTTGGGAATCGGGTTTTATTACCTGGGGCAGCATTCCCTGACCCTGGATTTGACCGAGGCCAACACCAGGGATTATTTCCTGTCGCTCTCGCTTTTTTTATCCTCCATCCTGCGCATTTTGGCGCCTGCCCTGGCGGGGTGGATTATCCAGGCTTTCCGGCCCGAGCTGACTTTTCCCCAAAGCCTGTTGGGCGGGCAGGGAGATTCCTCCACCGGCTATTACCTGGTCTTCGCCATGTCGCTGGTGGTCTACCTCTTCTTGATTTACAAAAGCTACAAGATCGAAATGAAACCGGTGGAAGGAACCTTCGAGTTTTGGAAGGTCTTGACCTTCCGTGAAAACCGGGATTGGAACCGGCAAATGTGGGCCCAGTTCGTATTGGGGCTCCGAAACGGGGTTTTCTGGTTCATCATCGGAGTCCTGCTTTACCGCGCTTCCAAGAGCGAGGCCATGGTGGGAAGCTTCAATATGATGACCAATTTCCTGGCGGTTCTCACGGCTTACGGCCTCTCCCTTTGGGCGGGAGTCGGCAATCGGAGCAAGGGCTTGTGGGTATCCTCCTTATTGACTTTGACGGCCTGTGTCCTATTGGCTTGGAAAATCAACACCTTCTCACTTTTGGTTTACGGATTGTTGAACGCCGTGGGGGTGACCTGGTTCCAGGTGGCTTTTGGCGCCATCGCCTTTGAGGTGGTGGAAAGAGCCAGGGAAGCGCACCGCTATAAGTTGGAATATTTGGCGGTCCGGGAATTGCCGTTATGGTTGGGCCGGTTGATCGGATTAGGGGCCTTGATGGTCTCCCAGCACTTGTTGGGGGAATCGGGTTTAAAACTGGCGCTGCTGTGGTTGGGATTCACCCATATGGGTGTCTTTCTCTGCCTGCCTAAAGAAAAAACAGGGCGGTTAACCACCAAGACACCAAGGCGCCAAGAAAGTCTTTAAGGGACCCGTGATGGCCGGAATCTAATCGCCTTATGGCTTAGTTAAACGGCATTCGATATAATCCAGTGTCGTTTTTGGTTTTGCCCGGTGGTTTTCTTGGTGCCCTTGGGGCCTTGGTGGTTCAAACGCTTTTTGAAGGAGTTTTCTTGATTTACGCTATTGGGGATATCCACGGATGCTTGAACGCTTTGGAGGACTTGTTGATCCAACTGCCCTTAAAGCCGGAGGATGAATTGGTGTTTCTGGGGGACTATATCGACCGTGGGCCCAACAGCAAAGGCGTAGTGGATTACCTCTTGAAAAACCGCCAGCCCACTTGGCATTTCCTGAGGGGCAACCACGAGCAAATGCTCCTGGAATGGCTGGGGACGCCGAACGCCCTGACCGCTGGAAACTGGCTGTTGAACGGCGGCCACCAAACCCTTCAATCCTATGTTCCGGTGAAAAACCTGGACGAGCTCCGGGGGGAGGGCGCCCACATGATCCTGCAGTCCCACATCCACCCCTTCCACGCGGAGTTTTATAATTCGCTTCCTTATACCTACGAGACCGAGGATTATTTTTTCTGCCACGCGGGGGTGAACCTGGACAAGCCATTGAACGCCCAGGATCCGGACGATTTGCTTTGGATCCGGCGGAAGTTCCTGGAGGATCCCAGGCCCACGCCAAAGCTGGTCATCCACGGCCATACGCCGATCGAGAAGGTGGACTTGACCCGCGACCGGATCAACTTGGACACGGGCTGCGTCTATGGCGGATATTTAACAGCCCTTTCCCTGCCCGAGAAAAAGCTTTATCAGGTAAAGCAGGCCCAAAAATAATTTGCCACAGATGAACACGGATGAACCGGGATTTACGAAAATGAAAAAGCCGCAATGGTTAAGTTCCTGATCCGTGTTAATCCGTGTTCGTCCGTGGAAAAGATTTCTTTGCCTTGGTTTCGGTTTTTCGGAATCGCTTTTCGTAAATCGCGGCGGCCTTTCGCAGGGCCATTTCGGCGTGCAGGCTCTTGGATTGAGCGAGGCGGGCGAAGAGGAGCAGGAATTCCCCGGCGGATTTTTCACGGTCCCTTTTGTTCGCGCTTTTCAGCGACTCCAGGAAGGTCTTGAATGATTTTTCCAGATCCCTCGCCAGTTGTTTTGGCTGGGACGGTTTTAATCCTTTTTGAATTTTTTCATGCATCCGTTGGGCCCTCAGGAGGGCCGGCAGGGATTGGGGGAGGCCGTCCAGCGCTGATTGCCGTTCGGGTTTTTCCCGGCGCTTGAGTTCCTCCCATTTTTGTTTGATGTCCGATATTTTCCGGCTGGACTTGCCGAAAACATGGGGATGACGCCTTATTAATTTATCCCCGATGGTCTTGGCTACGTCCTGGAGGTTGAAGTTTCCTTTTTCCTTGGCCAATTGGGCGTGAAAAACCACTTGGAGCAGCAGGTCTCCTAATTCCTCTCGTAAGTGGACGGGGTTTCCAATATCGATAGCCTCGAGAGTCTCGTGGGCCTCCTCTAATAGGTAGGGTTTTAAGCTCTTGTGGGTCTGGCGCCTGTCCCAAGTGCAGCCC
>Ga0265319_1000558_pt1 | contig 25266 bp, 23 predicted proteins | sample 4824metaG_FD_192443 | JGI IMG/M metagenome (GOLD analysis project Ga0265319, IMG submission 192443) | Rhizosphere microbial communities from Carex aquatilis grown in University of Washington, Seatle, WA, United States - 4-8-24 metaG | ecosystem: Host-associated > Plants > Roots > Rhizosphere >...
ACAACTAATTATTCATTCTTAATTCTTAATTCTTAATTAATAATCGGAGTTCCAATGTATGATCCAGTAGCAATCCAGCCGTTCCGCGATGAATTGACAAAAATCGGTATTCGTGAATTGCGGAAGGGCGCAGAGGTGGATGAAGTAATGAACCAGAAGAAGGGAACGCTGCTCGTTGTCGTTAATTCCGTTTGCGGATGTGCGGCAGGACGGGCGAGGCCGGCTATTACGAAGGCACTCCAGCATCCTAACAAGCCTGATGTGCTGACGAGCGTTTTTGCAGGCCAGGACATGGAAGCAACAGCGCGGGCGAGAGAGTGGTTTGGCCAGATACCGCCGTCGTCGCCTTCGGTAGCGTTGTTCAAAGACGGCGAGCTTGTGCATTTCATTCCACGGTTCAGAATTGAAAACCGGGATGCCGATGCAATTGCTGCCGACCTGACAAGCGCTTTCGACGAATATTGTGCGACGGAAAAGGTAAGCGTGTAAAAGAAGTGTGCGGAATTGGGATGGTCGAAGTGAATTCCGCGAAAAAATGAAACAGAGGGAACGCATCCGTGCGATCCCTCTGTTTTTTTTATTCCGCAATTATTTCTTCTTGTACATGTCGATAAAAGGCGTTAGCAATTCCATCGGGAAGGGGAAAATGGTCGTCGAATTATTCTCCGAGGCCACTTCCGTCAATGTTTGAAGATACCGTAATTGGAGCGCGATAGGATTTTTCTGGATGATCGCTGCCGCTTCGCCCAATTTCACACTCGCCTGTAATTCTCCTTCTGCATGAACGACTTTCGCCCGGCGTTCGCGCTCTGCTTCCGCCTGTTTCGCCATCGCGCGCTGCATTTCCGGGGGCAGGTCGATCTGCTTCACTTCCACGGTTGAAATCTTTATTCCCCACGGCTCGGTGTGCTGGTCGATAATCATCTGAAGCTCATGATTGATCTTGTCGCGCTGTGCGAGCAGATCGTCCAACTCAAACTGGCCGAGTATGCTGCGCAGTGTCGTCTGCGCCAATTGCGACGTGGCATAAATATAATTCTCTACGCTCACGATCGCTTTGTCCGGCTGCACGACGCGGAAGTACACGACCGCGTTCACTTTGATCGAAACGTTATCCTTTGTGATGACGTCTTGAGGCGGAACGTCCAAGACCACCGTTCGCAGACTGACGCGAATCATTTTGTCGACAATGGGGATAAGAAGAATCAATCCCGGCCCTTTCACGCCGATCATCCTCCCGAGGCGAAAGATGACTCCGCGTTCGTATTCGGACAAGATCCGTATCGCATTAGAAAGGATGATGATGCCAAAGAAAATGAGAATGATGAGAAGAACTCCAATTGGTTCCATGTTGAACTCCTTTTCGTGATGAAAGTTGAGAGAGATTCCCGATCTTTTACGAGGGCTACTTGCCCTTAACGTCTTTTTTAACTTTTAACGACAGGTCGCGTATTTCTGCAACGACGATGCCGGAGTCTTTTGGCAGAGGACCGTCGAGGCTTTCGGCGTTCCATAGTTCACCGTGGACTTTGACCTGCCCTGACGGATTCAGTTTTGTAAACGCTACGCCATGCTCGCCAAGGATCCCTTCCGCCCCCGTTGCCGGTTTGCGCCGCTGCGCTCTCAGTCCGGCTCCGATGGCGAAGACAAAAAAAGCAGCGGTAAGAAGGACGGTGGGAAGAATGACGTTGAGCGAAATGTCCTGGAATTCGAACCATGCATCCGTATTAATAAGCATAATAGAGCCGAGAAAAAGTGAAATTGAACCGCCGACCGTGAGTAATCCGTAACTTGTAATTTTCAGTTCCAGAAGGAACAGGATGATGCCGAGAACGATGAGCGCTACCCCTGAATAGTTTATAGAAAGCGTGTGCATCGAATAGAGAGCGATAAGCAGGGAGATCGCGCCTGCAACGCCAGGGAAAACAGCTCCCGGGTTGTACAATTCAAACAACAATCCATACAGGCCGATCATCATGAAAATATACGAGATATTCGGATCGCTCAACGTGTCGAGAATTTTGTATTGCCAGCCCATTTCCCATGTTTCAATTGCTGCGCCCTTTGTTGCCAGCGCAACCGTCCTGTCGCCTGTGGAAATTGTCCTTCCGTCCAAGGAATCCAACAATGCGGCCCGGTTCTTCGCGATGAAATCTATAACGTTTTTCTTCAGCGCCTCTGTTTCGGTAATGGAAAGGCTTTTACGAACGGCTTCTTCAGCCCAAAGTATGTTGCGATGCCTTTTTTCCGAAATTGTCCTGATAAACGCCGCCGCATCGTTCGTGACCTTTTCCGTCATTGTTGAGTCCATGCCCCCTTGCATGTTCACGGGATGCGCCGCGCCGATATTTGTTCCCGGTGCCATAACGGCAACATGGGCTGCCAACGTGATGAACACTCCGGCGGATGCCGATTGCGAGCCGGAAGGTGATACGTATACGACAACGGGAACGGTCGACGTTAAAAAATCTGTCACAATCAGCCGGGTTGATTTTAACAAGCCCCCGGGTGTGTTCAGTTCGACGACAACGCAATCTGCATTTTTCTCTTCCGCCCGCTTGATGCCTTCATGGATATAATCGGACGACGCCGGATTGATCGAGCCGTCAATTTTCAGGAAGAGGACAACGCCGTTTCCGGCAAACGAATGTTGAGAGAGGATGAGAAGGAAGAAAACGATAAGTTTTTTCATAACGCTTCGGTTTGAGATTCTGCACCCCGTTGTACTGTCATCAAAGTAACGAAATAGTCGTGTGAAAGCAATATGACGCAGGCAGCGGCAATGCCGCGCTTTGGCCTTAGCAGGATTGTGTTTTTTTCGAATTAACTCAAATAGAAGGCGCGAAGCAGAATGAAGGATGTACGCCAACTCTGCATCGGAAATGATCGGTGCTTCAGTGTCATGGACATTTCTCTCCCGACTTCATCGGCCGAAGACCCCCTACGGGCCTGTGACCTCGCCGGGTCGAGACGTCGGCCGCAGGGTCGTTCTACGAATCGTAGATACACGACTCGGCGAGGAAAAGGACGACCGTCTGATGCTGAATTTAGAATTAGTCTTCACATAGCCATTTAACTCGTTTCTCTGCGATAATGAGGGTTTGACTATCAGGCCTATTTTTTCTATATTTTCAGGGATTTTTCCATCTATAAATCAATACAATGAATAAGTGAAGGAACATCGTATGAAACTACTACTCCAGTTGGGGATTATTGGCGTCGTGCTTGGTGCAATTCTGACGACGGGTTTTGAATGCGCATCATCGGAAATGACGAGTGCAAAATTATATTTACAGCGAAAAGAATACGATAACGCGAAGAAGCAGCTTGAAAAAGAAGTCGAAAAGAATCCGAAAAATGAAGAAGCATATTATATGCTCGGGAAGGAAATTCAGTACGTGCAGGGGGATTTCAAGGGCATGAAGGAATCCTTCGACAAGGCATTGGCGATTGCCCCGACTCATAAGCAGGAAATTCAGTTGCTCACACTCAGTGCATGGGGAAAATTGTACAACGAAGGCGTCGACGAGATTAATAAGGCAGCCGACTCTGCAGGCTTTTTGGAGAAAGCCATTGGCTCATTCTCAACGGCGGTGTTGATACTCCCGGAGAGCCTGTTAACACGCCGCACGCTAGGGCTGGCGTACCTCCGCAACGACGATACCCCGGACGCGATCGCTCAATTCAACATAGCTTTTGAGAAGGGAAAAGATACGTTGTCCGCCAAACTTCTCGGTCGAATTTACCTTGACAGCGGAAATGTGCTCAAAGCGAAGTTCATCGAAGATCATCGGGAAGTATTTGAATCGATGAAAAATTTGAGCAGCATCCACGAAAAAATAAAAACCGCCGACGTAAGTTATTTGCTGGGCGATTCGTTAATAAAAATTACCAAGCCCCAGAAGCCGAAGAAAGGGGACACAAAAGAAACATGGAGGATTGAAAAATATCATCTGACATTGTCTGTCGAAGGCGGCTTAGTGACAAAAGTCAAATACGATGACGACAAGCCGTACGCTCCGCCGGTTGATTCGACCCAATTGAAGGCTGCAATTGTGCAGTTCGATAAAGCGGTTGTTACTATGCAAAAAGCGCAGACGATGTTTCCCGGAAACGCGGAAATTTCCGAAAACTTAATGAACGCGTACATCGGTGCCGAACGGAATGACGAAGCGCGGGCACTTCTTCTGGAACGGGTGAAACAATACCCCGACAGCAAATACGACCATTACAATCTCGGCGTGTTCTTACTGAAAGATTCGTCGTACTCCGATGCAATCAAGGAGTTCAAAACGGCTTTGGCTCTGGATTCGACGTTCTCCTCTGCCGTGTACAATATTGCCGCGACCTATGTTAACTGGGGCGTCGTGGAGCAGGCGAAATTGAAGGCCGCCGGCAAAGAGGACGATTTATCGTACAAAGAGAGATTCAAGATGGCACTGCCGTATCTCGAAACGGTCGTCATCGAAAAAAAGAATGACATCCAGATGTGGGAGCTGTTAGGCCAGGTGTATGCGAACCTCAACATGAAGGAGAAAGCCCTTCAGGCATACGATAAGGCCGATGCGATCCGACAAGGGAAAAATTGATTGAAGAGCGGGTGTTCTTCTGAATGACTCAACAAGGTGGAGCGCGCAGCGACGCAAAAATAGAATAATCTATGCGGTCTGGAGATCGATAATTTTCCAGATGTTTCACGCAATGAATAGCGGCGACTCGATTTTTCACGAGAGGAAAATTTTATGAGCAATCCACAGCCCCCGCAGGGCCAACAGATAAATATAGAATTGGGAGAAAAAGAAGCCGAGGGGATTTACTCAAACCTGGCGATTATCACCCATTCTCCCGCTGAATTTGTTATTGACTTCACGCGCATCTTGCCCGGCGTCCCGAAGGCGAAAGTGTTTGCCCGAATTGTCATGACTCCGCAGCATGGGCGGTTGCTGTTGAACGCCTTGAAAGACAACATAGAGAAATACGAGTCAAAATTCGGCGATATAAAAATCTTGGGTGATGAACCGCCGACGCCTAACTTCGGCTTTCAGCTTCCAACCAAAGAAGAGAAAATACACTAATTGTTGTGTTTTCATGAGTGCCGGACGCAAAGTATTGCCGCCCGGCACTTTTCCTTTCCACGCCCCCAGAGCCCTGTATGACGCACATCAACATTTAACAAGTGCGGATATTCTACATTGACAGCAGAGAGGCCATTTTCAATCAAGAGACCGTGACCTTCCCAATGCCGAGCATCGCCTGTGGTACCATTTTAATCAGGAGGACTTCATGAAGTTTCTCTCCAAGTTGAAACCTGAAAAAGCAAGAATCATTTTGTTTGTGATTCTTTTCTTCACGCTGCCGTTTTCATTCCAGTGCGTGAACAAGCTTTTGGACACGAACAAGCCCAAAGCTCCTCAGTGGCAGGTCCCCCTGAATATCGGCCTCATCGACCGGACCTTTACTTTCGAACAAATGATTCAGAAAGATCCGAAGTTCATCGTCGATTCGGCATCGGGGGCTGTTATTTACAGGCCGTCGTCACTCGTGAACCAGCCTTCGCCAATTACTCTTCCCGAATTAAATCCGGGGCCATCTCGACTCAGCAAACCGGTAGGGCCTTTGCAGCTCGACGTAAGTTCAATCTCGGGAGTGAATATTGGGGCGGGCCAACTGTTTCAGGGACAATCGCTGCCATTCACGTATCCGGCGGGAGGATCTAACTTTTCGTTGGCTATGCAGCAACCGGTTAACAATCCCGCTGCGCTGTATGATTATATCGTATTTGAAAACGGACAGATGACGTTGTCCATCAAGAACAATTTTCTGTTCACCATCACGTTCGCAGCCCCGGGAGTGCAACTTGTAAATACCGACATGCTGGCGGATCCCGCCTTGAACGATTCGGTGGTTGGAACATTCACGTTCCCTGCAGGCGGGATCGCTCCGGGATCTACGGGGACATCGACGGTGCCGATTTCGGGAAAAACTATGAGCGCGAATCTGAACTTGAGATTTACCGTCCAATCGAACGATATCCAGAATAAACAAATCAACGCCAGCGACAATCTTTCAGCCGGCATGACGATCGACGGCGGAGGTGCGGGTGTAAAACCGACGATAAGCAAAGCAAAAATCCAGTTGAAGGTCCCGTACCCCGTAGTCAGTATACCGGATTCTGCAATTCAAATTCTTGACGATTCGACAAAAATTAAGCGTGCTGAATTTAAGGACGGTAATTTTACGATTAGGATCACAAACAACGTTCAAACAAAAATTGCGGTCGATTTCACGTTTAAAGAGCTGGTCGATAAAACCACCGGTCTTCCTTTTATACTAAAAGATGATCTTACGCAGACGGATACTGTTCCTGCGGCGAATTCCCTGACAGGACAGCCCGGGCAGTTGTTGCAAACGGTTTCAATGCCAGACTATGCCTTCCAATCGCAGCATGATACCGTTATTGGTTCCAGGATAGACACACTTTCAGTACTTAATGGTCATATCTCGCTGGCGATCAGGACTCTTGCTGCTACGCAAAGCAAGGTAGTTATTTCGGAGACCGACTCCGTAGTCGTTGATGTGCTGCCGCAGAATAACCACCAAACTCCTCCGCGGAAAACATACGTTCTTGAAAAAGTGGTTGGCAAGGTCAAACCGACTCCCGTTCCGATCAACGAAACCGTGGACGCTGGGATCGGAAATATTGGCAATCAATTTACGGCGGATGCCATCAACTTTGATTCCGTTTCCATAAAGCTCAAAATCCTAAGCACCGGCTCGTTCCCGACTGATCTGACAATGAAGATCTCAGGATTGGACAAAAATGGTGTTGTGCATGGTGCGCCGCTTACAGCACAAGAGCGTAATTCGAGCGGTGTGCTGACGAACGTCCTTCGCATAAATCCAGGACAGGAAAAGGATATTGTCTTCGACAAAACTACCAGCAATGGCGGGTACGGTATCGATCAATTTCTTTCGAGCTTTTTCACCGGCGGGAACGGCAGCCTGCCTTCGAAGCTTGTCGTTACGGGGCAAGCGGTTGTAGACCCCGCATCGTATTATCAATATCCGGACAGCACTGGTACGGTCCAAGTGGGGGACAGTGTTTTCACATCGGTAGATTTTTCATTCCCCGTTCACGTTGGAATTATCAACGGTATCTTTAGAGATACCGTTGTTATCACCGATACCTCCGGTAACAAGATCGACAAGAAAGACCTCGCCCAAATCGACAGCGGAAATGTTATTTTTACGATATTCAATGGATTTCCGCTTCAGATCACCGTCGGTTCGAAATTGCTGCCGGGGCTTGCCTCGAACATGTCGAAACCGAACACAGACACCAATGCTGTGCTGCTTTCGCTTCCCAAGACAGGAGTGATACAGGCGGACAGCGCCCGCTATGCCTCCACACCCCCAACCAATTCACCAATCGGATTGACCGGGACAATTATCCCTATGTCTACATCCGATGTTGGGAAAATTAATCCTGCGCGCTTTGTTGCCGTCAAGATTGTGTTGAACACTTCGGGAAGCAACGCTCCGGTTGAGTTTAAGAAAGAGTATTACGTCCGTCTGAAAGCATTCGTAAGCGTCCGTTACAACGTCAATATTGACACACTCACTCACTCCAGCCATTAACAGTGATTCAAAGGAGACTTCAATGAACAGCGTTAATGTGAAACGACACTTTATCAGCATGATGGCGGCTCTGGCGTTGGGTGTAGTTATGGCGAATACATCGGATGCCGGCAACGACCTCACCTCCGGAAGAACGGTCGGTATGGCAAGGACATTTACCGCATCGTCCCGCGGGCTCGATGCGATCGGACTCAACCCTGCAAATCTCGCACTCGACGACCGCGGGAGCACCGTTACATTTGAATTGGCCCCGTTCGGCGTTGTCGCCGGGAGCGATTTTATCAACTATAAAATTTATCAGGATGATTTCACTGGAGTCGATAGTATCGGCGCAAACGGCCAGCCCGTTGTCGATGCAAAAGGAAAAAACATTCGAATTGCGAAAGTGCTCTCGCAATCCGATAAGGATGAAATCCTCGGTTTGTTTCCGGGAGGGATATCGCACACTCAGTTTAATTTCAATGTTACGTATTTCGGGTTGACCTTTCAAAACGATAAACTCGGAGGGTTTGGCTTTTCCGTGAGCGACCAGGCCGTTGCGAACATTGACATCCCTGAGGGGTATTTGAAAATGTTGTTAGACGCATTTCCCGAAACCGGAGCTACCTATTCCCTTGACAATACGTCGATAAAAGCATCATGGACGCGGCAATACAATCTTTCGTACGCGCGCTTCGTACCGATGGATATAACGTGGGCCAAGAATATTGCGGTCGGTGTCGGAATAAAATACGTGCAGGGTTTCGCGTATTTTGGGACAGACCATTATACAGGCAATATTCAAGTGGTTCCCACCTACACCCCCACTCCGGCGGGAAACGTCCTGACGTCCGAACCGATTTCCGGAAATGTTAATTTCCTTCAGTACCAATCGCAAGTGAACTTCGACAGCGCTTCGAATGCTTCGGAGTTTCTCGGCAAACCAGCGGGAAGGGGCCTCGGGTTTGACATTGGCGTATCGGCGGAAGTCGCTCAAGCGTTGCGTGTTGGCGTGAGCATTACAGATATTGGAAAAATAACTTGGAATGAAAACACAAAAGTTATTTCGGGGAACGGCGGTTTTTCAATTTCGGATATCAACCAGCAGGATTCTTTAAAGAATGCTTTTAAAGGGGACAAGCACGATACGACATCATTTAAGACCAGCCTTCCGACTGCGCTGCACATTGGCGGTGCACTTCAGGTGGACAAAGCTTCCTTTGTCACTCATTTCCCAGGACAACTTCTTGTTGCCGCCGACCTCAATGTTGGTTTCAACGATGAGCCGGGAAATACTAAAACGGCCCGCTTTTCGCTGGGCACTGAATACCGTCCCATCAACGCGATTCCGATCCGGACTGGAATTTCAGTCGGCGGACGAGAACGATTTGGCTGGTCGTTTGGCTTGGGCGTGAACACGCCGGTATGGGATTTGGATTTCGGAACACAAAGCATCGCCCTCCTCACCAACCCGAACAGTTTCCACAACGCGTCGTTTACCTTTGGGATGCGGTTTAGGATCTGACGGTCGAAACATACCTGAGACAAAAAAGCCTATTCTGAAATGCAGGATAGGCTTTTTTTTGTAAACGGAAATTTTGTAAACGCTGATGTTACAGTATGAACCTGCTCAGGTCTTTATCCCGAACAATTGTGTTGAGTTTCTCTTCGACCATTTCTTTCGATATGGCCAATCGCGTTGAGGAGACTTTTTCCGGGGCGTCGAAGAGAATCTCTTCCAGGAGCGACGTCATAATTGTGTGAAGCCGCCGGGCGCCGATATTTTCTACTTCTTCATTCACTTGGGTTGCGATCCGTGCGATAGCGCGGATTGCGTCATCCGTAAATTCTATCTCGATCCCGTCCGTTTTCAACAAGGCGGTGTACTGTTTGATAAGTGCGTTCTGAGGCAGTGTGAGGATCTTGACGAAATCTTCTTCTGTCAAGCTCTTTAATTCCACGCGAATCGGAAACCTGCCTTGCAGCTCGGGAATCAAATCGGACGGTTTGGAAACGTGAAATGCGCCCGAGGCAATGAACAGCACGTGGTCTGTCCGGACCATTCCGTATTTTGTCGCTACCGTTGACCCTTCAACGATGGGAAGCAAATCGCGCTGGACGCCTTCCCGCGAAACGTCGGGGCCGCCCGCCGTGCCCCTGTTTCCGGCAATCTTGTCCACTTCGTCCAAAAAGACGATGCCGGAGTTTTCGACCCTGTGGATTGCCTCTTTAATCGCTGCGTCCTGGTCAATTAACTTCTGCGCTTCTTCTTGAACGAGAATTTTTTTTGCGTCTGCGATCGAGAGTTTTCTTTTTTTCATTTTCTTCGGCATCAGGTTGCCGAACATGTCCTGGAGATTTACGCCGATTTCATCAAGATTCATCGGTCCGAGGATTTGCATGGCGGGGAATTGATCGCTCGGAACGTCCAGCTCGATGATCCTGTCGTCGAGCTGCCCGGCTTTGATCTTCTCTCTGAACCGTTCGCGAGTCTTTTCGTTGAGTTCTTCGTCCGACGGCGTCTCGTTCGCATCTGCCTTCGATTTTCGGACGGAAGGAATGAGGATGTCGAGGATCCGTTCTTCGGCGAGATGTTCCGCCTTTTCCTGTACCTCCCCGGTCTTTTCAGATTTCACCATCACGACGGCAAGCTCGGTCAGATCGCGGATCATAGAATCGACGTCGCGCCCGACGTAGCCGACTTCGGTGAACTTGGAAGCCTCGACCTTAATAAACGGCGCGTTCGACAACTTCGCAAGCCGTCTCGCGATTTCTGTTTTTCCCACGCCGGTCGGCCCGATCAATATGATATTGTTGGGCATGATTTCTTCTCGGAGGTTTTCCGGTACCTGAAGACGACGCCAGCGATTCCGGAGCGCGATTGCAACCGATTTTTTCGCTTCGTGCTGGCCGATAATATATTTATCAAGCTCACGGACGATCTGAGTGGGAGTCAGCTCTTGCGAATCTTTCCGGCTGTCCGCGCGCCCCGCTGGAAGGGGTAAAGATTTTTCCGCTGTGCTGTGTGTTTTCATTGTTTCACAATTCTTCGATTGAGATATTTTGGTTTGTATAAATGCAGATTTCGGCGGCTGTCTTCATTGATTGAGCAACAATCTCCCGGGCCGAGAGGTCGGTATATGCGACCAGCATTCTTGCAGCGGCCAGCGCATAGGGGCCTCCCGAACCGATCGCGACAATTCCGTCGTCGGGTGTGATAACGTCTCCCGTTCCTGAAATGATGAAAGCATGTTCTTTGTCCAGCACGCCGATCATTGCCTCAAGCCTGCGCAGGTATTTGTCGGTTCTCCAGTCTTTCGCGAGTTCGACCGCAGAGCGTTCAAGATTCCCCTGATGTTTCTGCAGTTTTTCTTCAAAGCGTTCCATCAAGGTAAAGGCATCGGCTGACGCGCCTGCAAAGCCGACAAGGACTGAATTGTTGTACAATCGTTGTACTTTCTTTGCGGTGTGTTTCACAACGGTTGTTCCGAGCGTGACCTGGCCGTCACTGCCGAGGGCGACTTTGCCGTTGCGTGAAAGGCCGATAATTGTTGTCGAGCGGATTGTTCTTTCCATGGTGTGTTCCGGCGATATGGTTTTATGAAATTTTTCTCCGCAGGCGTGCTACCGGAATCATCATCGATTCCCGGTATTTGGCGACTGTTCGCCGTGCGATATTGAAGCCGCGTTCATTCAAAATCTCGGCGATGCGGTCGTCGCTCAGCGGTTTGTGGGGGTCTTCCGTTTCCAGTATTTCTTTGATGCGAAGCTTTACTTCTTTGTTCGAAACATCTTCGCCGCTTTGTGTGCTGATGCCTTCGCTGAAGAAGTACCGCAGTTCGTGAACGCCGAAATCCGTTTGGACATATTTCCCGTTCACAACGCGGCTGATGGTGGAAATATCCATTTTAATGACCGCGGCAATGTCTTTGTAAATCATCGGCTTCAGCCCGTCGCCGATTTCGAAAAATTGGCGCTGTTTTTCAACGATCGTACGCATCACGCGCATCATCGTGTCGCGCCGCTGGTAGATCGATGCGATAAACCACTTTGCTGCTTCAAACTTTTGCCGGATGAAGGTCTTTGTTTCTGAACTGACTCCGTTCTTTTTCTTCCGCGACATCATCTCTTTGTAGTCTTTGTTGATGCGCAGCGGCGGAATGTTCTTGTCGTTCAATTGGATGATGAACTCGCCGTCCTCAAAGTGGACGATAAAGTCCACGGTGACGTAGTTTTCCTGGGTTGAAATTTCTCCTTCGCCGGGCTTCGGATTGAGATGAGAAATCACGTCAAGGACTTCTTTCACCTCGGGGAGCGGGATGCCGAGCAGTTTCGAGAGCTGTTCGAAATGCTTCTTGGTGAATTCATCAAAATATGTTTCGAGGATGACGTGTGCGAGCTTCTTAAGGCGCGGCTCACATTCACTCCCTTCAAGCTGCAGCAGCAGGCATTCTTGAAGAGTTCTTGAACCGATGCCAATCGGTTCGAGCCGCTGAACTCGTTTCAAAACAAGCTCTGCTTGCGCAGTCGTCAATTGGAGTCCATGCGAGAGATTGATATCCTGGACGATCAAGCTCAAATCGCGGCGTAAATAACCGTCTTCGTCGATGTTGCCGATGATTTCATCCGCGACGAGCATGCCGGTATCGGTCAGGTCGGCGAGCTGCAGTTGTCCCCTGAGCTTTTGCATGAGCGGCTCGGGGGCGGAGATTGGAATCTCATCACGATCTTCGTCATCCTGCTGATTGCTGGATTTCGGCGTGTACGAAGCCTCGTCGTTCACGTAGTCTTCAAAAGTGAACTCTTCGTTCTTGTCTTTCTTTGCCTCAATTTCGCCGTCCGTCGCAGCTTCGGCCTCCGGGGCCTCGTTCTCGGCATCTTCCTGAGCGAGCTCAATCTCGTCTTCCACGCCTTCTTCAAGCAGCGGATTTTGTTCCAGCTCCGTTTTGATTCGTTGTTCGAGTGCTACGGTGGGGAGTTGAAGAAGCTTGAGGTACTGGATCTGCTGCGGCGTGAGCTTTTGTAGCAACCGTTGTTGCTGTGAGATTTGTAGCATAAATCTTAATCGCCTCTTTGAGAATTACCTGAACGCTCTTCACATTCGGCTTCAAATCGCTTATACCATGTTCGGCCGTACGCGCGCACTAAAACTTCCCTTAAGAATCTGAACAGCGGTATTTTTTCGAGACTTCCTTTTTTGAAAGCCGGTTCGCATTCGTGTAAGTACTCAAACCTCAATTGCTCCGGGGTGCCGTAGCTAACCCGCAGAGGGAACAAATGACAGGAAAGAGGTTTCCGCCACTGAATTTCTTTAGTGTGAAACGCCTTCTCAAACGAACATCTTGCAACGCCGTTATCGTAGAACACGAAAACGCACGCATTTTCATCCATACATTGTGTCGCATAGTATCCTGTGGTTCCTTCGACCAAACCATGCTGTTCGATCCAATCGTTATGTTCTTGCGGGAGATATTTTTTTACGACTGGATATGCATTGTAAATCTCATCCACTTCTTCGTCGGTGACCGGTGCGCCGCGGCCCCCTTTCAGGGTGCAACAAGCGCCCTTGCACTCAGCAAGGTTACAGGCGAAGTGAACGTCGGCGACTCTGCCGTCAACGATAATTTCATCAATTGTGAACATAAGGATTACAATAAATATATACCTTTTTGGCAAGAATCAAAAGGTTTTTTGGCGTGATTATTGTGTTATGAAAATGGTGTCAAGCCAAATCTACGCCTTAAGAAACATTTTTCCTGCAAGCTGCCGGACAAGTCCTTTGAATTCCAGGCTGAGCAGATTGACCAAGGTATCCGGTATTGAAAGCCCCGACCGCTCCGACAGAACGTCGATATGCGACGGCTCCGATGTGAGAAGATCGAAGATCTTTTGTTCGAAAATAGAGAGCACAACGGGCGCTTGCGGTTGTGCGAATTTCAAAATCGGCCTTAGCGAACTCTTCAATTCCGCTATGATGTCGTCCACCGTTTGAACCAGCTTCGCATGCCCGTCGCGAATGAGTCTGTTGGTGCCGATGCTGTATTTTTCCGTGATGTTGCCGGGGATGCAGAAGAGCTCGCGGTTCTGGTCAAGCGTCGTTGAAGCGGTAATCATTGCACCGCCGTTTTCGGCCGTTTCGATGATGAGCGTGCCGAGCGACATGCCGCTGATAATCCGGTTGCGCCGGGGGAAATTCCCCGGGTCGGGTTTTGTCCCCATAAAAAATTCCGAGACGACAGCGCCGTTCTCTTCAATGCAGGCAGCAAGTTTCTTATTCTCAGACGGATAGATCATATCGATGCTCGAGCCGATCACCGCGATCGTTCTTCCGCCGGCGTGCAGCGAGGACCAGTGGGCGGCGGTGTCGATTCCGCGAGCCAGCCCGCTGACGATCGCAATCCCTTTTTCCGAGAGTTCTTTTGCAAACCGTTCAGCGATAAGTTTTCCGTACGCCGATGGGCGCCGCGTACCGACAATCGCCACGGCGTACTTATCGTTCTTCGCGATAGTACCGAGAGCGAACAGCAGAGGAGGCGGGTCGTAAATCTTCCGTAGATATTCGGGATACTCGTCGTGCCATAACGTTACGATCCGTCCGTTGGCTTTATTGAGCAGTGAAAGTTGCTCTTCGGCAAAAACTTTTCCAGCCGTATAGTGTGCTATTGTGGAGGCGAGTTTCTTATCTATTCCTTCCACGCGAATCAACTCGCGAGGTGCGGCTTCGAGGACTGAAGTCGGCGATTCGAAATGTGTGACGAGGGCGCGTAGTCGATTTGCCCCGACTCCGGGAATGGCGGAGAGCCGCAGCAAGTCGGAGATATTGATCCCGTTTTGCGTTGTCGATGTTTGCATTGTTGAATTTACGTGAAAGGAGAGGTCCCCAAAGACCCTATTGAAAATCGATATCGAATCCGTCAACGACCGCGACGATGACGGTGTGCACCGGAACATCTTTCCGTTGCAACGCCTGCTGAGCGCCCGCCCCTTCTTGAATGATCAGCACTTTGTCGCCGATGCCGGCATCGACAGTGTCGATTGCCAAAACATCTTTGCCGATGAAGGCGCCGTTCAGGTCGATCGGCTGAACGATAAGAAGCTTATACTCTTTCAGCGTTTGATTCTTTTGCGTTGATACAATCGTACCCGTGACCGTGCAGAGTGTCAAGATTGCCTTCTACTATTGTAAGAGTGTGCCCAGGTTCTTCCAAAGCTCCCAGGGTCAACTGCCGATTTCCTTCTTGAACTTTTGAACGAGAGCGGCGGCTTCTTCTCGCGACTGTGCTTCGGCGATGACACGGATGATCGGTTCGGTGTTTGATTTTCTCAAATGAACCCACGAAGACGTAAAATCTATTTTAAGTCCGTCATCCATGTTTGTCTTTTCCGTTTTCGAATATTTTTCGTGCAGCGCATGAAGAATGACGTCCGGTTTCAATGAACCCAGATCGATCTTGTCCTTGACTATTGTGTATTGGGGGAGGCTGGATTTAAGGTCGGAAGTTTTTCCGCCAAAATCCACTAGAAGCTGCAGAAAGAGTCCGATACCGACAACTGCATCGCGCCCGTAATGCACTTCCGGCAAAATTACACCTCCGCTCCCTTCTCCGCCGATAACAGAATGAAGCGCTTTCATTTTTGATGCGACGTTGATCTCGCCGACCGGCGTGCGGACTACATGCGCTCCGTATTCCGCTGCGATGTCGTCGACGGCGCGTGTTGTGGAAAGATTGACGACGACGGTGTGATTATGCCTGCCTAATTTTTTCTCGGCGTTGAGGACGAACTTAACGACAGAAGCGATCGTGTATTCCTCCACAAACGGCCTGCCTTGTTCGTCGATAAAGACAAGCCTGTCAACATCGGGGTCGACAGCAATGCCGACATCCGCTTTTTCTGCTATGACGCGTTTCGCCAGATCGCCTAGATTTTCGGGGATGGGTTCCGGAGTATGGGAAAAAATCCCGCTGACATCACAGTTCATTTCGATAACATCGCAGCCAAATTCGCGCAAGAGCTTTGGGACAATCACCCCCCCCGCCGCGTTGACGCAATCCACGACCACCTTCAAACCTCTCTTCCTGATTTTTTCTCGATGAATGTACGGCAGAGAGAGAATGGAATTGATGTGGTTGTCGATGTGCGATGAATCTGCCGTATAATTCCCCTGTTTGTTCCATGGAACGTACGTGAAGTTCCCACGGTCCGCGATTTGCCAGAATTTTTTATTTTCGTCGCCGTTGAGAAACATTCCTCCGGGTGCGAAAAATTTTAATCCGTTCCATTGAACCGGGTTGTGGCTCGCCGTGACAGCAATTCCCCCTGCAGCGTTCATTTTCTCGACCGCGAGGGCGACCGTTGGCGTAGGGCACACACCGACTGCGACGACGTTGCATCCCATCTGAAGGAGTGTGGAACTGACGATATGTGTAATACTCGAACCGGTGATTCGCCCGTCCCGTCCAATGATGATCGTTCCTCTGTTGCAATATTCTGCAAATGCTGCCGCGTATTTAACAACGAGGCCGGGAGTCAGGCTTTCGCCGACGATGCCGCGGATGCCTGAAATGCTTACCATTAACGCCATGGTGACGCTTCCTTTAAAAAATTGTAAAGGAAAATAAGAAAGAGATTGAACGGAAGCAAGAAGGATGATGTAAATGGATTGTGACATTTTTAACCTCCCCAGCGCCGCTTCGACAACTGAGGAAAATGAAACATTACAAAGAGGGGAATGTCCCAATTTGTACGAATACAATAAATTGCCTCAGTCGTGTCCTCGGCCGGGTCGTTCTACGAATCTACAATTCGTAGAATCGAAGATAGACGACTCGGCGAGGATCGGGATGACAATGCAAAGCACTCTTGAGATGGCTCTTGCCAAATTCAGGCATTCTCAAAAAACGGCAGTGGCGTCTTTTGAATGAATGTGAAGACCAAACGATGCTAAACTGGTCCCTTCGACTCCGCCGCGACGGCTCATCCTGAGCAAGAGGAGCGCGTCTGCGCCGGAGGCGCATGAGCCTATGACTCAGAAGGAGACCGTCGCGTCCCGCCGCTTTTCGGCGGGATCAGGGTGAACATCAGTTTTTACGATGAGAAGCAAAACACCCCACTACTCAAAAAACTGTGAAATTGTTTGTTTGATCGGTTTGTTGTACTTTTATGGGGAAAGGAGACGTCTTTTCCGTTAATGAATCGACAACAAACAATACTATGAAGACTCAAGAACTGAAAATCGAAGGAATGTCATGCGGACATTGCGTTATGAGCGTGAAGAAGGGGTTGAGCAAGCTCGCTGGTGTTGTCGTGGAGGACGTTCAAATTGGAAAAGCAAGAATTCAATTTGACGAAACGAAGATATCAAACCAGATGATTGCGGACACGATTGACGAGGCGGGATACAAGCTCGTTAGTGTGAATTAAGATTGTTCGTTGAACGGCTGCGTTTATCTAAGAATAGCATGAACATTTCCCATCCACAAACATTAAACCTTCCAGTCGAAGGAATGACGTGCGCAAGCTGCGTCCTGCGCGTCGAGAAGGCGCTGAAGAAAGTCGACGGCGTGCTGGAAGCGAATGTCAATCTTGCGACGGAAAAAGTCTCAGTGTCTTTTGACGAAAAGAAAACGAACCTGCAAGCTCTTTCATCGGCGGTTGCGGATGCGGGCTATACGCTCTTGCTGCCGGATGAAAAAACTACGACATCGGGGGTTTTGGTAAACCCTGATGGAGACGGCGATTCCCACCAACATAAGGCCTACGAACAATTAAAGAAAGAATTTGTTCTCAGCGCTGCGCTTGCGGTTCCGATTATGATCGTCAGTATGATGAGCATGACACAGTGGTTTTTGCGCTGGTCGCCGTTCAGCTCCGACGAAATCAATAAATTGCTTTTTGTTGCTGCAACGCCGGTAATGTTCATTTCTGGGAAACGATTCTTCACTGCTGCCTGGCAGGTTGGAAAACATTTATCCGCCGACATGAACACGCTTGTTGCCGTTGGAACCGGCGTGGCATATCTCTACAGCGCTGCCGCAGTGTTGTTTCCTCAATGGCTGGGTTTGCGCGCTGGAATGCAGACGGTGTATTTTGATACTGCGGCAACGATTATTACGCTCATCCTTATGGGGAGACTTCTCGAAGCCCGCGCAAAGTGGCGCGCGTCGGGGGCGATAAAAAAACTGATGGGACTTCAACCTAAGACCGCGCGCGTGATTCGGGAAGGAGTCGAATCCGAAACAGATATTGCGGCGCTTGTCGCCGGCGATATCCTTCGAGTCCGTCCCGGGGAAAGAATTCCAGTTGACGGAGTGATCAGCAATGGATTTACGACGATTGACGAATCGATGGTAACAGGCGAAAGCCTTCCTGTTGAAAAGCGTGCAGGACAAAAAGTCATCGGCGGGACAATCAATAAGAATGGGAGCATCGAATTTCGTGCGACGGCTGTGGGAAAAGAGACGGTCATCGCCCGCATTATCAAACTTGTCGAAGATGCACAAGGGTCGAAAGCTCCGATTCAAAAATTGGCTGATACCATTGCATCCCTATTTGTCCCGGTTGTGATCGGTCTTGCTTCAGTGACGTTCTGTTTATGGTATTTTGTCGGCGGGATCGGATTTACATCTTCTATGATCAATTTTATAGCCGTGTTGATCATTGCGTGTCCATGCGCGTTAGGCCTTGCGACACCGACAGCAATTATCGTCGGCACCGGCCGGGGAGCGTCGGCCGGCATCTTGATAAAAAATGCCGAAAGCCTCGAACGCGCGTTGAAAATTCAAACCGTTATTCTGGATAAAACCGGGACAATTACCGAAGGGAAACCGTCGGTGACGGATGTCGCCGCATTCAATGGGTTTGAAAAGAACCAGATGATCCGGCTTGCAGCCGCTCTTGAAAAAAGATCGGAGCATCCCCTTGGCGCGGCGGTCGTCGATTATGCTGTAATTCAAAAACTTTCGGCCGGCGAAAGGATTGAATCGTTCAGGAATTTCGAAGGGTGGGGGGTCACTGCAGTTGTTGAAGGAAAACCCGCCGCAATCGGAAATCGTGCTCTGATGGAAAGTAATGCTATCCGGATTACTGAGGCGGACTCTGCGGTGCAAAAATTCTTCGCCGAAGGGAAAACAGTGTTGTATGTCGCTTCCGACGGAACACTGGCCGGTGTTGTCGCTGTTGCCGATACGATCAAAGTTAATTCTAAAGAGGCGGTCTCACGATTCAAACAAATGGGAATCGAAACGATCATGATGACCGGCGACAATGAACATGTCGCGAAGGCGATCGCGAGGGAAGCAGGCATAGACCGTGTGATTGCAGGCGTTTTGCCGCAAGAGAAAGCCGCTCAAGTGAAGGCTGCCCAGGCTGAAGGAAAAATTGTGGCAATGGTGGGCGACGGGGTAAACGATGCCCCTGCGTTGGCTCAAGCCGACGTCGGCATAGCGATGGGAAGCGGGACAGATGTTGCGATGGAGTCGGCCGACATTACATTAATGACGTCCGATCTGAACGGAGTTGTTGAGGCTATTCAATTGTCGCGGCGGACAGTTCGGATCATCAAGCAGAATTTATTTTGGGCATTCATCTATAATGTGATCGGGATTCCGCTTGCCGCGTTTGGAATGTTGAACCCAGCGATAGCGGCTGGCGCAATGGCGTTCAGTTCGGTGAGCGTGGTGAGCAATTCGCTGAGGCTGAAGAACAATTAAGAATTAAGAATTAATAGTTAATAATTAAGAATTGACGGTTAAATTCATTGACCTGCAATCGCAATAACTTTTCGTTTTCATTTCTTAATTCTTAATTCTTAATTATTAATTATTAATTCCGCATCCCTTGCATCATCATCCATGGTAAAGGCAGACCCAGTCCTCTCATCAACATCATTATTCCCATCATCACGATTGTCGCCGCCGCAAGTTTGTCACCCCACGTTCGCAAACGAAAGCGAAAAAACGTCGATACAAATCCAACAATCACAAGCGACGGTACAATGCCGATTCCAAACAACGCCATTGTCGCGGCTCCATTAAATGCGCTTCCGGAAGCTGCTGCGATGATGAAAGCGGAATAGAGCAATCCGCACGGCAGGAGCGGCGTCAAAAATCCGATATAAAATTTGCTCTCGATTGCAGGCGAGGCAAGCAACGCGCCGTACGTTTTCGTATACACGTTTAACAGGAATGACTTTTTCTCTTCACGGAGCTGTATTTCCCGCGGAAACCCCATCCACGGAAAGATCCTCATCATCCAGATCCCGCAAAGAATCAGCAATACTCCTGCGGCACTCGAAAACCATTTTCCAACCGATTGCAGTCCCGAAAACCCGCCTCCCACAGCACCGAGCAAGGCACCCACAAAGATGTAAGACAACACACGCCCGGAATTGTATGCAAGATGCTTGAGAAGTGGATTCCACTTTCGGGTTGTGCTTCGGTCCTGGAAATTATCTTGTGTGGAATATGCGGCAACGATTGCCCCGCACATCCCGACACAGTGCATGCTTCCGAAAAAACCAGTTAGAAAGATAAGGGTAAGGTTCATGACATTCCGATTAGTGATTCGGATAAATTACATAATCCCGGCGCCCATTTCCAGACAAAAATATCTATGAAGTATATTGAAAAAGTTGAAACAATGTGCTATCTTGCGCCATCAAGATTTTAATTTACGAGTGAACGCGTAAGAGCGGCTGGACTAAAAGACAAGAACAGAATTATGAGCTTGCCGGTTGCAGTTGTTATCATCATCTCCTTCGTTGTCGTGGCAGGTGCATTAACGCTTGCCGGATTCGTCTGGGCAGTCCAGTCGAAGCAATTTTCCATCAAACAGTTGAATGAGGGGGCGAAACAGATTTTTGACGACGAAGAACCTATCGGCATACCTCAGGATTTGATATTCAAAAAACCTTCCAATGGCAGTACAAACCACCACTAAAGAGCAGTTCGTTTCGTTTGCCTCCGACGCTGCTGAAGACGTCTCTGAAAAACAGCATCGAGTTGAGATCGACGAATCCGTTACAAGCCCAGTTGTTCTGTATTTTGCCACCGGCATTGCCTGGTTGCTGTTCGGTTCGCTTGCCGGACTGGCAGCGGCGATAAAATTCAATCTCCCCGATTGGCTCGGCGGCACGTCGTTTCTCACGTTCGGCCGGGTCCGTCCGGTTCATCTCAACACTGTGATGTACGGCTGGGCATCGCTCGCAGGTGCCGGAATGGTCGTCTGGCTGACCGGCAGGCTCTGCCGGGTAGCGATACAAAAAACCTGGGCGCTCTATATATCCGCGGTTCTTTGGAACATCGGCGTTCTGTTTGGTGTCGTGTCGCTGTTGTTCGGTTACAATCAAGGTATGGAGTGGCTTGAGTTTCCGAGACCGGCCGGCGGTTTGATCGCACTTGGATTTTTATTTTTCGTGTATTCCATCATCTCCACATTTCGGAAACGACAGGTCGAGCATTTGTATGTCAGTTTATGGTATATCCTCGCTTCGATGTTGTGGTTCCCAATTTTATACACCGTAGCAAATCTCGGCATCTATGACGGCGTTACCGAAGCCGCGATGAATTGGTGGTTCGCGCACAACGCCCTTGCCGTTTGGTTCACGCCGGTCGGTCTTGCCGGCGCATATTACTTCATCCCCAAAGTTATCGGGCGCCCCATCTACAGCTACTATCTCGGCCTTCTCGGTTTCTGGGCGTTTGCGCTTTTCTACAATTGGAACGGCATCCATCACCTTGTGGGCGGACCTCTTCCGACGTGGCTTGTGACGGTGTCAATCGTCGCGAGCGTCATGATGTTTGTCCCGGTTATGGCTGTTGCGGTAAATCATCACCTGACTATGCTGGGACATTTCAGGATGCTGAAGTACAGTCCGACACTTCGCTTCGTTGTTTTCGGTTCGATGAGTTATACAGCGGTAAGTTTGCAGGGGTCCGTTGAATCCCTTAGGTCGTTCAGCGAGGTCGCGCATTTCACGCACTACACAATCGGCCATGCGCATCTTGGCGTTTACGGTTTTCTTTCGATGATATTGTTCGGCGCCGTCTATTATATCATGCCGCGCATCGCGAAGTGGGAATGGCCGCATCCGAAACTTATCAAGTTGCATTTTTGGATGAGCGCAACGGGAATCGCACTGTACGTTATTGCGATGTGTATCGGCGGTTGGATTCAGGGAATGATGATGAATGACCCGTCGCTTTCGTTCATTGCTTCCGTAAATGCTACGAAGCCGTATTTGTGGGCGCGTTCCGTCGGCGGCACGATGATGCTCGTCGGCCATCTTGTCTTTGCATATCAATTCGTTCTTATCATCTATCGTTCGGGACCGGCACGGTATGTACCGGCGTGGTTTGAGTTGCGTCCCGCGGCTGAATCAACCGGGGAGAGCAAAACTGTATGATGTTCTTCCGCTCATTTATTTTCTTCCTTGGCGTTCTTGCTACGCTGCTGATCGGCTGGGCAGGATTAGTCGGCATTCCCAATATGATGATATCTGAAGTACAGCCGCCGAAAGGGTTGGAACGCTATACGTACGAACAGGCGTTCGGCCGCTCGATCTACATTCGTGAAGGATGTTTGTATTGTCACAGCCAGCAGGTTCGCCCGGTCGGATTCGGAGCAGACCAGGAGCGCTTCTGGGGGCGTCCTTCGGTTCCAGCTGACTATGTGTACGACAAGCCTCATTTATTAGGAACGATGCGCACCGGGCCTGATTTGTTTAACATCGGCGCGCGACAAACGAGCGAGGAGTGGCATTTGCTTCATCTGTACAACCCGCGAATTGTCTCTCCGGGATCGGTGATGCCTCCGTTCCCGTGGTTGTTTGAAGAAAAGATTACTGCCGGTCCTGAAGATAAAGTCGTTGCACTTCCCGATTCTATTGCGCCGAAAGGGAAGGTTGTCGTTGCCACACAAGAAGGGCGGGCGTTGATTGCTTACCTAATCGGCATGAATCACACATATCCCGTGAGCCAGTCACCTGCGATTAATGACACAACCAAGAAAAAATAAACCACCCGTCGAAAAAAGGCGAACTTCAAAGAGAGAGAAATCCCCCGCCCCGGAAATTCTCAAAGAACGACCTGCTGAGCCGGCCGGTAATCTCGGTTTCTCGGATGCAAATGGAGTGTTCGCAGATTCCGATGCGTCGGATGTAAATAAAATTCATCTTCGGATAGTCTCACGCGAACAAGGCGAGCCGGAGGAAGGATTTGAGCCGACGCCGACGTGGGTCTGGGGGATTTCAGTCCTCTTGCTTTTTGCGATGGGTTACTATCTTGGGAAATACGGAGGAACATTCGGGACCATTGCACATGAAGTCGAGCAGCCTCAGATGTTTACAGGCGGTGAAGTGAAATCTGATGTCAAAGGGGATATGGTGTATGCCGGCGTTTGTCAGGCATGTCATCAGGCTGATGGCAAAGGAGTAGAAGGGAAGTATCCGCCGCTCGCCGGATCGGAATGGCTCATGCAGGATTCGTTCACTCCAGCACGAATCGTTTTATTCGGGCTGGAAGGAGAAATCCGCGTGAAAGGAAACGGTTTCAACAATAAAATGCCTCAATTTCAGGATAAGCTTTCGAATGAAGAAATTGCAGCCGCAGTATCGTACGCACGGTCATCGTTTGGCAACAAGGGAGCGGCGGTAGTCCCTGCCCAGGTGGACAGCATGAGGAGAGTATATAGCGGGAGAGGTCCATGGAGCGCTGGAACCTTGGAAAGTCTGAGAAAGAAATAGCAATGCGTTTTTCATCATTGAAAATTTTTCTTCGAATATCTTTTCTCCCTTTGGTTGGATCCATCGCAATGATTGTGTCCGGTTGCGGGAAACAAGAACTGAAGCCCCGCCAGCCGATCGCGTTCAGCCACAAGATTCATGCGGGAGATTATCAGATGGGCTGCCAGTACTGCCATAGCGGCGCACGCAGAGGAAAAGCTGCAATGATTCCGTCAGTGCAGACCTGCATCGGATGCCATCAACTTGTTGCGGCGACGAAGCCTGAGATCCAGAAAATTCGCAAAGCATGGGATGAAAAGGTGCCGATTCGGTGGACAAAAGTGAATGTCCTTCCGGACTTTGTTTATTTCAATCATCAGCCGCACATCATGAAAAATATCCCCTGCCAGAAATGTCACGGCGAAATTCAGACGATGAGCGAAGTCACACCGCCGTTCAAGCTGGCGGACATGTCGTATTGCGTTGGATGCCACAAGGATAACAATGCGAGCATCGATTGCTACACATGCCATAGGTAATTATTAATTATGAATTAGGAATTATGAATTAAGAATTAATAATTAATAATTAAGGAAAATATCTTAACACCTAAAAGCTAACACCTAAAAGCCAAAACCTTATTTACAGAGGAGAATAAATGCAAGAGACGCCGCAGCAGTATACAACGAGAATTTTGGGATACCAGCAAGGACAGGAGCCGTTGAAAATTTTACAGGGAACAGCAAAGAAGATCGAGCGCCTTATTAAAGGCGTTTCCCGGAAGAAATTGATCACCAGGCCCGGACCGGCGAAATGGTCAGTTGCGGAGATCCTTGCGCACCTTACCGACACGGAACTTGTTTCCGGTTTTCGGGTGCGGTTGACGCTTGGCATGAACGGAACGCCGATTCAGGGATTCAACCAGGATGCATGGGCGGAAAAATTCAATTATAGAAAACGCGACCCGCGAAAATCGCTGGAGGTGTTTCGGGTGTTGCGCGAGAACAATCTTACTCTACTGAAGTCCATTCCAAAGCCACTGTGGGAGAATTACGGCATGCATTCGGAACGGGGGATGGAGACTGTTACACGGATTACGGAGATGGTTGCAGGGCATGACATCAACCATATGATGCAGATTGAAAAGATTGTGAAAGGTAAGTGAGATTCCTTTTAATCGGAATGGCTGATTTTTTTTAGAGAATTAATTTATCGAAGATGGAGAATGGGTTTACAGCGCAGAGATTTTCTTAAACTTGTAGGAGCTACAACTGTTGCTACCGCGCTTCCAGGCTGTGGCATCAAGAAACCGAAGTCGCTGATACCGTACGTGATTCCGGAGGAAAATATCACCCCCGGAAAAGCGGTCTGGTACGCGAGTGTCTGCCAGGAATGTCCGGCTGGATGCGGAGTTTCTGTCCGTGTTCGCGAAGGGCGCGCCGTAAAGGTCGAAGGCAATCCTCTTCATCCTGTGAATAAGGGAGCACTATGCGCCAGGGGTCAGGCGGCACTTCATGGATTATACAATCCGGACCGCATTCAACAGCCGTTGAGGAAAAAAACGGATGGAACCTGGGAAGCGATTAGCTGGGAAGAAGCAGAAAAGTATTTCGTCGAAGGACTGCAAAAGATCCAGAAAAGCGGACGGGGGAGCGATGTTGTTTTCATAACGCAGCATTTGAGCGGCGCGATTGATGGGCTGGTGGACGAGTGGCTCGGAGCGCTTGGCTCCAATAAGCATGTTCGGTATGAACCCTTCGCACATGAATCGATCAAAAAGGCAAACGCATTGATGTTCGGCGTCGCTCAGGTGCCGGCGTACAATTTCGCGGATGCCAATACAGTGATCGCATTTGGTGCTGATTTTTTGGAAACATGGATTTCCCCAGTCGAATTCACAAAAGGTTTTACGAAGCATCGCGGTTTCA
>Ga0265319_1000559_pt1 | contig 25264 bp, 19 predicted proteins | sample 4824metaG_FD_192443 | JGI IMG/M metagenome (GOLD analysis project Ga0265319, IMG submission 192443) | Rhizosphere microbial communities from Carex aquatilis grown in University of Washington, Seatle, WA, United States - 4-8-24 metaG | ecosystem: Host-associated > Plants > Roots > Rhizosphere >...
GAGGGGGAGGGCGGGGTGCTGCGGACGGTCGAGGTCTACCCCGATGGTGGCGCAGTGTGGCTCGTGGACGGCGGCGTTCCCTCCCGCTGGGCGCCGGCCGTCGATCGTGCCGGCGTGCGCGCGGCGGGCGGCTCGCTCGAGGCCCCCATGCCCGGCACCGTGATCGACGTGCGCACCGAGCCGGGCGCCGCCGTGGCCGAGGGCGACACGCTGGTGATCCTGGAGTCGATGAAGATGGAGCTGGCGATCCAGGCCCCGGCCGACGGGATCGTCGCCGACGTGTTCGTCGCCGCCGGCGATCGTGTCGCCCAGTCGCAGCCGCTCGTGGCGCTCGACGGGGGAGCTGTGGTCGATAGGGTCCCCCAGAGGGACCCGGAGGGACACAGCTCGGAGGTTTCGGCGTGAGCACCGTCCTGCACACCCACGCGCGACCGGGGACGCCGGCGTTCGCGGCGAACGAGGAGGCGCACCGGGCGCTCGTGGCAGATCTCAACGAACGCTTGGCCCGAGCCGCGCTCGGGGGCGGGGAGCGCTCGCGGGAGCGGCACACCGCGCGAGGAAAGCTCCTCCCACGCGAGCGCGTCGACCGCCTCGCCGATCCCGGCAGCCCCTTCCTCGAGCTGAGCCCGCTCGCCGCGCACGACATGTACGACGGCGCCGCGCCAGGCGCCGGCATCGTGACCGGGATCGTGCGCGTGCACGGCCGCGAGGTCGTCGTCGTCGCCAACGACGCGACGGTGAAGGGCGGCACGTACTACCCGCTGACGGTCAAGAAGCACCTGCGCGCGCAGCGCGCGGCGCTTGAGAACCGCCTTCCGTGCGTCTACCTCGTCGACTCCGGCGGGGCGTTCCTGCCGCTGCAGGACGAGGTCTTCCCCGACCGCGAGCACTTCGGGCGGATCTTCTTCAACCAGGCCAACATGTCCGCCCAGGCCATCCCGCAGATTGCCGCCGTGATGGGCTCGTGCACCGCCGGCGGCGCGTACGTCCCGGCGATGAGCGACGAGACGGTCATCGTCCGCGACCAGGGGACGATCTTCCTCGGCGGCCCGCCGCTCGTGAAGGCGGCGACCGGCGAGGAGGTCACCGCCGAGGAGCTGGGCGGCGGCGAGCTGCACGCGAAGACCTCCGGCGTCGTCGACCATCTCGCCGAGGACGACGAGCACGCCCTGCGGATCGTGCGCTCGATCGTGTCCACCCTCGGTGCCAAGCCGCCGGCGCCCTGGACGCGGGTGGCGGCAGACGAGCCCGCCGTCGACCCGAGCACCCTCTACGGCGCCGTCCCACCCGACTCGAAGACCCCATACGACCCCCGCGAGATCGTCGCCCGCATCGCCGACGGCTCCCGCTTCCACGAGTTCAAGGCCGAGTATGGGACGACCGTCGTGACCGGCTTCGCTCACATCCACGGGCACCCCGTCGGCATCGTCGCCAACCAGGGGATCCTCTTCTCCGAGTCCTCGCTCAAGGCTGCGCACTTCGTCGAGCTGTGCGACCAGCGCGGCATCCCGCTGCTGTTCCTGCAGAACATCACGGGCTTCATGGTCGGCCGCGAGTACGAGGCCGGCGGGATCGCGAAGGACGGCGCGAAGCTCGTGGCGGCGGTCTCCACGACGCGCGTCCCACGCCTCACCGTCATCGTCGGCGGCTCCTTCGGCGCCGGCAACTACGGCATGTGCGGGCGCGCCTACGACCCGCGCTTCCTGTGGACCTGGCCCAACGCGCGCATCAGCGTGATGGGCGGCGAGCAGGCGGCGACGGTGATGGCCGAGGTCGGCCAGCCGGAGGTCGGCGCGCAGCTGAAGGAGCAGTACGAGCGCCAGGGTCATCCCTATTACGCCACCGCCCGCCTGTGGGACGACGGCGTGATCGATCCGCTCGACACGCGCCGCGTCGTCGGCCTCGCGCTCGGCGCTTGCGCGAACGCCCCGCTGGCGCCGCGCGCCGCGCCCGTCTTCCGCATGTGAGGAGCGGCGACGCGCCCGTCCGCCTCGGGGTCGATCTCAGGGTCGGCAGCCACCAGTTTCCGGGTGTGAAGCTGCGCGGCCGGGACCCGACCCCAGGTATAAGCCATCGGGTGAAGGAGGAGGCGCGGCTCGCGTGAGGAGGCTCGGACGCTTCGCCACCCGGCGACCCGTGTGGATCCTCGGCGCATGGGCGGTCGTGTTCCTGATCGCGCTGCTGACGGCGAGCAACGCGCGCCACCAGATCCAGGAGACGGACCTCCAGATCCCCGGCAGCGACTCGGCGCGCGCCGCGGCGCTGACGCAGTCGCAGTTCGGCAGCTCGATCGCGCTGGCGGTGCTGCTGGTCGGCCCCCAGAGAACGGTCGAGAGCACGGGGCCGGAGATCGTCCGCCAGCTCGGGCGGGTCGACGGCGTCGAGGTCTTGAGCCCGTGGAACTCCAGGGGCAGACGCGTGCTGATCGAGCCGCCGGGGCAGGCGCTGCTGACGCTGCAGGTGCGCAAGTCGCTGCGGCAGATCTTCGACGACACGACGCCCGCGGTCGAACGCGTGCTCGCGAAATACAGAGGCAGAGGCGGCCTCACGATCGACCTGACGGGCCAGGCGCCGCTGATGCGCGCGATCAACCAGACGGCGCTCGACGCGCTCGACAAGGGCGAGCTGATCGCGCTCCCGATCCTGATCATCATGCTGCTGGCGATCTTCCGCAGCCCGATCGCGGCGCTCGTGCCGGCGATCAGCGGCCTGCTGGTGACGAGAGTCGGGACGGCGCTGATGGGGGTGGTCGGTCGCGGCGTGGAGATCGACGCGCTCGCGCTGAACCTCGTCGCGATGATCGGGCTCGCGCTCGGGGTCGACTACTCGCTGCTGATCGTCTCGCGCTTCCGCGAGGAGCTGGCCAACGGCCGCAGCGTGCCCGAGGCGGTCGAGGAGGTGACCGCGCGCGCCGGCCGGACCGTCCTGTTCGCCGGCTCGGCGCTCGCGATCGGGATGCTGACCGCGCTCGCGCTCGCGCCCGGCGCGCTGCTCGTGTCCTCCTCGCTCGGCCTGCTCGTCGCGACGATCGTGGCGGTCGTCGTGGCGCTGACGATGATGCCGTCGCTGCTGATGGTGCTCGGTACGAACGTGAACCGCTGGCAGTTCGGCGGCGCGCGCGGCGCCAGCCCGTGGGTCGCGATCGCCGAGCGCGCGCTGAAGCGGCCGGCCGCCGCCGCCTTCTTCGTCGCGCTGCCGCTGCTGCTGCTGGCGGCCCCGGCGATCGGGCTCAGCACCGGGCCGCCGAACCTCGCGAACCTGCCGCCCAACAATCCGGCGCGCGTCAGCTTCGAGCGCTTCCAGAGACTGCGCGGCGCGGGCTTCGCGGCGCCCTTCGAGGTCGACTTCCACACGCCCGGGCCGATCACGACGACGGCGCGCCTGCAGGCGCTCGACGCCTTCCAGCAGCGCGTCAGCGCGCTGCCGGGCGTCGCGGCCGTGCTCGGCCCGGCGGTGCTGCTGGACAGCACGCGCCAGCTGCGCAGACTGACGACGCAGGTCGTGAGCTTCAGCTCGCTGCTCGCGCGCCTCCAGGCCGGGCTGCAGGGCGCCAGCGACGGGACGGCGCAGCTGCGCGACGGGCTCACCGCCGGCGCCAACGGCGCCAGCCAGCTCGTGGACGGGATCGGCCAGCTCGCGAACGGCGCGGGACAGCTCGCCGCCGGCGCGCAGCAGGCGGCGCCCGCGACGCACGCGCTCGCCGACGGGATCGTCCAGGCGAGCAGCGGCGCGACCCGTCTGCACGGCGCGCTCGTGAGAGCCCAGCCCGACGTGCAGAAGCTCGTCAAGAACGTCAACGTGCTGAGCGACTCGCTGAACCAGGCGCGCAGCACGGCCGGCAAGCAGCTGTTCGACCCGCTCAACAGCGCGTCGTCGGACGTGCAGGAGGTGTTGCGCGAGCTCGGCTCGGCCAGCAGCGCCGACCCCGCCGTCGCGGCCGACCCGCACGTGCAGCAGGCGCTCAGAGCGACGAACGAAGCGCTGCTCGAGCTCGGCACCGTCCAAAGCAACCTCTCCTCGGCGACGACCTCGCAGACCGCGAACGCGATCGCCGCGACCCAGATCGCGCAGGGCACGGTGCGCCTGCAGAGAGCGCTCAGCCAGCTCCAGGACGGCACGGGCAGACTCGCGAACGGGCTCGGCCGCGCCGCGAGCGGATCGCAGCGCCTCGCGGCCGGCAGCGGCCAGCTCAGCGCCGGCCTCGACCAGCTCGCCACGGGCACGCACCTGCTGCTCGACGGGCCGAACGGCAACGACGGCGCGCAGGCGCTCGCCGACGGGCTGCATGCGGCCGTCGGCGGCACGACGCAGCTCGGCCAGGGCGTGCAGCGGATCCTCGGCGGCGTCGTGCGCGTGCGCGAGAGCGGCGACCGCCAGCAGGCGGCGCTGCGCAGCAGCGGCACCGACATCGGCAAGGCGTTCGGCTCCGGCTACTTCGTGCTGGCCGCGATCCAGGGCGCCGATCCGCAGATCCAGGCCAACACCGGCTTCGTGACGAACGTCTCGGACGGCGGCGGCGCCGCGCGCGTCGTCGTGGTCGGCAGCGCGGGCCCGTTCGATTCGGCGAGCGTCGGGATGGCGCAGCAGCTGCGCCGCGAGACGGCGATCGCCGCGCGCCAGCTCGGCGCAACGGAGGCGGTCGTCGGCGGCCCGGCCGTGCTGCTCCACGACTTCGACACGAAGACGTCCGCGCGCTTCCCCTACCTCGTCGCGGCGCTGCTGCTGATCACCTACCTCGTGCTGCTGGTGCTGTTCCGCATGCCGATCCTCGCGCTGTGCGCGGTGCTGCTGAACCTCGTGACGGTGGGCGCCGCCGTCGGCGTGCTCGTGATCCTCTTCCAGGGCAGCGCGCCGCTGCTCGGCGGGCCCGGCTACCTCGACGCGATCGCCCTGTCAGGGCTGTTCGCGATCGTCTTCGGGCTGTCGATCGACTACGAGGTGTTCCTCATCACGCGCCTGCTCGAGGGCCGCGCGCGCACCGGCACGACCGAGGGCGCGATCCACTACGGCCTGGAGAAGACCGGCACGATCATCACCGGCGCGGCGTTCATCATGGCCGCCGTGTTCCTGTCGTTCGCGGCCTCGCCGGTCTCGAACATCCGCCAGTTCGGCATCGGCCTGACGGTCGCGGTGCTGCTCGACGCGACGGTCGTGCGGCTGATCCTGCTGCCGGCGCTCATCCGCCTGTTCGGCGAGCGCACCTGGCACGTGCCGGCGTGGCTCGACCGCATCCTCCCGCACATCGCGTCGCACTGAGCGACACGACGCGCGGGATGGCCTACGGCGCGGCGCCTACTGGATGAAGCTCGGGCAGGCGAACTGGACCGTGTTCGTCGTGGACGGCGTCGGCGCGTCGTAGCCGAAGAACTCCTGGAAGCTGAACGCGCCGGAGGGCGGGCAGGGCGGGATCGTGAACCAGAAGAGCGTTCTCTTCTGGCGGCTGACGCACTTGCCCTTCGCGTTCGTCTTCAGGCACGTGCCCTTGACGAGCGAGAGGCCGCTCGTCGTCACGTCCAGCTGGGCGATGCTGACTCTGAAGCCGTTGACGTCGCCTCTCGGCAGGTCCAGGCGGTAGCCGAAGGGCCCGGTCGGGTCGTTGACGAAGTTCGCCGCCAGCGCCGCGTGCACGCCGGTCAGCACCTCGAACGTTCTGCGCTTGACGATGTCCTGGTTCTCGTCGGCGGCGCCGATCGCGTAGAAGCCGGCGACCCCGCCCTTCTCGGTCGGACGGCTGAAGAACAGCGCGAAGGTGATGTTGATCAGCTGGTCGAGCTTCGGCGAGACGTTGCGCGCGTCGACCTTCCCCGTGCCGCCGCCGATCCGCGCGCGGTCGCAGGTCAGCGCGTTCGCCAGCGCGCGTCTCGCCGCGGCGCCCTTCGTGTGCTGGAGCGTCCTGATGAACGGCTTGAGGTTCAGGATGCGCTTCGTGAACGGCGTGCCGCTGAAGTCCATCGTGTCGATGTCGGTGCGCAGCTGCGGGCCGTTGCAGAAGTATCTGCCCGTGAGGAACTGCTTTCGGATCGTCGCGCCCTTCGGGATGCGCAGGTAGTTCGACGTGGGCGTCGGGGGCACGCCGCCGGTCGTGTCGAACGTCTGGGCGTGGAACAGCAGCGTGAACCGCCCGCCCGACTTGATGTTCGTGACCTGGAAGTTGAACTGGTTGACCGGCTCGGCCTGCGCGACGGCGGGCGCACCGAGCGCCAGGCCGGCGAGGGCGAGCACGAGGAGTTTGACCGTCCGCTCGATTCGCATCCACCGAGGTTAGACGAGAGCGTTTCTAGATCGCGCCGGTCGTGTCAGGGGGAGGACGCGCGCGTCCATGTCAGGACAGCGACCCTGCGCGATCGGGCCCGCGATGCCGATGGACTAGCCTGGCCCTGCTTTCACGTCGACAGGGAGACACCGGTCGTGCCGCACCCCTCTGGACTCGCCCGCGCCGTTCGCATCGCCGCGCTCGCGGCAGTTGCGCTGGCGGCGCTCGCCGTCCCCTCGGCGGCGCTCGCCGGGCAGGAGCGGCCGCTGCAGAGCAGGCCGCCGACGACGCCGGGCGGGCGGGGCGGGGCGGGCGCCGGCGCGGTCCCCGACCGTGTCGTCGTCGTGTGGCGCGCCGGCGTCACGCGGCCGCAGCGCGCGAGCGCGAGCGACGACGCCAACGCCGGCTTCGTGCGCACGCTCGGCGATCCGCGCTTTCAGGTGCTGCGCCCGGCGCCCGGACAGAGCGTCGCCGAGACGGTCGCGTCGCTGCGCCAGGATCCTTCGGTGCAGACCGCAACGCCCGACCTCTACGACGTGCCGCAGGCGACGACGAACGACCCGCTGTTCGGCGAGCAGTGGGGGCTGCAGAACCTCGGCCTCGGCGTCGAGGGCTTCGCGGGCTCGCTGCCCGGCGCGGACGTCGACGCGCTGGCCGCGTGGGACCGCACGCGCGGGACGTCCTCGACGGTCGTCGCCGACATCGACTCCGGCTACCGCTTCGAGCACCCCGACCTCGCGCCGGTCGTGTGGACGAACCCGGCGGACGGCTCGCACGGCGAGGACTTCGTCGGCAGCGATGCGGACGCGCCGACTACCGACGGCGACCCGACCGACGACGACCTGATCGACGGCGGCCACGGCGTCCACACCGCCGGCATCATCGGCGCGGCGGGCAACAACGGCATCGGCGTCAGCGGCGTCGCGCAGGACGTGCGGATCATGCCGCTGCGCGTGTGCGCCTACTCGCCCTTGGCGAGAGGGCTGCGCTGCCCGCTCTCCTCCGAGATCGCGGCGATCAACTACGCCGGCGCGCACGGCGCGCGCGTGGCGAACATGTCGCTCGGGCGCGCCGGCGCGAGCGATCCCGGCGAGCTGGCGGCGTTCGCCGCCAACCCGCAGGTGCTGTTCGTCATCTCGGCCGGCAACGACGCCGTCGACAACGACAGAGTCCCGCACTACCCCTGCGACTACGACCCCTCGACGAGCGGGGTCGCCGGCGCCGTCGACAACGTCGTCTGCGTCGCCGCGCTCGACCAGGCGGGCAACCTCGCGAGCTTCTCCGACTGGGGCGCGAGATCGGTCGACGTCGGCGCGCCGGGGACCGACATCCTCAGCACGTACGCGTCGGAGACGCCGATCTTCGAGACGTTCTCGGCCGACGACTTCGCCTCGAAGTGGACCGCGACCGGCCCGGACGGCGGCTTCGCGCGCACGAACGAGGCGCCGCTGACGTCGTGGGGGATGAGCGACTCGCCCGGTGCGACGCCGGCGCCGAACAGCGACCGCGAGTCGATCTCCGCGCCGGTCACGCTGCCTCCCGGGCTGACGTCGTGCGAGCTGGACCAGACGCGCTCGGTCGTGCGCGGCGGCGGCGGTGTCTACACGTACACCGTGTGGCTCGACGGGGCGCCGATCGACGGGGCCTCGCCCAGACCCGGCTCGGGCACGTTCGCCCTCGACCTGTCCGGCGAGCTTGCGGCCGGCGGCAGACTGCGAGTGTCCTTCGAGTACCAGGCCGGCCCCTCCCCGAGCCCGGGCGACGGCGTGTGGCTGGACGACATCGTGCTCTCGTGCACGGCGCCCGTCGGCCAGGCGAACGGCTACGCGTACCTCGACGGCACCTCGATGGCGGCGCCGTTCGTGACCGGCTCGGCGGCGCTGCTGTTCTCGCTGAACCCGTCGGCGTCGGTGACGCAGGTGCGCGACGCGCTGTTCGACACGGTCCACCCGGTCGCGTCGCTCGCTGGCAAGACGACCACGGGCGGGCGGATCGACGCGGCCGCCGCGCTCGACGCGATCCGCCAGCCGGACACGCAGATCGTCAGCCAACCGCGCGCGTCGACGACGTCGAGACGGGCGACGTTCGCGTTCGCCCGCTCCGACGTCCCGCTGCCGGCGACGTTCGCGTGCCAGCTCGACGGCCGCGCATTCGTTGCGTGCAGCAGCCCGGCGACGTACACGGTCGCGGCCGGTCGCCACACGTTCGCCGTACGAGCGCTCTCGCCCTACGGGATCGTCGCCGACCCCACGCCCGCGACGGCGACCTGGACGGTGCTGCAGTGCAAGGTGCCGAAGCTCAAGGGCCTGTCGCTCGCGCATGCGCGCAAGGCGCTGGCGAAGGCCCACTGCGCGCTCGGCAAGGTGACGACGCCGCGCAAGCCCAAGCACGGCCGCCTGCCCACGCTCGTCGTCAGGTCCTCGAGCCCGAAGGCCGGGGCCCTGCACTCCGCTGGCATCAAGGTCAAGCTCGCGCTGGGGCCCAAACCCAAGCCGAACCCCAAGCCGAAGCCCAGGCGCAGAGCCCGCCGCTGAGGCTGCTGCTGTCAGCGCACGCTCGTCGCCAGCTCGCCGAAGCGCTGCGTGCGGCGGTCCTCGGGGCCGGCGATGCGGGTGAGCCAGCGCTCGACCTCGGGGACGTCGAGATCCCCCTCGCAGACGAGGATCTGCTCGATGTCGAGCCAGTCCTTCGGGCGGTCGAAGACGGCCTTGCAAACGGTCAGGTGCTCGGGCGCGAGCACGGGGATCGTCGCGTCGCCGAACGGGACGGTGCGGGCCGCTCTGCGCATCGCGTCGTGCAACTCGTCGTAGGCGAAGAAGAGGTCGACCGGCGTGCGACCCCACCACCAGCGGCACTGCCCGTCGCGCGCGAGCGCCGCCTCGTCGACCTCGTCGGCGACGCCGAGCGGCCCCAGCGCCGCGTGCACGGCGTCGTGCCGGTCGGGCGCGACGAAGACGTTGATGTCGATGTCGATCGTCGCGCGCGGCTCGGCGTAGTACGCGAGCGCGAGCGCGCCGCCGAAGGCGTGGCCGATGCGCGCGGCGCGCAGGCCGTCGTGGATCGCGAGGACCTTGTCCGGCAGCGACGCCTCGGCGCTCACGCGTGCCCCGACGCGATGCGGGGGAACGCCTGCGCCGGGCGGGGGCGCGGAGGCGGCAGCCGATCCGCCAGCAGCAGCAGGTCGCGCAGCGCCTCGCCGCGCTCGCGGGCGCTCGCCGCCACCCAGCCCGCGGCCGCGCGGGCGCTGTCGCTCGGCGCCTGCCGGGCCGCGCCGTCGAGCGCGTCCGCCAGCAGCGAACGCAGCGAGGCGCGCGGCGCGCGGCCGTGGGCGAGCGCTGCGAGCAACTCCGCGGCGGCACGGTCGGCGTCGCTCGCGGCCACCGGCGCGCCGGCGCGCACGGCCGCGCGGCGGACCGCGGCCACGCTCACCTGCCTCGCCGACCGTTCGCGGGCGCGCTCGATCACGTCCGGAGTGAGCGTCCGGAAGCTGGCGAGCGTGCGGCTGCGGGGGCCGGCCGGCGTGCTGACGGACTCGCGCAGCTCCCACGTTCCGCCTCTGCGATGGATCGCGTACATAGTGGGCACTATACCCACTATGTGGGCAAATGCATCACCCCCGCCGCAGGCTGCGCCACTCGTCCAGCGAGGCGGCCTCCTGCGCGCCTGGGTCGAGCACCGGCGCGATGTCGAAGTCGTGCGCGCCGTCGCTGCACCAGAAGGCCGCATGGCGCGCGAGCCAGCGTCTCGCGTCGCGGCGGCCGGCCTCGATCAGCGCCTCGACGTAGGCCTCGTCGAAGAACAGGAACGACAGCAGGTCGCCGCCCGCGTCCGTGCGGCCGCGCAGCAGCCGGCCGAGCAGCAGCAGGTCGGGCGGGGCGGTCGCCGCGCGCAGGCCGCCGTAGCGGTTGGCGAACGTGTCGAGCGCCAGCCGGCCCAGCTCGCGCGGGCGCTCGGGCGTCACGAGTGCGTACGAGATGCGGCGATACGGCCGCCGGCCGCGCGCCGCCCGGTACGCGCGCGCGGACGGCACCGTGCCGACGCTCGCCGACTCGGCGAAGAAGGCGTTGATCGCCACCAGCCGGTGGACGTCGTCCGAGACCTGGTCGACCAGCAGCCCGTCGAGCATGTTCGCGAGCACGTCGACGAGATGCGGGGGGACGTGCTCGGGCTCCGCCCACGCCTCTCTGCGCAGCGGCTCGAAGCCGATCACGATCACGCGGTCGGCGCCCAGCTCGACGGCCGGCTTGATCGGGCTGTTGAGGCGCGTGGCGCCGTCGGTGTAGAAGCCGCGCGCCTCCTCCGGCGCGTTCACTTCGACCGCCGGGAACACGAGCGGCATCGCGGCGGAGGCGCGCACGTGCTCGTGCGCGAGTCTCACGCGCACGTAGGGGAAGTCGGCGCCGGCGGGGAGCGGGTCGCGCGCGCCGCCCGGGTTCGCCGGCCCGGCCGCCTCGACGAACGCGACGGGCGAGCCGCTCGCGAGCTGCGTCGCCATCACGCAGACGGCGTCGACGAAGCCGTCGGCGACGTTGCGGTGCAGGCCGTCCCAGTCGAGCCGGCGTTCGAGGAAGCGGCGCAGCGGCCGCGCGTCGAGCAGGCTGCCGCGCCGCACGCCCGGCAGCCGCAGCGCGTCGCCGGCGAGGCGCGCGAGCTGCAGCGGCAGCCCCGTCCCGAGCAGCGGCGCGACGACGTCCTCGCGGCGCAGGCAGCGCCAGCGCTCCAGCATCAGCTCCGCCTGCGCCGCCGCCGGCAGATGCGCGAGCGAGCCGAGCAGCGCCGCGTTGATCGCGCCGACGCTCGTCCCGCACAGCAGCGAGACGCGCTCGCCGCGCGCCTCCAGCGCCGGCAGCAGCACCGACAGCGCTCCGACCTCGTAGGCGCCGCGCGCCCCGCCACCCGGCAGCACGAGCGCCACGCGGCCGCGGACCGGGCTCGCGTGCACGCCGTCGCTCATCCCGTCCGCAGCGCCCCCAGCTCACGGAGCGGGACGGGCGGCGCCGCCAACGCCGCCCGCCTCCGCGCCGAGCCCGCAGCGTCCATGCGACTCAGCGTGCGGCGGCCCCATCTGGCCGCGTGCGCGAAGTCGACGAGGCGCTCGAAGTAGTCCGGCAGAGGCGGCGGCGCGATCCCGCTGTCCGCCAGCGCCGCCTGCGCACGCGTCGTGTCGTGGCGCACACGCAGCGCGAAGTAGGGGAAGAAGACCGGCGCCTGCTCCAGCCAGCGCCGCTTCGCCCCGCGGCTGCGCCGCACCAGCAGCGGGTGGAGCGTGCGCTCGTACACGCCGGGCGGCACCGTCACCGGGCGCGAGCGGTCGAACGCCTGCGCGGACATCGCGACCAGCTCGCCGACGCTGCTCGCGCGCGGGCCGGCCGCGAGGCTGTAGGTGCGGCCCGCGCCCTCTGGGCGGCTCGCGAGCGTGAAGATCGCGTCGGCGACGTAGTCGACCGGCACGACGTCGACCGGCGCCGAGCGGCGGCCGGGGATCAGCGGCACGACGTCGCCCTTCGCGTACGCCCGCAGCGGCCCGTAGATGACGTTGAAGGAGGCCGTCCAGCCGGTCGTCTGCTCGCCGACGACGATGCTCGGGCGGAAGACCTGCACCGGCAGCCGCTCGGCGTGCGCCCTCACGAGCCGCTCGGCCTCCCACTTCGTGCGCTCGTAGCTGTTGCGGAAGTCCTGGCCGACGTCGTGGTCGTCCTCGTCGAAGACGCCGGTCGCGGTGCCCGCGACGTAGGCGGTCGAGACGTGCGAGAAGCGCCGCAGCTCGCCGTGCGCCCTGCACAGCTCGGCCAGCTCGAGCATCCGCCGCGTGCCCTCGACGTTGATCGCGCGCGCCTCGTCCAGCGGCAGCGTGAACGACACGGAAGCGGCCGCGTGGACGATCTCCGTGACCGATTCGGCGAGCGCCAGGCGGCGGCTGCGCGCCAGCCCGAGGCCGGGCAGCGCGACGTCGCCGCGCACCGCCAGCAGCCGGTGGTCGAAGCGGCCCGGCACGTCGACCACGCGCGCCACCGCGGCGCGCAGGCGCGCCTGCGCCTCGGCGTCGTCGCGCGCCCGCACGAGCGCGTAGACGGTCCGCTCGGTGCGCTCGAGGTAGCGCGCCAGCAGCTCCATCCCGAGGAAGCCGGTCGCCCCCGTCAACAGCAGCGGCCGGGTGGGGGCGGGTGTCGGCGGAAGGAAGCTCATCGGACCTCCAGAAGGGTCGGGGAGCGAGGCCGGCGCCGGTATCGCCACACGGAGGAGAAGCCGTGCGCGGACCTTGGCCGCCGGTCCAAGAACCGGCTTGATACCCAGATCGGGCCGCGCTTCAGCCGAACGCGCGCACGAGTGTCAGCGCGACGATGCCCGCGAGGGCGATCGTCGTCGTCCAGGCGATGCTCGACGACATCAGGCGCAGGTCGAGCCCGGTCGCGTGGCCCACGAGCACCGTGTTGACGCCGACCGGCATCGCCGCCAGCACGTAGAAGGGCGGCGGCACGTCGATCAGCGTCAGCCCCACGACCGCGAGCACGAGCGGGACGAACGCCATCCGCAGCAGCACGACGGCTGCGATCGGGGGCGTCAGCGGCGGCGGGATCCGCAGCATGCCGTCCCTCGCCTCGTCGCCCAGCGTCACGCCGACGACGAAGAAGCCGACCGGCAGCAGTGCGTAGACGGCCAGGTGCGACGGCGTTACGAGCGCGGCCGGCGCCCATGCCTCCGGCACGAGCAGGCCGGCGAGGATCGCCCACAGCACCGGGTTGCGCAGCAGTCCGGTGCGCAGCTGCTCGCGCAGGCCGCCCTCGCGCGCATGCCCCAGCCGCGCGCCGACGCTGTAGCTGCCCAGCACGAACATCGGCAGCGAGACGAGCCCGTCGTAGACGATCGCCTGCGACAGCTGCGCATGCGTGAACAGCGCCGCGATCAGCGGCAGCCCGAAGTAGGCGGTGTTCGCCTGGATCGTCGAGACGATGCCCGCGCCGACCGACGCGGCCGGCAGCGCGAACGGGCCGCGCGCGAGGCGCCACATGATCGTGCCGGCGACGATGATCGAGGCGGCCGCGATGGCGATCGACAGCGTCGCGTCGAGCGACAGGTGGGCGCGCGCGATGTTCACGTAGGCGACGAACGGCACCAGCACCCACAGCATCAGGCGCAGCAGCACGAGCCGGGCCGTGTGGGCGCGGGCGTTGTCGCGCTGCTCGACCGCCACGCCGGCGGCCGTCGCGAGGATGATCGTCAGCACGATCCAGAGCACGGCGCGGATGCTGCCAGGCGGGGGCAGCGGGCGGCGCGCCCCCTCTCGTCCAGGCGAGCCGTCCCGCGCGCGGCGCACCCGGTACGCTCGCGCCCATGAGCTGGGACGCGCGCAAGCGGGAGCTGGCCGGCGAGCTGGTGCGGCGCCTCTACGGCGCCGGCGTGATCCGCACGTGGCTGCGCGACAAGCCCGACGGCTGGGAGCTGATGTCGGGCGCGTGGAGCCCCTTCTACGTGAACTTCCGCGACGCGCCGGCCGCGCCGGAGCTGTTCCGCTTCCTGATCGACGCCGGCTCCGAGCTGGTGCGCGAGGAGCTGCCGGAGGCGACGCAGCTCGTCGGCCTCGCGGCCGCCGGCGTCCCGTTCGCTGCGGGCCTGGCCTACAAGCTCGGACTGCCGCTGGGCTACACGCGCAAGCTGCCGGGTGTCCGCCGCGTCGAGGATCTCGCCGACGGGGCGGCGGCCGAGTCCTACGGCAGCCACCGGCTCGTCGAGGGCGACTTCCGCCCCGGCGACCGCGTCGCGCTCGTCGACGACCTCGTGACCGGCTTCGACTCGAAGGAGATCGCGCTGCGTCAGCTGGAGCTGGAGCTGGAGCGGCGTGGGCTCGCGGACGTGCGCACCGAGGCCGTCGTCGTGTTCCTCGAGCGCGGCGCCGAGGGGCGCCGCCGCGCCGCCGCCGCGGGCGTGCGGCTGATCTCGCTCGCGGTGCTCGACGCCGACAGCGTCGAGGGTCTGCGCGGCGCCGCCGGCGACCGCGAGCTGGACGCGATTGCCGCTTACCTGCGCGACCCGGCGCCGTTCCAGGACCCCGCGCGGCGCGCCGAGCTGGCCGCCGAGGCGGCGGCCGCCGCGCGCTGATGCTCTGGCTGCTGCGTCACGCGGAGGCCGAGGACGCGCACGGCCGCCCGGACGCCGAGCGGCCCCTGACCGAGCGCGGCCGCGAGCAGGCGCGCGCCGCCGGCGCGGCGCTCGCCGTGCTCGGGGTGCCGCTCGACGCGTGCCTCGCGAGCCCGCGCGTGCGCGCACGCGACACCGCTGCGCTCGCGTGCGAGGCGCTCGGCCTCGACGTGCAGATCGCGCAGGAGCTGGACGGCGGCCGCTTCGACCCCGAACGCGTCGCGGCCGGCTTCGGCGCGCACGTGCTGCTCGTCGGCCACAACCCCGACATCGCGCAGGCCGTCCACGACCTCACCGGCGCCCGCGTGCGGATGAAGAAGGCCGCACTCGCCGGCATCTCCGACGGCGAGCTGCACGTCTTCCTGCGACCGGCCGAGCTGGCCGCGATCGCCGCGGCTCGCAGTTAGCGTCCGACCGGCACGCCGAACAGCACCGTGTCGACGTGCGTCATCGTCGAGCACTGCAGGTACCAGCGGTAGGCGAGCCCGAGCGATTCGACCAGCTCCGGGAAGCGCACGAGGTCGTCGGGCTTGTGGTAGCAGGCCAGCGCGAGGCGGGGGCGGTGCTCCACCAGCGTCTGCGCGGCGCCCTCGAGCACGCCGACGTCGGCGCCCTCGACGTCGACCTTGAGGAAGTCCACACGCGGCAGCGCGCCGCGCGCGACGAGCGCGTCGATCGTCTCGGTGCGCAGCTCGACGGACCCGATCCCGTTCGCGCCGTCGAGCGCGGGCACCTCCGCCTGCATCTGCGCGCCGGCCGCGACGGCGTCGCGCACCCACAGCGTGTCGCCGGCGACCGGGCCGAGCGGGTCCTCCCAGACGGTCACGCGCTCGGCCAGCTCGGGGTTGAGGTCGAGATTGCGCTGGAGCAGCCCGCGGTTGCGCGGCGTCGGCTCGAACGTGTGGACGGCGCCCTCGGCGCCGACGTGGTGGGCGAGCCACAGGGCGGTGTCGCCCCAGCAGCCGCCGACGTCGAGCGCGACATCGCCGGGCTGCGGATGCGCGCCGACGGCGAAGTCGCGGTACGCGTACTGCGACAGCACGAAGGTGGAGGCGAGCGGCAGTTGCTGGCCGAGCAGCCGGATCGGGTAGCCGCCGACGGACAGGTCGTAGAGATGGAACTGCCACTCGAGCGGCAGCCCGAGCGCCCCGAGCGGGCCGGGCTGCGCGATCGCCTTCGCGGACAGCTCGATCACCGCGCGGCGGTATCTGGCGGGGTCGAACTGGAGGCGGACGTGCGCGGGGCCGAGCGCCTTGTAGGCGAGGAAGCGCAGGAACAGCTCGCGGCTCGGCTCGTCGCCGAGGCGCCGCCACAGCGTGCCGCAGCGGTCGAGGATCGCAAGCTGCGCGGCGAGCCGCTCGCCGGCCTGCGCCGGGTCCGGCAGCGCGTGGCCCCACGGAAAGAAGAGCGGGTCGAGGTTGTCCGGCAGGACCGTCTGCTGCGCCTCCAGCGCGAGCTGCAGGAAGCGCGCCCGCAGCGTCTCGCGCTCGGCCGCGCGCGCCGCGGCCATCAGGTCACTCGGCGGAGCGGAGGCGGGCACATCGGCTACGGGCGTCGCGACGCTCATGGGACCCGCTGCAGGAAGCCCGAGGGGTGGCAGCTCACGCCGTAGACCTCGAGGTCGCGGCGGACGCGGAAGGCGGAGCCCTGCGGCGTCGTGAGCCACTCGTCGAGCGCGGGCAGGACGCCTTCGGGCCAGTCGTCCTTGATGCGCATCCAGGGGACGTCGACGCAGCCGTCCTCGACGACGAAGAAACCGCCGGGGGCGACGAGGTCGCTGTACAGCTCCAGCGCCGCTCTCGTCGTCGCGTAGATGTGCGCCGAGTCCTCGATCACCATGCAGACGGCGCCGCGGGGGATGCAGGCGCCGACCTGCTCGCGGACCGCCGGGTCGCACACGTCGCCCTCGACGAACGAGATGCTGTCGGCCCACGCCGGGTCGCGGTGCGCGACGTTGAAGCGCGCGGCGTCGAGGTCGATGTCGACCGCGATCACGCGCGGCGTGGCAGCCAGCGCGCCGTAGCCGTGCAGCGTGCGCAGGCGGTCGCGCAGCCACAGCGTCGAGGCGCCTGACTGTGCGCCCAGCTCGACGACCACGTCGGGCGCGGCGACCCACATCAGGTGCTCGTAGACGCGCAGGTCCTCGGGGAACTTCGACAGCTTGATGCCGAGATAGCGGTCGTGCGTGTGCTGGTGGGCGCGCGCGGCCCAGTAGTCGCGCAGCGGCGTGTCGGGGCCCACGCTGATCGCCCGCGGGACGCTGTTCTCGACGGTGACGACGGCCGGGTCCTGCACCGGGATCGCGGTCGGGTTGCTCATCGCGCGACCCCGCGGGCGTGGACGACCCAGTAGGAGGACTCGGGGTCGCGGCCCGGCTGCAGCAGCGGGCTTCTGACGGCCTGGTGGTGGTGCGTCAGCTCGACGCCGGAGAAGCGCCCGCTGGCGACCGCGGCGGTCTCCAGCTCGCGCTCGAACTGCTCGAGCGGCCAGTCGTTGACGTGGTACTGGTTCATCCACGAACCGTGGTAGACGGGGTTCGGGAACGACCCGACGATCTCGCCGACCGCGCCGAAGGCGATCGCGAGCGCGCGCGGCGCGTCCGGCAGGTGCTCGATCACCTCGAACATGACGGCGAGATCCGCGGGCGGCAGCGGGTGCCGGCAGAGGTCGTGGCCGTAGTTCAGCTCACGCACGCCCGGCCAGGACGGATGCTCGTCGGCGCCGGGCTCCCACAGGTCGAAGCCGCGCACGGAGGCGGCCGACCACGACACCATCTCCGAGCCGTAGCCGGTCCCGCAGCCGAGGTCGAGCACGTGCTTGCCGCCGACGAGCCCGAGCGCGTAGGCGTAGCGCGACGTGTGCTCGCTGATGATGTCGGGGCGGGGCATGCCGGGGAACGCGCGCTCGTACATGCCGGGGTCCGGGCCGCCGAGCGTGTGGGAGCGGCGCCACGCGGCGTCCGGACCTGAAGCCGCCGCGCTCAGCGCGGCGAGGTTCTCGGCCGCGTCCTCGCGTTCGGGATCGATGACGAGCACGGCGCGCAGCAGCGCCTCGGCGGCGTTCGCGTCGCCGGCCTGATGCGCGAGCACGGCGAGGTCGTTGAGCCACTCCAGCTCGGTCGTCTCGGCGACCGCCTGGCGCAGCCACTCCTGCGCCTCCGTGACGCGGCCGTCGTCCAGCGCGGCGAGCGCCTTGTCGCGCCAGCCGGCGGCGAGGCCGGCGTCCGTGATCGTGCTCATGAGCAGAGGATCGGACGCGCGGTCGTGGTCTTGAGCGGGGCGATGGACGCCAGCAGCGCGTCGACGCGGTGGCGGAACGTGTGCGCCGCGAGCACCTGCGCGCGGCCGGCGGCGGCGCGCTGCGCCCGCTCGGCTGGGTCGGCGAGCAGCCGCTCGACGTGCGCGCGCAGCTCGTCGCGCGTGCGGTAGGTGACGACGGCGTCGCCGAAGCGCTGCTCCAGCTCCGGCAGGTGGTCGGATATGACGACCGCCCCGCACGCGAGCGCGTCGAACACGCGGTTGGAGACGATCCCGCGCTTGCGCATGTCGTCCCAGTGGTCGTTGAGGACGATCGCGGCGGACGAGTAGGCGCGCCGCACCTGCTCGTTCGGCAGGTGCTCGCCGGCGACGAGGCCGGCCGGCAGGTGGCGCTCCCACTGCTGGCCCCAGACGGCGAGGTCGCGATCGGTGGGGAGGAGGTCGCGCAGGACCGGGCGGAAGAGCCCGCGCGAGTTGCCGACGAACACCAGCTCGCGCGCGTGCGCGAGGTCGCGCTCGGGAAAGAAGACGACCGGGTCCGTCGCCTGCTCCAGCAGCTCGACCGGCGTCGCGGTCTGCGCCGCGAGCTGCTCGGCGTGGCGCGCGGAGGGCGTGAGGACGAGGTCGAACGCGTCGCACTCGGCGGTCGTCAAGAGGTCCGGATGGCTGATGTTCCACAGTACGGACAGCTCGTCGCCGCTCCGCCGCGGCACGTACGGCCACAGCCCGCGCAGGTGGATCGTCACGTCCGCAGGCGGGCGCTCGGGCGCATCCCACTCGGCGAGCACCTCCAGCCGCGCGCGGTGCCCGCGGCGCGCCAGCTCGCCGGCGAGCGCGCGCGCGAAGTGCGTGTCGCCCCAGCGCTCGGCGCCGTCCCAGCGCTGCGGGCAGATCTGGATCGCGACGTCGAGCGGCGCGCCGAAGCCGTCGCGCGACCAGCGCCGCTCGGCGAGCGCGCGCAGCGCGTCGGGGTCGCGCGTGCCGGCGCGCGGATGGCCGGCGAGCGCGCGCTCTGCCGCCGCCGCGCCGCCGTCCGTCAGCAGCGCGTGCGCCTCGCGTGCGAGCGCCGTCTCGGCCGGCGCGCCCGGCCCCGCCAGCACGAGCGCGAGGTCGTGCTCGCCGTCGGCGTCGAGCCCGGCCGCGTCGAGCGCCTGCGCGAGGCGCGCGTGGACGCCTGCGAGATCCTCCTCCGCGGTCACGATCGCGAGCGTCGCCTCGTCGTCCGGTGCGAACGCGGCCGCCCACGCGCGCAGCAGCTCCGGCGTGCGGGTCACTTCGTCTGCTGCCGCGACGGCGACGAACGCGCGTGCGCCGTCCAGGGCCGCGGCCGGCGCGGCGTGGAAGCGCGCGCGCTGCTCGCGGTCGCGCGCGGTCGGCGGCGCGGTGCGCGCCGGGTCGCCCAGCACCCGCGCGTGGTCGTCTGCCGGATCGAGCACGAGCGCCCGCGCGGCGTGCCGGGCCCGCTGCGACGGGTCCTCGGCGATGACGGCCGCACGCAGCTCCGCGAACGCGCGCTCGCGCTCGTCCGCGCTCGGCGGCCGGTCGGCGCCGGGCCGGCGCGCGGCCTCGAACAGGGCGGCGCTGGAGCGCTCGAACGGGTCGGCGGCCATCGCCTTGATCGCGAGGCGGCCGGCGGCGCCGGGGTCGGCGTCGAGCAGCGCGGTCACGTCGGCGCGCAGCCCGGCGGCGACCTCGCGGTCCGCATCGGTCACGCACATGACGGCGGCCTGCGCGGTCCCGCGCGCTTGCGCGACGCGCTGCAGGAAGCCGGCGAAGCGCGCCCACGCGAGCGCCAGCTCGTCGAGCGTCGCGTTCGCCAGGTCGAGCTCGCGCAGCAGCAGGCGGCGGACTCTCAGGTCGCGCTCCCACAGGCGGATCGCGCGCTCGCTGTGCGTGTCCTGCGCGCTGACGTTGTCGCCGTGGATGCGGTACCGCGCGACCGCGCCGGGCACCGCGTCGACCTCGTGCGTCGCGGCGACGTGGGCGGCGAGCCACCAGTCGCGGCACCACGCCCACGCGGGGGTCGGCGGGATCGCCTGTGCCAGGTCGGTTCGCAGCGTGATCGCGGAGGTCGTCGCCTCGTTGACTGCCAGCAGGCGCCCGAGCGCGCGCCCGACGACGGGCAACTCGCCGTACCACTCGTGCTTCGAGGCGCGCGTGACGCGGCCGGCGCCGTCGATCACCTCCATGTCGCCGTGCACGAGCCCGACGCGCGGGTCACGCTCCAGCAGCTCGACGTGGCGCGCGAGCTTGTCCGGCAGCCACAGGTCGTCGGCGTCGAGCAGCGAGACGTAGCGCCCGCGGGCGCGCGCGATCGCGCGATTGGTCGCGACGGCGGGGCCTTCGTTCTGCTGCTGCAGGACGGTGATCGCGTCGCCGAAGGAGGCGAGGACCGCCGGCGTCTCGTCCGTCGAGCCGTCGTCGACGACGATCACCTCGAGTGCGCCGGCGCCGCCCGGCAGCCCGTCCTGCTCGAGCGCGCTGCGCACGGCGGCCTCCACGTACGCGCCGTAGTCGTACGCGCAGATCACGCAGGTGACGAGCGGCTCGGCAGCCATCGCCCGGGTGGATCGGCCGCCCGGCGCCGCGCTTGAGCCTGTCAGGCTGTCGGCGATGGACGAGCGCTCTGCATCCGACGCGCCGGCGGCCGTGCGCGCCGTCGTGCGCGGGCGCGTGCAGGGCGTCGGCTTCCGCGATGCGGTCATGTGCCGCGCCCGCTCGCTCGGCGTGCTCGGCTGGGTGCGCAACCGCGAGGACGGCGCCGTCGAGGTGCATGCCGAGGGGTCGCCGGAGGCGGTCGAGGCGCTCGTCGCGTTCCTTCGCGAGGGGCCGCGGGGAGCCGAGGTGGCCGAGGTCGACGCGCCGCGCGTGAAGGTCGAGGGCCACGAGCAGTTCGCCGTGCGCGGCGTCAGCGCGGGCGTGTTCGTCGTGCGCGAGCGCGCGGCCGGCTTCGAACTGGCGCTCGAGGTCGACGGCGCGACGCGCGCCTGGGCGCTGCCGAAGGGTCCTTCGCTGGATCCGGCCGCCAAGCGCTTCGCCGTCGAGGTCGCACCCGCCGGCGACGGGGTCGTGTGGGACCGCGGCCCCTACGAGCAGGGCGGCCGCGTCCCCTGGCCCGAGGCGCTCGACCGCGGCCACGCCGTCTTCGTCCTCCACGGCGAGAAGCTCCGCGGCGGCTTCGCGCTCCAGCGCACCCGCACCGGCGACAAGCCGCAGTGGCTGCTGATCAAGCGCCGCGACGACCACGCCCGACCGGGGTGACTTCCGTGCGGCGCAACCATGCGCCGTCGCGAGAGCCCGACGTGTCTGGCTCGAGCCGGTCAGACGACGCGGCGAAGCGCCGCGAGCGGCGCGAACACGATCCGCTCGGCCGCGTCGAGCTCGGGCGAGGTCACCTCGACCATCGCCGTGCCGACGTCCGTCATCTCGAGGACGCCACCGCGCGCGCCGGCCGGCGCGTCGTCGACCGGGTCAACGAGCTCGACCGTGTCGAAGGCGGAGATGGCGTTCGTTCGAGGCATGGTGCTAGGTCACGGGGTAGGCGGTCACGAGTCGAGGAATTGAACTCTCTGGACCATAGTGCCACGAGGTCATGACGACAGCGGTTCGGGCGTTGAACGTGAGCCGGACAGCCACACCGCACACGACGCCATGGCGCCCCCGGTCGCGCAGGGTGGCGACCGGAGCGCGCCGCACCGCCTGTGTGATCTCCGGCCAGATCGCGTGGAGATCCTCGGGTCCGACCCGGAACACGCGCGACCACTCCTCGCCGTGTCCCTCCGGGGCGAGGATCCAGTGCGTCCACTTCTCGTATGACGAGCGTGCGTGGCTCGCGCCCGGGAGCGGTCGTCCGATGCGAGCGCGACTCGACACATGGCCACGGTACGGCGCCAATCTTGCGGATCGTGGCTTTTCCACGATGTTGGTGCGCCTGCGTCGCCGACGCGTCGCAGACCGCGTGCCGTCCGACGCAGCGGCAAGGATGAGTGCAGGTTCACATCCCGCACCTGCCAGCGCCCCGGCTACCCCTTCCCGGCCGGGGCGCTCGGCGTTCTAGGCGGGAATCGGGGCGGCCAGCGACACGGCGTCGGCGAGTGCGGCGCCGTCGGGCTCGAGGACTGCGCTGCCGGTCGCGCGGGCGAGGCGCTCGTGGCCGGCGCAGGCGGGGTGGAGCGGGACGTAGGCGTTCGTCGCCGCGTGCAGGCGCGCGTCGCGCTCGGCGGTCGCGGGCTCCAGCAGGACGGTCACGTCGGCGGCCGCGTCGAGGTCGGCGCCGCCGGCCGCGCAGGCGGCCAGCACGCGCTGCTCGATCGCCTCCGCCGCGCCGTCCGTCTGCGGGTCGGCGAGCAGGTAGAGGCAGGCGCTCGTGTCCGGCGTGGTCGCGGCGCACCATTGCGCGAGCAGCTCGGGGAGCCGGTCGGTGCCGCGCCATGCGGGCGTCGCGAGCACGCGCAGCGCCGCCCGCCCCTCCAGCGGCCACGGCTCGGCTGCAGCCGGGTCGGCGGCGTGCGGCGGCCGGACGGCGAGCGCGCGCAGGCGCGCAAGCGGCTCTGCCGGCTGCACGATCACGCGCTCGGGGTCGAGCCCGCCGGCGATCCAGCCGTCGCGCGCGGCCGCGTCCGGCACCCACAGCTCATCGAGCGGGGGGAGTTGCGCCGCCGTCGCACCAGGCGGCTGCACGATCACGAGGCGTCCGCTGCTCGCGGCGCGCGTGGCCGGCGGCCAGGTCGTGCGCAGCTCGATGTCGGCGGCGTGGGGGAGCGGCGGGTCGGCGCTGCCGAGGCGCTGGACGCGGACGCCGGCGCCGAGCGCCGGCGGCTCGCCCTCGCATAGCACCGCAAGCTCGTCCGGCGCCGCATCCGTCGCGACCCGGCCGGGCCGCTCGCCGGCGTAGTACGCCTCCAGCTCGTCCACGTACGCGTCGAAGCGGCGCGGCGGCGCGATCCCCGCCTGCAGTCGCTCCAGCAGCCCGTCCTCGCTGGAGAGCCGGTCCAGCGCGGCTGCCAGCGCGCCGGCGGACAGGGGGTCGACGACGAGCCCGTCGACGCCGTCGCGCACGGCCTCGGCGAGCCCGCCGAGTCGCGGCACGATCAGCGGCACCCGCGCGGCGAGGCACTCGGCCGCCGCCAGCGGCGCGCAGTCCCACCACATCGACGGCAGCACCGCGACGTCGACGCCCGCGAGCACGTCGGTCAGCTCGTCGGTCGAGAACGCCCCGCGCAGCTCGCAGACGCCGCGCGCGTCCAGCGCGCTCAGCGTCGGCGCGAACACGTCCGGCACCTCGCCGTGGATCAGCACGCGCACCGGCGCCTGCGTCCGCTGCGCCGCCTCCACCAGCAGCTGCGGCCCCTTGTGCGGGTACGCCGAGCCGAGGAACGCGACGGTCAGTGGCTCGCCGCGGCCCGCCGCACGCCCCGGGATGCGATCTCGTCCGAGCCCTTCCCAGATCTCCATGTCGTGTGGCATCCCCTGGCGCACGACGTCGACCATCTCCGCCGGGTAACCGGCGCCGAGCAGCGTGCGCCGCACCGCGTCGGAGACCGCCAGCACGCCCGTGACCCCGCGCGACACGCGCGCGCGGATCTCCGCGAGCCGGCGCGCGTAGTCCTCGCGTCCGTGCCCGCCGGTGCATGTCGCGCAGCGGCGCCCGTCGCCGGGGCCGGCGCAGATCGTCCCCTCGCCCGTCATCAGGTACGCGCGCGCGCAGATCAGCCAGTAGTTGTGCGTCGTGAACCACGACGGGATGCCGCGCGCGGCCGTCTGGTCGACGAGCGCCGCGCCGAGGTTGTGGAGATTGTGGAAGTGGACGACGTCGGGCGCGAAGCGGTCGAGCGCGGCCGCGTAGGCGGCCGTGACCGGCGGGTCGTCCAGCTCGCGCAGCGGCCGCTCGCGGTCCCACAGGCCGTGCGCGCGGTTGTGGACGCCGAGCAGCCGCACGCCGTCGTCCTCCCACTCGGCGACGTGGTAGGCCGGCTTGCCGATCGCCGGCTTGACGGCCGCGTGGAAGACGGTCACGTCCCAGCCGCGCCGCGCCAGCTCCTTCGCGGCGAGTCGCGGCACGGTCGTGCCCCCGCCGGAGTCGTTCCAGCCGAACGCGGTCATCAGCAGGCGGCGCGCCATCGCCCGGGTAGATCGGCGCGCCCGCGCGCGGGTTGAGCCGGGGCGACGGCGCGCGTCAGGCGGCGGTCGCTTCGAGTGCCAGCGCGGGCTCGCCGCCGCCGCCGCCGCTCGCGGAGCGGCCCGGGATCGCCAGCGCGGCGAGCGTCGCCAGCACGAGCAGGCCGGTGATGATCGCGAACGCGTCGGTGTAGCCGTGCGCCGCCGGCAGCCCGCCGGAGACGACGACGCTGGCGGCGATCACGCTGCCGGCGATCTGCGTGCCGAAGGCACCGCCGATCGTCCGCGCGATCGTGTTGATGCCCGTCGCGACGCCCGTCTGGTCGGCCGGCACCGTCTCGACGATCAGGTTCGGCAGCGCGGCGAACGCGAGCCCGATGCCCGCGCCCATCAGCAGCCCGGCGACGACGATCTCGGCGCGCGTGGAGTGCGCGAGCGTCAGCACGACGAACGAGGCCGCGGTCGCGATCGTCCCGGCCACGAGCGCGACGCGCGAGCCGAAGCGCAGCTCGAGCCGGCCGGCGGCGGCGCCGGCGATCAGCATCGTCATCGTGAGCGGCAGCATCAGCAGGCCGGCGCCCGTGACGGAGGAGCCGAAGCCGAAGCCGGCGCGCACCGGCGTCTCGGCGAACTGCGGGATCAGCACGAAGCCCGAGTACATGCCCGTGCCGACGAGCGCGGCCGCGAGGTTGGTCGTCCACACGGCGCGGCGTCGCATCACGCGCATGTCGACGAGCGGCGTGTGGGCGCGCAGCTCCACGCGCACCCACGCGACGAGCGCCGCGAGCGCGACGGCGACGAGGCCGAGCGTGCGCGGCGAGCCCCAGCCCCAGTCGGGCGCGTTGCTGAGCGCGTACAGCAGCGCGGCGAGGCCGATGCTCAGCAGCACGGCGGGCAGCCAGGGGATGCGCGCGCTGGCGCGCACGGCCGACTCGGGGACGAGCAGCGCGACGCCCGCGGTCGCGACCGCGATCGGCGCGAGCGGCAGCCAGAACAGCCAGTGGTAGCTGAGGTGGTCGACGATCACGCCCGACAGCACGATCCCGAGCCCGCCGCCGATCCCCAGCAGCGAGGAGACGATGCCGATGCTGCCGGGGACCTCCTCGCGCGGGAACTCGTCGCGGATGATCCCGAACGCGAGCGGGAACATCCCGCCCGCGACGCCCTGCACGATCCGGCCGGCGATCATCGGCACGATCGAGCTGGCGACGGCGCTCAGCAGCGTGCCCGCGAACAGCAGCACGAGCACCCACACGAGCACGCGCTTCTTGCCGTGGATGTCGCCGAGGCGCCCGATCAGCGGCGTCGCGATCGAGGCGCTCAGCAGGTACGCGGTGAAGATCCACGACGTGCTGCGGGCGGACGTGTGCAGGTCGGCCTGGATCGCCGGCAGCGCTGGGACGACGAGCGACTGCATCAGCGCGTAGCTGACGCCGGCGAGCGCGAGGCAGGCGAGCGTGACGTGTGGACTGCGGCGGGGCGGGGTCATGCGGGGACCGGT
>Ga0265319_1000561_pt1 | contig 25208 bp, 19 predicted proteins | sample 4824metaG_FD_192443 | JGI IMG/M metagenome (GOLD analysis project Ga0265319, IMG submission 192443) | Rhizosphere microbial communities from Carex aquatilis grown in University of Washington, Seatle, WA, United States - 4-8-24 metaG | ecosystem: Host-associated > Plants > Roots > Rhizosphere >...
AATGGGAAAAAACATGTACGAGTTGGATATACCGCTTCCCGAGGGAAAACCGATCGAGTATAAATATACATTGGGCGAGTGGAGAGGCGTTGAGAAACAATCTGACGGAACGGATCGGGAGAATCGGAAATTCATCGCTGCAAAAGACCTCGTTCTAAAAGATACTGTGGTAAGTTGGGCAATTGAAGCAGTCAATAGGGGTGAATGGTTCCCGGAAGAACTTACGATCTATCAAATTAATATCTTCATTCAGGAGTTTCGACAAGAACAACGTGAAGCGAACACGACCGCCGATTTTGACACACTGATTGCCCGCTTCCGAGCCCGTTGGAGCCAGGAGTTTGCGGCACATTTTACTAATGCGACCGCTCCAGGTAATGCGCCGGTTAATTCACAATCTACCACGCACCAAATTGGCGGCGCATCACCCGGTAGTAAGGTTTATGATTACGTGCTAAAAAGAGAAGAGGGATGGAAGTCCAACAAGGCCGTTTTCGACTACGTTGTCTCTACCTATTGGCTTCCTGCGTTCCTGGATGAATACTGCTATTACGCTCATATTCCAAGCATCGAGAGGCTTGCGAATTGGCTGCCGGGCACCCAAAATTTATTGAACGCCGTTCTCTTCACCCCATTGCCAAAAACCCAATGGGACAAAATATATGCAATACATAACGACATTTTTGTTCTTATGGATACTTGCCTTTCTCAAATCTCTCTCAAGCGTGCCGGCATCGCTCAAGTGATCCAGCTGCAAAAAGATGTCTTTCAAGAGTATAGAAATTTTTGGGACATCGATGACGCATTGTATTCCGGGAACACAAATGCCGCACGTGAAAGCCTCGTCCGATATCTCAAAATAGATACTGCACACAGATTATATGGAGGACATTTTGCGCTCAAGGTTGTAGATCGATACCTCGAAGAGAAACAGAATGATGAGGCGTGCAAAACCCTGGATATGCTCCTTGCCCAGACCGACGATAGTTTTATCCCAAGGGATACACTTCGAACCTACTGCGTTAAGGCCGACCCGTCGGGGGGTGTCTCGCGTTTCGAGCGAGGAGTTGTACTCCGGCACAAATTCACCTTAACCTCCAGGGATTCTGTCCACAAAATTTCAGGAACCTACCGGAACATTCTTTCCGGAAAAGACATATGCCTCGATTCATTGCGAGGTAAGATTGTGCTGGTCGACGTCTGGACTACGACGTGCAGTGGTTGCCGCGAGGAACTTCCCAGGCTCAAAGTGTTCGCCGAAAAGCACCGGAATAGGAAGGATTTTGTCCTGGTGACCATTTGCGAAGACCTCGTGGAACGAATCCGCAATGAGGCAGGAATCAAGGTTTTTGTCGATGATTTTAAACTCAATTATCCCATTTTGCTCGACATTCCTTCGAACTCATTTAGCCGGAATTTCAATGTTCATCTTTTCCCGGCAAAATTTCTATTCGATGCCGATGGAAATCTTTTGAAGCGGTCGGAAGATGGACTCTCACTTGCGACGGTCGAGGCTTATCTTGCCAACCGAGATTTAAAATAGAGATGACCTGCCGGCGACGGCCTAGCAACTAACATCATGCCAGTTCAATGAGCCCCGCTGCTCGGCGGGTAGTCGTGCCTCAATTTGAGGTAGGAATAAAGCTCGCTCGAGCGGAGTCGCTAAGGCGCAAAGAGAATTGGTACGTTTTCCTCGCGGCTTTGCGCCTTTGCGTGATATTTTTCTCTCCCCATAAAAAAACCTTGACCTTTATTCTCATTAAGGCACTACCCGGCGGGTTCTAATCTTGACAATGGAACCGAGAATGATTAGAATTAGTCGATAAAAAATCGGCCTGGAAGGGCGGAAAACGTTATAGCAGACGACGAGAGTATCTTTGCATATTCCTGATGGATTTCTGGATACGAAAACGGTTGTGGTTTCTTCAGTATTATCGGCCGCAGGGCTTGGTTACGCATTCCAACACCTTAAGCGAGAAAATCAGCCGCAGAGAATTCCCTTAATGGGATTGGCGGGCGCATTTGTCTTCACGGCACAGATGCTGAACTTCCCTGTTGCCGGCGGCACGTCCGGCCATCTTATCGGGGCAGTTCTTGCGTCCGTGCTTCTTGGCCCAAGTGCTGCCGTCGTCGTCATTTCTTCTGTCCTCTTCGTGCAGTGTTTTGTGTTCGCCGATGGCGGCATGCTCGCGTTAGGAGCAAACGTTTTCAATATGGCGATCATTGCCCCGCTTACCGGCTATGGCATCTACGCGATGATCCGCCGGGCATTACCCGGTATCAGGGGAGTCATCATTGCATCCGCGTTCGCCGCGTGGTGTTCAACTGTGCTTGCTTCAGTCTGCTGCGCGGGTGAACTCGCACTGTCCGGAACCGTTCATTGGGAGACTGCATTGTTCGCCATGAGCGGCGTCCATGCGATCATCGGATTGGGGGAAGGGCTCATTACCGCGCTGGTCATAGCGGCGATCAGTGCAACACGTCCGGAGCTCGTTGAGCACAATGCACATCCCCTCAACTTGCGCGACCTTAGAGCATTCATTGTTTACGGGTTGATCGTTACCGCCGGTCTTATCCTTTTTGTCGCACCCTTCGCATCATCTCTGCCTGATGGACTTGAGAAAGTCGCTGCGAGATTAGGTTTCGGCGGCAAGGCCGTGCGGCAGCCGTTTGTATCGATCCCATTCACGGATTACAAGCTTCCGGGGATTTCGTCCGTGTCGCTTTCAACGATCACCGCAGGAATTCTTGGAATGATCCTCGTCTTTGGATTATCGGTCATTCTTGCGTATGTCCTTTTCCCGAGCGCTCGAGAAAATCATCCGAAAGCGGTGAAGTAATCGTATGCACCACGATTTCCTTGACAGGTACAGCCGTTCCGAAGGACCACTGCAGCACATTTCTGCCGCTAAAAAAGCTGTTGCGGCAGTGGGCGTCATCTTGATCATTCTCGCGGTTCCAATTCGTTCCTCATGGCTCTTCGTTCCTATTCTTGCCGCTCTGATAGCTCTCGTCATAATGAGCAGGATTCCAAAACTGTTTTTTTTCAAGCGCTTGCTCCTTCTGGAACCTTTTGTGGTCTGTGTCGCGATCCTTACCCTTCTTCAGGAAAATGGCGCCGTCATTTTTGCATCGATCGTCACGCGAAGCACGTTGTCTTTGCTGACAATCCTGCTGCTCACGAACACAACTCCGTTTGCAGAACTTCTTCAGGTTCTCAAAAAATATCATTTCTCTCCCCTCTTTATCACCGTCCTGGCGCTTCTGTACCGTTACGTTTTCGTCCTTATCGATGAACTGGAACGAATGCAGAGAGCTCGATCGAGCCGGATGTTTCGCCGGAAACGGATGCACGTATGGGGAATGTTTTCGAGTATGATCGGTCAACTTTTTATTCGATCGAGCGAAAGGGCCGAAAGAATATATGCAGCCATGTGTGCACGGGGGTGGAAATGATTCCTGCCGTCAGAATTGAAAAGCTTGATTTTTCATATGCCGATGCTAAATCGGTGTTGGGAGGGATCACGTTCTCGGTATCTGAGGGGGAGAGCTTTGGAGTGATCGGCCCCAACGGCGCGGGAAAATCAACGATGCTGCTTCACCTCAACGGAATCTTGCCGGAGAAGCAGCCAAGCGTACCTTCGATCTATATCTACGGTCAGCCAATATGCGAAGAGACACTCGAAAACATCAGGCGCACCGTGGGCGTTCTATTTCAAAATCCGGATGATCAGCTCTTCTGCCCCACGGTCTATGAAGATGTCGCATTTGGTCCTCAACAATTTGGGATCTCAAACGATGCCGTTAAGGGAATTGTCGCCGATTGTCTCGCGAAGGTGGGCCTCAGCGGCTTCGAAAGCCGTTCCCCGCACCACTTAAGCAGAGGAGAGAAACAGCGAGTTTGCCTTGCCGGCGTGCTCGCATGTCAGCCTAAGATCCTGGTGCTCGATGAGCCGACAAGCGACCTCGATCCGAGGGGAAAACGCGACCTCATACGTCTGCTGAAAACCATCCCTGCCACAAAAATCATCGCGTCCCATGACCTGGAACTCGTGTTCCAGCTCTGCACGCGCACGATCGTTCTCGACAAAGGAGGAGTCGTGGCCGAAGGTATCACGCGCGATATTTTGTCGAACGAAGCGCTCATGCTCGAACACGGACTTGAAAAGCCTCACATACTTCTGCATTCGCATCCGCACACTTCTGCGTAACGGCGGCCTTCATCGTATTCCCCTCTCAGTCTTCTGTCATTCCGGCTTCGCCGGAGTCACGTCACCTGCAACAATGTCCAACACCCAGGGGTGTAATTTCCTCATAGACTTTCATGGACAGGCCGATTACTTCGCCTATCGGCGTCCTCGCTTAAAAACTTTTACCCTCGAAAAATCCGCATCACTGAACTTTTTCACACACAATGTGAAAAAGACAGCTCCCATTGCCATGATAAGCACAACACCAATTGCCGGCGTCATGATAAATCCGTTTATATTAAACGCAACACCCGATGCGATAAGCTCCGCTGTGGATTGATTTTCCATGTGCAGAGAAACGTACCGGAATGCCGAGGTTGTATAAGTAAGTGGATTCAGATAGACAATAGGAGCCACCATTTTCGGAAGCGCCATCGTCGGAATATATGCGCCGGACAAAAACGTCAGCGGGAGGACAAGCAGAGTAACAAGCAATTGATAGTTCGCCGATTCTTTTGTGATGGATGCCAGATACAACCCGAGTGAGCTGAATGTTAATCCCACCAAACACATCAATGCGATCATAAGAATGCCGTGGATGAAGTCGACATCGAGTCCAATAAATATTCCGACGACAATGATGATCAACCCTTGGAGCGTGGAGATGATCATAGAGGAGACGACCTGTCCCGTGGCAATTTGCCACCGCGCAATAGGAGCAACAAGAATTTCCTTCATAAATCCGCTGGAAATATCCTCCAGAATGCTCATGGAATTATTAAGTGAAGTTTGAAACACCGTCATGATGATGATTCCCGAGATCAGATAATTCATCGGGTGAGCTAAATTTATCCCAATCGATTTTGTAGCGAAGGAAAAGATAAACAAAAACAATCCGGACATGAGAAGAGTAAAGAACAATCGCATCCTATCCCGTACAAACTTCATCAGGTTTCGCATAATGATTGCTTTAATTGGACGCATCACTCTCTAATCTCCTTGCCGGTAATCGCAATAAATACCTCATTCAATGTTCCTTTATTGATCTCGATGTCTTCGATCGATTCTCTGAACAGTGACGTGATTTCCAAAACATCTTCTATTGTTGTTACGTGAACGACAAAAGAGTGGTTCTCTCGTTGATACGTAAGTTTATGTTCTGTGATGTATTTTGCAAAATCATCTCCGCGAGATGTTTTGATCTTCATCGTTGTCGTCGCGTATTGTTTTTTAAGATCAGATGGTGTGTCGTGAGCGACTATCTTTCCATGATCGATAATTGCGACCTTATTGCATATTTCAGCTTCATCCATGTAATGGGTCGTAAGAAAGATCGTGATGTGTTCCTGCTTTTGGAGTTTCAGAATATAATCCCAAACGTTTGCGCGTGTTTGCGGATCGAGACCCGTTGTCGGCTCATCTAAAAAAAGAATCTTGGGGAAATGAACGACACCGCGCGCAATTTCTACCCTTCTTTTCATCCCGCCTGAAAGGCTCTCGACTGGAGCTTTTTTCCAATCGGCAAGATCGACAAGTTCAAGCGCAAAAGCGATTCGCTCATTGACCTTTTCATTCGGTACTTTGTAAAAATCGCAATGCAATCGGAGGTTTTCATCGACTGTCAGCTTGCCATCCAGCGTCGATTCCTGAAAGACAATGCCGATATCTTTTCGAACGCTGTCTTTTTGATGTGTTACATCATTGCCGTTTATTCGTAATTCACCTTCTGTTTTTTCTTGTATTGTGCAAAGAGTGTTGATGGTTGTGCTTTTGCCCGCGCCGTTCGGACCGAGAAATGCGAAAACGGAGCCTTCTTCAACATCAAATGAAATATTATCTACTGCTGTAAAACTGCCGAACTTTTTTGTGAAATTGACTACTTCAATACTTTTGTTAGTCACCGTGTCTCTTCTTTGTTGTTATTAACTGCTATTTAGCAGACGAAGATACCGATAAATTATTGCACGAACTAGAGATACAATAAAACATTCTCAAACTTCAGAGTGGATCGTTTTACGGGGGGGCAGGTCACTATCGGGTTGAGCCTGTTCATTGCGAAGACTTAGCTGGTCGGCTAAGATACAGAGAGCCAGCGATGGCTCTTTTTAGCTTGATTCTTACTCATTTGACATTCTCGTATTAAAGCCTAAATTATGCATAGTTGTACCCTCCTCCATTGAAAATGCCTTATCACAGATAAGTTTCAATTGTTCGTTCACGCGATAAAACTGTCTGCTTTTATTGACGCTGGTACTCTTGCACCTGTTGCTTCACGGGCAAAGTCGTAGCATCAACCACTTACTTTTTGGATAAAACAATGAAAACCATTCTACTTCTTTTTGCGGTTGGAGTTTGACGGGAAGGTGCGGGTCAAGAAAATGGTGTTGGTGAAGTAAATCTCTGTCGAGAAGATGAATTATCGCCACATGCACAATGTGCGGGGGCAATCCGGATGCACGTTGCCACAACGATTGTTCGACGTGGTAAGGTAAAAAGACTTGCCCTTAACCTCGGCAAAATTATTTTTTACGCAAGTTTTTTTTCTCTGAGTTCAATACAAAAAAATAGCTAAGAAATCGAATTGTTCTGAAGGATGGCATATTAAGAATATGTCAGCTCTGTTCTCATCCATTCAAACAAATATATCTGAGGGTTCTTATGAAGAGACAGTGGGTACTATTTTTCTTTCTCCTTATTTGTTGTGGTGCTACAACATCTCTTGGGCAGTTCAGCCAGTACTACGCTCCGTCCAATTGGTTTCTATCGACTCAAAACGCCAGCTCGGGGTATTCCTTTGATGCGAGTCTCGCCCCTGCATCCATTTCAATGACCTGTAATTATGTTCCTGGCTACCCTGATTCTATTAGTTATTCAATAACTGCAATCGCCTCGGGCCCATTCTCAATTTATTATAGCTTTGGCTCATCTGGAAATTCAGGTACTTTCCAAATTCTAGTAGATAATATTGCTGAATGGAGTAATGCAGGTAGCTCGAACGGGGATATTTCATTGTATGTAAGCAAGGGAACTACTTTTGGCTTCAGGGTAGTGACATTTGGCTCTTCTTCCGGGTCTTCGACAGTAGTTATTACGAACTTCATTCCTCCAGATAGTGTACTTCCTGTGGAGCTTGTATCCTTTACTGCAAACGCAAGTCTTTCCAATGTTGAATTGCAATGGAAGACCGCAACAGAAGTGAATAATTCAGAATTTGAGATTGAGCGACAACCATCCAGCACTCAGCTCTGGACAAAAATCGGATCAGTCGCAGGTTCAGGCACGAGCAACTCTTCCCACAATTATTCATATATCGACAATGCCGGAACTGCAGGAACATATTCGTATCGGTTGAAACAAATAGACCATGATGGAGCATTCGTCTATTCACAAACGGTGCAAGTAACAATTGAAGCACCGAAAGTCTTTGCCTTAAGCCAAAATTATCCGGAACCTTTCAATCCATCGACAACGATTCAGTTTACCGTGCCAAATGATGGAAGAGCAACGCTCAACGTCTATAACGCAATCGGACAGGAAGTAGCAACGCTCTTCAATGATGAAACAACTGCAGGCGTGGTCCATCAGGTTCAATTCAACGGATCGAATCTTGCAAGCGGAGTTTACTTCTCGCGATTGGAGTTTGGCGGGAAAATGCAGGTGAAGAAGATGTTGTTATTAAAGTAACTTTCCAAATTCCTGACCGTCACATTCAGCCCAGACCCACCTCTGGGCTGTTGCTTTTGTATCCGATTAGCAGTAGTTTTGCACAAGAGGGGCGCGCTTATACCTACCAGACAATCCCTCAATATTCATTTTGTCCTCTGAGACGCGATACATTCAGAATAGATCTAATATCCCGTCTCAATAGAAGTGATAGCAGAATCCAGGTCAATATTGGATCCTCGAATCATCATCTCCCAATTCACTTCACAATCCGACGGGAGCTTCCCATGAACGAAGAACAGTTTATAATTTATAATACAATATTACAGGAAATTGAAATGGCTGTCGAGGTTTCAATTTCGAATCTTGAAAGATCAGTGCTCAACGATCTAATGAAAGGATTAGAAAAAAATGCCGACCTCTGGAAGAAAATCCAGAACGAGATATTAGAGGCTAATGTGACCGCTTCAAGCAAGTTAACATTATCTGCTTTGCGTGAGGACGGATTTAATCAGTATTGTGAACTGATGGATAAACTCTTTGAAGTTTAAGAGCCGCCATTACACACACCTTTGAATCATTTGGGCGCAGGTTCGCTCGGTCCGTTAGAACGCACAATCTATGCTACTTCTAGAATTTTCATGCACCCCGATAACTTCTTCGCCGCTAAATAAAATGTGTGGCGGCGCGTTCATAACTTGTTGGATTGACCAAAGCGATCTTAAGAATGCCGAAGTTTTCGCTCGAGGCGTCTTGGATGCGGAAGGATGGCAAATTCAAAGACTCAATCATATCGAAACAATTGCTCGTTCAGACTTTGATAACGGGCATTCCCCAGAAGGATTGGCATTGTTCGAGGAGGCAACCAGATACGGTTCAGCCATCAAAATTCATACTTATCCGAACGATGCTTCGCCAAGTAGTACGCCCTAACCATTTTAGAAAGGAAAGAGTCAAGAGAAAAGAGTCCTCCAAGCTCAACAGTTCATTGGTGCGCTTCGTCAACAGTCGTAAGATTTGAGTTTCAACAATAGCACAATTATATGATGCGGATCTGAAAAATTATTAGATATCAACTTCTTCTACTGGTGGGTTTCAATCTCACAGCCTTGGCCTGTGCCGAATGTCGCGCACGGGTGAAAGACGGGATTTTCGACCAAAGTTTTGGTGCTAACCTTTTCGTTGTGTTACTGCCGATAGTTGTAATTGCAGTCATTGGCATCGCCTTGTATTATGCAGATGAAATTACGGGTAAACTCAAGAAGGGAGCGAGCAGATGACAGAAGAACGACGACGCAGTCCGTTAATTGCGGCTGGTGTTTTGATGGGAGCAGGTCTCGGTGGATTCGTGGACGGGATTACCTTCCATCAAATCCTGCAATGGCACAATATGCTTTCTGCGAAGATTCCGCCGAATGACCTTGTGAGCGCAAAAATTAATATGTATTGGGACGGACTGTTTCATGCAGCTGTCTGGGTGCTGACGGTTATAGGACTTTTCCTTCTGTGGCGTGCAGGACAACGCAGGGATGTGCCTTGGTCGGGTCGAACTTTTCTCGGGGCGTTGAGTCTTGGCTGGGGCCTATTTAATGTTATTGAGGGGACGTTAGATCACCAATTGTTAGGTATTCATCACGTATTCGAATACACCACCAACAAGCTGCCGTGGGATATCAGTTATCTGGTTTTCGGAGTCGTAATGCTGGCTATCGGATCGATTCTAATTCGGATCGGAAACGGTGACGTAGAACCGCGTGGTAAAGCGGCCTAGCCAGTCGCTCAACCTAACAGAAAGTGCTGCAACGATGATGAAAGTGAGAAAGTAAATTGAAAGTTCGTGTAGAGAATTGGATGGACGTCGATAGAAAGATTCGCGACGAAGGGATCGAAGAAGTTACTCACGATTCTGATGGCGTTCTCCGCTCAGTTGTTCTAAAAAACGGCGATCGATTCGAGTTTCCCATGGACATATGGAAAGATTTGGAACGCGCTGGTCTTATCACAGTCTGCCGCAGTAATCGCCTTGAGCAGAATAGAAACTGAATCATTCGAGGTAGTAATTAATTGTATCAGTCAGACACTGCCAGATCGCCAACTCTGTATAAGAGTAAGGTGACGGCGAACCACGTTTGCCACTTTGCTAACAATCTCGTCTCCTGGCAGGTTTGCCATTGCCAGACTATACTTAGAGAACTTGGCAAATGGCGAAGTCCCCTATAGCTCCGTCCGAAAAACCAGAATAAGATTTTAGAAATCCCACGTCCCTATCTGCTTCGTTGGATCCCCGTCGTCCCCAAGTAGAAGCAACGTCGATGGATCGTGCCATGAGGAGTCTCGCGGAAGAGGCTGTTGAGAACACATAGAGCCGGCGATGGCTCTTATTAGCCTGCTTGACTACTGAATCGAATAGCCCTATCTTAGTGGTGTAGGATGCTTCTCATTCAGGATCCGATTCTCTTTTTCTGGCTGCGCGACCAAATCTCCCCTCCTGGCCACTCATCTACTTGAAGACCATCCCTGACGCCCCCGGCCGATGGTAGTGTTCGCCTTATTAAGTCGCTGAGTATTAATACAGCTCTCATGAACACATGGTCTATCTTCTCTTATTACAATGGAGCCGAGCGAACTATTAACATCCAAGAGTGATGGCTAAAAACTTGTGTCAAGACTCAGAACTGCTATGTTTCAGTCGTTCGAAATTCTTGATATTCGACATTCCGTGAACATGAAAATTCAAGATCTAAATTCTTAGGGAGAATTCCTTTGAAATACAACGATCAGAATCTTTACATATCTGTTGAGTCGTTACGAAATCGAATCACCAACCGACTCATCCCAGTTCTTTTCATTGCTCTTCTGATCAGCCTCTTCCTCTCTCTCGCGAGAATCCCTAGCATGGGATTTCGCCCCTTGATGCTTTTGCATCTTGTCCTCGTAGGCGCGATGGCGATCCTCTTCGTTGCAAGAAACAAGATTCGACCTGATGCATCCGCATTGATAATGGTAGGGATGTTGTCCGCACTCCTGATTATTGGCGTGGCGGCATTGGGCCTTCTTTCAACGACGTTTGTTTTAGGGCCAATTATTGCTCTGTATTTGATGCTTCTAGGGCACCGAAAATCTGCATATATGAGCGTGGTTGTAACAGTATTATACTTATCGATCGTGGGGTATCTGTTCGTTTCCGGAATATTTAGTTCTGCAGGATTTCCAGACTTGTATGTGCGTTCACCTATTGCCTGGATGCTTATGATCGTTACCGTCTGCGGAGTCTCAATCGCGTTCGTCGCTCCCTTTGAATTGGTGCCCAGAGTCTTGGAGGGAAGCGAGGAACGTTACCGTCAATTGATCGAGGCGATGACAGATGGCTTCTACAGGAGCACCCATGAAGGTAAATTCCTTGAAGTCAATCCGGCGATGGTGAAAATTCTGGGATATAAAAACAAGGAAGAACTCCTCGCGATTGACATAATATCAGATTTGTATTTTGTCCCGGAAGACCGTGAAAGCCCCGCGTTGGATGAGAAGCAGGAAGAAATGGCTGTGTATCGACTTAAGAAAAAGGATGGATCAGAGGTCTGGGTTGAAGATCACGGACGACAGGTGATAAATGACAATGGAAAGGTGCTTTACCATGAAGGCATATTGCGAGACATTACAGAACGGATGCGCGCGGACGAGGCGCTTCGCGAAAGTGAAGAGCGATTCCGAACTGTTTACGAGAATTCCACAATTGGCCTTTATCGAACAGCTCCCGACGGAACAATCTTACTTGCCAATCCCACGCTCGTCGAAAAACTTGGATACTCATCATTTGAAGAGCTCGCTGCAAGAAATCTCGAGCACGAGGGATTCGAACCTTCATACGAACGGAAGCAGTTCATTGAAGTAATGCAACAGTATGGTGAAGTTAATGGCTTGGAAGCGGCCTGGACCCGCAAAGATGGATCGGTGATTCAAGTTCGGGAAAGCGCCCGCGCGATCAAAGACACAAATGGCACCGATTTATACTACGATGGAAGCGTAGAAGATATTAGTGAGCGCAAGCAAGCCGAGGATGCGTTGGTTGAAAGTGAGCAACGGTTCCATCGTTTGTTTGTCGCCTCACCTGATGCATTGCTGTTAATCGATCCTTTTGATACTACCACTGACTGGCCAATTGTGGATTGCAATGAAGTCGCTTGCCAAATGAACGGGTACACTCGCGAGGAATTGATTGGTAAATCGATCAATATTCTCAACACCTCAGAGGGGACGCCGGAGGACCGCGCGGCTTATGTAGAACGCATCAGACGCGAAGGTGTGTTGCATCTCGAATCTTCTCATCGCCATCGTGATGGCCATGTTTATGCGATCGAGATTTCTACATCACTCATTTCGTTCAAGGGACAGGAGTTGATACTAGGCATTGACCGAGATATCACCGAGCGCAAGCGTGCGGAGGCGGCACTTCAGGAGTCCGAAGAACAATTTCGCATGGTGTTCGAAAACGCTTTTGATGGGATATCTATTTATGATCTAGATCCAGACCCCGCAAAGAGAAAACTCATCGAGTGTAACGAACGATATGCAGCAATGGCTGGCCGGAGCCGTGAGGAATTACTCAGACTTGGAACCACGCAAGAACTCCAGAAACCGCTTGAAGGCACAACAAACATGAATCGCTTGAATGCCCTTTCGAGGGGAACAGCTTTTCAAGGCTCCTTCTCATGGATTCGTCCGGACGGAAAAGATAATATTGTTGAGTATGTAGGTGCGCCGATAACATGGCAGGGGAAGGCGTTTTCAATTGGTATTGATCGCGATGTCACCGAGAGGAAGCAGGCTGAAGACAAATTGCGCGAAAGCGAAACACGTTTTCGTCAGCTCGCCGAGGCGGCCGTAGAGGGAATTGCATTCACTGATAAAGGAATTCTCGTCGACGGAAATACTCGGCTTGCAACGATGCTGGGCTACGAGCTGCAAGAAATGATTGGTAGACCGGTTGCAGATTTTATTGCCCCAGAGTCTGTCAACCTTGTACTCAATAATATCCGCACGAACTACCAGGGATCGACTGAGCATTTCACCCAACGCAAAGATGGCAGGATCTTTCCAGTAGAATCTCATTCCCATATGATGAAGTGGCATGGGAAAGATGTGCGGGTTTCATCGCTGCTTGACATCAGCGAACGTAGACGCACACAAGAGCAATTGCATAAGCTCTCTCTGGCAGTTGAACAAAGTCCCGTTTCAATAGTCATCACAGACACGAAGGGAAAGATCGAATATGTCAATCCCAAGTTCACAACGGTTACCGGCTATACGATCCAAGAAGCTGTCGGCAAGAATACCAGCATTTTGAAATCTGGTGAGACTTCACGGGAAGAATACAAAAGATTGTGGGAGACAATCTCAGCGGGTAATGAGTGGCGAGGTGAATTTCATAATAAAAAGAAAAATGGTGAACTATATTGGGAGTCGTCGTTCATTTCTCCGGTCAAGAATGCAGACAATGTCATCACTAATTTCGTTGAAGTGAAAGAAGACGTCACTGAACGCAAGCAAGCCGAAGAAGCATTGCGACATGCTCAGAAATTAGAAAGTATAGGAACTTTGGCCGGCGGCATTGCTCACGATTTCAATAATCTCCTCAACGCCATCATGGGGCAATCCTCTCTGGCCCTGGGCAGATTGCCGAAAGAAAGTCCCGCGGGAAACAACATTGCAAAAGCCCTTAAAGCGGCCGAACGAGCAGCCAACCTTACTCAGCAACTTCTTGCATATTCCGGCATGGGGAAGTTTATCACAGAGGAAATTGACCTCAACCGTTTAGTAAAAGAAAACGCGCAGTTGCTGAAAGTCTCAGTCCCAAAATCTGTTCGATTAAGGTATGAGCTGGATCCATCGATTCTGTTCATCCATGGAGATGCAGGCCAGATCCAACAAGTCGTCATGAACCTTATTATTAACGCCGGTGATGCCATCGGTGCAAATTCTGGATTCATCATAGTTCGGACAAACCTCATTGAGCTCAGAGAGAATGAGACGGAATACACTAAGTATACGAATAATCGGCTCACGCCTGGAGCGTATGTCTTGTTGGAAGTGAGTGACACTGGACATGGAATCAAGCCGGACGTGCTGGCGCGGATCTTTGACCCCTTCTTCACCACGAAATTCACAGGACGAGGGCTCGGATTAGCGGCTGTTCTCGGTATTATCCGAGGACACAATGGGGGACTAAGGATTGAAAGCGAGGAAGGAAAAGGAACTAAGTTCGAAATCGTCTTTCCATTAGTAGACGTTTCCCCTGTGATCAAAACTTATGAGGCTAAAAATGAAGCGGTGATTAACGGATCTGGAAAAACCATTCTTGTGATCGATGATGAACTGGCTGTCCTTGAACTATTGAGGGATGTTTTCGCCGATGTGAATATTAAAGTGATCGAAGCTTCGAATCCGATTGAAGGCATTCAACTTTATCGTAAATATCAAAAAGAGATTTCGATGATAATTCTTGATTACTCAATGCCAGACATGGATGGCAAGCAGACTTTTGAAATGCTGATAAAGGTCAATAAAAACGTCAAGGTCATCCTGTGTTCCGGCTATTCCGAAGAGGAAGTGAAATCAGCATTCGGAGAAGTTCATCCTGTAGATTTTATCAAGAAACCATACAAACCGTCAGACCTATTGTCCCGGGTTTCGAGAATCATTTCGTGATAGAACGGAAACATGTATTATACAACGCACCTACAGACTTTGGCAATGTGCAACCCTCAAAATCATACGGAATGAGCATTTTAACCACCTTTGGATCATTTTTATCCTGATTGCCTGTTCGCTGACTGTTGTGTGGGATCCTCATAGTCACCAAAAAGAGAGCGAATCTGTTCTGTGCTCAACAAAAGAATGGGATTAGTGCACTTTTTTCCAAACAGTGCATAAATGTAATTACACGAAGGGATCCTCTCTCACCATCCCGCAGTACTGCGGAGGGATGGTTTACAAAATTCATTATAGTATCATAAGGGTCCAAAGCATCGTTTTCAGTACCATATTTGTTGGGTGCTTTTGACGTACCTGCTCCTACCGGTGACAGATTTTGCGCCAACCAGTCATAGATAATGCGCGTTCCGGTGATAGATGATATCAGTTCAGGTTTAGACTGATTCTGTTCACCGTGGCATGAAGTGTCTCAGGTTGCAGATGAGAATAAATTTGAGTCACAGCGGCACTACTATGACCGAGAAGCTTCTGAACCTCGTACAGAGATGCTCCATCTTGAACGAGCCATGAGGTAATTGTATGGCGCCAGCTGTGAAAGTGCACTCGCTCATCCAACCCAGCAGTTCTTACCAGTTGCTTGAAACTCTTCGAAACGATCTCCGCGTCGAACCTGCGAATCTTCGATTTGAACACTCTCCCTACTTCGCAACCCTCTCGTCGTTGATTTAGAATCGAGCCCAATGATATATTAATTGGAAGCTGTCTGTTCTTTCGGTTCTTGGTCAGGAATTCCTTCGTGCATCTTACGAGAATAGTTTTGTTCACGGGATTGACATCCTCCCACTTCATGACTAACAGCTCTCCCAACCTCATGCCTGTTGTGACAGCGACAACCAAGATGTCTTTCAAATCTTGGTCATGCATAAGATTCAGGAGCAACTGAAATTCTGGTTTGGTAAGTAAGGTCGGCGCTACCTCTGGAACTTTTGGGCTTAGTGTCTTACGGAATAGATTTTCAACAATCAAATTCCATTCTTTTGCCTTTTCAAAAGCGGACGCAAGTGCAGTCCGATATTTGCGAGCAGTCCATGAACTGGCCTCTGCCTTCTTGATGTTAAGGAATTCTTCAATCTCTCTGCTCGAAATCTTGTGTAAAGGCAGGTCGCCAATTACTCAGAGGAACTCGCGGAATGCGGCTGCAAAATGTTTTTGAATCTTAATCGTGTGAACTCCGGAAGAGTAAGCCAGGAAATCATCCTTAAACAGACTGAGGGAGATTCGTTGAAGCTTGACCTTTCGCTCTGCCTGATTCGACTCAAACTCCTTTACAAATTGGAGGGCATCAGCTTTTCTCCGGCATCGTGTGGATGTTTTCTGTGGATTGCGAAGTTCATCCTCATACCAAAGGTAGTAGATGCCATTGGAACGCTTGGAAAGGAACATAGAAAGCCTCTTGTGTTAGAGGCAAGGCAGGAAACTATAACGGGAAGTGGTTAGTAAATTTACAGACTTCCACTCATCTGAGGAAGCCAACGAGAAGAAAAACTGCGAAAACAGGTAGCGGAGAGGGGGAGATTTGAACTCCCGGTACAGGTTTACCCCGTACGGCGGTTTAGCAAACCGCTGGTTTAAGCCGCTCACCCACCTCTCCGGGAGACGCTTAAATTTCCTGCACAAATGTAGCGAAATGAGAAAAGATTTGCAACTTCTTTTTGACTACAACGGAATGTTGCCGTGTTTCTTTTTCGGATTGCGGTCAACTTTCGTCTCGAGCATCTGAAATGCGCGAATGACGCGGGCGCGGGTCTCTCTCGGTTCAATAACATCGTCCAGGTACCCGCGTTCGGCCGCGATATACGGGTTAGCAAATTTATCCCTAAACTCATCTTCCTTCTGTTTCGCCGCTTCGACTTTGTCCCCCGCTTTCTCGATTTCTTTTTTGAAGATGATCTCAACCGCCCCCTTCGGCCCCATCACGGCAATCTCCGCAGTCGGCCATCCGAAATTCATGTCCCCGCGGATGTGTTTCGAGTTCATGACGTCATACGCGCCCCCGTAGGCTTTGCGCGTGATCACCGTGATTTTCGGAACCGTTGCCTCGCAAAAAGCAAAGAGGAGTTTGGCGCCGTTCTTGATAATGCCTCCCCACTCTTGCGCCGTCCCCGGCAAGAATCCCGGGACATCTTCAAATACCAGGAGCGGAATATTGAACGCATCGCAGAATCGAACGAATCGGGCTCCCTTGACCGATGCATCGTTGTCCAGCACTCCGGCAAGCACCGACGGCTGGTTCGCAACGACGCCGACCGGTTTCCCGTCCATCCTCGCAAAGCCGACGATAATATTTTCGGCATAGTGTTCGTGAACTTCGAAGAACTCGCTCGAGTCCACGACCAGATCGATGATCCGCTTCATGTCGTATGGCTTGTTCGGGTTTTCGGGGATGATCGAATTAAGTTCCTCGTCCTTCCGTTCGATCGGATCCTCCGAACCGATTGCCGGAGGGTCGTCCATGTTGTTCGAGGGAAGGAATGCAAGCAATGTCTTTATTCGGTCGATGCACTCGGCCTCGCTCTCACAGGCAAAATGTGCCACGCCGCTTTTCGTCGCATGCGTAAGTGCGCCTCCCAGATCCTCGGACGATACATCTTCATGCGTAACGGTCTTCGTGACGCCCGGCCCGGTGACGAACATGTAACTCGTATTCTTGACCATGAATATGAAATCCGTGATCGCCGGTGAATAGACGGCTCCACCCGCGCACGGTCCCAGAACGGCCGAGATCTGCGGAATGACGCCCGAGGACATAGTGTTGCGGAGAAAAATATCGGCATATCCGCCGAGACTCACCACTCCCTCCTGTATCCTCGCCCCCCCCGAATCGTTCAACCCGATCAAGGGAACGCCGACCTTGAGCGCCATGTCCATGATCTTGCAGATTTTTTCTGCATGCGCCTCAGAAAGCGATCCTCCGAACACTGTGAAATCCTGGCTGTAGACAAAAACTTCGCGCCCGTTGATTCTGCCATGTCCCGTAATGACGCCGTCGCCCAAATACTTCTGTGTCTCCATTCCAAAATCGTACGAACGGTGCTGCACGAGCATTCCGATCTCCTCGAACGTTCCCTCGTCGATCAACAGCTCGACGCGTTCACGGGCGGTGAGTTTTCCCTTCTTGTGCTGATCGTCGATTCTCTGTTTGCCGCCGCCAAGCAATGCTGCAGACTTTCGTTCACGGAGATCTTTGAGTTTGTCCTTCGACATGAGGGCCTCAATATTAGAGTAATGATATCAGAACATATAAAGTGCCTGCAACTGCTGCGATCAGGATACAGACGTAGGCAATCGTGAGGAGCGAGAACTTCATGAACGTCTTCCCGCCCGATTGACGGTACACCCGCTTCATCCCCTGGAAGAGGTTCAGCGGAATAGTGAGGAAAAGTACATCAGCATAGTCGGTGACGGGCGGCCATGCCGTAGATTTAAGGAGCACGATAGCCATCAGAATAAAATAGACGAACGAATGAAAATAAAAAGAAAAGATGAGATGCTCGATGTAGTAGCTTTTTGACCGAAAGTAAACCAGTTTCAACAAAAGAGCGAAAATGGGGAGAAGAAGAAACACGACCTGAGGTGTATGGTCGTGCAATTCATCAAAGAACAACTGCGGGTTCGAACTCAGCTTCCGGAGCCCTGCGGCGAACCTGCGTCCGAATTTCTTTCCGACCTCCCCCGAGCTATCTTTCGTGATGGTAATCTTGAACGCTCCCTGTTTGCTGAGAGTAACCGTCGAGTCCTGCGGCACCGCGGTCATCATGGAATCTACGCTGATCCCCTTTTGCACCTGCACCCTGTCCTCAGGCCGCTCAACCACTGCGGCCGTAAAAAAGTAGAGGAAGCTCATGAAGAAATAGAGTTTAAACGGAGAGATGTAGTGCGCCCGTTTTCCGGAAACGTACTCCACCGTCAACTCCCCAGGCTTTGTAATAAACGGGATAAGGCTGTGAAAGAGACGCGAATCGAACGAAAGGACTTCTTCAATCAGTTCTTTGAGCAGATCCTGGATCGGCAGTTTCATCTCGACGCCGCGCTGACCGCAGTTCGAACAGTATTCGCCGGCAAGTTCTTTGCCGCAGTTCTGGCAGAGCCGTTTTTCGTCGCTCATGGCAAGAAGATACACTTTCCTTTTTGCTATTTCAATGGGCAGGGAATCGCGCAACTCCAGGGAGAATAGTTTTCCAAGCGATTTTGCGGGAGGCAGTTTTCCAATGCGGAATCTCATTGCGCTGACGTGTCATGCCAATCCCGCTGTCGAATTCACCCCGGAGTTGAATGTCATCAAGAAGAATAAAATATATTATCGGCTTCTAATAATTAAAGACAGCGAGGAAACTTCTGCATCATTTCAAAGCTATGCATGGATCAGCCGATGGCAGGCTCGTGCGACGGCCTTCGCACTTCTACTCCCGATTGCTGCTCCAGCACTTTGACGACGGCGGAGTAATCCTCATGTGAATACCCGGCTGCGGCCGCCGCGGCAAATAGCTTCTGCGCAGCCTCGATTCCGGGAAGAGCGACTTCCAGTTGTTTTCCCGCGTCCAGGATCAAGCTGACGTCCTTTAGCATATGCTCGACATAGAACCGGGGGGAGAAATTCCTGTCGAGCATCGAGTTCCCTTTTGTTTGGTACATCGGTGCACTTAAGGAGGAATGGCTGAGGATGTCAAGCAATGTTTCCGGGTTGACATCTGCTTTTTGCGCGAGCACGAGCGCCTGCGCGAGAGTGGTACCCATCGCACCGATGAACAAATTGCAAAGCAGTTTCGCGTACGATGCCTGTTCGGGCCTTTCAAAGCGCCAGCTCGTTCCTCCAAGAGTTTTCAAAACGTCCCCGACTTTGAGAAAAGCCTCGTCGCTTCCGCCGGTAAATAGCAATAACGATCCATCGGTCGCCTGAGGAACGCTCCCCAGCACAGGAGAATGGACAAAAAAACAGCCGAGCGTTTTGTACACGGTACTCAATTTCTTCGTTGTCATCGGCGATACAGTGCTCGTGTCGACATGAACACACCCTTTGCGGAGGCCGTGAATGACTCCCTCCTTTCCTGCCGCCATCTCTTCCAACGCCTTAGAGTTCGCGAGCATCGAAAAGACAATATCGGAGCGTTCAGCCGCTTGCTTAGGGGACTGGCACCAAACTGCACCCCGGCTGATCAGGCCATCTGCCTTCTCCTTGGTCCGGTTGAATACTGACAGCGGATAGCCTGCGTCCAGAAGACGCGTCGCCATGGGAGTTCCCATCAATCCGAGCCCGATGAAACCGATTGACTTTTTCACGTGTGTCCCTCCTTAAGAGAAATAAAAAAAGGCGAAAACAGTTTCGCCCGTCGGCCAGGTGCTACGTGGTTGAAGTGTTTTCATTCAACGCTATCGATGATCGCGCCGCCGACGACGTCATCCTCTTCATAGAAGACAACCGATTGTCCCGAGGTGATCGCCCGCTTTGGCGAATCGAACTGGACGCGCACAACTCCTTCGCCGTCTCCTGCTCCTTCAATTTGAGTGACAAGGGCCGCCTCGTCGGCGTCCTTGTAACGGATCTTTACTGTCAACCGTTTCCCGTCTCGGAGATTGTCATATTTGATGAGGTTTAACTTCTTCGCCGTCAGCGTCGTCTTGAGCAGATCATTGTCATGGCCGACGGTAATGACATTTTCTTTGTAGTTAATGCCCGTCACGTACACCGGCTCCGGAAATGCAACACCTATCCCCTTCCGCTGGCCCACTGTATAGAACGGAAATCCGCGGTGCTTGCCGACGACTTTCCCGTCCATCACAATATCGCCGCCGCCGACCGATTCTTCAAGCTGGGGAAGTTTGTGTTTCAGGAAACGTTCGTAATTATTATCGGTGACAAAACAGATCTCATAACTTTCCCCTTTTGCGGCCGTCTGCAGTCCGAAACGCTCGGCCACTGCGCGCGATTCCGGCTTCGTCAATTCTGTCAGAGGAAAAATCGTGCGGCTCAATGAGTCCTGCGTCAACCCCCACAACGCGTATGACTGGTCCTTCTGAATGTCTTTGCCCCGGGAAACGACATAACGCCGAGTAATGTTGTCCTTCCGAACCCGCGCATAATGACCCGTCGCAATGAAATCTGCCCCAAGCTTCAGGCTCTTCCGGATCATCTCTTCCCATTTGATCTTTCGGTTGCAGATCACGCATGGATTCGGCGTCCGGCCGTGCATATACTCCTCGACAAAATTATCGATGACCTGAGCGCCAAACTCTTCCGAAAAGTCGACCACGTAATGCGGAAAACCGAGCTTTGCCGCAACTCTCCGCGCATCGTTGATCCCGTCGAGCGAGCAGCAGCTCTTGTCGCTGTCATCGTTCCCCCCCACGTCGTCATAGTTGAACGTCTTGATGGTAATGCCGATAACATCATACCCCTGCTCGACAAGAAGCGCCGCAGCCGACGATGAATCGACTCCGCCGCTCATGCCGACAACGACAGTAGTATTTTTATTCTCAATCATTGTATTGAGCCATCTCGATAATCGTCTCTCGCCAAACCGCGACCTTTCATTCGTAGAATCATTTCGCAGCGTACAATCTGGCGAAGCCATCGCATTGGGTCACATACGGGCAGTACTTTTGGGGTGATATGCAAACTCTACACTTTAAATATAGTGAAATCTCCGAAGACTCTCAAACAAGGGAACAACCGTGTAACAGACGGCGACCGCTATCAGAGTCCGATATCCAATTGAAACGTTATCCTGTTGTCAAGAGGCCCTATCGTCTCTGAACTTCCAGAGGCTGGCACAACGCTGCGGACCAGAAAGGTTTCGCCGTATTTACACGACAATTCCACATTCCTCAAAATTTTTGATCCTGCCACTATGTACCAGCGGCTTCCCCGGCCGTACAAAGGTGGAAAAGAATACCCGCCGCGGACATCGCTTTCGTATTCGTAAACACGGGAATCGTACGACTGCGTGTCGAAAAATATCATCCTCGCTGTTCCGTACAGCCATGATCTCGCCGGAGATACATTCAACTCCGTAAACATCAGCATCCCGGCAGCAGAGTTGTGCGAGACGGAGTATGAGATTCCTGTAAGTTCCAGCCGTTGTGTGAGTTCCATCCACTTGTTCAATTCACAAGAACATGACGCCCGCAGGTTTTCCTGATTCCTTTCTTCGAATATTTTTGCTTGGAAATGCTCTGCATCGGTCAGACTATTTTGTTCAGTTCTCATTGAGTGCTTAAACTGGAGAGACGCGTTGACAGATTTTGTGAGCGTACCTTCGCATCGGACAAGATATTCATTCCCGGACTTTGAAAATGTGCCTAATGATGGCAGCGTATACTCATCGTAGGATGAGGAAATTTTGAGCCTGGCGGTCGCTCGATATTCCATCCCTACATAATGGCCAAACTCCCCATTCACCAGGCCATCTTGTTCGCCATAGGCATACGCATGGGGATCGACATAATTAACCGAGTAGGACCGAAGCTGAAAAGACAATGACAGGCGTTTGGAGACTTCGAATATACAGCCTGCAAGGCCGCTCAGGGTTTCGAATGAATTTCCAGCGGCTTCTCCAAAGAGGGTAAATGATTCGAATGTAAAATTCGCGTGAGCTCCGATGGCCGAAATTTCATTTCTGGTTAAGATGTAGGGCGATTGAAGAGCAACAGGTTTATCGTACAATGTCTTCATTGCACTCACGCCCACCGTAGATGTGTTCCCGATATGACAGTCGATAATCCCGCCAATTGCTGTTTCATATGCCGCATCCTTCTTTTCTATCTCCGATTGAGAGCGAAACAATCCGGATGAATAGAAGCCTGTAATAGAACCGGCTGAATCGAGCGTCGCTGCGACCGGCTTGCGGGAGAGAAATATTGTTACGGAGGCGGGGTACACCTCCATCGTCGCAGCAGCGCCTTGAAAGTAATGATATTCGTCCGTAGCGAGATGGGGCACGATCGCTCTTCCCGTCGCTTTGATTTGGTTCACCGCACTTCCCCCTTTCGACGATGAGCGTGAGCTTGAGAACATCATCCCTTCGCCGCTGTTGATCGTAAAGCTGCCTGCAACAAACTTCCTCACAATCCCGTCATTGTCGAGACCAACGTACCCGCTCACAAAACCCTCTTTCCAAGATTCCCCTGCATCTTTGTCGAGCAAGATGCCGCCGCTCCATCGCGGAGTTCTGAGTTCCATCCTATCGTATTGCGCAACCGGGCTCCCGGAGTATTCCCCGTTAATGAACTTTTTTTGTGGATGAACATCCACGTTCCCTCTCGCTCGAAATGAGATTGCCGCAATGCTGTCACCCCCCTCGGATGAGTTTCTCCTCGTTCGTCCCGATGAGAATGAGATGTACGGCATGATCAAGAATAGTGTTTGATCATCCATCATGGGGATCAGGCGCATGTCAGCCGGAGATATGTTCCCGAGTGAATCTCGCAAGAATAGAATTCTTATTGCTGCATGCTCTGACAAGTAAGGAACTGAAATCAGCTCCTGAAACGACGCAGCATTAACATTCACAGGGTTTAATTTAAACGTTTCCAATTCGTCAAGGGTCGCAGATTTTCCAGTTCCATCATCAGTTGCGTTTTCCATCATTGACTCAAGCTCAGGTGAAGTTTCCCGAACATTGCTAGAGTCTTGTGAATACAGCGTAGTGTTGAAAAACCAAAGCACAGTGCAAAACAGAATTCTCCGCATGATCCCCCCTTTCCCTACTGACTAAAAGAAATCCCAATGGTATGCGTCAATCCGAGCTCGGTATGTGTCGCGACGCTATAGTCTACTGAGACGGACGAATACCGGATCCCAAAGCCGGCAAAGTACCTCGACGGATCGCTTGACACCCCGAGCCGAAGGACGATGTTTTCGATCGGTTCGAACCGGACACCCGTTCGGATCGACACAGGATACCGCGCATCTTTTATGACCGCAAATGATACACCGGCAGTCGAAAGCACTTCGCAATTGATTCCCGTGAGAAAAAGTTGCGGCAATTGATCCTTTTCACCGCCAATCGTCGGACGATTCAGGTTAAGAATGGAAAAGCCCCACCGGATGTCGTCACTCAACAGCACTTCTGCAGCGACGTCGATCCCGACGGTAAATGCCGAACCATACCGTGAAATCGTTAGATGATCGTAGTTGATACTGCATCCGGCAGAGACTATTCCACCAAAGGACCGAGCAGCAGCTGCAGTTACTGTCATTTCACGGTACAGCGAAAATCCCATGCGTGTCAAGGCAATACAAGCGGTGTAGGAATCGACCGGAAATGCCGCGATCAATCCTCCGTTCGAAAGTTGCGGCAGATCGAACGGAGAGGGAGAATAGAAAAACGAGGCATAAAATAATTTCGAAGATGCGGCAGCAGATGGATTCAATAAGACATGATCGACATCTCCGCTGAACACCGATGAGGCTCCATCTCCAAAAACCGCCGGCGGCTGCGGAGTTCGCTCGAACCCGGCCCGAGAAACCGTGGAGCAAAAAAGAAAAAGAACAATTATCCCTCCGCAGCGGAACGGTTTGAACCGGGTTTCAGACAACTTGAACGGGAAAATGGCAGGTGTTATATTGCGGTTGTGCAGCTTCCCCAATAAATCTAAAAGGATTACCATGCGTCCCCCCCTGATAGTTGTGACGTTGATAGGTGCAGTGTTATGCTTTGCGGCGACCTCGCTCGGACAGATTGAAGCTCAGGTGACCGCCAACCTGGCTCAAGTAACAGGCTCACACGAGCCCCTGGCAAATTTCGCAGCCGACATTCAGCGTTATATCAATACGAACAAATGGACCTCCGAAGATATTGGGAACGATAAAATTCAGGTATCGATCACGATCTCCGTTACAACGACGGCGACCCAGAACGTCTACGACGCACAGTTCTTCTTGGGGAGTTCGCGGCCAGTCTATAAATCGCAAAAGAATTCAGCAATGCTGCGACTTTTCGACGATTCGTGGGAATTCACGTACATTAAAAATCAGCCCCTGGTGCACGATGAATTAAGATTCGATCCTTTGACGAGCTTTATCAATTTTTATATGTACTTAGTACTCGGGTATGATTTCGACTCATTCAATCCTCCCTTGAGCGGTACTCCGTATTTTCAAAAGGCCATCCAATTTTGCGGACAAGCGGGCTCGAATAAAGGCTGGGATCGAGCGACTCCCCCGACGTACAGCAAATACTCTTTCGTCGAAGAACTTTTGAATTCCAAATATGAGCCGATCAGGGAGGGGATGTTCATGTACAACTACAGGGGAGTCGATTATCTGGAAGTCAAGCCGGATGCCGCCTATAAAAATATCATCGCATTCATTCACACCGTTGCAGACTTCAAGAGCTCCGAGAATTCAACCTCTCTCGTCATCAAAGCGTTTTTTGATGCGAAGTACCAGGAACTTGCAGAAATTTTCAGAGATTATCAAGACAAAAGTGTAGTGCAGCTTCTTTCGACTGTTGACCCAAGCCACGAGATGGCGTACAGGGGTCTCCACTAACTGCAGTGCCGCAGAACCAACGCTACTTCAGCAGTAGCAGACAACATCTCTCTTTAACAAAGGCCATTGCTTCTTCTTACTTGACCAGCGTGGCA
>Ga0265319_1000562_pt1 | contig 25147 bp, 22 predicted proteins | sample 4824metaG_FD_192443 | JGI IMG/M metagenome (GOLD analysis project Ga0265319, IMG submission 192443) | Rhizosphere microbial communities from Carex aquatilis grown in University of Washington, Seatle, WA, United States - 4-8-24 metaG | ecosystem: Host-associated > Plants > Roots > Rhizosphere >...
GGCCCTCCCCTGGTCGGACGGATCCAATGCCGGCGTCCCCTCCCAAGGCGCCGAAAAGTTGATGGTCGATCCCAAGGGGATCATCGTCCTGGCCACCGAAAGGTCGCTGGATTTTTTCTCGCGCCGGGGCCGGCTTCTTCAAACCTTCCACCCCCTTGATCCCGCCAATAATTTTTTCGGCTATTCCTCCCTGGAATCCCTGGACGGCGGGAAGGTCGCGCTTTTGGCCAGGTTGGAAAGCCCCCTGGAGCAAAGGAACAAGGACAATTTCGAGGAAAGGGCCCAACCGGGGGCCAGGTTGATCGTCCTGGACCGGGAGGGGAAGAAGACCCTCGACAAGGTGGAACTGGACCGCTCCCAGCCCCATTCCTTTTACGTCCTCCAGGATAACGTCATCGCCAGCATCCATGAGGACGGGGCCTTTGAGGTCTTGGACCGCCTCGGGGAAAAGGCCTCATTGGGCCCCTCCTTCGGCGATTACGCGAGGCTGGCCTTCAGCCAGGACCGCTGGCAGTCGCATCTGGAAAAATTGCCGGTCTATAAAACCCAAAAAGGATCCTACCACGACGTCCAAAACCACCTCCACCGGTACCAGGGGGCGATGGCGACCCTCCTGGGGCGTAAATTCGTGGAAGGAACCGGTCCCTTGGCGGAAAGAAGGGGCAGGATTTATTTCCAGGTGATGTGCGACATCGGGGGCCGGTTTTCAAGCGCTGTTTTCGTGGAGGATCCGGGGGAAAAACGTTACGGCCTGGTCGAATTGATTGATCCCGACAACGAATTAAACAAGACCCGCCCCTTCACGCTTTTTGTGGACGCAGGCGGAAATCTCTTTGAGGGCGTGGCGAAAAAAGAGGGTTATCGAATTTATGAATGGAAATGGGTCCGGTAAACCCTTCCGACGGGGCTTCAGGGATCCTCATCGGGCTGGAGATCCGGCTGGCCGCCGTCCTGGTCATCCTCATCCCGGTCGTCCGTGAATTTAGACTCCATTTGATCGTCGGAGGAAGCGGAATCCTCCTCATAGGTATCGTCCGAATCTTCCTTGAATTTCGATTGAAATTCACCGCCCTGATCGTCGGGCCCGGTGAAATCCTCGTCGGCATGGCTCGATTCCGCCTTGGTTGATTCATCCCCGGTGGAGGCTGTTGATTTTCCCAAAGACCGCCCAGGAACGGCTGATAACCCAACCGCCAACAACAAAAATAACCGGAAGAGGACCGCGAAAGAATGAGACTTGGTGGATTTCATGCCCCTTATTTTACTCCTGATCCTGGTTCAATTCATTCATGGCCGCGTCGATTCCCCTCATGATCAGGGTTTCGATCCCGTCCCGGGAGCGCTGGATAGCCTTCTCGATTTTCGCCCCCTCCTCAGGGGTAAAGGAGGCCAGTACGTGACGCGCCCCCTCCAGCGCGGAAGCGGGTTTTCCAATGCCGATCCGGAGTCGGGGGAAACCAGGGTCTTGGAGGTGGACGAGGATGGAATCCAGGCCATGGTGCCCGCCTGACCCGCCGTTGGGCTTGAGGCGGATTCTTCCCGTGGGAAGGTCCAAATCGTCGGAGACGACCAGCAGGCGCTTCAAGGGAATTTGACGGTACTTCAGGAATGGCGCGATGGCCCGGCCCGACTCGTTCATGAAGGTCTGGGGGAACAGGCAAAAAACCTCGCGGCCCTCCAAGGAAAAGGAGCCGACGATGGCCTCGTCTTTTTCCCTTAGGGAAACGTTGTGCTGGAGGACCAGGGCTTCCACGACCCGGAATCCCACGTTGTGGCGGGTCCAACGGTAATTTTCGCCGGGATTCCCCAAGCCCGCGATCACCCAAGAATCCTTTGACATGGCGTCCTCGAAAATAAAGAAGCCACCCAGGGAGACTCCCTGGATGGCCTAAAACCAGCGTTAATACTTTTGGGTTTACTTCTTGTCGGCAGGCTTCTTTTCCGCGGGAGCGGCGGCCTTGCCGGCGGGAGCCTTCGCGTCCGCGGCGGCCCCTTCTTCCTTCTTCTTGGCCGTGAGAACTTCCGGCTCGGATCCGGCCGCGGCGCCCTCCACGGGCGCGGCAGCGACCTCGGCCTTGACTTCCTCGGCCATCTGGGCGGCCACGGAAACGACGACGTTCCCCGCGCCCTGGACGGCCTTGACGCCCTCCGGAAGCTTCAAGTCCGACACGTGGACCGCGTCGCCGACGTTCAAGTGGAGCGCGTCCACTTGGATCGACTCAGGGATCAGGGTGGGCAGACACTGGACTTCCAGGGTGCGCATGAGGGTCTGCAAAACACCGCCGGTCTTCACGCCGTCGCAAAGGTCCGCGTTCAACACGCGGATGGGGATCTTGATGCGGATCTTCTCTTTCATGTTCACCTTGTGAAAATCGGCGTGCATGAGCGAGTTGTTCACCTTGTGGTATTGGACTTCCTTGATAACCGCCAGGACCGGCTCGCCCTTGGCTCCCTCGATGTTGAGGGAAAAGAAAATGTTCTCGCCCTTGAGCGAGCCCAAAATCTTGCCCAGTTCCTTTTCAGCGACCTCGATGGATTGGTTGCTTTCCTTGTGCCCGTAAACTTCCGCCGGCACGAATCCGCTGTTGCGCAAACGGCGGGTGCGGCTGCTTCCACGGATGGTCCTGATCTTCGCGGCTAGAGGTACTTGCTTCATGGTCTTACGGCTCCTTCTTGGGGCGTCACCGCGCGTGCTCAGCAGTCACGGAGTCCAAGTTTCTTTTTAATTTTAGTTTTGGATCACAGATCGTTGAACAAAGAGCTGATGGATTCTTCGTTGTGGATTCTCATGATCGCCTCCCCCAAAAGGGGGGCCACCGGAAGCACCTTAATTTTCGAGGTCCGCTTATCCGGGGGAAGGGGAATAGTATCCGTTACCACGACTTCTTTCAAGACCGATTTTTGGAGGTTTTGCACGGCATTTCCCGACAAAATGGCGTGGGTACAGGAAGCGTAGATGTCCCCGGCCCCAAATTTGACCAGGGCGTTGACCGCCTCCACCAAGGAGCCTCCCGTGGCGATCATATCATCGGGAATGAGCACCGTCCGGCCCTTCACTTCCCCGATCAGGTTCATGGCTTCCACCTCGCTGGGCCCGGTGCGGCGCTTGTCCACGATGGCCAGGTCCGCGTTCAATCCCTTGGCGTAGGCCCGGGCCATCTTGATGCCCCCCACGTCGGGGGAAACCACGGTCAAGTTCTTGAGTTTCTTTTTCTTGAAGTGGGAGCAGATCACCGGAAAGGCGTAGAGGTGATCCACCGGGATGTCAAAGAAACCCTGGATCTGCTGGGCGTGCAGGTCCATGGTGAGGACCCGGTCGGCCCCGGCCTCGGTAATAATATTCGCGAGCAATTTTGCCGTTATGGGCACCCGCGGCTGGTCCTTGCGGTCCTGACGCGCGTATCCGTAATAAGGCAGGACGGCGGTGATCCGGCGGGCGCTGGCCCTTCGAAAGGCGTCGAGGATGATGAGAAGCTCCATGACATTGTCGTTGACCGGGGGGCAGGTGGGCTGGATGAGGAACACGTCCCGGCCCCGGACATCCTCGTTGATCTTAATGCGGATTTCACCCTCGGAGAAACGGCTGACCATAATTTCCCCCAAAGGCGCCTTCAGGGACTTGGCGATGCTCCGGGCCAGATCCAAATTGGCCGTACCGCTGAAAATTTTCATGCCGTTCGACGCCGCTTTACGAGCCATGCCAACTCCTTCGAAGCTTTTTCACCGCCCAGGCGCCGGGAGCGCCAAGGACGGCATTTTATATTTTTTTAAAGCGAAGCAAAGAACTTTTTATCTTAAAGTTTTTCCCGGCGCCCCGGCGGTTAACCTATTTTCCCTTTTTCATCGGCCTGGCGGGAACCCCCGCCACCCTCAACCCCGCCGGGACATCCTTCGTCACCACGGCCCCCGCGCCGACCACCGCCCCTTTGCCGATCCGGACCGGCGCCACCAGCGTCGAGTTGCTTCCCAGGAAGACCTGGTCTGCCACCAGGGTCTCATGCTTGCGCTTGCCGTCGAAATTCGCGAAGACGCAGCCGGCCCCCACGTTCACATTCCTGCCGATTTTGGCGTCGCCCACGTAGGAAAAATGCCCGACCTTGCTCCCGCTTCCCACCCGGGAGCCCTTGAGTTCGGCGTTGGTGCCCACATGGACGTTTTTGTCCAGCCGGCAGCCCCCCCGGACATGGGCGAAGGGTCCGGCGTCGCAGCCGTCGCCCAATCGGCTGTCATAGATCCGGGAGGATTTAATCACGACCGCCCGGCCCAGCTTCACGTTATGGAGGACGCTTCCCGATTCCACGAGGCAATCCTTGCCGATCACCGCTTCCCCGGAGATCCTCACGTTTCCCTCGATGACCGTGTCCCGGCCGATCAAAACCTCCGGGCCGACTTCCACCGTCTGGGGATTCAAGAAAGTGACTCCCCGGCGCTGGTGCTCCTGAACGCGTCTTAAATTCAAAATCCGGTGGGCCCAGGACAACTGGCCCCTGTGGGAAATTCCCAGGACTTCCGATCGGTCAGGCAACATCAGGGCCTGGACCCTGCCCCCCCCCTCAATGACATGGGGAATGGCTTCGGTGATGGACAGATCCTTCCCTCCCTCGACATGGCCCAGGGCCTTCAAGGCCCGGAACAGGCTCGGCGCCTGGAAGAGGTAAACCCCGGCGTTCACTTCCTTGATCCTCCGGATCTCCTCTGTCGCGTCATCTTCCTGGACGATGCGCTCCACCCCGTCGCCCCCGCCCCGGACAATCCGGCCGTACCGGAAGGGATTCTCGATGCGGGCGGTCAAAAGGGCGGCCTCGGACTTTTGGAGGAGCTGGAATTGGCGCAAGGCCAGGACGCTCTCGGGCCTGGTCAGGCAGTCATCCGCGTAAAGGATTAATAGATTCCCCCGGAAACCCTTGAGGAAAGGAAGGACCCGTCTCACCGCCCCGGCCGAACCTTGCCTTGCCTGGAGCCGGACCGGTAGGGCCCTCTTCCCGAGGTAGGAAACCAGGTCGGTGGAGCCTGGGCCCACCGTCACGAATATTTTGGACGGGGAAAGGGCCTCAGCGTTGCGCAGGGCATATTCGATCATGGGCAGTCCCGCCACCTGCGTCAACTCCATGGTTTTCGCGGAATTCAGTGGGACGTCATCACTCGACGCCAAGACAATCGCGATGAATGGAACCGCCACTTTCCGCCTCCCCGAATGGATTTGACGGCTCCTATGATAAACGAGAAGCTCTTCTCAAAGAACTTTTTCACGATCCGCCTGCGGGGTTTCGAGTAAATGGAGAAGGTTCGGGAGGGGGGCCCTTCGGTCCGCGGGCGAGTCCCGGAGGCGGTAAATACCGTTGTACCCCTTAAAATAAATAAGGTCGGTTCGGCGCTGGATGAAATCGTCCAGTTTCGCCCATTCAACCTTGTCCAGGCCGTAATAGGAATATTGGCGGGCCAGCCTCGCGCCCTCCGAACCTGCCACCGCCAGGTCCTCAATCCCCATCTCCCGAAGAGCCCTCCCAATCCCATTCCCATCCTTTTCTTTTCGAGCCAAAACCGCCAGGACCTGGTCGTCAAAAGTGCTGTTCGCGTAAAAAGCCCGGGGGTAATAAAGGGTCCGGGAATCGCCCGCGATCAGGATTTGGTCGGTTTCCGGCAGAAGGGCCGCGGCCTTGGTTAAGTCGATGTAGGACGCGGTCGGGGGAAGGGAGGCCAAATATTCCCCGCTGGTAGCTTTGCCCAACCACATTTGATCCCCCCGGTAATAATTCAAGCTGAGCCGGGCCAGGGACAATACACTGAACAGGCCGAAAAGCAGGATGATCCCGGCTCCCCAACCGGCCCATTCTTTTTTCCTCAAATCCGCCAGGGTCAGGATGATGAATAAAAAACAAACTAAAAAGGCCGGGAGCATCAGACGGAGCAGGTGAGAGGTTAAAAAACCAAACAGAAGCAGCAGGGCCCCCAGGACCGCCAGGTATTTCGTCGCGGGCCGCCGCGGGCCCGGTAAAAAAAAGAAAGGCAAAAAGGCGAATAAAATCGGCGCCACCGTCTTATCCAAGTCCCTGTCCAAAATCCGGCCCAGCCAATCCATCGGGGAGAAACCCCGGAATAAAACCGCCTGATGGTCATTCATTAATTCGGCCCATTTCCCCGGCGGGAGGGCCTTTCCCCCCAGCCAGGATGAAAAATAGGGGTAAAACCCGTTGCCCTCGTACAGAAAATTCTTGAGGAACCAAGGAGCCAGGGAAAAACCCATCAGGGCCAGCATCAACCCCCATCCCAACCATTTTTTCCGCGCGAAAATTTCCCTCCGGCCGAAAACTAGGGCCAAGAAGCCGGCCGCCACTCCCGAATAAGCCGTGTACTTCATGGTTAAGACGGCGCCTCCCATTATTCCCGCCGCGAGGGCCCAGCGGAATCCCGCCTTTTCACCGGACCAGCGGAAAAGCGAATAATAAAAAAGGATGAAAAAAAACGCCAAAACCACGTCATTTTGGGTGGTCCAAACCGTGGATGTTACCCATGGAAAAAAGAGCACCAAGGACCAGGCGAGGCACCCCGAAGCCGTTCCCGCTTCTTCCAGGGCCCATCCCGCAGCGGCCAAAGCGCAGAGGGCGGAGGCCGCCACGTTTAACATCTTGGCCGTTTCGCCCCCTTGAAGGAAAAATCCGTTGAAAAAATAAAGTTCGGCCCCGAAGGGATAATAGGAATAGAGATTGGTGAAATAATCCGCGATGCCGTGGTGAAACTGCCAAAAGCTGAGGGTGGCCAAATGGTAAACCAATCCGTCATAGTAGATCTCTGGCAACAGGCCTTGCGCGGCGGATAACGCCAAACAGAGCGATCCCAGGAAAACCAAGAGGACCGGAAGGCGGCCGGGCCAGGCCCACCGCGGCAGCTTTTGGAATTTCATGAAGTTTTTAAGGAAATCCCAGGAAGCCCAAGCCCAGGCCGCCGAGGCTAAAACCAGAAGCAACGGTTGGAACCATAAATGATTCAACCCCAGCCCCAGCCAGAGCCCGTTGAAAAAAAGAATGCCCAGGGCCATTTCCATGGAGAATCTCAAGGGAACATTCACCGGATTCCATCCCGCCCCGTAAAAAATCAACCTTCCCCAACGCCAGAGGGTGAAGAGGATCAATAACGCCGTCAGGATGATCCGGAGGGAAGCCATGGCATTGGCGGCCAATTTCGTTCCGTCCACCAAGGCCAGGTTTGAATAATTCCCGTGGACCGAAAAAAGATCGAATATCCTTTGGTTCCGAAAATAATGGTAAAAAATAAAACCGACCCAAAGGAAAACCGCGCCCTGAATGGCTCGCGGAATGAGATTTCCCCGTTGGGGGAGGGTGAAGTGGCTGGACATGGGTTAATTATCACTGATTCATGGAAATAGAAAAGACCTTTTAGAGGCCGCTGTCCGCCCTCCGCAAACCCGGGTCAAGGTTGAGTTATTCATTTTTGATGTTTTCGGACCAGGGAGGGAGGAGGACGAACATTATTTCTGGATGACAATCTGGGTGGTTTGCTTGCCCGCCAGGCCGCCCTGGGGGCTGATCAAATCCGTCACCACGAAATAAAGCCCGCTGGACAGCCCGGACATGTCCAACATCAAGTCCTTCCCAGGAGCCCCCTTCTTCGACCATAGCAGCTCCCCCGCCACGTCATACAGGTGCGCGTCCAAGGTAAAGGCCACCGTCGATTTCACCGTCAAGGTCGTCCAGGTCAGCCCATTGTTCAGGATGTTCGGCTTCGCGTACACCTTCCCGTCCGTGATCGCCTGGTTCGAGGATTGCACCATCACCCCACGGGTGATCACCTGCTCCCCTCCCTTGCCGTCCTCGATATGCACTTCCACGTCATACCGCCCGTTCGTCACGATCGAGACGGTGTTTCCGAACGCCCCCGATAGGGTCTATTTATTCCTGGGCGGGCCCCAGGGTCCTTTCCCCGCATCCTCCTTCGAGGTCGAGGGCGAAAACGACGGCGACCGATTCGGGGCTTACGTCGCCAACGCCTGTGACGTGAACGGCGACGGCTACCAGGACCTGTTAGTCGGGGCTCCGGACAATTCGGAAAAGGGATACCGATCGGGAAAGGTTTATTTATTTTACGGCGGAAAAAACGGAAAACTCAACCGGACGCCCTAACCCGCCAACTTCCTCCACGGAGCCCCTCTTACCGAATCAGTAAAAGCCTTTTCACTTTTTTGGAATAGGGCTCGACCAAATAAATCACGTAAACCCCGCTGGCGCAGGGATCCCCGGCCTTGTTCGTCCCGTCCCAAGTCCAATGATCATGGATCGGCCCATTGACCCTTCGGCTGACAAGGGTTTGGATATGCTCGCCCGCCGTGTTGTAAATCCTCAAGGAATAATTTCCGGGATAGCTGGAATAGCCCACGTCCATCGAGACAACCTTGTCGACGGCGGGATTGAACAGGTTCCGGTCAAGGGTAAAAATATCCACGGAGGCGGGCGTGGGGCTGGGCGTGCAGGTATTGCCGGGAAAGCCGCAGGGGGTCAAGGTATCGGTCGGGGTCGGGGTCGCGGTGGGGCTAAAGGTGGAGGTCGGGGTAAAGGTGCGGGTGGGGCTGTTGGTCGGCGTGGCGGTTGAGGTTTTGGTGGGACTGGCGGTGGCGGTAAAAGTAGCGGTCGAGGTAAAGGTAATGGTCGGGGTGAAGGCGGCGGTAAAAGTATTGGAAGGCCTGATGTCGGCGGTGGTGGTGTAGGAAGGCGTTGGGGTATGGGTGGAGGTCGGGGTATAGGTATCGGTGGGGGTGAAGGTGCAGGTATTGCCCGGCAGGCCGCAAGGCGTATCCGTGGGGCCAGGGGTCGCCGTCTTCGTGGGGGTCCAGGTGATGGTGGGAGTGCAGGTATTTCCCGGCCAGCCGCAGGGAGTATCGGTTGGGGTGGGGGTTGGAGTGAAGGTGGAAGTGAACCCGCTGCTGAAACTGTTGAACTGGATGAAGACGTTGGAATCGTTCCGGCAGTCCCCCACGTCCGAAATGGCCAATTTGATGTGGTTCACGACCCCCGGATTCACGACCGCGTTCACCGTGAGGACGGTGGTCAAGCCGTTCATGGTGGTGTTCAAGCCCGCGGGACTTTTAACGATGGGGCAGGAGCCGCCCTGGGGCGAGCCGATATTGTCGATAAAATAGGCGGCGTTGGTACAGTCGTTGATATTGTTGATGGAGACATTGGTCGAGGTCCCGGGAACCAGGGCCACGTTGGTTCCATTGACGAAAAACCCGAAGACATCGTTGTAATTGGACCCCACATATTGGTTGTATTCCTCCGAGGCGAACACGTACTTGAAGGTGATCGTGCCGAAGCTGGGAATGAAATCAAACGAGAGGACGGTGCTGTCGTAAAGATCAGCCGGGCTATTCCCCGACAGGAGGGCCAGGTCCGGGTCGCCCGGAAGGCTGTTGCAGGTACTGGCGGTCGCGGGGGCGCTGCCCGCCACTTGGGCGGCGGAACCGGTGCTGAGGACGATCCCCGAGTCAAAACCCACCACCGAGGTACCTCCCGTAAAAGAACCGGCGGAGCTGCCCAGGCCTTGGTAGGTAACGTTACTGGCCGAAATGCCGGGTCCCATGAGCGGCACGACCAAAGCGGCCGCCGCATTCTGGATTCCCAGGTCTTTTTCAACGATTTGACCCAAGGCCACATGGGCGCCCCCCAGGAAGACCCCTAACAAGAGGGATAAAAAGGGAAAGGGGTGGAACCGCTTAGCGAAAATGGATTTGAGAAATACTATTTTTTCCATGAGAAACCATTCCGGCATATTTACGGGCTGATATTTGATGGAAACTATACCACTTCCGGCCGTCCGTTCAGGCGGTTTCAAAAGGGATCTTGCTGGAGGGTCAATATTGAAAGACTAAATTGGAATCCGCCGCCGCCTCTCCCCTTCGAAGCGGGGCGGTCAAAGGGTCAGCCCTTGGCCTGGGAAGCGTTGATCGCCGCCGCGGCCCGGATGAGGGCCTGGAAGGCCTTCTCATTAATCTTGTCCCCCTCATGGAGGTCAATGGCGCGCCTCGTATTGCCCTCGAGACTGGAGTTGAACAGCCCCGCCGGATCCTTGAGGGAGGCGCCCTTGGCGAAAGTGAGTTTCACGGCGCCTTTGTAGGTCTCGCCGGTGCAGAGGATCCCCCCGTGGGACCAGACAGGAACCCCCGCCATCCCATTCGACGGCTTCCTCCATTTCCGCTCCTCGATGATCTCGGGGCCTGCCCGCAGAATGAGAGAGCGCATCCGGGAGAGCGTTTCGACCCGCCAATCAGGCGGCGCCTTGATTCCCGCCACAATCCGCCGGGGGGAAGCCTTGGATTTCCTTGATCCCTTTCCCTTCACGTCATCGCGGTGGGAACTTTTGGTTTGGGGCCGGGAAGGTTTCATGGGAGCATTTTAACAAATCGTGGAAGCCTCGTCGACAAGGGCCAAACCCCGTTGGTGTTTCAGTTTGATTTTGAAAACCCCAAGATAACAACACCCCTCACCCTCTCCCTGAGGATAGCGGGTGAGGGTGAATTTAAACCCAAAATGAGACACTATTCCAATCCTCGCCTCTTCTGGGTAACCCGTTATCCCACTTCTTTATCGCCGAGAAAGGCCCCCAGGGCATCAATCTTGAGAATTTCAAATATGCTTTTTTTCAGCTCCAGCAGGGACGCCGGCTTATTAAAAAAGGTGATCGTGTCGTAACCCTTGGCGGTGAAATCCTCCACCACGCCGCTGTAGACCCCGGACACGACCAAAGCCGGGATGGCGGAATATTTTTCCCGCAGGATCGCGAAGAGGTCCATCCGGTCCATTCCCGGCATTTGCAGGTCCAGGACCAACAGGTCCAATTTCTGCTGTCCCAATTTCTCCAGGACCTGGTCCGCGTTTTCGCACAGCACGACCTTGAACCCGTCCGGGACAAAAGACTTTTGGTAGATGGCCCGGATGGCCGGTTCGTCATCGGCGAATAAGAGCGTGAAATTGGAACAGTTCATGAATCGCCTATAAGGTGGAATGTCGGAAGACCCAGGACCTTAGTTTACCCGCCTCCCCCCCCTCAAAACCATAGGGATTCGTCATTAGGGATCCCAGGCTCGTTTCCCTCTCTTCCACAAAAATGAAAGGCCTGTCCTCTTAACAAGGAACAAGCCTTTAATGGCTGGGGCGGTAGGATGTCAAACCGCTCCGCTGGTAGGGGAAATTACTCCCTCCCTACCCTTTTGAACAACAGGGGGGCCTATTGTTCCCCATGCCCCTCAGGTTCGAATCCTTTCGCTCCAAAAACAAAAACCCTATCCCCCCAATCGACGAGGGGTAGGGTTTGAAATGGCTGGGGCGGTAGGATTCGAACCTACGAATGCCAGATCCAAAATCTGGTGACTTACCGCTTGTCGACGCCCCAATCTGACGCAAAAACCGCGAGTTTTGAGTTTGAAGTTGAAAAACCCAACCCGCCAAACTGAAACTTCACTTGGAAGGCTTGCTAATTTAAATCGGCATGGACCCTTTATCAAGGGACAAATTACGGCGTTGAGGAGGTTAAAAAGGCGTGTTACGCTGGATTTATGGATGAACAAGATTCGAAAAGCGAACTTCCCATCACGCCCCTTCCCTCTCTGCTGGAGTTCGGGCGCATCCTGAATAACCCGGCCGCCGTTGATGAAATGGAATCCCTCTTTTACACCTGTCCCCAGTGCGGCCACCCCATGGTCACCAAAAAATGCAAGATCGTCTGCTACACCTGCCATTATTTTATAGGTTGTGTGGAATAATCGTCTGTTTTCGGAAACCCTTCCCTTAACGCGGTCAAAAATTCCAAAACACCTTTTTGGTAAACAATCGGGTATTTATCATAAGTTTCCTCATGGCCTGCCTCGGGAATATAAACCAGCCGCCGGTGGTGGGACGAGGTCTTCAAGAACAGTTCCCGCACCTCCTCGGATTTAGCCAGGTCATCCGCCTCCCCGGTGATATAAATCACCGGCACCTCCCGCAACTGCTGGACGATGGGAACCATATTCAAGTCCCCCTCGGTCAAGTTCAAGCCGCTTAAAAAATCATAGGCCTTCAGGCAGCGGTTGAGGAATCCGGGAAACTTCGAGAAACGCCCTCCCAGGGTCCTTCTGGAAACGTAGGATTTGAGGTTGGCCAGGGGGCTGTCCGCAACGACTCCATCCACTTCCCGGTCCTCCACCGCGTCCCGAAGGGCTCCCATGGCCCCCATGGAAAAGCCGAAATCAACCAGGGGTTTTTTCAATCGTTGGGTCTTCTTCACGAATAACGCCCAGGCGGTGAAATCCTTCGATTCCAGCAGGCCTCCCGATAAGGGACTGTCCCCGCTCAAGCCGCAGCCGCGCTGGTCGAAAAGGAGGACTTGGTAGCCCGCCTTGACTAAAAAAAAGGCCCTCAAGAAAACCTGTTCCCGGTTTTTAAAGGCCCCATGGGTCAAAAGAATCGTTCCCAATGGCTTCTTCGTTTTATCGGCAGGGAGCCACCAGCCCGAGAGGGTGACGCCGTCGCTGGCCGTGGCCACGGCCTGGTAGGAAAGTCCGTATTTTCCAGGGTCCAGCGTGAGGGGCTTATGGATTTTGGCTTTCGCCACGAGGGACTGGGCTACCTTTTCCGGAAGGATGCCATAAACAAAATATAACCCCCCCGCGAGGAAAAGAAAGAGTAGACCCGATAGAATTTTCAGGAGTAAGTTTTTTTTCATTTTGTTATTTAACTTCCTTTAAGTTCTTTCCCTCGCCCCTTGCGGGAGAGGGAATGCCGATCATCTTTAAGCCTAAAGGTTTTCGGCTTTGTGCCAATACCATTTTGGGTGTATATCCAAAATTGGCATAGGGTAAGGGGTGCTTTAAAAATAAAAATATTTTAATTTTTAACGCTTTCCGCCGTTACGGTTTTCGTCACCCAAACATTCCAGCCCTGGCCCTCCATTTTTCGGGCGATGGCCTCGGCCCTTGCGGGAGATGGGGCCAGCCCAAAAACCGTCGGCCCGCTTCCGGATACCAAGGCCCCCGCCGCGCCCGCTTCCAACAAATGAGCCTTTATATTTTCCACCTGCGGCATCAAGAAGAAAGCCGCCGGCTCCAGCCCGTTATAAAGGGATCCGGCCAGGTAGGCCAGCTTCCCCTCTTTGGCCAAGCCGAGGAATTGTTTCGTGGGTTCCCCGCTGGTCAGGCGGGCCTTTCCGGATTGGAAAACCGCGGGGGTGGAGAGACCCTCTTTCGGTTTGACTAAAACCAGGTTCATTTCCGGCAGGGGGGGCAGCGGCGTGATGATCTCGCCCCGCCCCCTTCCCAGGGCTGTGCCGCCCCGGAGGAAAAAAGGGACATCCGACCCCAGGGAGGCCGCCAGGGGCTGGAGCCCCTCAAGGCCCCAACCAGTCTGGAAGAGGTCGTCCAGCCCCAGAAGGGTTGCCGCGGCGTCGCTGGACCCCCCGCCCAAGCCCGCCGCCAAAGGAATATTTTTCGTCAAAGAGATTTTAACGCCGCCGGATCCAGGAGGAAGATTCTTGAAAAAAAGCTTAGCGGCCTTGAGTACCAAGTTCGAGTCATCGGGAGCGAGGCCCTCCGGCGCCGAGGAAATCACCAACTCGATGCCTCCCCCCTTTTTTTCAAAAGAAAGGACGTCATATAACCCGATGGTTTGGAAAAGGAGCGAAAGTTCATGGTAGCCGTCGGGCCTTTTTCCCAGAACCTCCAAAACGGGATTGATCTTGGCGAAGGCCTGGGCAAAGAGGAGGGCCATTAGTTGACGGTATCGCTCTTTTTAATCTTCTCCAGGTACTTCTGGTTATCGGGATCCAGTTTCAGGGCCTTTTGCCATTCCCCCACGGCTTCTTCCTTTTGGCCCATCTTCCATAGGACCTCGGCCAGGTGGTCGTAGATGACCGCGTCATCCTTGACGGTGGTCTTTAAGAACTTGAGGGATTTTCCCAATTGTTCCTGGGCGTTCTTGTAGAGGCCCTTCTGGTAATAAACCCATCCCAAGCTGTCCAGGAAATAGGAATTGTCCGGGTCGAGTTTCAGCGCGCTTTCCACGTATCGTTTCGCGTCCTCCAGCTGGATTCCCTTATCGGCGTAGGAATATCCGATGTAATTGTAGGCGTCCGGGTTGTTGGGCTGGAGCTCGATGACTTTTTTCATTTGATCCATGGCCTCATTGAACTTGCCTTCTTTGTCCAGCAGGACCCCCAAATTGAAGCGCGCCTGGGTGAGGGACCCGATGTTGAAGTCCGCTGCCTTCTTATTCTTGTAGCCGAGCTCAATATCGATGGCCTGCAGGTAGCTGGCCTCGGCTTTTTTAAAGTCGTTCTTTTCCTGGTACACCATCGCCTGCATCAGGATCAGGTCGGGGTGGCTGGGATTGGCCTTGAGTCCGTCCTGGATCGCTTTCTCGGTGGCGTCCTCGTTTTTCTGCTTGTCATAGAGCAGGGCGAGGCGGACCCAGGCATCCACCGATTTCTCGTCGGTTTTCAAGATGGATAAAAGCTGGTCCTCGGCCTTGGGATAATCCCCCATTTCCTCATAGGCGGCGCCGAGGCGGAAGCGAACCAACACGTTGGAGGGCTGTTTTACCAGGAGCTTTTGGAAAGCCTCCACGGCTTGGGGATATTGTTTTAACCGGAAATAGCTCAGCCCGATGTAGTCATAGACTGAAACTTCACCCGGCTTGAGGAGCGAATAATTTTTAAAGGCTTCCAAGCTCCTCTCATCGTCTTTTTGATTGTAATAAAGCTCGCCTAGGGCCAAAAAGGCCCTGTCATTTTCCGGGTTGACCTTCACGAGGGCTTGATAGGTCTCGATGGCTTCCTTCGGTTTTTGATCCAGCTCGTAAACCAGCCCCAGGGAGGTGTAGGCGGATTCCAGGGCGGGGTCCAACGCGATGGCTTTTTTAAAGGTTTCCTCGGCCTTGGTGACCTGGTTCGCCCTGGTGTAGATCAACCCCATGTTGTAATAAACCGCTGCGGCCTTGGGATTATCCAGGAGTATTTCCTGATACTTTTGGAGGGCCTCCTCGGTCCGGTTCTGGTTGGCCAAAACCCCCGCCAGGTAATAACGGGCCTCGATATTCTTGGGGCTTAATTCCAGGATTTTCTGGTATTCCTTTTGGGACTTCGAGTATTCCCCCTGCGCCGCGAAAAGGTTGGCTAACAGAAGCCTGGTCTCGATGTTGTTGGGCGCCAGCTCAATGGATTTCTGAAGCTCCTCCGCGCTTTTGGCGTCCATCCCCTCCACGTAATAATGGTAGGCCAGGCGGTCGTGAATCTCTGAGGATTGGGGGTCATAGCGGGCGGCCTGCTGGTACTCGACCAGGGAACGATCGGCCTCGCCCATATGCTGGGCATAGAGGGCGTTGGCGAAATGCCAATAGGCCCTGGGGTCCGCCAGGATATTCTCGGCGGGCTTCTCCTCCCGGCTGGTGAGGGCCAAGGCGCTCATGGCAGCCCAAAACAAAAAAAGGGAAAATCCGACGGGCCAATGTCCTTGAAGTTTTTTCATGATGGTATTTTCCGGGGGTTAAATCTGTTTAAACGACTCGTTGGCTTTTCTCAGGCGGTCATTGGCTATTTTCAGGAAGACCAGGAGGATTTTCAAGGCCGTTTCCGGGTGTTTTTCCAGCAAGGTGTTAAAGGCCTTTTTCGTCATCACGAGCAGCGAGGATTCCTCCGCCACCCGGGCGGTGGCGGTGCGGGGCCGGTTGTCGATCAGGGACATCTCTCCCAAAAACTCCCCTTCTTTCAAGGTCGCCAATACGGTGTCAGGCCCTGCGCCGATCTTCTTGGTGATTTGAACCGATCCCCTTTTAATGGCATAGAGGATCTCACCGGACATTCCCTCCACGAACAAAGTGGAGTTTTTCGAGTAGGCTTTCTCAAAAAATAAGGGGGCCACATTGGCCAGTTCCGTGGAACTCAAGTCCTTGAACAGGGGCTGGTTTTTAAGAGCTTCGGCTTCTAAGGGGGCTGCCATAAAACCTCTTGGTAGACGGTAAGTTTCTAACGCGACCGAATGCCCGGCATTATATCATCCCGGACCCAACTGTCAGCCGTCCTTCAGGATCCGGTGGGCCGCCTCGATTCCCTGGGCGATGGCGGATTCCATGCTTCCATATTCCCAACGGCCGTAGCGTCCAACGGAATGGACACCTTGTTTTTCATAGTAAGCCAGCAGTTCCCCCGTGATGCCGTCCCGGTTTCCGTCGTAAACCACATAGGCTCCCGGAAGATTCAAGTCCACCCTCGTCACCACTTGTTTTTCCGAGGACAGCCACTTCAATCCCTTCAATTTTTGAAGGGCGTGGCGTCCCAGGGCCTTGGGGTCGGGTTTCGCCCCGGCGTAGGAAAACTCCACATAGAGGGAGCAATGGCCCTTGGGAGCGACGCCGGGAACACAGGCGCTGACCGAACCAGCCCGGTGAAAAGCGAACTCCTTTTCCGGAAAATAAACCCAGCTGTAGGGGATGGGCTGGGATCCCCTCAAGCCCAAATTGATGTTATAGATGGAAGTCGCCTTGAGCCGCTTCGCGGCCCTGGCCAGCTTGGCCGGGAGTCCGGCGGACAATCCCGCCAGTTGGGGAAGGGGCAGGCTCGAGACGAGGCCCTCATACTCCACTTCCAATCCGGAGGTCAACCTGGCTTTTTTCTTGGCTAGGTCCAGGGATTGAAGCCCCACGCCCTTCCAAAGGTTCGGCAGTCCCTCCCCGATCGCCTTGGGCAAAACCGAAATACCGCCCTGGTCCGGGTAGAGGAAGGTGGCGTTGTAGCCCGAGGCGGAAGGTTGTCGTGAGACCGCCCCCCTCAAGACCTCCAGGATCCGGGGGGTGGGGACGAACCGGCCCATCCAATGGGTGGTCAAGCGGTGGAGGGGAACCTTCCAGAGTTTTTCATTGTAGGGATACATGAAATTCTCGGACAAACCCCTGCCGAAAGATTGGACGCACCAGGTTTTAAAATCCCCCGCCGCCGATGGATCCAGTCCGAGGAATCTTCGGCGCAAAACCGCCTCCAGATAGCCCAGCGCGTTTTCCCGGACCACCTCCGAGGGAAGACCGGCGTTGTTTTCCTGGTAGGGATACTCGGAATAGACGCCCCGGCTGTAGATGACCGCGTGACGGCGGCGCGTCCTGAGCCGGCCTCCGATGAGCCCCAGGACCCATTTTTTTATCTCCGGCTTTTGAAAGTGAAGAAAATGACCGGTGTAATCAAAGGTAAACCCGTCCCGCAGAACGGTCCGGCAGAGCCCTCCCGGGTCCTTTTCCTTTTCCACCAGCAGATAGGCTGAGGAGGCCGAGGCCAATTCCCTCGCGCAGGACAGTCCCGCGAGCCCTCCGCCGGCGATCAGCGTTCGGACTTTCACTTTTTCTTTTTTCGCGAAGGCTTGGAGGAGGGGCCGCCCAGAGCGAGGCGGAAAGGGCTTTCCTTGACCTTGTGGCTTCCCTCGTCCACCGGAATGGAGGAAACCAAGACGGTGAAAATCATCGTGGCGAAAAAGGCGAGCAGGACCAGAACGAGGGCCCTTTTTTCCGACAAGCGCACCAGCAAACCAGCGGCGGCGGCCAATAGAAAAGAGGCGGCCCAAAGCGAGTGGACGGCCTGCTTGACGGTGAAGCCCAGAGCCCTCAAGCGCAGGGCCAAATGATCGTTCGATCCACGGAACATGGAGCGGCCCTTCATGAAACGAAGAACCATGACCAGGGCGGTATCGTAGAGGGGGATTCCCAGGATGAAAAGCGGAGCGCAAAGGGCCACCATGTTGATTTGGCTGTAACCATGACCCATGGCGATGCCGGCCAGGACAAATCCGATAAAAAGGGCGCCCGAGTCCCCCATATAGATCCTGGCAGGCTGGTAATTGTAGGGCAAAAAGCCCAGGACGCTCCCCCCCAATGCCGCCGCCGTCAAGGGCACGTAACTTTGGCCTCCTAGAAAGGGGACGAAAACGAACCCTAAGCAGGCGATCACGGCCACTCCCCCCGCCAACCCATCCATGATGTCGATGAGATTGAGGGCGTTCGTCACAGCCACGACCCAAAAGATCGTGAGGATCGCCGCCGCCAGGGGATGGCCCGGCATGAACTCCAACTTCATCCCAAAAACCACCAACAGGCCAGCGGCGGCAATTTGAAAAAGGAATTTGACCGCTGGCGACAGCGAGAAGAGGTCATCCGCCAACCCGAGGATCGCCACAATGGTTCCCCCCACCACAAGGGCCAGGATTTTGCCGAAATCCGGCGGAGGGTCCAGCACCAACGCGCTGAGGATGCCCAACAGAAAAGTAAAATAAATCGCCAAACCGCCCAGGTAGGGAATCGGGGCCGTGTGTTTTTTCAATTGGCCCGAGGGGGTGTCCATAAATCGCGAATGGAGGGCTATCTTGCGGAAAAGGGGGGTCAAACCGAGCGAAATGAAAACCGAAAAAATAAAGATCATCCAGTGGGCGTTCAGGGGAATCCTCCAAGAAGCAGGCGCCAGGGCCGAGGGATCAGGCTCCAGCCGGACTGGAACCTTGCACCTGGAACCTAATCGCTATTGTTGGCAGGCACTATAACATAAGAGGGGGGAGGGCCCAATTGGCCAATAAATGGGTTTTAAAGGGAAAGGACATAAAAAAAAGAGCCTCGGTGGGTCGGACCGGGGCTCTGGAGGTGCAATTTTGATTCGTTTAAAAGCAACCTAGTTGTCGCTAGCCTGCCTTCGAGTCTATATAGAGCAATGTCCGTGCCACTCTCGGAAATCCCATTTGACCCAAAAAACCCTTTAAAACAAGTGGATCGAAATGAAGGCGATATTCATAATGTGTAAAATAATTATACACATCTAAAAATATGTATTAATATTTTACACTTCACGAGTTATTTAACGGCAATCCCATACTTTCGAATCTTCTGATAAAGCGTGGGACGGCTGATCCCCAGGCGTGAAGCGGCCCTTTTTTTATTAAAATCGGACTCGGTCAAAACCCTCAGGATCATGGCTTTTTCCACCGTCTCCAATACCCCGCCCGTGGGTAGAAACACCAAGGGAGCGGGGGAATTCCCTTCCGTTTTCTGGCCCAGGATTTCTCCCGGCAGGTAGGCCGGCTTGATCACCACATCGTCATTGAGCGTCACCACCCTTTCGATCACGTTTTCCAATTCCCGGACATTCCCCGGCCAGCGGTATTGGCGCATCCACTGAAGGGCTTCCGGGGTGATTCCCTCGAACCTCGTCGTTTTCTTGGCTTTCATCCGGTCCAGGAAATATTTAACTAAAACCGCCATGTCGCCCTCCCGGTCCCGCAAGGGGGGCATCTCGATCGCGATGACGTTCAAACGGTAAAAGAGGTCCTCGCGGAATTTTCCCTCTTGAACCGCTTCCTTCAGGTTCCGGTTGGTGGCCGCGATAACCCGGATATCGACCTTCACCGTTTCCGTTCCGCCGACCCTCTCGAATTCCCTTTCCTGGAGGACCCTGAGGAGCTTCACCTGGGTGGAGAGGGAAATCTCCCCGATCTCATCCAAGAACACCGTGCCCTGGTGGGCCGCCTCAAATTTTCCGATCTTGCGCGCGATGGCCCCCGTAAAAGATCCCTTCTCATGGCCGAACAGCTCGCTTTCCAACAAGGACTCGCTCAGGGCGGAACAGGCGATTGGAACAAAGGGCCGGTCATGCCGCCCCGATTGCTGGTGGATGGCCCTGGCCGCCAATTCTTTTCCCGTTCCGTTCTCCCCCAGGATCAAAACGGTAGCGTCGCTGGTGGCCGCCCGCTTGATAAGGTCCTTGATCCTCTGCATGGGCTGGCTGTCGCCGATAAGATTCGTTTCCTCCATGGGTTTTGTTTTTTGCGCCGCCGCCGCCGAAACCATGGACTTGGATAGGGAAAATAAAATGGAGGCCGCGTCCTTGGAGGATCTCACGAATTCCTCGTAGTCCTCCTTCATCCTTCCCGTTAAACCCTCATGGTAGTAAACCTGCCCCAGGTTATAAACGGCGTTCACGTGGTCGGGATTTTTTTTCAGGACGTTCTTAAACTCCAAGACGGCTTTTTCCAAGGCACCTTGTTTAAAATAGCAGACCCCCAAATCGTTTTGGATGTTCAGCCGGTCCTCCCCCTCGGGCAGGACCTTGAGGGCCTTTTTAAAAACCTTGACCCCCTCGTCATACCGTTCCAAGGCCATGAGACAATCCCCCAGGCTGCCCAGAGCCAGGATGTTTTTGGGATTGGAATCGCTGGCGGTCTGGTATTGTTCCAAGGCCTTTTCCAATTCACCCCGCTCTTTAAAAAGCATCCCCAAGTTCAATCGGCATTGGAACACCAGGCTTTCCTTGGTGTGAAAAAGGCCGAGGTAATAGGTCCCGGGGGACAAGGGATGGGCCAGGTGGAGGGTTTCCATTAAGGAAAACATGGCGTCGTTTACATGGCCGCGCTTCATGTGGATGAGGCCGATGTTGAAATGGACGTCGAGAAGATTGGATTGTATTTTGAGGGCCTTCTCGTAATATTCCAGGGCCAGGTTAAAATCCTGCAGGTGGAAAGCGGCGTGGCCGACGTCCCGAAGCGCGAAGGCGCTAAAAGGCTTTTTTTTCGCGACCGACTTGAATAGCCTTAGGGCCTTTTCATATTCCCCCTCCTCAAAGGCTCCCATACCGTCCAATGTTTCCTTTTCCAAAGCCTCATGGGCGGCCCCGCAGACCGGACAGAATCGAAATTCAAGCTCCAAAGTGTTCCCGCACTCGCGGCAAATATAGAGGGTCATGGGTTACCCCCGTTCCGGTTCGCATTCGAGGAAGATCCCTTTCGGGTTTTTCCGGCTTTGGTTGAGAGTTTTTCGATTTGTAAGGCGATCAAATGGCTGGCCTGGGGGTGGTTCGCGTAATTCTTTTTCAACTTTTGGTACCAGTGCAGGGCCTCGGGGAACCGCCCCGCCTTTTCCAACTTGTAACCCTTCCGGAATTCCTTCTCGAACCCGATAAAGCGCTGTTGGTCCACTTCCGACAAATGGGTCGTCCAAAGGTGGGCGAACTCGGTCAAGGCCGCCACGGACATCAGGTAAATAAAATAGGGGGGGAAGACAAAGGTCGAAAGGAGCGCGTTGATGGTCAGGAGGCCCCAATATTCCTTTTTCAACATGGTTTTTTGGTCTGGCTGTTCTTTCACTCCAGGCGCCTTTCCATGGGAACGAAACGATTCAACAGGAATCATCCTCCATCCGATTAACTCACAGTTGTAAGTTTATCTTACATCCCCTGGCCTGCCGCTCCCTATAGAAACCTTTAAAGTCGGTTCCCTCCTCCCTTTTCCCATAAAATTCCATGGAAATGGCCGGATCAGGGCACAAAAAAAGCCCTGGTTTTTAGCCAGGGCTTTAAGTGACATCGATGGATTATTTTATAATTTCTGGTAATCCGAGATATTGAGCCCCAAGGCTTCCTTGCGGGAAAGCTTGATTTTCTTGGTCTTCGGATCAACCCCGATACACTTGACCAAAAGCTCGTCGCCTTCCTTCAAGACGTCCTCGACCCGCTCCACGCGGCCCTTATCGAGTTGGGAAATATGCACCAATCCGTCCGTGCCTGGCAGGATTTCCACGAAAGCGCCGAAATCCATGATTTTTTTCACGGTGCCGAAATAAACTTTCCCCTCTTCGGCCTCAGCCATCAAACCGTCAATGAACTTTTTGGCGTTCTCGATGTCCTGGCCGTTCGCCGACGCGATGTGGACCGATCCGTCATCTTCCACGTTCACGTCCACGTTATAGTCCTCTTGGATCTTCTTGATGGTGGCCCCGCCTTTGCCGATCACGTCCCGGATCTTATCCACCGGCACCTTGATGGTAATGATTCGGGGAGCGTAGGGGGACATCTTGTCGCGGGTGCCGGACAGGGTTTTGTCCATGATGTCCAGGATGAACAAGCGTCCCTGTTTAGCCTGAGCCAAGCCCTTTTCCACGACCTCAAAAGGAAGCCCGACGATCTTAATGTCCATTTGGATGGCCGTGATGCCCTTGCGGGTTCCAGCCACCTTGAAATCCATATCGCCGAAATGGTCTTCCAAACCCTGGATGTCCGTCAGGATGGCGTACTTGGAGACGTCCGCGTTGGACACCAATCCCAAGGCCACTCCCGCGCAGGGGCTCTTCAAGGGAACACCCGCGTCCATCAGGGACAGGGACCCCCCGCAAACCGAGGCCATGGAGGAGGATCCATTGGATTCCAAAATATCCGAGGTCACCTGGATGGTATAGGGGAAATCATCGTGGTTGGGGATCAAGGGCTGGATGGCCTTTTCGGCCAAGGCTCCATGACCGATTTCACGGCGGCCCGGACCGGACAGGCGCTTGATCTCGCCCACCGAGTAGGGCGGAAAATTGTAATGCAGCATGAAGGTCTTCTTCTGCTCCCCTTCCAGTTCCTCCAAAATCTGCTGGTCATCCTTGGTGCCTAAGGTGGTCACGACTAAGGCTTGGGTCTGGCCGCGGGTGAAGAGGGCCGATCCATGGGTGCGGGGCAGAACGCCAGCCTCACAAGTGATGGGGCGGAACTCGTCAAGTTTGCGTCCGTCCTGGCGCTCGTGGCGGTCCAAAATAGCTTCCCGGACCAGGTCCGACTCGATGGAATGCATGATTCCATGGATGTCCTTTTCTTTCTCCGGGAATTTTTCCTTGAGGGACTCCACGGCGGCTTTGCCGACGGCGCTGATCTTATCCTGGCGCTTGAGTTTGTCCTTCTCCGCCATGGCTTCCTTCATTTTCGGGAGGGCGAAATCTTTCACGGATTTGACCAGGGCCTCATCGGGCTTGACCAGGGTCAAGGCGCGCTTGGGTTTGCCGACCTTCTTCGCCAATTGCTCCTGCAGGTCGATGATTTTCTGGCATTCCTTATGGGCGAGCTTGATCGCCTCAAAAATAACCGATTCGGATTCTTCCAGCGCTCCGCCTTCCACCATCACGACCGCCTTGCGGCTGGCGGCGACGACCAAATCCAGGGTGCTTTTTTCCATCTGCTTGAAGGTGGGATTGACGACCAAGTCGCCGTTGACGCGCCCGACCCGGACGCAGCCGAACAGGTCGGCCACCGGGATATCGGAAACCGCCAGGGCCGCGGAAGCGGCGCAAACGGCCAGGACGTCCGAATCATTCTCTTGGTCGGAGGAAATGACCGTGGCATGGAGCTGGACTTCGTTGAAAAAACCGTCGGGGAAAAGGGGCCGGATCGGCCGGTCAATCAATCGGGACGTGAGGGTTTCTTTCGTCCTGGGTTTTCCCTCGCGCTTGAACCAGCCTCCGGGAATGCGGCCAGCGGAGGAAGACCTCTCGCGATACTCGATCGTCAGGGGGAAAAAATCCTTGCCCGGCATGGGCTCTTTCGCCCCCACCACCGCGGCCAAGACCACCGTCTCGCCGAATTGAACCAACACCGCCCCGTCGGCCTGTTTGGCCATGCGGCCTGTCTCGATTGAAAACGTCGAATGCGCGAATGAGCTGCTGACACGTTCCATGAATAATCCTCCTTGAAATGTTTGGCTAGAATGAATGCGAAGTTATTTGCGAAGGCCCAAACGATCAAGGAGCGCGGCGTAACGCTTCACATCGTTTTTCTTCAAATAATCCAGAAGCCGGCGCCTTTGTCCGACCAATTTCAAAAGACCGCGGCGGGATGCGTGGTCCTTGGGATGCGACTTGAAATGGTCCGTGAGGTATTTAATGCGCTCGGTAACGATGGCAATTTGGACTTCAGGAGACCCTGTGTCTCCCTCTTTCTGCTTAAAGTCCTGTATCAGCTGGGTCTTCTTTTCCTTCGTGATCATCTTGAAGCTCCTCAAATAATAGTTTGGTGCCGGACTCCCCTTGAACCGAGCGGCCGTTAGAGTGAACGGGCGCCAAGATCAGGATCAAAGTCTTGCCCCCCAAAACAAAGCCTTAGGGGATGGGTATTTTAGGGACTTTACCAGGGGGTGTAAAGAACATAACCCCCTTAAAACCGTGGAAAACCTGGGGTTTTAGGCGGGATTCAACCCCTTCAAGGACGTTTGACGGACGGCTTTTAGGTCTCTTTCAATCTGACCCACCAAAGCCGAAGAAGAGGGGAATTTCTTCTCAGGCCTTAAATATTTCAAAAGATAGACCCTCATGGACTTGCCGTAAAGTTTGCCGTCATAGTCGAGGATATGGACTTCCGCAGCCCGGTGGTGGTCATCCTCCACGAAAGTGGGCCGCTTCCCCAAATTCATCCCGGCCCTGTAATATTGTTTACCCAACCTCACCGCGCAGGCGTAAACGCCGTCCTTCGGCAAAAATTGACCGATATGGTGCAGGTTCGCCGTGGGAAAACCGATTTTGTGGCCCACATGTTTGCCATGGATCACATCGCCCTCAATGGCGTAAGCGCGCCCTAAAAGAGCGCTGGCCGTCTCTAATTTTCCGGCCATCAGCAGTTCCCGGACGCGGCTGGAGGAAACCACTCCGTCCCGGAGCCGGACGGGGCTTAAGGCCGCGACTTGGAACCCCATTTTTTTTCCGAGGGCCTTCAGGGCTCCCACATCGCCCTTCGCGCCCCGTCCGAACCGGAAATTCGCCCCCACTACGATACCCTTGATCCGGCCTTGGGAGAGGAGCCAGACCAGGAATTGCTCCGGGCTTTTCCGCGAGAAGGCTTTCGTGAATCTCAAGGCGATGACCCTTTGGAGGCCCTGCCGTCTTAAAAGTTCGAAGGTTTCCGCCCGGGGCAGAAGAAAGGGGATCCGGGGCCCTCCCTTTAAAACATGCATGGGGTGGTCCTGAAAAGTAACCGCCGCTGGAACCGCGTTCAAGCGCCTGGCCAGTTGGACGGTTTTTTTGATCAAAGCCTGATGGCCCCTGTGAACGCCGTCAAAAACGCCGATTGTGATGACCAACGGATCCCTGGAGCTCAAAGAATTCCTTCCATGCCGAATACTTTTTTTGGCTTCAATTCGGTCAATTCCAAAGCCTCGCCGATCAGGCACAAACGGCCTTCCTGGTTCATGACCCGGTAAAACCCGGGAGCGGGGATCGGAAAATTAATTTTCTTACCCTGGCATAACTCGGCTATATTTTTTTCATCCAGTTCCAATTTCGGCAGATGCCCCGCCAGCAGGCTGGACGGAAGAAGAAGGGAGGACAAGCCGCCGCCTTCCGCCGCGAGC